>Ga0196976_1001076_pt1 | contig 13671 bp, 12 predicted proteins | sample S3v_513CmetaG_FD_148644 | JGI IMG/M metagenome (GOLD analysis project Ga0196976, IMG submission 148644) | Soil microbial communities from Anza Borrego desert, Southern California, United States - S3+v_5-13C | ecosystem: Environmental > Terrestrial > Soil > Desert | place: USA: California...
ATCGTTGAATTCATCAAGCAGCATGGCGCCGTACCCGGTATCCAGATCGCGCATGCCGGGCGCAAGGCTTCCTGCGATGTGCCGTGGAAAGGCGGGAAATATTTGCCGATCAGCGACGGTGGCTGGCAAACGGTCGCACCTTCTGCCATCGCACTCACACCCAATCATGCAGCCCCCGAAGCGCTGACAGTTGAAGATATCGAGCGCATTGTCATTGATTATGAAGCTGCTGCCAGACGCGCCATAGCCGCAGGCTTTGAAGTCCTGGAATTCCATTGTGCGCACGGCTACCTGATGAATGAATTCCTGTCGCCGCTAACCAATAAACGCACGGATGAATATGGCGGCAGTACGGAAAACCGATGCCGGCTGGTGCTGCGTATTGCGCGATTACTGCGTGAACTGTGGCCTCAAGACAAGCCCATGTTTGTCCGCATCTCTGCGGTGGACTGGGTGGAAGGCGGCTGGACTATTGAAGACTCCATCCGGCTGTCTCAGTGGTTCCAAGAAATTGGCATTGACCTGATCGACTGCTCAAGCGGTGGCCTCATGCTGGATGCAAAAATCCCAGCGGGACCCGGTTATCAGACTGCTTTTGCCGCCGCCATTCGTGCCCAGGCAGGCATTGCCACTGGTGCAGTAGGGATGGTTACGGATGCAGCCCAGGCAGAACATATTCTGGTGACCCGCCAGGCAGACGCGGTATTTCTTGCCCGCGAATTGCTGCGCGACCCTTACTGGCCGCTGCATGCGGCACATCAATTAAAAGCTGAAATAGACTGGCCTGTCCAGTATGCCCGTGCCAAACCCTGATGAGGAAACAACATGAAATGGACTGACATTCAACAAATTGCAGAAGAGCTGGTAGACAAGTATCCGGACGTGGATCCCAAGTTAGTGCGATTCGTGGATTTGCATAATTATGTGGTGAGTCTGGAAGGCTTTGATGACGATCATCATCGTGGCGGTGAAAAGGTGCTGGAAGCTATTCAGCAAGCCTGGATTGATGAGGCCTAGGCCGCGAGAAAGAGAAGTCGTGCGTTAGATAACAGACAGAATGGCTGCAGATGCTTAAGCTTTTCCTGCCTTTTTATAACGACTAAAACCCATGCAAATAACAAATACAAGACTCCCCAAGGAAATTTTCAAGGCCTACGATATCCGCGGCATTGTGGGCAGAACGCTTACCCCTGAAATTGTCGAGCTCATCGGCCACGCTATTGGCAGTGAAGCGGCAGCGCGGAATCAAACCCAGATATGTATAGGATACGACGGCCGACTGTCTAGCCCAGAACTTGCCGCCGCCTTGTCGCGCGGCATTCGCACAAGCGGACTGGATGTGATCAATCTGGGCTGCGTGGCTACACCGATTGTCTACTTTGCCGCGCAGCACCTGGGTACACATTCCGGCGTCATGATCACGGGCAGCCACAACCCTCCTGAATACAACGGCCTCAAGATGGTCATCGCGAATGAGACCTTGTCGAATGAAACCATCCAGGGACTTCGTGTACGTATTGAACAGGGCGACCTGATCGAGGGTAAAGGCAACGAGAGCAGTTACGATATCGTGCCCGAGTACATCGAACGTATCGTCTCAGACGTCAAATTGACTCGGCCCATGAAGATTGCCGTGGATTGCGGCAATGGCGCAGCAGGTCCTTTTGCAAAACGTCTGTATAGCGCTATGGGATGCCAAGTGGAAGAGCTTTTCTGTGATGTAGACGGCAATTTCCCCAATCACCATCCCGATCCCTCAATTCCTGAAAACCTGCACGACCTAATGGACGCACTAGCCAAAGGGGAATCCGAAATCGGCCTGGCCTTCGATGGCGATGGCGACCGCCTCGGCGTGGTAACCAAGGATGGCAAGATCATCTACCCGGACCGCCAGCTTTTGCTGTTTGCCGAGGACGTGCTGAAGCGCGACCCCGGCGCTACCATTATTTATGATGTCAAATCCACACGCATGCTCTCCCCTTGGATCAAGGCACGCAATGGCACACCGTTGTTATGGAAAACAGGCCATTCATTGATCAAATCCAAAATGAAGGAAACCGGCGCAGCATTAGCGGGTGAGATGAGCGGCCATGTGTTCTTCCAGGAACGTTGGTACGGCTTTGATGACGGCCTCTATGCAGGCGCGCGCTTGCTGGAAATCCTCAGCCGCTCTGATGACCCCTCAGCAATACTCAACAACCTGCCGGATAGTGTCAGCACGCCTGAGCAGCACATTGAAATGCAGGAAGGCGAGCCGCATGCGCTGATTGCCACCTTGCAGGCTTCTGCGCGTTTCGAAGGTGCGGACGAGGTCATTACCATCGACGGCCTTCGTGTGGAATATCCTGATGGCTTCGGCCTCATGCGGCCGTCCAATACCACACCGGTGATTGTGCTGCGCTTTGAAGCTGATAATGAAGAAGCGCTCAAGCGTATTCAGGAACAGTTCCGCCGGGTGATTCTGCATGCCGCACCGCACGTCCTGCTGCCATTCTAGCCGTCTTTTAAGCACGTAGTGTCCAGACACACCCTCGTTGTTGTAGTTGTCTGGCTCGCACTGGCCGCCGGGATTTTCTACCTGGCGGAAAGCGCCCTCAATCCCAACAAGATTTCAAATCTTGGCGAAGCGCCCAGCGTTCTTCTCAAACGGGGGCTGGATGGACACTACCGCGCAGAAGCCATGATCAATGGCAAGAAGGTCAATGTGCTGGTTGATACCGGCGCCACCGGTGTTGCGATTTCCCAGCGGCTCGCGGATGAACTCGGGCTCGAAAGCCGCTCAGCCATTCGCACCATGACAGCCAATGGTGAAACAGTCGCTTACATGACACGGCTCGATTCAGTCCAGCTCGGCGGCATTGAAGCGAAAGATGTGGCCGCCATCATCGCGCCCGGTCTTGGCGACGATGCCCTGCTTGGCATGTCTTTCCTCGCCCGTATGGATGTGCGGCTTTATCAAGGCACTATGACCATCAAACAGGTGGAAGAATAGCCTGCACCAGGAGGAAAGTCCTTTAACGTACAGACGTTAGCCCACGCTGCAATATCATGAGCTAATCAAGTCTTGATTGGACTGCACATGGACGAGCTGGGCCGTGCCTTTGCTGGACTGGAGCGCGAGGCGCCGCATTGGATGGCACGGCATATCCGCTGGCTGCATAGCCCAAAATCCCGCAAATATCGAATACCGCTGGGCCTGTTTCTCATCGCGTGCGGCACTGTAGGGTTTCTACCCATTGTTGGCTATGAGTTTATTCCCCTCGGTCTGCTCGTATTGGCGCAGGATATCCGCTGCCTGAGAAAACCCATGGGAAAGATGGTGCTCTGGCTTTTGAGCAAGTGGGTCAGAATCAAAAAACGCTGGCAACACACTCACCAGCATTAAACACTCAACCTCTTCGGCTACTTTCTCTTCTCGCCTGCACTTCGAAATAATTGTCCCAGTAGGCCCGGCGCCCCCTGAGCAATTGCCACAAACTTGAGGCGAGATAAGCAGGGAAAAAGAAGATGCCCCAGCGCTCATATTGCCGAACATGTACCCGCTCATGCGCGCGCAAATGGTCAAGCTCTTCCTCAGTTATTGCAAGGATGACATGACCAAAAGTGATGCCACGAAAGGGTAAAGTCCTCATCAAATGACCGCAATGCATGTGCCGCTTTCGGAATGCCACCTCTAGCGTTCCCTGCATGCATTTGGCTTTGCCTCCCAAGAGAAGCAGAACAACTCCCACAATGAGACCGACCAGTGAACCTGGCGACGCCCATAGCAGCTTCGCGAGTTTGAGCATCAGGTGATGACCGTTGGTTTCCCTCGCCCTGTACGTTCGGTCAGTTCGGATAGCTGCAGTGCAATGCCGATCATTTCGGCCAACGCAATTTGCGCATCAAGATGATGATGTTCAACGGCGGGTTCATAAGCCTCAAGATAGATGCGTAGCGTCGCGCCATCCGTTCCGGTGCCTGACAAACGGAAGACAATGCGTGAGCCATCCTTAAACAAGATTCGGATGCCTTGCTGATTCGTCACACAACCATCAATGGGGTCTGTATAGCAGAAGTCGTCACAGGCCTTGACCACATACTTGCCGAAGGACGTACCGGGCAAACTTTCAAAGCCCTTACGCAAGTGTTGCATGATGCCCTGTGCGGCATCCACGGACAGGTTCTCGTAATCATGGCGAGAGTACACATTGCGGCCGAATTCATCCCAATGGGCCGTGAGTACTTCCTGCACGGATTGTTTTTTTATCGCGAGGATATTGAGCCAGAACAGCACCGCCCATAAGCCGTCTTTCTCCCGTACATGGTCGGAGCCTGTACCGAAGCTTTCCTCTCCGCATAGGGTCACTTTGCCGGCATCCATGAGATTGCCGAAGAATTTCCAGCCGGTGGGGGTTTCATAACAGGGAATGCCGAGTTTCTGCGCAACGCGATCCACTGCTGCACTGGTAGGCATGGACCGCGCCACCCCTTTCAATCCTTGAGCGTAACCAGGGGCCATGCCTGCATTCGCGGCAATAACGGCCAGGCTATCGGACGGCGTGACGAAGAACTGCTTGCCCAGGATCATATTGCGGTCGCCATCGCCATCTGAAGCCGCGCCAAAATCTGGTCCATCGTCCGCATACATCACTGCAACAAGGTCATGCGCATAAGTGAGGTTAGGGTCCGGATGGCCGCCGCCGAAATCTTCCAGCGGCTCACAATTCATAATGCTGTCCTCAGGCGCGCCCAAACGCTTCAGGAAAATCTCACGTGCATAAGGTCCAGTGATGGCATGCATACCATCAAACTTGATGCGGAAGCCGCCTGCAAAAAGGTGACGAATAGCAGGGAAATCAAAGAGTGACTGCATGAGGTCTGCATAATCTGCGACCGGGTCGAAAATCTCGACCTGCATGCCGCTAAGATTCACGATGCCCAGGTTATCCAGCACAACATCAGACGCCTCGAGGATTTTGTATTCTGTGATGACCTGGCTGCGGGCATAAATCGCTTCCGTCACCTTCTCCAGTGCAGGGCCGCCATTGCCGGTGTTGTACTTGATGCCGAAATCGTTCTCCGGTCCACCTGGGTTATGACTGGCGGAAAGGATAATGCCGCCGAAAGCCTTATAATGGCGGATGACACAAGATGCAGCAGGAGTGGAAAGCAATCCCCCCCGCCCTACCATTACTTTGCCGAAGCCATTGGCCGCAGCCATCTTGAGTATGATCTGGATGGCCTGGCGGTTGTAATAACGGCCATCACCCCCCAGCACCAGCATTGCGCCCTTGGGGGCAGTGATCGTATCGAAAATGCTCTGGACAAAGTTTTCCAGATAATTCTTTTGCTTGAAAACCGAAACCTTCTTGCGAAGCCCGGATGTCCCAGGCCGCTGACCTTCATAAGGCTGAGTAGAAACAATCTGCACATTCATGCGCAAGACTTTAACATGCGCCCGAGGTTGACATAAAGCCGGTTTGTCTTGGATAATCTCGGCCCTTACGGGGGATTAGCTCAGTTGGTAGAGCAGCGGACTCTTAATCCGTTTGTCCGGGGTTCGAACCCCCGATCCCCCACCAGATTCTACGAATATAACGGCTCACTCAATGTGGGCCGTTTTCATTCCAGCTCAACAAACGCCGCAGCGCAAACACGGTGTCTCATTGTTTCCTGCATGGCACTACTAATATTCCTGGCTGCATGTTAATCGCGGCCCAGGAAGAGATTATGATGGTGGCTCAACAATATGGAGCTCGCCATGTCATCTATCTACTCACCCGAACACAGGGCTCTGCAGGAAGAGTTCAACACCACCAAGCTGGCAGAGCTGCTGGATAACGGCTGGATACACGAGAAAATCTCGCCGGAAGAAGCCGCGTTCATTGCCAGCCGCGACATGTTCTTCCTCTCAACTGTTGATCCCGATGGCAGCCCTACAGTCTCATACAAGGGCGGGCCGGTGGGCATGGTCAAGGTGCTGGATGAATCCACCCTGGTTTTTCCCGGTTACGATGGCAACGGCATGTTTTATTCGGTAGGCAATATCGTTGGTCAGGGCAAGGTGGGCATGCTATTCATCGATTTCGAGACTCCGCACAGAGTGCGGGTGCAAGGCAATGCCAAGCTGGTCCGCGAACATGCATTGATGGCAGAGTATGCCGAAGCTCAGTACCTCATCTTCGTCGAGGTCACCAAAATATGGGTCAACTGTCCGCGTTACATTCACAAATACAAGCGGGTGGAGACTTCCAAATACGTGCCGAAAGTATGTGACATCACGCCAATCCCCACCTGGAAGCGCTTGGATATGGTGCAAGATGCCATCACTCCTGAGGAAAGAGCACTAGCGGAGCAGCAAGGCCTGGTAGATTTGGCTGAGTATGAAGAGAAGGTAAAGCGCGGCGAGGGGTAAGCTCAGATAGCGCAGCGGACTCGTTTAATGACAGTTCCACTCTGTCACCTCTACCGGATTCCTCAATAAAACGGCCGACTCAAGGTGGGCCGTATGCTTTATCCCCTATAGAACTCCTAAAATATCTGCTTCTTTACTAGAGACATAGCGATAACTTTGAGGTGGATGGAAGTTCTTCCACTTATCTTTCAGGGAAGACAACGCTAGAGGCACATCAAGATGCCAGGATTTCTTAATAAAAATTCCGTATGCTTTCTCAGCGCCACCGTAGTAATTAGCGAATTCCTCTTTGGTTATCCCCGCCGCTTCACTAACTGTATTCCAAAGGTTATGCGGCGTCTCTTCAACGACTCGGTCTACCTCGAACGCTCCTAATAATGCTTTCGTTGGCGAAGAAACGTATACCAATACTGTGTCACCGCTTGAAACTTTGGGCTTCACTTTTCTTAACTCAACTGTCTTTTGGCCGGCAAAAATCTGTTCCGCATACTTCGGACGAATTGAAAGCAACAATGAATGAATACTCATACTATGTCCTAAGCTTGAGAAATCAACGAGAAAAACAAATCTTCCGGAATAGGACATGGACTTTGCAATTGTGTCTTTATTCCGTGTTCGGATAGTACGCTAATGAGTTCCTCCCATGGAACTGGTTTTCTAAACAGCATCGTCTTGCTGAAACGTAAAGCCATTAATTGTTTAGTCGCTGACTTAGCAGTCTCAAATACATCTTTCCATTCATAGATACCTAAACGACGAAATTGACGAAATAGTGGCTTCGGATGGTCAACAACGACTTCATCAAGACGAGAGTACGCCCGAAGGCTACCAGAACCGATAAAACGCATATCTTTGCTTACATACCAAATAATTCTGGCAGGCGCCTTAAGACCAAAGGAGTTTTGTTTAGACCGATAATAGACCCCCTCCCGATTTAAGGCCAAATTGACTTTGGCACCAAACAAATCTTGTTCGGCCAAATGCTTATCAAATAGTTGTTGTGCCCAGAAAGGCTTAATAGGAACAATGAAGCAAGGAATATCAGAATCAGTGATCAAGCCCGGTCCAAGCGCGGTTTCAATTTCCCATAATGTTGTTTTATCCTCCCGCGTTTTAGCAATTTCAATTTCTTTCCGAAGGTTGGCGGCATATCCTTTGAGGGCGTCATTACACCTCCCTATATGATCCATGCGTAATATCAACTCTGATGAGTCAACATGTTCATCCAAGCAGAGCTTGAACCACCCGTGTTCTGTCGGAATAAACTGATCCTCCTGCAGTGCGTCGATTGTGTGTTTGTTTAAAAAATCATCCTTTATCTGAATTATTGGGCACTTTCTAGTGAACGCAGTTTTGATTAGCTCGCCGAGTTGAAACCGCGCTATTGTTGGGGCCAGCTGATGGTGGGGAGGAACACGAAGTAGATTTATATGCATCGTGTTCTGAGCTTTGAAATTGTATCCCATCAACCCTATAGGCTTATTTTGCTGATCCCAAGCGACATAACATTCCGAATCCTGAGGTGACGATAATATTTTCCGAAGCTCGTCTTTAAAGTTAGCTTGTCTCTCTCCTGCCAAGGAATTCTGAAAGGTAGCTAGCATGATATCTTCTGATTTACTCTGCACTCTACTAACCGCATATAACGTTCCTGCAAGCCTTGCTGGCTGGTATTCACGCTCTCTGTAAAGTGCATCTATCTCCGTAATGAAATCTGAAGGTCTGAATATTGGCATGCTGAACTCTTCATATATCTCGTCCGCACAGCTCAGAATTCCTTCATCTCTGGTAACAAAAAAGTCTGCTTCACTGGCTAATGCTTTGGCAAGATGAGCGAAGTCTGAGAGGTCTTGCTCAGATGGTTTGTCGGGTAAATATTTTGTTAGTGAGTCCCGAATTAGAGAGAGCTTAGATCCATCACATCTCAATGTAGGAAAACGAGTTAAGAAAGAACGACATCTATCTCGTTCACTCACACTGGAAGCTCTATTTATTTCAGTTAACAATTCATCGCACACACATATGGCAATACTGTCATCTAGCCAGTCTGCGGTGAGGGCCAAAGACTCTTCATTTCGTTGATCTTTCAGGTCATAGAAAATGTTTGCATCTATAACTACTTTGCGCTTAGCAACTAGATCAGCATCTTCGGCTAATGTGAACAAAGTTGGGTGGTTATGATCGTACCACCAGAAAGTTAGCGTGCTGCCAGCTGAGCTTCTTCCCGCCTTTTCGGATATAGGTATAAAACCTAACTTAGGCCACAGTTTGTTTACATCGAAATCCCTTCTGCAATTTAGACCAATACCTCTTAATGTCCGAGTTGAATCCTGTAACTTCCTAACCAAAAGCATGGCAATCCCATTACCTCTATGGATTGGATTGACGCAGAGGTGAACGATGCTTGCGTCGTTTCTAGACGGCGTTATTCGATATAGAAGATAACCTAGAAGAGTTCCAAGTCCATCCTGTGCAACTAATATCTGTTTCTTCTCGGCATATGCATCAAATGCGCCTTCTGGAAAAAAACCTAGGGTATTAGCATGCCCCCGCCATAGCGTCTTGATGGCGGATATATGGGGAGATGTTCGGTCCACAGTTACTATTTTTATAGAATCCCTGAAACCCATAGTGATATCCGGAACAGTTATGAACTATACCGAACATATTAACGGCCTTTTACATTAAAATCCTTATCAGAATTAACAGTTTGGAATGTTATGCTAGCTCAAATAAACAAAGCCCACCGGAGTGGGCTTTATTTATATCAGCCATGGGTAAATGGCTTATTCTTACGTATGGCTAACGATCGCCTTAACAGCCTTGCGTGCCGAATTCACTACCCGGGTGATGCGTGAGCCTTGCTCTGACTTGAGTACTTCCTGTAGGCTCTGCATACGTGCACCGAGCGCCTTGGTGTCCACATCCGCTTTCTGCACCTTGGGGAACATCTCGGTTTCTTCTTCCTTCACGTGATGAATGATGTATTCCGCCAGTACTTGCACCTTAGCATCGAAGAGCTCATGACTTGCGTCCATCGACTCGATCTGCGAGATCAATTCCTTCGCGCTAGCGTGCTCAACTACGGCTTCCTTCAGTAAATCCTCTTCAATGGCGCCGTGAACGCCGGGGTAGAAAATCTCTTCTTCTATCTGGGTGTGGACTTTGAGCTCATTACAAATCTTCTCGGCAAGCTTTTCCTTGCGGGCGCGGCTGCCGCCCTCTTCCGCCAGCTTTTCGTATTGCTTGAACAGTTTTTCAACCGTTCTATGGTCTGCCTTTAACAGGGTAATGGCATCTTTTCTTCGGATTGGCTTGGCGCTGGATCTTTGCATGGTGTGCTCCCTTTCAAGTTGGTTAACTCAACTATCTATTTGGGAACCATAGCCAAAAGCATTTTGCAGATCAGTGGGTAAGCGTACTTAGCTGAAACAGGTCAGTAGTGATTACTTTCACGCTCAAGCCGCATCTCTTTGATCAATGCCGAAATGAAAAAGGCCCGCAGGCGGGTCTTCTATTCCCATGCAGCCATCTGGAAAAACATACCTATTTATCCAAAATCACCTTGATCAATGCTTTTGGATTATCGACAAAGCCAAAATGGCCCGTATTTTCAAGCGTAATCATATTGGCCCCCAACGCTTTCGCGGTACGCTGACGTTCTTGCAAAGATGACCAATCACTATCGCCATAAACCAATTTCACTGGCGCTTTAACGGCTGAGTAAGCAGCTCTGGCCATGCCCCAGGAACGCCAATTGCTGAACACATTACGCTCAACATAGCGATAGCCCTTTTTCCGTCCGGCTCGGTCCAGCTTCGTTAGAAGATCTCTAGGCAGCCAACGTCTCTTCTTGAGACCGCCTTTCATGATTACTCCCAAAAGCAACCAGTTTTCTAATGCTGCAAATATAGCCCCATGAATGGGAATAGCCATATTGGCTAATATGAAGTTTGCGAAGAAATTGCCTCGGCGGACGCCATCCGCATAGCGGGTGTCATAGTCGTAGACATTTGAAGCGACGATTTTGCTGATGCGTTCAGGGATCGCGGCTGCAACCGTCAAAGACAACACGCCACCGATAGATTCCCCTGCCAGGGTCACATGCTGTAAATCCAGTTTTTCAATGAAAGCAATGACGCCCTTGCGCAGGTAAAGTTCGTCATAGTTTGCTGTCTTGTCCACTGATGAGTAACCATGGCCGGGAAGGTCAAGTGCATATACCGTATAGTGCCTGGACAGTTCTGGTATCACTTCCTGGAAATACTCCAGTTGGGTTCGGATGGTATGCAGCAGAACGATCGGATCACCGCTTCCTGCCTTTAAATATCGAAGGGTATTTTTACTATCGATTTGAATTTCATTGATTGTCCCAATGCTGGATAAATCTTTCATCTTGATGCCTCCCTGTATTTGAATTACCGCTCGGTTTTTATTTTATACCGATTGGTATTTAATACAAGGAAATAATTTCAGCAAGCTTAGCCATGAACGATATCCAATAAAAAACCCTCGCGAAGAGGGCTTTTGGTTTTTCACTTCTTCAGCGGGGGTCCCAGAATTTATCCCAGCCACGAAGTTTGGGATGCGTCTGGTGGTTGAAATACCAGGACTCAAATTCATCGCCCCCCAGCGGCTTGCTCAAGAGATAACCTTGCGCCTGGTTGCACCCATGCGTACGGAAATAGTTAAGCGCTGCCATGGATTCAATCCCTTCTGCGACCACATCAAGATTCAATGTGCGTCCGAGTGCCAGCATGGCATCAGTCACCGCCCGGCTCGCAACATCGTTTTCAAAGCTGGCGACGAATGCCTTGTCGATCTTTATCTTGTTGAGTGGCAAGTTGGCCAGGTAGAACAAGCTGGAGTGCCCTGTTCCAAAATCATCCAACAATATCTGCACGCCCATGGCCTGCAGCTGGGTCAATACGGAAATAGCATGGTCGACGTCGTCCATGACGGCGGTTTCAGTCAGCTCCAGCTGCAAGGCTCGCGGCTCGATTTCAGCCTCTTCCAGCAACTTCTTGAAGCGCTCGACGAATTGTTTATCGCGGAATTCAACGACCGAGACATTCACGGCAATAGGTATGCTGGGTAGCCCATGGGCCATCCAGGTCTTGTATTGGCGCGAGGCTTCCTGCATTACCCATTGGCCGATGGGGTTGATGATGCCGGTGGATTCGGCAATCGGAATGAAATAATCGGGGCCGATATCGGCGTATTGCATACGCAGCAAGGCCTCAACACTCACGATCTCCCCATTGGTCAGATCCACCACTGGCTGGTAACACAAATGGAAAGCCGAGGTGTGCAAGGCCGTTTTCAACTGTTGCTCGATGGCGATCCTGGGCCGCATGCTGGCATCGATCTCAGGGGAGTAAAACTGGTAATTGTTGCGGCCAGCCTGCTTGGCCTGATACATCGCGGCATCGGCTTGGCTGATGAGCGTATCGATATCCTGCGCATCGTTGGGGAATGTACTGATGCCGATGGATGCGGAAAGCGACAAGGTGAGGCCATTGATATAGAAAGGTTTGCTCAGTCTCTCAACAATGTGGCGAGTGGCCTCTCCAGCATGATTGATTTCACAAATATCCTGCAGCAAGACGACAAATTCGTCACCCCCCAGCCGGGTCACGATATCTTCCGCGCGCAGTGAGCGCGACAGCCGGTTAGCGATTTCCTTAAGCAGCTGATCGCCAATTTCATGACCATGGGTATCGTTGATGGGCTTGAACCGGTCGAGGTCAATAAACAGTACCGCTGCGCAGCGATTATTCCGCCGGTTATGTGGCAATAGATGTTCTGCGTACTCAAAAAGCATGGCGCGGTTGGGCAAGCCCGTCAAAGGATCATGCATGGCAGCATGCCGCAGTTTTTCATCGGCTTCCTTGCGTTCAGTGATATCAAATACAATGCCCGTCATATGCGTAGGCTGGCCATTCACTGCATAGACACTGCCATGTGCGGAAATCCAGTGCACACTCTGGTCCGGCCAAATGACTCTGCATTCAAAGTGCCAATCCGATAGCTCCTTGATCGCCTTATTGAAGGTCTCTTTCACGCGTGCCCGATCAGCGGGATGAATGTGGCCTAGTGCCAGCTCCACATCCCATTCAGGCAACAGCTCGTCGTAACCAAAACACTGGTCATGCCGTAACGAGCGGACAGCCCTGCGAGTCGAGAGATCAAGATGCCATTCCCCAATCTGCGCTGCTTTGAGTACAAACTGCAGACGCTCCGCCGTTTCGCGTTGTTGCGCCTGCGCACGGGCACTCTCGACGGCTGCCCATGTACGGTCCACCATTTCCTGGGCCAGTGCGATATCGTGCTCAGTCCAATGGCGTGGTCGAGGCTCATGCAAGCATACGATGCTGAGCAGCTTGCTGCCCTTGACCAAGGGAATGGCGACATAGGATTTTGTGCCGCTTGCGGCATAGATTTCCGTGTAGGATGCAGAGCGTCTGTCTGTAGCAACATCATCGATTGCCAGAATACGGCCTTCGCGCACTTCGTCGGCGAGGTCAGGACCGAAAGCATCGAGGTGCAGCGTCTGGCCTGCCATCGAAGGCAATGCACCGTTGGTCCAATCCCGCCGCAAGAAACCATGCTGGCCTGTCTCATCCACTTCCAGATAACCCACAAGCGCCACCCCCAGATGACGGCCAAGGACCTCACATGCAGCGGAGATTATGTCGTTGGGATCGGCAATCGGCCGAATGCGATCTGCCAGCTCAAGCTGAAACTCCCGGGCACGGTTGGCGATGATGCGTTCCGTGGTTTCTACAGCCGGATTCAATATCCCGATGACCTTACCTTGATCATCCCGAACCGGCAGCAGGGAAAAAGTATAGTAGGCAGTTTGAGGCCTGCCCTGCCGTTCGATCATAAGCCCCATATTTTCGATACTCTGGAACTCACCGTCCAACGCACCCTGCACGATGGGCATGAGGGGCTCTTTTATTTCCTGCCAGCTATCCCAAAACGGCCGGGTTAACGCTGAAGGATGTTTTTCCCCAATGAGGACTGCGTAGGCGTCATTATAGAAATAGCGTAACTCAGGCCCCCACCAGAAGCTGATCGGCGTTCTGGATCGCAATACCATTGCGATGGTGGTCTGCATGATGCCAGGCCACGCTGGCGGTGGCCCATAGGGGAATGACGACCAGTCGCACTGACGCAATATGGCGCTGACTTCCCCTTCACCGTCAAATAATGACGGAGTATAGATGGGCTCGTTCATGGTAGGGGCTTGTCATAAATGTGCAGTCTTT
>Ga0196976_1001077_pt1 | contig 13670 bp, 10 predicted proteins | sample S3v_513CmetaG_FD_148644 | JGI IMG/M metagenome (GOLD analysis project Ga0196976, IMG submission 148644) | Soil microbial communities from Anza Borrego desert, Southern California, United States - S3+v_5-13C | ecosystem: Environmental > Terrestrial > Soil > Desert | place: USA: California...
CGTACAGGGGGTTCAGCGCCCAGCCACTCCCGATCCGGCCCATGGCGAGCGCCAGGAGCGAGGCGACCGCGCCAAGGCCGGCCAGCAGCGACGCCCACTGCCCCACCGCCTTTGACCTGAACCACACATGACTGACGTAGAGCACGGCGGATACGATCAACAACAGGTTGCCGAATCCGAGCACACCGTGCACGAGCGCCGGCGTTTCAAGAAATTCCACAATCTTCCTCCAACATGAACCCTGCGCGAGCCGGCGCAGCCCTCCCGCGCGCCCTGCCCTGCATTCCTCCGCTTTTTGCATCTCCCCGGCGGAGCAGACGACAAGCGATATTGAAATTGCTGCAATCCCGTGTACAAGCAATTTCGGTTCCATCCGGAAAAAAGAGCGCGGCAGGCCGCCAAACTCAAGGGAAGCGCACTCCTGGGGCGGGAAATGGCACTGTTGATTTTTTTCTCGTGAATGGGATAGCACACGCCGTGCTTCCCATTTTCGGGAATGAGACCAGCGTCAAAACATGTGCCCCGGGCGAAACATTGGCACAGGCATATTAATTGCTTTATGGAAATATCTTTCATGTCGCCAAGCCTCCTTTGTCCCCAATGCGCAAGCTGATCGTTTCAAACCTCCTCCTGATCATGTTCCTGGTTGGCGCGGCATCGGGCTTTTTCATGAGCAATATCGGCTGGTGGGGCCTGCGCCAGGGCGAGAAAGACCTGGAACAGGTTTACCGGAGCGGCGGCGTCGTGCTCAAGGATGTCTCCGAGGTCGAGCGCCTGATGCTGCGCTCCCAGGCGCTGTTCATCGACGCGCTCAAGCAGCGCAAGCTGACGCAGGCCGACAGGGAAGCACTGAGCCAGGTCGAAGCGCGGCTGGCCGCCCTGCTCGCCGGCATGCAGCACGATTCCGCCGGCAGCGAGCAATGGACGCACATCGCCCACCTGCATGCACGCGTCGCCTCCAGCCGCCAGCATGCGATGAAGCTGATGGCAGGCGACCCCGCAGCCGCTTACCGTTATCACACGCATACCGTCCTGCCGCTCTACAACCAGCTGTCGTCAACCCTCCACCAGCTGGTTCCGCCGGCCATCGAGGCCGAGCGCCTCGCCTATGAGCAGGCGGTCGCCGGCAACCGGCTGGCGCGCGACACCCTGCTCGCGCTGTCGCTGCTGGCCACCGTATTTTTCTGCGTGACCGCCTGGCTGACTTATCGCGAATCGATGGAAAGGCGGCGCAAGTCGGCGGAGCTGGACCGCGAACATGCGCTGTTCCGCACTCTGTTCGAGGCCAGCAACGACGGCGTCCTGCTGATCAATAATGGCCGCGTCACCGAAGTCAACACGGCAGCCATCAAGCTGTTTGCCCTTCCGGCCACCCCGGTGGACGAGGATGTGGAACTCGGCCGCCTGCAGCCGCGGCACCAGCCGGACGGCACGCTGTCCGCGCCCGCGCTGGAGGCCCGGCTGGAAGAAAGCCTGCAAGGCGGTTCCCAGCGTTTCGAATGGCACTTCCGGTCGCACGACGGCAGGGAATTCCCCGCCGAACTGGCGATCGATGTCGCCCTGCTCGGCGAGCGGGCTACCGTCCAGCTCACCATCCGCGACATCACCCGCAGGAAGACTGCCGAGGCATCGATGCGGCTGGCCAACCAGGCGTTCGAGAACTCGCTGGAAGGCATTGCGATCACCGATGCCAAGGGCAATATCCTGACCATGAACAATGCCTTCACCGTCATCACCGGCTACACCTGTGAGGAAGTCCTCGGCCGCAACCCGCGCGTGCTCAGCTCGGGCCGGCAGTCGCGCGAGTTCTACGATGAAATGTGGCGCTCGATCGACGAGACCGGCAAGTGGCAGGGCGAGATCTGGAACATCCGCAAGAACGGCGACATCTATCCGCAGTGGCTCAATATCAGCCGCGTCCTCGACGACCGCGGCAACGTATCCAACTTCGTGGGCGTGTTCAGCGACATCTCCGAGCGCAAATCGGCCGAGGAGCGCATCCTGCACCAGGTCTATTACGACCAGCTCACCGACCTGCCCAACCGCGTCCTGTTCAACGACCGGCTCAACCAGGTGCTGGGGCTGGCAAAGCGCCACAACGACCGCCACTTCGCCGTGATGTTCCTCGACCTAGACCGCTTCAAGCTGATCAACGACAGCATGGGCCACCAGGCCGGCGACCAGCTGCTGCAGCAGGCGGCGCACCGCTTGCGCGGCAGCGTGCGCGAGACCGACACGGTTGCGCGCATGGGCGGCGACGAATTCACCATCGTCCTCTCCGAGATCGCCAGCAGCAAGGACGCCGCCAACGTCGCGCAAAAAATTCTCGATGCCTTCCGTCCGCCCTTCCAGCTCAACGGCGAGGAGGTGTTCGTTTCGGTCAGCATCGGCATCAGCGTGTATCCGGAAGACGGCAATAACATCGACATCCTGCTCAAGAACGCCGACATGGCCATGTATCGCGCCAAGGGCGCGGGCGGCTCCTGGTTCGAGCTGTACGACGTGGGACTGGGCAATGCCGCGAGCCAGCGGCTGGCGATGGAAACCGCGCTGCACAAGGCGCTGGAACGCGACGAGATGGAGCTGCACTACCAGCCGCAGTTCGACTGCGACAGCGGCAAGCTGGTCGGCTTCGAGGCGCTGCTGCGCTGGCGCCATCCGGAGCGCGGCCTGCTCGGGCCCGACGCCTTCCTCGGTATCGCTGAAGAAACCGGCCTCATCGTCCCCATCGGGGACTGGGTGCTGCGCACCGCCTGCGCCCAGGCGCAGCAATGGCGCCGCGACTTCCCCGGCCATCGCCTGATGGCGGTCAACCTCTCCGGCCGGCAGTTCCAGTCGGCCGACCTTGCCGGCCACGTGTCCGCCGCCCTGCAGCACAGCGGCCTGCCGCACTTTTGCCTGGAGCTGGAAATCACCGAGACGGTCGTCATGCAAAACCTGGACGCCAGCATCGCGATCATGCACCAGCTTGCCGAGCTCGGCGTACAGTTTTCCATCGACGACTTCGGCACCGGCCATTCTTCGCTGGCCTACCTGAAGAAGCTGCCCATCCATTCGCTCAAGATCGACCGCACCTTCGTGCGCGACCTGCCGGCGGACGAAGACGACGCGGCCATCGTCGCCGCGATCGTCGCCATGTCCAACAAGCTCGGCCTGCGCGTCGTGGCCGAGGGCATCGAAAGCCGTCCGCAGTACCAGTTGCTGCAGCAGTACAAGGGCATTGTCGGCCAGGGTTACCTGCTCGGCCGGCCCCTCCCCGCTGAAACCGCGGCCCGGCTGATCGCAGACTGTAAAGCCAAGGCGGCCGTTCCCGCATAAGCGCCGCCCCGTCCGACCTCTGCGACCTGTCTGGCCTGATTGTTGCTTGTCAACAATTACAGCTTCACTTCTACAACAAGGTCAAGAAAGAGGGATAGGAAGAACATGGCAAAGCTCGAGAGACTGCTGCAACTGAACATTGCAAAGAAACTGTGGCTGCTGGCGGGCTGCGCGACATTGGGGATCGTGGTCCTGACCGCGGCATTCCTGCAGTCCGAACGCGGGCTGATCATGAGCGAACGCGAAGCCGGCGTACGCCAGAACGTCGAAACGGCGCACGGCATCGTGGCTCACTTCCACGGACTGGCCGCCAAGGGCGCGATGAGCGACGATGACGCCAGGCGCGCGGCGCTGGAAACCGTCAAGGCGCTGCGCTACAGCGGCAAGGAATACTTCTGGATCAACGACATGCACCCGCGCATGGTCATGCATCCCTTCAAGCCGGAGCTGGACGGCTCCGACCTTTCCGCCAACAAGGACCCGGCGGGCAAATTCCTGTTTCAGGAAATGGTCAACGTGGTCAAGGCCGGCGGCGCGGGTTTCGTACCCTATGTGTGGAACAAGCCCGACAGCGACGAGCTGGGGCAGAAAGTCTCATATGTAAAGGGCTTCGCGCCCTGGGGCTGGATCATCGGCTCGGGTGTCTACATGGACAGCGTGCAGGAAACCTTCGTCAGCCGGCTCATCACCTTCTCTGCCGGCGCCATGGCACTGGCCGGCATCCTGCTCGCCATCTGCGTGCTGATCGCGCGCAGCATCACCCGCCCGCTGCAACGCGCAGTCAGCATCGCCAATACCGTTGCATCCGGCGACCTCACCAGCGACATCCAGGTCAAGACTACCGATGAAACCGGCCAGCTTCTGAGCGCGCTGCGCGAGATGAACAACGGCCTGCTCGGCATCGTCAGCCAGGTGCGCGAGGGCACGGACACGATCGCGGCGGCATCCAGCCAGATCGCCTCCTCCAACTTCGACCTCGCCGCGCGCACCGAAGAGGAAGCCAGCTCGCTGCAGGAAACCGCGTCCGCGATGGAAGAGCTCACCAGCACCGTCAAGCAGAACGCCGACCACGCGCGGCAGGCGAACCAGCTCGCCCAGTCCGCCTCCGAGGTCGCGGTCAAGGGCGGCGACGTGGTGGCACAGGTGGTGGGCACGATGGGCTCCATCAATGATTCCGCTCGCAAGATCGTCGACATCATCGCCGTCATCGACGGCATCGCCTTCCAGACCAACATCCTGGCGCTCAACGCCGCCGTCGAGGCTGCACGCGCCGGAGAACAGGGCAAGGGCTTTGCGGTGGTGGCCGCGGAGGTCCGGCAGCTTGCGCAGCGGTCGGCAGCGGCCGCCAAGGAAATCAAGGACCTGATTTCGGACTCCGTCGACAAGATCGACCACGGCGCGCACCTCGTCGACCAGGCCGGCGCGACCATGAACGAGATTGTCGCCAGCGTCAGGCGGGTGACTGACATCATGGGCGAAATCACTACCGCCAGCCAGGAACAGAGCTCGGGCATCGAACAGGTGAGCAAGGCAATCGCCCAAATGGATGTCGTCACTCAGCGCAATGCCGCCCTGGTCGAGGAAGAAGCGTCGACCGCCGACGCCCTGCAGAACCAGGCGGCCCGGCTGGCCCAAATGGTGAGCGTGTTCCGTTTGCGCGACATGACGGGCGGCGCCGGAAGGATCGTCGCCGTTCCGGTCAGGGAACAGCCCCGGTTGGCCGCCTGAGCGCGCCAACGCCACGGATCGGGACAGCATGAACGGACTAGTGACCGCCCTGATGGGCCATACGAGGAGCGAAGCCGCGCTTCAATTCCGGCTGCGCATGTTCACGGCCCTTTCATTCATCCTTTCCTTGGCGCTCGGCATGGCCTTCTACGTGCTGTATTCCCAGTTCCACGTGGTACGGCAGCAAAAGGAAGTCGAAATCATCGCCGCCAACCAGGGCGCCGCCCTGCGGGAGCAGCTCAACCACTGCCTCGCAGCCACCTATGCCCTCGCCGCCATCCTGCGCGAGAGCGACGGTGCCATCCGCAACTTCGACGTCCTCGCAGCGGAAATGATCCAGATGTACGGCGGCATAGACAGCCTCCAGCTGGCCAAGGACGGGGTCGTTTCGCATGTCGTTCCCATTTCCGGGAATGCCCAGATCATTGGACACGACCTGCTCAAGGACCCCGAGCGCAACAAGGAAGCCCTGCACGCGATCCGTACGCGCAGGCTCACACTCGCCGGGCCCCTCGACTTGCGCCAGGGCGGCCGCGCCATCATCGGCCGCCTTCCGGTCTTCTTGCATGGCGAGAACGGCAATGAACAGTTCTGGGGCTTCGCGACTGCCGTCATCAGCGTCCCGGAGCTCATCGGACTGAGCGGGTTGCGCGAGCTTGCCCGCTCCGGCTACGACTACGAACTGGTGCACGTACGCAGCGACGCCGACGAGCGGCAAATCTTTGCCCGTACCGGGAATGCCGCCCTGGACGATCCCGTGATCACCACAATAGACGTCCCCAATGGCAAATGGATACTGAACCTCGCCCCCGCCGACGGCTGGTGGGAGCCGGCGCTATCCTGGCTGGCAGCCGCGGCGGTGCTCCTGGCCAGCGTGCTGGTTTCGCTGTTCACCCACGCCACGTTCAAGCAGCCCTTGCTGCTGCGGCGCGAGGTGGCCGAGCGCACGCAAGACCTGGCGCAGGCGAACCGCACGCTCACCAACGAGATCGCGGAGCGCGAGCGCACCGAGGAAAACCTGCGCAAGCTCTCGCGGGCGGTGGAACAAAGCGCCAACGCCGTCGTCATCACCGACCGCGAAGGCATTATTGAATACGTCAATCCATGGTTCACCCGGATCACCGGCTACACACCTCAGGAAGTGCTGGGCAAGACGCCCCGCGTGCTCAAGTCCGGCGAAACCCATCCCGAAACCTACAAGCGCCTGTGGGAGACCATCACCACGGGAAAGGAATGGACCGGGGAGCTGCACAACACCAAGAAGAACGGCGAGCTCTACTGGTGTCTGGAGGTGATCTCGCCGCTCAAGGACGACGACGGCAACATCACGCACTTCGTCGCCGTGACCGAAGACATCAGCGAACGCAAGCAGACCGAACAGACCATCCGCCACCTCGCCTTCCACGACCCCCTGACGGGCCTGCCCAACCGGCGGCTGTTCAACGACCGCCTGCAACAGGCGACGGCCAGGCGTCATCGGAAGGACAACGCCTTCGCGCTGATGCTGCTCGACCTCGACCGCTTCAAGACCGTCAACGACACGCTCGGCCACGATATCGGCGACGCCCTGCTCAAGGCCGTCGCCGCGCGCCTGCTCGGCTGCACGCGCGAAGGCGACACCCTGGCGCGCATGGGCGGCGACGAATTCGCGCTGATCGCACTCGAGGTCGGACAGCCGGAAGACATGGCGCGCATGGCCAAGAAGCTGATCGACGTGCTCAAGGAGCCTTTCGTACTCTCCGGGCACGAACTGTATGTCACCACCTCGATGGGCGTGACGCTCTACCCCAACGACGCCACCGACGCCGATGCGCTCGTCAAGAACGCCGACATCGCGCTGTACCGCGCAAAGGACCTGGGGCGCAACAACTTCCAGTTCTTCACCGGCGACATGAATGCGGCGATGATGCAGCGCCTGCGGCTGGAAAGCGCCATGCGCGGGGCCAGCGAGCGCAACGAATTCATGCTCCAGTACCAGCCGCAGGTCGATGCTACCAGCGGTGTCATTCACGGCACCGAAGCGCTGATCCGCTGGCGCCATCCCGAGTACGGCATGATCTCCCCCGGCCAGTTCATTCCGCTGGCCGAGGAAACCGGCATGATCGTGCAGATCGGCGAATGGATCCTCCGCACCGCATGCACCCAGGCCAAGGCATGGCAGCAGGCCGGCAGGCCGATGCGCGTTGCGGTGAACCTGTCGGCACGCCAGTTCCACCAGGGCGACCTTTCCGAAACCGTCGCGCACATCCTGAAGGAACTCGACCTGCCTGCGGAACTTCTGGAAGTGGAACTGACCGAAGGCATACTGATGGAAGACACCGCGCAGACGACGGCGGTCCTGGTAAAGCTGCACGAGATGGGCGTGCAGATATCGATCGACGACTTCGGCACCGGCTATTCGTCGCTGTCCTACCTCAAGCGCCTGCCGATCCAGATCCTGAAAATCGACCAGACCTTCGTGCGCGACATCCACACCGACTCGGACGACCGCGCCATCGTAACCGCCGTCATCGCACTGGCCCACAGCATGAAACTCAAGGTCGTCGCCGAAGGCGTGGAGACGCCGGAGCAACAAGCCTTCCTGAAGGAGCACGCCTGCGACATGATGCAGGGCTACCTGTTCAGCCGCCCGGTGAGCGGCGACGAGGTCCTGGCGCTCATGGCATCCGGCGTACCGCTGCCGGCGTAAGGCCGAACAGACAAAGATCGAGAAACTGCAATGATTCCAATCCAGCCAGTCGATGACGACGCGCGTTGCCGCCCCCGGTGGGTACACCTGAACCACCTGCTTTCCTATTGCACGAGGACGCTTGCGGTGGATGACGCATCCGCCGAAAGCACCGGCGAAGGCACGCTCTGCCGGCGCAAGGACTGCCTGTTCAGCGCGCGCCGTGGCATGCGGGCGGCTGGCTGACTTCAATCGCGTCCCACCCTGTCCCCGTCATCCCGGCGCAGGCCGGGATCCAGCGGCGTTCATCGCCCCTCAACCTCATCCCGCAAGTACCGCTTTCCGCGCCCCCCAGCGCACACCCATTCCGCCGATAATTACCAATATCACCAATCGCATAACAATTCTTGTTGTGTGAGCACACCTCTTCTAGCATCCCCCGACTCAACTCGTCCCGCCTGGCCGGGCCGTACTCCCCCAGCAATTTTCCCTTCGCTCCCCCTCCTGCCAGGACGTGGTCGAAAGGGATTTTGTTCGTCGTCTGCGTACACGAGAGCATGGGGTGCGAAAAATTGGCACGGTTTGGCCAGCAGCGCCTACGCCGGTATCAACGACATCGAATTTTCTTAAGGAGTGGAAAGTGGTCAACATCAATGCAGGAGGGATTCTGTTCAACCGTATCAATATTCCCGAGCAGATCTGCACGAAGGAGAAATTCATGCAGCGCATCGCGGAGAGCAAGAACAACGAGCTAAAAGACCTGCACATCGACGGTGTTGCCATCGACGGCAACGATGGCAACGACGTGAATTCCTTCCGGTTGTTTGCCTAGCCCCGATCCTGACAGGTTTGCAGTCCCGCAGGCCGCATGCCGCTCACGGCATCGCGGCCAGCACTGTTTTGAAGGAGTGTGAAGTGATCAAGTCGACAGTCCCGGGACTGCTCGTCGAGCGGCCCAGCGAGGCTCCGAAGCGGCATCAGATCGGGACGAGGGAGGAATTCGAGATCAAGAAGCGTGAAAATGATCTCATCGGCGTCGATATCAAGAACGTGGATCTGCGCGAATTGGATTTGAGCGGCCTGTTTCTCCACGACGTCCGGATGACATCCTGCGACCTCAGAGGCGCGAACTTGAAGAAGACCTGGATAGTCGGATCGTCCCTTGTCGACGTCGACTTTTCCAACGCAGACCTGAGTAGCGCACGACTAAGAGATTGCGAGGGATTGGACGTCATGATGAACAAGGCGACGCTGGACGAAGCCGAGTTTGAAAGATGTACGTTCATTGACTGCACTCTTGATCATGCCAGCATGCGCGACATGAAGCTGCGCGACTGCACCCTCCGCAGATGCAGCGCCGAACGCGCTGACCTGTCCGGCGCTTGCATCGGCGAAGGGACATTCGAGCACGTCATCTTCGACAGGGCATACGCGAAGGCATCGGTAATCACATTGAGAACCGACTTCATAAACGTTTCCTGGCGTTCGACGTGCCTCAGCCTGCGAAGCACACGCTCGACGTTCGAGAGGGCAGATTTCACGCATGCGGATCTGCAGGACTCTTCGTTCATCTACTGTCCGTTTCATGGCCCGGTGGAGCTTGAACGGTGCCGGGGATTTACCTATCTGGTGAGATGCGAGCTCGACAACGTCAATCTGTTGCAGCTGCAAGCCATGCCTTACCTGATCCCGGCCGGCCTGCTCGAGGCAAAAGAAAACAAGCGCCATGATGCGCTGCGCGATGCGTGGGCTCGTGTCGTGAACTGGCGAAAAGCGGATACCGCGCTGTTCGAGCTGGGCATCGATCTCGAATACTACAAGGCGAATATCAGTTGGTTTGATGCCGAGATGAGAAGGTGCCTGAGAGACAAGGTGCTAACGCTCGCGCAGTCAATGCCTGCACTGCAGACCGAAAAATCGTGCGCTCAGCTCAGGGAAATCATCGCGCTCGACGACGCGCTCGGGGGCCAGGAGAACAGTGGCAACCGCATGGGTAGTTCGCAACCCACCCTTTCATGCTCTCCGGTGGAGTTCCCCCTGCCTGAGGATCGCGGGTCAAACGAGGTCAGCCAGGACGGCGATGTCAATTCCTTCTGGCTGATTCCTTGAGAGAGCCGACGCGAGCCGCTAATCATTATTAATACTGCCCTTCGCATAACAATTCTTGTTGCTCGAGGGCACCTCTTCTAGCATCCCCCGACCAAACTCGCCCAGCCGGGCCCGGCGACTCTCCGAACGGTTCCATCTTCGATACCGCTCTCTTCGACGGAGGTGGTCGAAATGGATTTTGCCCATCGTCTGCGTCGGTCTTTGCGCGCATGGGAGTATGAAGTACGACAAATCGACAGGGTTTGGCCACCGGCGCCGACTTGAATGAATAGAGCGCTGTTTAACCACGTTTTCCTTTTTGAGGTGCACCTTGGACAATCAATTGCAAGTCACTGAACACGCTGTCGCAGGCTCCGCAAATGCCACCCAGGCCGACGCGAAGGACTGGTTCAACGATTTCATCATCAATGCAAGGAGCGCGAGAAAGACAGCAATGACGGTAGTCGGCCTCGGCGAACAATGGCTGGCCTTCATCGCCGACACTCGCACCAATCCCCCCGCCTACTACATCTGCGACACGGACCGGCTTGAGGATCTGGCCAAGAATCGTCAAAAGGCGTTTGGCTATATCAAGGAACTTCGTCGGCTTTCGAAAGGGCAGGTCAACGAATCCAATACGGTGTACAAGGGATTTCCAATGCAGCGATATACACCCGACGCCTGGGCTCCGCTCGCGTGGTGGATGCTGGCACGCCTGAAGGTGAGGATGCAGGCCGAACCGATGCGCGCCGTCAAGGACCTGCTTTCCGACTGCTTCAAGGAATGGCGCGATGTGACAGCGAACAGTGAAGATCTTCAGAAGGAACTTGTCCGCCATGTACATACGTCGATGACCGCGGGCGCACGCAAAGAGCAGCCCTGCACATGAAAGATCAATGGCGCGTTTCGCTTCGCCCTACCCGCCCTACTATCCTTTCACCTGAAGCTTGCCTGATCCTTCTTTCAGTCGAACTGAATGCGCGGAGAACGGTTCAGGCCTGTTCACTTTTTTGAGGCAAACCTTGGGCAATCAATCACATGTGACTAAGCAAGTCAGCGACACGGCCTCCACAGGTTTCACCAAAGGCGAAATGCAGCAGTGGTTGGACACCATGATCATGAAGGCAATGATCGCAAATGAGCCGACGCTGAACTTGATCGCCCACCGTGGCCGCTGGCTGATCTTCGTTGTCGACGTTCGCACCGCCCCTCTTCAATACTACATCTGTGACACCGACCTTCTTGACGACCGCGACGAGAATCGTAAAAAGGCAGGCCAATTCCTCGATGATTTTGCCTGGGTTTCGGACGGAAAGATCAACAGATCCAATACGGTATACCTCGCGCTTCCGATGCAACGGCACACACCCGACTCCAGCTACCCGATCGCATACTGGGTGCGGGGGCGGATGTACGTGAGGATGAAGCTCGAACGAACACGTTCCATCAGGGACTTGTTTCGAGACTGCTTCAATGAATGGCGCATCGTGACGGTTAACCGCAAAGATCTTCAGATGGACCTTGTCTTCGAGGTGCTTGATGAGATCGCGCGCAAAGAAATGGAACATTCGGCACGGGTGTCCGCCAACGCCGCTGGATCCCGGCCTTCGCCGGGATGACGGGGTAAGAGAAGGGGCGTGGTGCTGCCGCTTGTGCCCGCATGCGGCCAATCGAGGGTGCTCTGCTGCGCTTTGAATGCGTGGCGCGAATGCCATTCACGCCCCGCCCTCTCCCCGTCATCCCCGCGCAGGCAGGGATCCAGCGTCTTTCGTCAAACCGTCAACCGTTCTTCTGATTGATGGTGATCTTGAGCCCGGCCGCTCCCGGCGCCACCGGTTCGGTCACGCCTTCAAAATCGCCGGGCGCGGGGGTGGCACTGCCGGTCTTGGACACGCGTGCGCCGACGACCAGCTTCGCCGCGCTCGACAGTTTCGCTTCGGGCATCATGGCCATGCTGTCGTTGAGTTCGAAGCTCGCCGGGAGATCTTTCACCTGTTTGCGCAATACTGCCAGCGGGAGGCGCGGGCCTTCCGCCGCGCGGGCGAAGATGAACACGGTGTCCGTGTCGGCGACCTGCGCACGCAGGGATGGATCGATGTCGACCGTACCGGTCACCTTGGCTCCCGCTGCGGCAGCCTTCGGCGCCGGGGCCGGCGCTGTCTGCGGCAATCCGCCGAGCTGCTGTGCCTCGGCAATGCTGCTCGTAATCGAACGCGCGGCCTCGGAGTCGGCGGGGACCAGCGGCAGCATCTTTTGCCAGCGCGTCACCGCCGCCGCATAGTCCTTGCGCTCGAACGCGGCGCTGCCCCACAGGGCGATTGCCTTCACGTTCTTCGGATCGATCTCGACCGCCTTGCCGGCCAGTTTCTCCGGTTCGCCAATCAGCGTGCGGCCAAGGGCCATTGCCAGCGTGTCGGCATAATCCGCGAGCAGGTCGGCGTCGTTGGGCACCCGTTGCACAAGGTGCTTGTAGGCATCCGCCGACTGTTGGTAGCGGCCGAGAGCGTTGTAAGAACGGGCGAGCATGTGCCAGCCTTCGATGTTGTCCGGTTCGCTCTGCATGCGCTCGGCAAGGGTCGCGACCATACCTTCGATCTGCTCGGCGGTCACCTGGTGCGAATCCTGCCGCTCCATGGGATCCAGCGCTTCAGGCGAACCGACCAGCAGGTAGACGGATACCGCAAGCACCGGCACGGCAAGGCCGACCGCGGCGGCACTCCAGCGCCTCGCAGGAGCCGTAGCGGGCGCCGCATTGCGAGGCAGCACTTCTTCCGCGACGCGGCGCTCCAGTTCGTGGCGCGAACTTTCGTACGCGGCCTGTTCGATGAGTCCGGCCTCGCGGTCGGCCTCGAGTTCGCGCAGCTGGTCGCGCAGCACGGCCAGGTTCAGCTGGTCGCGCTGCACGTGGTCGGCCGCCTGTTGCTTGCCCAGCAGCGGCGGCAGCACGAGGGCGAGTGTCACCGCCAGCATCACCGCGGCGGCAATCAGAAAAACTGTCATGCTTTATCCTTCGTTTCGCTCGTGCCTTCGAGCAGGGAGGCGGCGCGCTTGAGTTCGGTGTCGGGTACGTCGGCCTGGGGAGCCTGCCGGCGCGACAGCTTGCGCAGCAGGACGAGGAAGCCGCCGACCAGCAGCAGGAAGGGGCCGAACCACAACAGGAAGGTGGCGCCTTTCATCGGCGGCCGGTACATCACGAAGTCGCCGTAACGCTCGACCATGTAATCGACGACCTGCTCGTCGCTCATGCCGGCGGAGAGTTTTTCGCGCACCTGTTGCTTCAGGTCCATCGCCAGTTCGGCATGCGAATCGGCCAGCGTCTGGTTCTGGCACACGAGGCAGCGCAGTTCTTCGGACAAGGCCATCACGCGCTTTTCCAGTACCGGGTCGGCAACGACTGTCGGCGCTTCCTTGACCTGGGCCGAGACCGCGGATGCGGCCAGCAGGAGGGTGAACAAAAATTTACGCACTCTTCAACTCTTTAATCAATGGCATGAGCTTGGTGGCGATCGCGTCCGGCGTCAGCGGGCCGGTGTACTTCATGCGGATCACGCCCTTCTTGTCGATCACGAAGGTTTCCGGCACGCCGTAGACGCCGTAGTCGATGCCGACGCGGCCCTCGTTGTCGAAGGCCGACATCGCGTAGGGGTTGCCGAAGTCCTGCAGCCACTTGATGCCGTCGTTGCGGCCATCCTTGTAGTTCAGCCCGATGACGGGTACCACGTTGGCCTTGGCGAAATCCATCAGCACCGGATGCTCAACCCGGCAGGATACGCACCACGAGGCCCAGACGTTGAGGACCCACACCTGCCCCGTCATGTCCTGCGGCGAAATCGACTTGTCCGGCTCGTGCAGCTGGGTCAGCTTGAAG
>Ga0196976_1001078_pt1 | contig 13615 bp, 13 predicted proteins | sample S3v_513CmetaG_FD_148644 | JGI IMG/M metagenome (GOLD analysis project Ga0196976, IMG submission 148644) | Soil microbial communities from Anza Borrego desert, Southern California, United States - S3+v_5-13C | ecosystem: Environmental > Terrestrial > Soil > Desert | place: USA: California...
TGAGGGGTTGTGGCGCTCGGGAAAGGGGAGCCCCTCACCCTAGCCCTCTCCCCACTGCGGTGGGGAGAGGGGACTGGCAGCGCGCCGCCGCACGCTCTGTGATCGTACTCAGCGAATCGAGTACTAAGGCTGCGGCCCGAACGTTTCGGTGATCATTGCGTTCGGGTCGGCCTGGATCGACTCGACCGCCTTGCGCGCGCGCTCGAGGAATCCGTCGAAGCCGGCCGCCATCACCAGTGCGCCCTTGATGCCGGTGCGGTTGCGCTCGACCAGCGTCTCGATCGGGCCGCTCTCGTGAGTGATGTGGCCCGCGCGGGCCAGCGGATCGAAGTCGCCGGCGTAGAGGATGTTCCGGGCGTCGGGCTCGTAGAGCACCGTGATCTTCCGCTGGTCGCCGACGGCGAGCAGGTGCAGGACGATGCTGCGGATCGGGGCGATGCCGACGTCGCCAGCCAGGAAGACCACCGGACGGGTGTCGCCGTCGGGCAGCAGGAAGTCGCCGTACGGGCCGTCGACATTCACCTCGGCGCCCGCCTCGAGGTTGCGCAGCGCCTCCCCGCCCTTGCCGCCGCCGGCGCGCACGCAGATCTGCACCGCCTCCGGCCGCTGCGGCGCCGAGGCGATGGTGTAGGCGCGCGAGACCCCCTCGGGGAAACGGAAGTTCACCCACTGGCCCGGCTGAAACGCGAACGGATCCTCGAAGGAGATGGTGAGCTGCAGGACGCTGGGCGCGAGCGGCTGGATCTCGGTGACGATGGCTTTATGGCGCATTACGCGCGGATTGTAGCGCGACGCTGGCGGCCGAGGCCGCCTTCCCGCCGGCTGGGAATTCCCGGCAACAAAATGAGGTAATCTGTCGCTCACCGATCCGGAGTGCAGCTGCGACTGCTGCGGCCGATCGAAGAACCGTCATGATTCCCAGCCAATCGCGCGTCGTCAACGCGCTGACCATCGACTTCGAAGACTGGTACCAGGGGCTCGAGATCGCGCCGGAGGACTGGGGACATTTCGAGAGTCGCATCGTCCCCGCCGGCGAGCGCGTGCTGCAGGTCCTGCGCAACGCCGGCGTGAAGGCCACCTTCTTCGTCCTGGGAATGGTCGCGGAGCGGCATCCGGAGATCGTGCGCGCCATCGCCGCGGAAGGCCACGAGCTCGGCACGCACGGCCTGTCGCACACCTTCATCTACAAAATGACGCCCCAGACCTTCCGGGAAGAGATGAAGCGGGCCATCGGCGCCGTCGAGCAGATCACCGGCAGGAAAGTCCTCGGCCACCGCGCGCCGTACTTTTCGATCACCAAGCAATCGCTCTGGGCGCTGGACATCCTCAGCGAGCTGGGCGTGACCTACGATTCCAGCATCTTCCCGGTCGCCAACTACCGCTACGGCATCGAAGACGCGCCGCGCTGGCCGTACGACATCCCCGTGGACGGCAAGTCGCTGCGCGAGTTCCCGATCTCCACCTGGCGCGTCCTCGGCAAGAACGTTCCCGTGGCCGGCGGCGCCTACTTCCGCATCTTCCCCTACGCCGTGACGCGCGCCGCCTTCCGGAGCATCAACCGCTCCGGCCAGGCGGCCGTCTTCTACATCCATCCGTGGGAGCTCGATCCCGATCATCCGCGCATCGAGCTGCCGAAACGGATTGCCGCCACGCACTACTTCAACCTGCGAGCGACGGAGCCCCGGATGGTCCGACTGCTCCGCGATTTCCGATTCGCTCCAATGAAAGAGGTTCTCGGTGTCCACTCAAACAACGACTGAAGACAAGGTTCGCAATCATTTCGATCTCGACGCGGAACGCTTTGACGCCATCTACGAAGAGCGCAAGGGACCCTTTGCGCGGTTCGTCGACAACGTCTGGCGCGGCGTGGTCAAGCAGCGCCTCGACCTGACGCTGGAGAAGACCGCGCCGCTGACCGGCAAGACGTTTCTCGACGTCGGCTGCGGCTCGGGGCGCCACTGCTTCGCCTACGTGCAGCACGGCGCGAAGCACGTCACCGGGGTCGACTTCGCGGCGCAGATGATCGAGCTGGCCCGCAAGCACGCCCAGTCGCTGGGCATCGCCGACCGCTGCGAGTTCCGCGTCGGCGCGTTTCCCCAGGCCGTCCCCGAAGGGGGATTCGACGTCTCCACGGGCATGGGGCTGTTCGACTACATCGACGACCCGGTCGCGATCGTGCGGGCCATGAAAGAGAAGACGAAGCAGACCATGCTCATCAGCTTCCCGAAAGCGGTGGAATGGCGCGTGCCGGTGCGCCGGCTGCGCTTCCTCATGTCGGGCTGCCCGCTCTATCTCTACACGCGCAAGCGGGTCGAGTCGATCCTGAAGGAAGCCGGCGTCACGAAGTACGACTGGATCGACCTCGGACGCGACTACGTCGTCGTCGCCCACCTCTCATGACGGAAACGGCGCCCCTGCGAGTCCTGCACATCATCACGCGCCTCATCGTCGGAGGCGCGCAGGAAAACACGATCCTCAGCGTGGAGGGTCTGGACGCCATGCCGGAGTACGAGGTCACGCTCGTGAGCGGCGTGGACGACGGCCCGGAAGGCGACCTGCTGCAACGGGCCGGCAAGACCACCAACCTCGTGCTGGTGCGGGAAATGGGCTTCAGCATCAATCCCTTCTCGGACCTGATCGCGCTCTGGAAGCTCTATCGCATCATCCGGCGCGGCCGCTATCACATCGTCCACACCCACTCCTCGAAAGCAGGCGTGCTGGGGCGCATCGCCGCGAAGCTGGCCGGAACTCCGATCATCGTGCACACCCTGCACGCCATGGTGTTCTACCCGGGCCAGCCGTGGCTCATCAATCGCCTCTGGCGCCTGATCAAGAAGATCGTCGCGCCGATGACCGACCACTTCATCGGCGTCTGCGACGCCATGAACGAGCAGGCCATCGCCGCCGGCATCGACAAGCGGCCGAAGTTCTCGACCATCCGCAGCGGCATGGAGCTCGACTGGTTCCTGAAGGCGAACGTCGACCGCGCGGCCGTGCGGCGCGAGCTGGGGATTCCCGAGGACGCGCCGGTGGTCGGCAAGATCGCCCGGTTCGTCGGCTACAAGGGACACGCGGAGATGTTCGAGGCGGCCCCGGAGATCGTCCGCCGCGTCCCGAACGTGCGCTTCCTCATGGTCGGCGACGGCCCGCTCCTGCAGAAGATGCGCGACCGCGCCCGCGAGCAGGGCGTGCTCGATCACATCGTCTTCGCCGGGCTGGTGCCCCGCGAGCGGATCCCGGAGATGATCGCGGCCATGGACGTCCTCGCCCACACCGCCCATCACGAAGGTCTGCCGCGCGTGCTGGTGCAGGCGCTGGCGATGGGGAAACCGTGCGTGAGCTTCGACCGCGACGGCGCGCCGGAGGTGGTGCTCCCGGGACAGACCGGCTACCTCGTCCCCTTCGGCGACACGAAAACGCTCGCCGACAACATCGTCACGCTGCTCTCCGATCCGAAGCTGCGCGAAGAGATGGGCGCGCGCGGCCGAACCGTGGTCGATCCGGCATATCGTGCGGAAACGATGGTCCGCGACATCGCCGATCTCTACAAAGCTCTCGCGGAGCGTTACCGCGATCGTCTGGCCGCATTCGACAGCAAGGGCAAAGTTCCCGCTACGGCCGCGGCACGAACGTCTCGCTGAACGTCCACGCACGCTCTCCGTCCATAAACATAACGTAGGGCGGGCTTCAGCCCGCCTCCCCCGGGGGCGGCGGGGCTGAAGCCGGGCAACGCGGCTCTGAGCGTCAGAGCCGAAAAGGACGGGCGAAGCAATCGGCAGCTCCAAACGAGCAACGCGGCTCTGAGCGCCAGAGCTGAACAAGACCGCGCAAACCAATCGGCAGCTCCGAACGAGCAACGTGGCTCTGAGCGTCAGAGCCGAACAAGGTCGGCCGAAGCAATTGGCAGCTCCAAACGAGCAACGCGGCTCTGAGCGTCAGAGCCGAAAAGGACGGCCGAAGCAATCGACAGCTCCGAACGAGCAACGCGGCGCTGAGCGTCAGCGCCGAACAAGACCGGGCAAACCAATCGACAGCTCCGAACGAGCAACGCGGCTCTGAGCGTCAGAGCCGAACAAAGCCGGCCGAAGCAATCGACAGCTCCAAACGAGCAACGCGGCTCTGAGCGTCAGAGCCGGATCGCTCTGGCGAAGCAATCAATGAGTCGAGCCAACCTGTGCGTCGCTGACGGCCAGTTTCGGGAAGCGTCGGACACATTCCGCCGCCCCCGAGGGGAGGCGGGCTGAAGCCCGCCCTACGTGCTCAGTACCACATGCCCGCTTTGGAGAGCTTGGCGATCTTCTTCAGGATGCGGTCCTTCTTGAAGCCGCGCAGGTAGTCGACGAAGAGCGTCCCGTTGAGGTGGTCGATCTCGTGGCACATGGCCCGGGCCATCAGCCCCTCGCCCCACATCTCGCGCTGCTGGCCGTTGCGGTCCAGGTAGCGCAGCTTCACGCGCTCGGGGCGGGTGATGACCTCGACGAAGTCGGGGATGGAGAGGCAGCCTTCCTCTTCCGTGATCTCTCCCTGCGTCTCGATGATCTCGGGGTTGATGAAGACGTGGCACTCGCCGGCGCGCTTGCCGACGGAGAGGTCGATGACCATGAGCCGCCTGGCCACGCCGACCTGGTTGGCCGCCAGGCCGACGCCGGGGGCGGCGTACATGGTCTCGATCATGTCGTCGATCAGCTTCTGCAGGGATGCGTCGATCTCCCCCACCGGCTCGGCCGGGTTGCGGAGGACGTCGTCGCCATACTTTCGAATCGGCAGGATCATCGTCTCTTCAGGCTCTCGATCATCGCTTCGACGGTGTGCTCCGCACGCTTCTTGTAGAACTCGTCGAGCACTTTGCGGATGCCGGGGAACTTCGCCAGCACCCCATCGAGCTTCGACTTGTCGAGGCGGAGCAGCTCGGTGCGCTGCGCCGCGGTGATGGTGGCCGTGCGAGGCTTCCCGGTCAACACGCTCACTTCTCCGAAAAAATCCCCTTCGCCGAGCTGGGCCAGGTAGAGCGTGCCGCTGGTGCCGCGGGTGTAGACCTTCACCGCGCCGGAGGCGATGACGTACATGGAGGTGCCGGGATCGCCCTCGTTGATGACCACGCTCCCCTCGTCGTGGGTCTCCACTTCCATCTCGCCGACCAGGGCGTCGCGCTCATCCTCGGCCAGCACTTCGAAGAGCGGGCTGCGGGGGACGCTGCGCTGGAAGATCGGCTCGTTTTTCCCCGGCTCGACCGCTTTCGGAAGCTGCTCCCGCGCCTTCTCCGCCTTCTTGCGGACGGCGATGGCCTGCACGGTCAGGCCGTTGTCCTCGTAGTAGCGGGCCGTGGCCTCGTACTGCTCGATGGCCTCGTCGATCATCCCCGCGCCGGCCAGCGCGTCGGAGTACTGCAGGCGGATGCGCGGATTGGACGGGTATTTCTCGTGCTCGCGCTTGAGCACCGGGACGGCGCGCGCGTACTCGCGCCGCGCGAGCAGGGTCGCCCCGCTTTCGGTTTCTTCAGGCATACGGCGGCTATTCTAGCCGCGTTGCTGGTTGTCGGTTTTCCACCCATCCGCACACCCGTTGCTGATCAGGCGCGGCATGAATGAGCAACGGGTGTGCGGCCGGTGGAAAACCAGCAACCAGCAACGCGCGCTCAGAACTTGATCCGCTCCAGTTCCGCCTTCGCGCTCGAGGCCGAGCTCGAATACGGGTAGCGGTCGATGACCTGCTGGAGGGTGCGGCGCGCCAGGGCGAGGTCGCCGGTGCGGGTCTGCACCATGGCCGTCTTGAACAGCGCGTCCGGCGCCTTGTTCTGCGACGGGTAGTCATTCACGACGCGCATGTAGTAGCGGACAGCGTTGTTGTAGTCCTTCGCGGCGAAGTAGGTCTCGCCGATCCAGAACAACGCGTTGTCGGCGAGGTCGCCGCTGTTGTCGGACTCGTACACGGCCTCGAACGCCCGTCGCGCCTCGGCGTGTCGGCCGCGGCCGAAGAGGATGATGGCCTGCCGGTACTCCTCGGCCAGCTGCGCGCCGATCAACGCACGCTGCGGCTGCTGCGGCTGCTGCGGTGCAGGTGCAGACGTAGGGCGGGCTTCAGCCCGCCTCTCTTCGGGGGCGGCGGGACGGGCTGAAGCCCGTCCTACGTCAGGTGCCCCCTCCTCCAGGTGCGCGATGCGCTGGTTCAGCACGTCGATGCGCTCGAGCAGCTCGGTGAGCTGCGTCCGGAGCTCGCTGACTTCCGAGTCGGACGCGGCCGGCGCCGATGCCGACGGCATCGCCATCGGCGCGGGCGGCACCAGCGACGGGACGTCGTTGTCATCCTGCGACGAGGCGCAGGCAGTCGCCAGGAGAGCAGCGACGCAGAGCAGCTTCTTCATGCCTTCGTCCCGCCGAGGCGGCGGCGCGCGGGCTCGGCGTATTCGCTCTGCGGGAACTCGGTGATGACGCGCTCGAAGTAGAGCTTCGCCTCCCCGTTGCGGCCGAGCTTCGTCAGCGTCTCGCCGAGGTCGAAGAAGACCGCGTCGCGGGCGGGGAAGCTCGGGTACTCGTCGATGAGGAAGTTCAGGCGCTGCGAGGCCGCGTTCCAGCTGCCGCGCTTCATGTAGAAGCGGGCGATGATGTGCTCGTGGCGCGCCAGGCGGTCGAGCACTTCCTGGCGCCGCGCCTCGGCCGTCCCCTTGAGCTGGCTGTTCGGGAAGGCGCGCAGCATGTCGTTGAACTTCTCGAGCGCCTCCCGGGTCTTGGCCTGATCGCGGTCCGGCTTCTCCATCTGCTTGAACGAGCACATGGCGATCTGCAGGGTCGCGTAGTCGGCCTGGTCGCTGGTGGGATAGCGGTTGATGAAGTCGCGGTACTTGTACTGCGCCTCGACCAGGTTCACCGGGTCGCCCTGCTCGTAGTACGTGTCGGCGATGCGCAGCAGGCTGCGGCGGCCGAGGGGCTCGTTCGGGTACGTCTCGTACAGGTGGGTGTAATAGTTGCGCGCCTTCTGCCAGCGCTCGCGCTCGAAGAACTCCTCGGCGCGGGCCCAGATCTGCTCCTTGTTCATGTTCAGGAGCTCGGGATCCACGACCGGCGTGTAGCGGCGAGGGCCGCGGTTACAGCCCGCGAACAGCGCGACGATCGCGAGCAGGATGATGGTGTGTCTCAGCTTCACTCAGCCTCCGGATTAAACCTTCGTCGTGTGAACAGCGTCGCGCAGCTTCTGAATTGCACCGGCCCGGTCCGGCTGACCGAACACGGCAGAGCCGGCCACGAGGATGGAGGCGCCGGCCGCCGTGACCAGCGGCGCAGTGTGGGCATCGATCCCCCCGTCCACCTCGATGTCCACACGGAGTCCCCTCTCGCGAACGAGTCTGGAGATATGACGAATCTTCGGCACGACGGTTTCGATGAACTTCTGTCCCCCGAAGCCGGGGTTCACGGTCATGACCAGCACGTAGTCGCAGAACTCGATGGCCGTCGACAGCGACTCCGCGCTCGTGGCGGGGTTGACGGCGATGCCCGCCTTCGCCCCGCCGTCCCGGATCATCTGCAGCGCGCGCTGGAGGTGCGGCTCCGTCTCGATGTGGATCGAGATCATGTCCGCGCCGGCCTGGATGAAGGAGTCGATGTACTGCTGCGGCTCGCTGATCATCAGGTGACAGTCGAACGGCAGCTTCGTCCGCCCGCGCAGCGCCCTGATCACCGGCGGGCCGATGGTGATGTTCGGGACGAAGTGGCCGTCCATGACGTCGAGATGGAGGACGTCGGCCGTGACCACGGTCTCGAGCTCCTCGGCCAGGCGGCCGAAGTCGGCGGAGAGCAGCGAGGGTGCGATGCGGATCATGTTGCTGGTTGCTGGTTGCTGGTTCGTGGTGACTCGTGGCCCGGGCGATACTGCACCACGAACCAGCCACCAGCAACCAGCAACTACGGCGTAGCCGGAACCCCTCCTTCGATGATCGCGGTCTCTTCCTGTTGCGAGACGACGACCGAGATCGGGTCGCGGCTGCTGACCGGCGCGCCGCGGAGAGGGTACTGGCGGATGATGATGCCATCCGCGATTCCGGGATAGGCCTCGTATTTTACGGTCGAGACGTTGAGGCCGCGCGCCTCGAGGGCGGGGCGCACGACGTCGAGCCGTTTGTCGATCAGGTCGGGCATCACGAAGCGCGTCGCGGCCGGCGGCACGGACACGAGCAGCGAGACGCCGGTCTGCGGCGCGACGACCGTCCCGGCGGGGGGGTCGGCGGCGAGGATGCCGCGGCCGTCGGTCTCGACGTAGGCCAGGTCGCCGCGTTTCAGGTTCTGCTGGCCGAGGCGGAGCATGCCCGTGCCCGGACTGGCGCCGGCAAGATCGGGCACGCGCAGCACGAGCGGGCCGGCACTCAGCTCCACCCGGAGCGTCGAGCCGCGCTTGATGAAGCTCGTCGCGCCGGCGGTGCGGTTCTGCCAGACGATGTGCCCGACCGGCACTTTGTCGGAGTTGCGGCGGTGACTCTCGTCGACCTGCAGCTCCACGCCGAGGTCGCCGGTGATGCGCCGCGCGTCAGCGACCGACTTGCCGATCAGGTCGGGCGTCGGCAGCGAGCGCCCTTTGACGAAGAAGGTGAACCAGAAGTAGGAGCTGCCGCCGAATACGCCGAGCAGCAGCACGGCGAAGAGGAAGTTGTTGAGACAGCCGCGCCTCATGCTTCTCCGCGCTCAGTTGCTGGTTGCTGGTTGCTGGTTGCGTGCGGTGGGCCGCTGACCGGTACGGCCTCGCCAGTGCCACGAGCGGAAACCCGCGAGCAACCAGCCACCAGCAACCAGCAACTCATCATCTGCCCTCGGCCCGCTCCCCTTCGTTATGGCGCTCGATCTGCCGCTCGCGGTCGGCGCGGTACTCCGCCTCGTCGTATTTGCGGTCGTGATCGCGCGGGATGTAGAGCGGGATCAGCGACAGCTTCCAGACGTCTTCCACGCGCTCGGCGAAGACGAACTCCAGCGCGCCGCGGGTCTCCTCCGGCACTTCCTGCAGGTCCTTGCGGTTCCCCTCGGGGAGGATGACGGTCTTGATGTTGGCGCGGTGCGCGGCCATGACCTTCTCCTTGATGCCGCCGACGGAGAGGACTTTGCCGCGCAGCGTGATCTCGCCGGTCATGGCCACGTCGTGGCGCACCGGCTTGTCGCCCATCACCGAGGCGATGCAGGTGGCGATGGCCACGCCGGCCGAGGGACCGTCCTTCGGGATGGCGCCCGCGGGGAAGTGGATGTGCACGTCGAACTCGGTGAACTTCTTGTCCTCGATCTCGAGGTCGTGCGCCTTCGAGCGGACGTACGAGTACGCCGCCTGCACCGACTCGCGCATCACGTCGCCGAGCTGGCCGGTGACGGTGGTGCGGCCGCTGCCGGGCATGCGCGTGGCCTCGATGAACATGATCTCGCCGCCGAACTGCGTCCAGGCCAGGCCGGTGGTCACGCCGATCTCCGGATGGCGCTCCGCGAACTCGTGCTCGAACTTCGGCAGGCCGAGGTACGACTCGATGTCGCTCTTGGTGACGTGAAACGCCGAAACCGGATCCTCGGTGGCCACTTTGCGCGCGATCTTGCGGAGGATGGTGGCCAGGTTGCGCTCCAGGTTGCGCACGCCCGCCTCGGCCGTGTAATCGCGCACGACCAGCAGCGTGGCCTCGTCGTCGACCTTCACCTGCTCCGCGCCCAGGCCGTGGTTCTCCAGCAGCTCCGGGATGAGGTGCTTGTTGGCGATGGCCAGCTTCTCGTTCTCCGTGTAGCCGGAGAGGCGGATCACTTCCATGCGGTCGCGCAGCGGCCCCGGGATCATGTCCAGCACGTTGGCGGTGCAGATGAAGAGCGTGTGCGAGAGGTCGAACGGCACTTCGAGATAGCGGTCGACGAAGGCGTGGTTCTGCTTCGGGTCGAGCACCTCGAGGAGCGCCGACGCGGGATCGCCGCGGAAGTCTTTCCCGATCTTGTCGATCTCGTCGATCATGATGAGCGGGTTGTTCACGCCCACCTGGATGTAGCTGGTGATGAGCTTTCCGGGCATCGCGCCGATGTAAGTCTTGCGATGGCCGCGGATCTCCGACTCGTCGGTCACGCCGCCGACGGCCATGCGCACGAACTTGCGCCCGAGGGCGTCCGCGATCGCGGAGCCGAGGGACGTCTTGCCGACGCCGGGAGGCCCGGTGAAGCAGAGGATCGGTCCCTTGAGGTCGCCCTTGAGCTTGAGGACGGCCAGGAACTCGAGGATGCGCTCTTTGACCTTCTCGAGGCCGTGGTGCCGGTCGTCGAGGACCTGCTCGGCCTTGGCCAGATCGAGTTGATCGTCGGTGTGCTGCGTCCAGGGGAGCTGCAGGACGGTGTCGAGATGCCCTTTGATGACGGCGTAGTCGCTCGACGAGGGGGAGAGCTGCCCCATGCGCGTGACTTCGCGGCGGAGCTGCTGCTTGTGGTCCTCGCCGATCTCCAGCGCCTCGATGCGGTCGCGGTAGGTGTCGGCCTCGCGCTCGGAGGCGTTGGTCTCCCCCAGCTCGTCCTGGATGATGCGGAGCTGCTCGCGGAGATAGTTCTCGCGCTCGCGGCGGTCGATGTTGGTCTGGATCTGCCGCTGCAGCTCGCGGTCGACGGTGGCGCGGCCGAGGTCGCGGGAGATGTACTCGATCAGCAGCTCGATGCGCTCGATCGGGTTGACCGTCTCGAGCAGGAGCTGCTTCTCCTCCAGCGGGAGGTTCACGAAGCCGGAGAGGAGGTCGGCGAAGGTGTCGGGGCCTTCGACGAGGTTCATCTGCAGGATGTTGAGCAGCTCCCGGGAGTACTTGGAGTCGCTCTCGGTGAGCTTCTCGAAGAGGGAGAGCGAGCGGTTCATCAACTGCTCGGTCTTGACCGTCTTGGGGATGGGGCGCGGGGCGACCTCGCGCAGCTTGGCCTCGAAGTACGGCTCGTTCTGCAGCATCTGCACGAGCTCGACGCGCTGGCGCCCCTGGAGGAAGAGCTGGAAGCGGTCGGAGGAGAGCGGGAGCCGCTGCACGATTGCGGCGAGGACGCCGATCGGCGCCAGGTCGTCCGGCCGCGGGTTCTCCTTGTCCCCCGCCTTCTGGCAGAAGGCGGCGATCAGGTTCTGGTCGTCGGGGAGACTGCGCAGCAGGCGTACGTTGCGGTCGATGCCGACCTGCAGCGAGAGCACGCCGCCCGGGAAGAGGACCGAGGAGACGAGCGGGATGATGGGAAGGCGGCTGGGGACATCGACGTCGAGCCAGTCCTTCTCGGGATGGTTGTTGTTGCCTTTGCCCTTTGCCGATTGTGCCATGCGCGTTTCCGCCGGCGCATTGTATCTGGGCCGGGCAGCTCTCGAAACGCGATTGCGCGCCGGGCGAATTGCGTGAGGTACACTCCGTCACCAGTTTATGTGGAGTCGCGGGCACGGGGCTCGCACAAACTGTTGAAGTCGCGATGAGTGAACCGTTCTCAGCGGACCCGACCCTCAAACGAGCGGATCTGCATTGTCACAGCAGGTTCTCCGTCTTCAAGTACTTCCGCCGCGCGAATACCCGCGACTGCTACAACCCGCCCGAGGACGTCTACCGCCTCGCCAAGGAGCGCGGGATGTCGTACGTCACGCTCACGGACCACGACTCGATCGACGGTGCGCTCTACCTCCTGAACAAGTACCCCGACATGAAGGACTTCTTCATCGGCGAGGAGGTGGAGACGTATTTCCCGGAGACGGGCCAGCGCATCCACGTCGGCGTCTGGGGGCTGAACGAGGAGCAGCACCGCGAGATCCAGCGGCTGCGCCCGAACATCCGCGAGCTGATCCCCTACATGAAGTCGCAGAAGCTGCTGTTCGGGATCAACCACCTCTTCCAGAACTACCGGATGAAGAACGTGGCCGCGCGCTATATCAGCGAGTTGCTGGACATGTTCGAGATCTTCGAGGTGCTGAATGGGGCCATGGCCTCGTTCCACAACCGGATGGTGCAGCAGCTCGTCGAGCACGTGCGCGAGCACCACGGCAAGCACATCTCGATGGTGGGCGGCTCGGACGCGCACACGCTCAAGCACGTGGCCAAGGTGCACACGGTCTCGAAGGGGGAGACGGTAGAGGAGTTCCTGGCGAACGTCCGCGCCGGCAACTGCTTCGCCTGGGGCAGCGAGATGCGCTTCCGCGAGCTGGTGGCGGACATCTATCTGCTGACCATCGCCTACAACAGCGAGATGGGGAGCGACCTCCGCTCGACGGATTACACGGCCATGGACAAGACCATCCAGCTGGCCGGACGCCTGGCCTCGATCCCGACCGCGCTGGCCGGCCTCCCCGCCGCCATCACGTCGCTGAATTACCTCAAGCAGATCGTGGTGACGAAGGGGCTCTCGTACCGGTTCGCGAAGCTGGTGGAGGAGATCCGGCCGGGGCTGGGATCGTCGTAGGGCGGGCTTCAGCCCGCCTCCCCCGGCGGTCCGTCCGCGATCTCGCAACAGTTGCGCGCCGCCCACCCGAAGTGGCGGCGCGGGACGCCGCCACGACAGCCGGCGGGACGCCGGCGGTCCGCTACGATGATGGCTTTAGGTCGCCGCCTCGCGCAGTCCCCGGAACAGCTCCACCAGCGCGCCGGCCTGGTAGTTCGCGTTGAGGCCGGACGGATTCGGCAGGACCCAGATCTTCGTCTCCCCGATCGTCTCTTCCTGCAGCCCGAGCTTCGCTTTCGGGCGTCCGAAGGCGGTGCGGTAGGCGCCGATGCCGACGATGGCCAGGTAGCGCGGCTGGTACGTCAGCACCTTGCGCGTGAGCGTCTCGCCGCCGGCCTTCAGTTCCTCGGGCGTCAGCTCGTCGGCGGCCGCGGTGGCCCGGGCGACGACGTTGGTGATGCCGTAGCCGAGCTTCAGGAGCTCGTGCTGCTCGGACGGATGGAAGAGACGCGGGGTGAAGCCGGCGCGGTGAAGCGTCGGCCAGAAGCGGTTGCCGGGACGGCCGAAGTGCTGCTGCACGGCGGCGGTGTAGAGGCCGGGATTGATGCCGCAGAAGAGGACATCGAGGCCGGGAGCGATGACGTCGGGCAGCGTCTTCCCCGCGGCGGAGGCGATCTGTTCGGGAGTCGGCTTCAGAAGTTCAGCGCCAGGCCGCCGATGTATTTCTTCGACTTTCCGTTCGCGGCGGTGAGGGTGTCGAGGAGGTACGGCGAATTCTCGGCGCGCGCGAGCTCGAGGCCGAGGAGCAGCTTGATGTCGATCGGGAGATAGAGCGACTGCGCCATGCGCAGGTGAATGCGCTCGGAGTGGTACTCCGCCCCGGCGTCGTCGCGCGGCTGCTGCACGTCGCGGTACGACACGGCCAGCGTCGTGCGGGTCGGGTTGAACGTCGACTGCAGGTCGCCGGTCAGGTAGACCTTCTCGCGCGGCTCGAGCGCATGGTGCTGCGCGGCGGTGCCCGCCGTCGCGGCCACGTCGACCGCCATCACGTTGCCGAACTGCTTGCGATACGCGAGACGCACGTCGCGGCGCACGTCGCCCGCCTCGATCTCCAGCCCGTCCCAGAACTGGTTCTGCTCGTCGGCGAAGATCATCCGCAGCGCCTGATCGACCTCCGAGACCGTGGCGATGGCGGAGAAGCGGTTCGCCTCGTCCGGTCCCGTCACGAACCCGAAGGTGTA
>Ga0196976_1001079_pt1 | contig 13612 bp, 14 predicted proteins | sample S3v_513CmetaG_FD_148644 | JGI IMG/M metagenome (GOLD analysis project Ga0196976, IMG submission 148644) | Soil microbial communities from Anza Borrego desert, Southern California, United States - S3+v_5-13C | ecosystem: Environmental > Terrestrial > Soil > Desert | place: USA: California...
TTCGACCAGTTCCTCGGGACCGGCCAGAAGGTCTACATCAACATGGGAGCGAGCAAGGGGGTCAAGCCGGGCGATTACCTGCGTATCACCCGCAACTACGATCCCGATAACATGGCACCAGTCGACCAGATCTCATTCGACGCGCGCGCAACCGAAGATACGCAGAAGGACCCGGCGAAGGTGACCCGCAAAGACATGAAGAAGCTTCCTTATCGTGGCATCGGAGAACTCTTTATCCTGAACGTTTCAGATACTACGGCAACCGGCATGATCACGCTGGCGCTGGAAGACGTGCAGCCCGGAGACGTGGTTGAAGTGACCAAGCGATAAGCTCGGCCGAGGTCGACAGCGCGCCACACCTGTGGCGCGTTTTCTTTTGCTCAGGTGATGAATCAGCTTGCAGGTTCGCTGAAGACTTCGGCAGTAAAGGCTTCTAGAGTCGCGCCATGCTTCCAAGCGTCTGGCCGGAGCCCAGCCTTGCGGCACGTTTGGGAAAGAAACGTCTCCCGGTCCCAGTTCCACTCGATTGGGACCTGGGGCAGCAGCAGGCCTCGCCATGGTCCCATGGATACAAGCAGGCCGTGTTTCCCGACTTCGACACCTCCGGGATCGATCGGGCGCAGCGAGGAGAGCACGCTGATCTCCACCTGAATCCGCGGCGCCTCGGGCCTGGTGACCGGCTCGAAACGGTCATCGCGGAACGCAGCCGCAATTGCGGTATCCACGATCGTCTGGTACAGCGGCAGCGTGGCCGCGATGTATCCGACACAGCCGCGCAGCTTGCCTTCAAGATGTAACGTAGTGAACGCTCCACGCAACTCGGAAAGATGTGCAGATGACGGCACTACCGCGAGCGGCTCGCCATTTAGGGTGGTGTCGATTGCACGATGCGCGAGTTGCAGGAGCGTGGCGCGTTCTTCGAGAGAGTATTCGCCAGGAGCAAAGGCCGGGGCTGCGGCGGCTCTAGACTGCGGGGACATCGTTGTTCTTGCGCCTGCGGCTCAGGACGAACTTGCGACGGCGCCTCTTCACGACCTGTTTATCGATCTTCGACCAGAACGCAGCGAAGTAGTCGAGCGCCGACACAAGCGACAGAGTGACCATGAACCATATGGCGGTTTTTGCGATGGTGTAAACCGGGAAGACATATGGGCCGATGGGCCAGTAGACCCAGTGATGCGCCAGCAGAACGGCTACAACGGACACGATCTGGACGACCATCTTGAACTTGCCAAGGTCACTCGCCTCAATCGCAAAGCCCTCTTGTGCGGCAATTGCGCGAAGTCCGCTGACGAGGAACTCGCGTCCGATGATGACCACCGCCATCCAGGCAGGAACAAGTTCGGGCGCAAACTGGACGAGAGTGATGAAGGCCGCTGCGACGAGCAGCTTATCCGCAAGCGGATCCAGCAGCATGCCGAGAGTTGTGACCTGTCCTCGCCGGCGGGCGAGATAGCCGTCAACGCCATCTGTTAAGGACGCCAGAATGAAGACCGCCGAAGCGACCAGTTCCTTGCGGCCTCGCCCATCATCGAACAGCGAACTGGACAGAACCCAGATCAGGACCGGCACTGCAAAGATGCGTGCCATCGTGATGTAGTTCGGCAGGTTCACTAAGAGTCTACTGACGTCTCGTCAGATGTTATCGGGTGATTATCCTCCACCCGGTCAGACTAAAGCAATTGGGGAGAAGGGGAAGGGCTTAACAGGGCTCAAAAGGTTTTCGGGAGCTGGATTTGCATAACCCCATGCAACCATCGGCAAGTGCGGCCGTTCTCAGGTGATAACTCATGTTTCGTTCGGCCCACAGACCCGGGGAAATTGTTCCAACAGATGGTGTGTACTGGGTTTACCACTACGCCCATCGCATCTCGCATCCGGCGCGGTTGAGACGCGGCGAAGTTTTCCCCGAATGCCACGAGTGTGGCCAGCGGGTCCGGTTTGAGGCCGCCCCCGAGGCCGGCCTCTCAACGGCGCAGAACATCAGCAACTACTCGGATTTCAAAAAGGCTGCGTAGCCGGGCGTGTGCATAGAAACTGAAGGGCGGCCAGAGAGGCCGCCCTTTCTGCATCCGGAGAACTGGTTACGCGTAGATGCCGCGTTGCCGGATCGTGTACGCGACCCGATCGATGGCGAGCATGTAGGCCGCGATTCGGTTGTTTACGGCGTGCGTCTCCGCGTAGCGCATTACATCATCGAACGACGAAACCATGATGTGCTCCAACTGCTCGTTAACCACGGACTCCTTCCAGAAGTAACCCTGGCGATCCTGAACCCACTCAAAGTACGAGGTAGTGACACCGCCGGCGTTGGCCAGAATGTCAGGGATGACGAACACGTGCTTGTCCTGGAGGATGTCGTCGGCGGCCGCCGTGGTCGGGCCATTTGCGCCCTCGACGAGGATCTTCGCCTTGACCTTGTCAGCGTTGCGGGAGGTGATGACGTTCTCAGTCGCGGCGGGCACGAGCACGTCGCAATCGGTGATTATCAGCTCCTCGGAGTTCGCCTTCTCCGCGCCCTTGAAGCCGTGGATGGTGCCCTCGCGCTGGCGGTGTTCCCAGAGGTCCTCGAGATCGATACCGTTGCTGTTGTACAGGCCGCCGTCCCACTCCGCGATGCCGATGATTTTGTAGCCGTGCTCATGCATGAGGCGTGCTGCGTGAGAGCCGACGTTTCCGAATCCCTGCACGATGACGCGGCTCTTCTCTGGAAGCATGCCCAACTTCTTCAAAGCTTCATTTGCGACGATCATGACGCCACGGCCCGTAGCTTCGCGGCGCCCGCGAGATCCACCGATGTTCAGCGGCTTGCCGGTGACGACTGCGGTCACCGTCTGGCGCATGTGCATGGAGTAGGTGTCCATCATCCACGCCATCACCTGCTCGTTGGTGTTCATGTCGGGCGCGGGAACGTCCTTCTCGGGGCCGAGGAATTCGATGAGTTCGGCGGTGTAGCGGCGTGTCATGCGCTCCAGTTCCGCCATTGACATCTTCTTGGGATCGCAGATCACGCCACCCTTGGCTCCGCCGAAGGGGATATTCACGACGGCGCACTTCCACGTCATCCAGGCAGCTAGCGCGCGCACTTCATCGATGTTGACGTCAGGCGAGTAACGGATGCCGCCCTTGGCGGGACCGCGCGCGATGGAGTGCTGCACGCGGTATCCGGTGAACACCTCGAGGCGACCGTCGTCCATCTGGACGGGAATGTAAACTGTGATCTCTCGGCTGGGCTTGCTGAGGATCTTCCAGAGCCCTTCGTCGAGATTGAGTTTCTGCGCCGCAAAATCAAATCGCGCAGCCTGAGATTCCCAAGGATTGCTTTCCGTCTGCAAAGCGGTGTTCATACTGTCTCCGAATGAATTCTGAAGCACCGGAACGCTTGCAGGCTCCGGTCGCGAAGGCCTCGGTAGGTCCTAGCCGCAAGGGTGAGCTTGCCGGCGCACGTTACCCTCTGTCGCGGGCGCATGTTTGAGCCCCGAATGCGGTCGAGCGGGCACAGGCGTCACAGTATATTTGTCACCTACGGATGTGCGCAACTCGACTAGTGAGGCATAACGATGCACAAGTTGCTCAGACCTGTATCTCCAAGCCTTCGCTGGCGGCACGCACGCGGGGGTAGTAATTGCGTGCGTCCTTCACAATCGTGTCGATGCACGAGTCCGAGTGGTCGGGATCGTGGTGGAAGAGCACGAGTTCCTTGGCACCGCTCTGCATCACGATATCAACTGCTTCGCGCCAGTGGCTGTGTCCCCAGCCCCGCTTCTTCGCGGCATATTCGTCCGGCAGGTACTGAGAGTCGTAGATGAGGACGTCGGCGCCCTCCGCCAAATTACGCACGTTCTTGTCGAAGATCGGATCCCCAGGTTCGTTGTCGGTGGCATAGACGAGCACGCCGTCATCGGTTTCGATGCGGAACCCCAGGCAGCCCTGAGGATGGTTGAGCCACATCGACTGGATCACGCAGTCGTCAAATGCGATGCGGTCTTCCTCGATGTCGTAGAAATTGCGATGCGCGGCCATCTCGCTCATGTCGACCGGGAAGTAGGGGTCGGCCATCTGCTCTTCGATCGCGCGCTGCAGGCCGCGCGTGCGGTTCGAGGAGTGGAAATAGAAGTAGCTTTCGGGATTGTCGTAGAGGGGCGTGAAGAACGGGATTCCCTGGATGTGGTCCCAATGGAAATGGGAGATGAATACATGCGCGTTCAGCGGCCGGTTCTCAAACTCACGGGTGAGGTGCTTGCCAAGATTACGGAACCCTGTTCCGCAGTCGAAGATGTAGATACTGCCGTTCACACGCACTTCGACGCAGGAGGTATTGCCTCCGTAGCGCATGTTTTCCAATTGAGGCGTTGGAGTTGATCCCCGAACACCCCAGAACCTGACGTGCATGCATCCTCGACGGCACGCCTCAATGCGAGGCGTGCAGAACTCGCGAAACGTTACTTACTAATACACCTGCGGTTCTGCTCGTACCATTACTAAGGAGGGTTCGCGTCCAGGGCAAGTTACGGCGGGTACTGCCCATTCGGCGGGACGCGTGCGGCGGATGTGGATCAACCGACAAGGAAATGACCGGAGAGCAAAATGCCCTCGCTTTCGCGAGGGCATTTGTCACCTTTGTTACAGCCGCTCCGCACCGCTACGGAGCAGCAAAAGCTTGGTTACTGCACCAGGGCGATCCGGTCGAGTTCGCGCTGGATCACTTCCATCGAGCAGCCAGAAACTTCAACCCTGCTGACCGCATCCATGGCTACTTCGGGCGAGACTCCATAGCCGCGACCGGCCAAGAACATCTGGAGTAGTTCGGCCGCGCCTCGGGAATCCAACATTCCCAGGAGCAACTCACTTCGGAGCGCTACCAGTTCAGGTACCGAGAACTTCTCTGCCATCATCGCCATAGGTCACCTCCGACCCATTCGCTCAGCTATTAGAGTCCGGCCCATGTACCTAAGTTGCAAGCATTTCGCCTGCCGTTCGGTAGCGCCGTCTCTCCCCACAACTAAATTTTCTAACCCGCCAGCCTCTAAAGAGTTCCGTGTTTTCGGGCGGGATTTGCACAGCCACTACGCATTTCGTTGGACACTCAGCGGGCCGCGTTGCTACACGGAGATACGCAAAGTCAGATGCTTAAGATCGCGAAAAAAGGTATTCGATTTGGGGAGCAACTCAGCTCAGGATTCGGGCGTCGCTGCGGTGCGCAGCAGGATGGGGATTCCGTCCTGGATGGGATATGTGACCTTGCATTGACCGCATCGCAGGGAGGAATCGCCCTTCATGGTGAGCGGTGCCTTACACACTGGACACGCGAGCAGGTCAAGCAGGTCCTTGGGAATCATGCAGCGATTTTACACGGTAGTGGCACGTGTTGAAATGCTTCGCCCACAAGCGTGTTCCGTTTACCATGTCGGTCGAGAGCTGTTTGCGGGCGGAGGGTTCCCGTGCTGAAAGTGGGTCTCACTGGCGGGGTAGCGTGCGGCAAATCGACGATCGCGGCGATGTTCGAGCATCGCGGTGCGCACGTTATCCGCGCAGATGAGGTTGCGCACAAATTGATGGAGCCGGGGCAGCCGGTCTACGAGGCGGTTGTGAACCACTTCGGGCGCGGGATACTGGATCCCGTGGGCAGCATCAGCCGCCCAAAGCTAGCGCAGATCGCCTTTGAGGGCCGCATCCAGGAACTCAATGGTCTGGTGCATCCTGCCGTGATTCGTCATCAGGATGAGTGGATGGAGCGCATCGGCCGCGAACATCCGGATGCCGTTGCGATGGTGGAAGCGGCGTTGATGATCGAAGCCGGAGCAGCGGGGCGGTTAGATCGACTCATCACCGTAACGTGCGACTTCGAGCATAAGGTAGCGCGTTTCGCCAACCGAACGGGTACCACCCTCGAGCAGGCACGCGAGGAGGTCCGGCGGCGCATGGCGGCGCAACTTCCAGACGAACAAAAAGCAGCGGCCGCCAATTACGTAATCGATAACAGTGGCACTTTGGAACGGGCCGAAGCGCAGGTGGCGCGGATATGGAAGGAACTTGTGGAATCCGCCCGTACTGAGGTGTAGAAACTTCCAGCGCGCAAGCACGTCTATAATTCTGAACATCATATTCGACCAGAAGCTCTCCTCAGGAAGGCGAAGAGGCTATGAAACTTGTACGTCCGGTCGCGGTTGGCCTGTTGCTGGCGGCGGCTTTCTTCGTATACACAACGCAGAGATTTGAGAAGAGTCCCACGGACTGGATCGCGGGAGACAAGATCGAGATCACGGAGGCGGCGTCCCCCGGGCCCGCGCCGGACAGCGACGAAGTCAACAACATCGATGTCTATAAGCGGGTGTCGCCATCGGTTGTGAACATCACTTCTACGGCGGTGGCGTTTGATTTTTTCTATGGAGCGGTCCCGCAACAGGGCCAAGGCTCGGGATTCATCATCGACAAGGATGGGCACATCCTTACTAACAATCACGTGATCCAGGGCGCGCGTCAGATCGAGGTCACGTTGTCGAACCGCAAGAAATACAGGGCGCAGGTGATCGCCACCGATCCTCCGCATGACCTGGCGATGATCAAGATCAGCGCTCCGGACCTTCAGCCGGCCGTGCTGGGCGACTCCACTGGCCTACAGGTGGGCCAGAAGGTATACGCCATTGGCAACCCATTCGGATTCGCAGGAACGATGACGCGAGGGATCGTGAGTTCGATCCGCTCGGTGCAGACGCCCGAGGGAACATTCATCGATGAGGCCATCCAGACGGATGCCGCAATCAACCCCGGCAACTCAGGTGGGCCGCTGCTGAATTCGCGTGGCGATGTAATCGGCATCAACACGATGATTGCCGGAGCCGCTGGGCAGAGTGCCGGAATCGGCTTCGCGATCCCGGTGAATACCGCAAAGGCGGTTGTAAGCGATATCGTCAACTTCGGGCGCGTACGGCGTCCATCGCTCGGCGTTCGCACACTGCCGATCAGCCCCGAACTCGCTGAGCAGATGGGATTGCCCGCAGATTCAGGCGTGCTGATCATCCAGGTGGTGCCGGGTGGCTCCGCAGAGCGCGCAGGCTTGCGCGGCGGAACAGAGCGCGCCTACCTGGGCAACACACCTATCCTGTTGGGCGGCGACCTCATCGTGGCAATCGACGGGGAGAACATCGAAGACCAGCAGGACATGGCGCACCTGATGAATAAGCACCGCGCAGGCGATACGGTCACGGTCACCGTCTGGCGCGGCCGCAAGAAGGTAGACGTCAAGGTGACCCTGGATGAGGCTCGCGGAGATCGCGGTTTGCGCATCCCCGCTTAACACTCGAAATAGAAATGAGAGGCGGCGAGCACTCGCCGCCTTTTTCACTTCCCGTCATGGCGTATTGTGATTAAACTTCTCTCCTGCCTATGACGAACGCCGTCACTGTCGCTAAGCTGTAGCTCTCCTGCGGACGATCTTCCTCCCGCAACGACGCGAGTCTATTCGTCCGCTCTGTTCCTCTCATGACAGGCGCGCACCAGTAGCGCGCAACAGGAGCTTCCGCTTGAGCAGTTCAGTTCAACTAACTACGCCTTCAGGTTTTGTGGACATGGACATGGTTCGCCGTTTAGAGGCAGCCGAGGTCCTTCCCAACGTCGACTTCATCCCAGCGCACGCGCATCTGCATCCTGAATTTGGGAGCGCCATGGAGCAGATCGCGGGCGGCTACGCCTTCTATGCCGGCCCAGGTTCACCAGTGAACCACGGGGTCGGCATGGGACTAAATGGCCCGGTGACGCACGAGGAATTCGAGAGGTTCGAGGCGTTCTACCGCGTCCGAAACGTCCCGGCAGAAATCGTCATGTCGCCGTACGCGGATCCATCACTGCGGGAGCATACAAACTCCCGAGGGTACAAGTTGACGGAGTTCAACTCGGTGTTGTGTCAGCGACTTTCGGCAGACATGCGCTTCCCCGATCCGCCGGCCGGAGTCACTATCCGCCGGGTCGAAAAGGAAAATAGCCGTACGTGGACCGACATCCTCGTGCAGGGCTTCGCCGATTTGTGCCCGCTGTCCCCGGAACTCTTCGAGGGCTTCGCGCGTCTCGAGAGTTCCGTTCCCGTGTTCGCGTACATCGATGGCAACGCGGTAGGAGGCGGGAACCTGAGCATATTTCGCCAGCAGCGATTGGCAGGGCTGTTCGGTGCTGCAACGCTGCCGGAGTATCGCCGTCGAGGAGTTCAGACTGCGATGACGTATGCGCGGCTCCGCATGGCGGCGGATGCCGGCTGCGATCTTGCCGTGGTCATGACGACGCCGGGCAGCGGTTCGCAACGAAACGCAGAGCGGCAGGGTTTTCACGTGGCATACACCAAGGTTGTGCTGGTTCGCGAGTGGGAGGGTAAAATGGCTGGCCATCCATGAACATCGATTCTGCCCGCGAATTTTGCCTGTCTCTGCCCCACGCGACCGAAAACATCCAGTGGGACGCGGACCTCTGTTTAAAGATCGCCGGGAAACTCTTCGCCGTAATAGCGACAGAACCCGGCGGTCGCGTTTTGTCCTTCAAGTGCACGCCCGAAAACTTCTACGCATTGCAGGAGACTGAGGGCATCATTCCGGCGCCCTACATGGCGCGCGCACAGTGGGTCTCGCTCGAGCGGTGGGACGTATTGCGGGATGATGAACTGCGGGAACTGCTGCGCACCTCGTACGACCTGGTCTTCGCAAAACTTACCCGGCAGCAGCAGGAGGATTTACAAGCCGGCAAGAAGGTGGTTGCGACGCGGCCGAGACCGAAATCGGCAAAGAAGACGGCAGCGAGCAAGGCGCCGGGGAGGAAAGCTGCGAAGAGGGGCACGAGCAAAAGGGGATCGCGTTAGTCGGCGAGCAAGACGTGCCCCTCAGACGCGGCCGCGCCTTTCGCGAACTGTATGTCGATGTCTACGACCGTCGCACCGAGCAGCCCGGCTTTGCCGAGGCGCACTTTGGAATCGGCAGGCACAGAGTCGCGGTAACCGGGCTCTATCGCCATCTTCACTTCGACGCTAGCCGGCGACATTTCCGGTCGGACGCGGATATTCGTTACACGTCCGACGCGGATCCCTGCGATGCGAACCTCCGCGCCGTTTTCAAGGCCACGTCCATCGGTCAGGAAGGTCGAAAGGTGCAGCGCAGGCCCGTAACCCTGACGGCTCTTGATCGGCAACAGCAGCATAGCCGCTAACCCCATGCAGCCAAGCAGGACGAGCGCAAGCAGTCGCCATAGTCTTCCGCTGCTGATCTGCGGGGAGTCGATCTTCGGCTGTTCATTCATGACCGAAAAGTGTACTCCAGCAATTGAAATCCTCTGCGTGCGGGACTTTTTGCTGTATTTGACTCTCAGTTGAGGGCTACGCTAGCCTCGAATGCTTCGTCGCCGTCCTATGCACAAACAATCCTACTCGCGTAAGTGCCTGCTCGTGCTGCTGGTTTTCGTGTGCACGGTGCAGTCGTGGGCTGCGCCTCTCCGTCCGAAGCGCGCACCCAAAGCGATGGTCGTCAGCGTCCACGAAGCCGCATCACAGGTCGGCGTGGATACGATGCGCCGCGGCGGAAACGCCGTTGACGCCGCTGTAGCCACGGCATTCGCGCTTGCGGTCGTTCATCCGCAGGCCGGCAATATCGGAGGCGGCGGATTCCTCCTGCTCCGCACTGCCGATGGTAAAGCGCACTTTATCGACTTCCGAGAGAAGGCTCCCGCCAAAGCCACGGCAAACATGTACCTCGACGAGAAGGGCAATGTGGTCGAGGACATGAGCACAATCGGCTACAAGGCGATTGCCGTGCCGGGCTCTGTCGCCGGACTTGCCTACGCGCAGAAGAAGTACGGCAAGCTCCCACTGGCGCATGTCATGCAACCGGCGATCAAGCTGGCACGCGACGGGTTTGTGCTTGCTTACGAAGACACGGAAGATCTCAAGGACAAGCATCTGGCGAGTTTCCCCGAGTCGGCGCGGATCTTTCAGCGCAATGGAAACTACTACAAACCGGGCGAGATATTTCGGCAACCTGAACTAGCACGCACCCTCGAACGCATCGCCGCGAACCCGGATGACTTCTATCGAGGCACTCTCGCCCGCGAGATCGCAGCCGCAGTCCAGAGCGGTGGCGGCCTGATCACCGCCGAAGACATGGCCGCTTATAAGGTGGCTGAACGCGAGCCTGTGCGTGGAAGCTATCGCGGACTGGAGATCATCAGCGCGCCTCCGCCATCTTCGGGGGGCGTCGCTCTCATCGAGTCGCTGAACATTCTGGAAGGTTTCGACCTGCGCTCTATGGGGAATCGCTCCGCGCAGGCCATGCACCTTATCATCGAGGCATTCAAGCGCGCCTTCTATGACCGCGCGGAATTCATGGGCGACCCGGACTTCTCCTCGATACCGGTTGCGCAGTTGATCGACAAGCGGTACGGAGAGCGCTGGCGCGAAGCTCTGCATCCGAAGCAGTCCACTCCCAGCAGGGAACTCCAGCGGCCAAAGTTCGAGAACCTTGACATCAGCGCCCGCGCGGACTGGCGTCGCGAACTGCGCGAACCCGAGCACACAACGCACTACTCCGTCGTTGATCCCGAGGGGAATGCAGTGGCCGTCACGACTACGCTCAATGATAGCTTCGGTTCACGCGTGACGGCGCTCGGCTTCTTACTGAATGACGAGATGGACGATTTCGCCGCGAAACAGGGAGTCCCGAACGCCTACGGATTGATCCAGGGGCCAGCGAACGCGATCGGGCCCGGCAAGCGTCCGCTCTCGGCAATGACTCCGACCATTGTTCTGCGCGATGGCAAGCTGTTCCTGGTACTCGGCTCTCCCGGCGGACCGACCATTATCACGACGGTCGCCAACGTCCTGATGGGGGTGGTCGATTTCGGCATGAACATCCAGGAAGCGGTGAACGCGCCTCGATTCCATCACCAGTGGTTGCCCGACGAAGTGCGGATCGAGCGGGTCGGCATCTCTCCCGATACACTAAGCCTGCTGGAGCAGATGGGACACAAGTTTGACCGGCGCAGCTATTGGGGCGACGCCGAGTGCATCATGATCGACCCGAAAACGGGCGAGCGGCTCGGCGGAAGCGACGGGCGCAACAACGGAAAGGCGATCGGATTCTGATGATCAGGGCAATGTCCACGTACGTGCATGTAAGGGAGCGCCTGCATCCGGGCATTCTTGACGGACTGGCCCGAGGCGGCGCTCAGGCGATCGAGATCTTCGGCGCCCGCGGCCACTTCGAATACACGAATCGCCAGCATGTTCGCGAGATCGGAAGCTGGTTCAAGACGAGCGGAGTGGAGCTCCATTCCATGCACTCGCCCATGTTCGCCAGCACGGAGTGGGGTCACGACGTCTCTTCGCCGCTCAACATAGCCACTCGCGACCGCGCCGGACGAATCGCTGCGATGGACGAGATCAAGCGCGCCATCGAAGTCGCCGAGGCAGTGCCATTTCGCTATCTCATCCAGCACATCGGAACCAGCGGCGAAGGCTTTGACGAGCATAAGTTCGACGCCGCGATGACGTCTGTCGAGCACCTGCGCGCCTTCGCGAAGCCGCTGGGCGTGCGCATCCTCATCGAGAACATCCCCAACGAACTCAGCACACCGGAAAAGCTGGTCGAGTTCATCCAGGTCATACACTTTGAAGATGTCGGCATCTGCTACGACTCCGGCCACGCTCACATGGGCGACGGCACACTGCAGGCCATTGAGATGATGGCCCCGTACATCCGGTCCACGCACATCCACGACAACAATCAGGACCGCGACTCGCACCTGTGGCCCGGCGAGGGAACCATCGACTGGAATGAGACTCTGCGTATGCTGCGCACTGTGCCGCAAATGCCGCCCCTGCTGATGGAGATCGATGGCGAGCCGGAGGGGAATCCCGAGTTCGGAAAAGTGATTCCGGAGAAGATGCAGGCGGCCTATAAGAAGCTCGATACGGCAGGCATCTAGGGCGCTCAATACCCAATTCCACGGCTCACCAGCTACAATCAATGTACTGGGACCGTTTCGTCCCTATCGCGCCCGCAGTGCACGCGGCGGAATCGCACTCATATCGAACGGAATCTATACAACATGGCAGCAGCACCGATCACAACTATCGCCGACATCGGCAAACATGAAGGCCAGGCGGTCACAATCCGCGGATGGCTCTACAACCTGCGCGAAAGCGGCAAGCTTTTGTTTCCCCAAATCCGGGACGGCAGCGGCGTCATCCAGGGCGTCATCGTAAAGAGCCAGGTTTCGCCGGAACTCTTCGAAACGGTCAAGAACCTGACGCAGGAGTCGAGCATCATCGTTACCGGCACTGTCCGGGCCGACAAGCGCGCGAAGGGTGGCTACGAGCTGGACGTCACCGACGTGCAGGTCGTGCAGAAGGTCCCGGAGAACGATCCGTATCCGATCACCCCGAAGGAACACGGCACTGAGTTCCTGATGGACCATCGCCACCTGTGGGTGCGCTCGCTCCGGCAAGCTGCGATATTGCGCATTCGCGCCGAAATCGTTAAGGCGGCGCGTGACTTCTTTGACGAGCGCGGATTCACGCTGACTGATCCTCCGATCCTTACGCCCGCTGCCTGCGAAGGTACGACTACGCTCTTCCCGGTGGACTACTTTGATGAGCAGGCGTTCCTGACGCAGTCCGGCCAACTCTACGTCGAAGCGACTGCAATGGCGCTGGGCAAGGTCTACAGTTTCGGCCCGACCTTCCGCGCAGAAAAGTCGAAGACACGCCGGCACCTGACCGAGTTCTGGATGGTAGAGCCTGAGGTTGCCTACGCGACGCTCGACGACATCATGAATCTCGCCGAGCAGTTCATCACGTTCATTGTGGAGCGCGTGCTTGAGCGTCGTCGCGCCGACCTTGAAGCGACCGGACGCGACGTCGCGAAGCTCGAAAAGATCGGTGTTCCGTTTCCTCGTATCTCATACGACGAAGCTGTAAAGATGCTTCAGGAGGCGCACGACAAGGGTGTTCTCGAAAGCCGCTTCGAGTGGGGCGGGGACCTCGGGTCGCCTGACGAGACCTACATCTCGTCGCAGTTTGATCGCCCGGTGATGATTCACCGTTATCCGGCGGTCGTGAAGGCCTTCTACATGGAGCCCGACCCGCAGCGGCCCGATGTGGCCTTATGCGTAGACGTGCTCGCGCCGGAAGGTTACGGCGAGATCATTGGCGGCTCGCAGCGCATGGGCTCTTACGAAAAGCTGTTGCAGCGCATTCAAGAGCACGAACTGCCTGAAGAGGCGTTCAAGTGGTACCTGGATCTGCGCAAGTTCGGCGGGGTGCCGCACGCAGGGTTTGGCATGGGGATTGAGCGCGCAGTGGCGTGGATTTGCGGCCTCGAGCACGTGCGCGAGACGATCCCGTTCCCGCGCATGTTGCACAAGATGTACCCGTAACGCAGGCATTGGTCAGGCCAAGTCGGCATCCAACTACTCGGGGCAGTAACAGCGCTGGCCCGCGCAGTACCAACACATCTATGTCAAACGTACCAGCATCGTTTCCAAGCATCGTTCCGAAGAAGATTCGCGTAATCGGCGTACCGCTCGACCTTGGTCAGTCGCGCCGCGGCGTTGACATGGGGCCGTCGGCGGTTCGTGTCGC
>Ga0196976_1001080_pt1 | contig 13608 bp, 7 predicted proteins | sample S3v_513CmetaG_FD_148644 | JGI IMG/M metagenome (GOLD analysis project Ga0196976, IMG submission 148644) | Soil microbial communities from Anza Borrego desert, Southern California, United States - S3+v_5-13C | ecosystem: Environmental > Terrestrial > Soil > Desert | place: USA: California...
GGTCCCTCGTGGCCTCATCCAACGAGCCCAATGTGATCGCGCGCGTGGGGCACGCCAGTACGCATGCGGGCTGTTTCCCAATATCCAGTTCGTCTGCGCAGAGATCGCATTTACGTATCCGCCCTTCGGCGGCGTCGAACTGCGGGGCGCCGTAGGGGCACGTCCATGTGCAGTACCGGCATCCGATGCAGCGTTCGCTGTGGTGGACAACGATTCCGTCGCTCCGCTTCTCGTAAGCACTGGCCGGACAATGCCGCGCGCACAACGGGTCCTCGCAATGATTGCAGGACATTGATATGTTGCTGACGAAAACCGCGGGGAACTCGCCGGCCTCGAATGTGCGCACTTTCCGAAGACGGACTCCGACTGGCGCAGCCTTGATGTCCTTGCAGGCAATCTCACAAGTCTTGCAGTTGATGCACCTTGTAGCATCCACAACGAATGCAATCTGCCGGTCGGCCACGTCCCCCGTCTCCTTCAAGCCTTCACCACTTCAACGCGTATCGTATGCTGCGCCGTTCCGTGCGCGAGAGGAGTGGAGCGCTGGCTGGTAAGAACGTTGATGCAGCCCCGCCGGCAAGTACCTTCACTGTCAGGCGTGTACCAGGCTCCCTCTGCGATGGCGATAACTCCCGGGCGCATCCTCCGCGTCACCTCTGCGCGCACTAGCAATGCACCGCGGTCATTGAATACTCTGACTCGATCTCCGTCGGAAATCTTCCGCGCACGAGCGTCCTCCGGACTGATCCACATACTCTGACGCTCTACTTCTTCAAGCCACGGGTTCGCGTCAAAGATCGAGTGTGTACGCCGCTTGCTGTGCGGGCCAATACATTGCAGCGGATAAGGTCCCGCCTCTGCGTCGTCGGGGCCTTCCCAGGCAGGAACGTACTTCGGAATGGCCGGAATTGCTGGATCGCTCGCGTCGTACAGTACCTTCGAAAACAGTTCAATCTTCCCGGACGGCGTGGGGAATGGGTTCGCAGCTGGGTCTTGGATCTCCTTCGCAAATGCCACGTACGGATCGGGTCGCTGGCGATATAGCCCCATCTTTCGCAAGCTCTCGAAGTCCGGGATGCCGGGCTCGCGGGTGCGCGCGTCCTCTACGATGTACCTCAGCCAGTCGTCCGAACTCCGCCCTTCGGTGAACCGTTCACCCACACCAAGCTTCTCGGCGACACGGCTCAGCCACCAGTACTCGCCTTTGCACTCCGGTGGCGGCTCGGAAACTTTGTTGCCGAAAATGAAATACTTGTCACCCGTCCACGGCACTCCAAGGTCATTTCGCTCAAGCGAATGGTCTCCTGGCAAGACCAGGTCAGCGAAGCGGGCGCTCGGTGTCATGAAGTGGTCGGATGCCACTATGAATTCGCAGTAGCTCTCGTCTGCAAGGATCTTGGCCGTTCGATTGATGTCGGCGTGCTGGTTCAGGAGGACGTTGCTCGCAAGGTTAAAAATGAATTTGATGTTGTTTGGGAGTGGCCCATCCTTGACTCCATCATTTGCCGTCATGCTGGTGCCGCGGACGATCGCGTCTGTCCAGAGGAATACCGGGATACTGGCCTTAATCGCGTTCGTTCCCACGGGAACGCCGCCGATTGGAAGTCCGACGCGGCGAGACCCTTCTCCACCGCCCCATCCGCCGCCAAGCTTACCGAGATTCCCGGTGATGCACGACAGCGCGATGCCTGCACGAACTGAAAGTTCACCGCACGCATGGCGCTGCGGGCCGAGTCCCTGGATCAACTGTGCTGGTTTAGTGGTCGCATACTCTCGCGCTATTCGTCGGATCGCCTCGGCCTCTATGCCTGTGATGCGCGATGCCCAATCCGGAGTCTTCGCAATCCCATCGACAAGGCCCAGAACGTAATCCTTATAGGATTGACCCGGTGGAACTCCCTCTGGCATGTGGTCTTGGTCGAAGCCGACGCAGTACTTGTCGAGGAAGACTTGGTCCTGCAAACCATTCGAGATAATTTCGTACGCCATCGCCGCGAACAGCGCGGCGTCCGTTGTCGGCTTGATGGCTAGCCATTCGTCAGCGAATGTCGCAGCCGTTTCTGACAAGCGCGGGTCGATGACTACGACCCGAGCTCCTGCTTCCTTCGCCTTCGCTAGGTAGTAATTCGAATTTGTTTCGAAGACGGTCTCGGCCGGATTGAAACCGTTTAGCAGGATCAGCCTTGAATGCAACAGCGTATCGTACGAATTCGTATCGCGATATCCGGTGACGAAGGGCGCAGCATAGTTCAGGCAGGCGGCGCTGTAATTTCCGTAATAGCTGAGGTGTCCACCTAGCAGGTTCATCAGCCTACGTGCCCAGGCAGACGCGTTCAATACTCCCTCCTGGCCTGTGGCGTACTGCACGTATACTGCACCAGGACCCCACTTCTTGAGTACTCCGCTCAGCTTCGAGGCGATCAGTTCGATCGCGTCGTCCCACGAGATCCTCTCGAACTTCCCCTCGCCTCTCTTCCCTACCCTCCGCTGCGGGAACGTAAGCCTTTGTGGATTCGCAAAAAAGTTCTTGATCGAACGTCCCTTGAGACACCCGCGCAGTTGCGGCGTCTGGTCAGTATCCGGGCCGTCGTCCGAAGTGATGCGAAGAATACGTCCGTTGCGAACGTGAGCCTTCAAGTGGCAACGCCCGCCGCAGTCGTTGTTACACAGAACGGTTACAAGCTCTGTCGTGCTCGCATCCGTCTGCGTCGGTGCTGTGGCAACTGCTGTACTCTCGTCTTTCACTTGATCGATCTTCCTGGCGCCGAAAGCGTCTCCCGCGGTTCGTCAGTTGACCACCAGACCTTCGGCGCAGGCTTCTGTTCAGGCCATAGCTTGCTGAGCGTGTTGCCGTCGAAGATCTCGCCATTCTTAATCACGAACTGGACGGCGGTAGTGTTGCGGATATCATCGAGAGGGTTCTTGGTAAGTACGATCATGTCGGCGAGTTTGCCGCTTTCGATGCTGCCGAGGTCCCGATCGAGGCCGAGCGCCTCGGCGCCGCACATCGTTCCTGAACGCAACGCTTCCATATTGGTCATACCGCCGGACTGCAGTGCCCACAATGTCCAGTGGACTCCAGCTCCTTGCACCATGCCCTCACCGCCCACACAGACTCGTCCTCCAGCTCGCACGATCTCCGCAGCAGCTTTTGCCTGGTACGGATATGAGTACTCGTCCTTGTGGAACCAGGTGAGGCGCCTCGTCCGCGCATCGAGGATGTTGTGAGGAGTAAATCGTCTGAGCTTCGGGTCTTCGTGTGCATTTGTCGCGATGGTGAACTGGCTGAGCGCTCCCGGACCGCCATAACCGATCAGGAATGTCGGCGTGTAGAAGATCCCCGACTGCGCAAAGAGCTGCACCGTGTCGCGATACAGCGGATTCGGAAGTCCATGCTCTGTGCCGCTGAATCCGTCAATCGCGTGTGTGATGTCCAGTTTCATGTCAGCCGCACCTTCAGCCGTCGCCATCACCTTTGCCTCGTTTGCGGCCTGCACTACGAAATGCCGCTGACGACGGTTCCCCACCAGGTACGACTTGATCGTATTCGTCTTGTAGTAATCGCGGTACCGCGAGATAACCGAGGCCGCTTCGTCCTTTGACTGAAAGTCCTGAACGTAGTACACGCCGAATCCGGTTGAGTACGCGCGAGGTCCGATCAGTGCTCCAGTGTCCACCAGGTCTTGATACGCGAACATGTCGGTCGTGAACGCCTGCACATCACGGCCCGTTGTCACGCCATAAGCCAGGTTTGCGAAGAAATCCCAGTTCTGCAGATCGAGAATCTCTCGATGTATTTCGACATAATGTGCATGAATATCAATTAGTCCGGGGATGATCGTTGCATGCTTTAGGTCATAGATCTTCGCATCGACTGGAATCTTCACCGTTCCAGACGGCCCCACAGCCGCAATCCGGTTGCCTTGTACAACAATGTCCGCCCGCTGCAGGACTTCGTCGCCGCGCATCGAGATCACGCGCGCACCCTTTAAAACGTACGTCCCTTTAGGCGTGTAGCGAGGCTTCGAGAGCTTTACTGCGATTTCCACCGTGTTGAGCGGCGGCAACTTCTGATGCAGGCTCTCGCCTTGTGGCGCAACGCTGTCAGACTCGCCGGGGTTGCTGTAGATCAGGTCGGACCTTGCCACCCTGAAGAAGCTTGCACCCAGGTACCAGGTGATTGTCTTTCCGCCATCAGCCCATGCGAAGGAGTCAGCGCCCTTGGGGGTCAACCGGCGGACGGCCACGCTAGGGGCGCTGAGGTCGATCAGCACGGGCTCGCCACCCTTCTTAGGAAGGTCGAATGCGTACAGTTGACCTCGGAATAGAGCGACGACGGTCCGCTCATCGGGACTGACCTGCACTTGCATGTATGGGGCGAATTCGCGGCCCCATTCGAACTTGCCGGTCACCTCCAGCAGCACGCGCCTGTCACTGCCGTCAAGGCGCATGGAGACCAGTCGGATCGGACGCATCGAGGGCCATTGGTCGGATGAGGAAACAAAAATGCGCTCAGGATCAATGCCGAAGTGCGGTCTGGACTCACCGTGGCCCGATGCGATAAAGACCGGCTCACCTCCTTCGGCCGGCACCCACACCAGATCCAGGCCTTCGGGAATTCCCATTCCGTTTGGAATTTCGACTCGTGGCAGGAACGCGTCGCGCAAGGCGACGATTCGTCTCCCGTCAGGCGACCACACCGGGTCGCGATAGAAACCGTCGATGGTGGTCACTTTCTGCGGAGCGCCAGTACCATCAGCCTTGATTTTCCAAATATTGCCGATTTGGTCTTCCCACGTCACGTACGCCAGCCACTGGCCATCGGGTGACCAGGCCGGCTGATAGGCGCGCTCATTTTCGCCGCTAATCCGGCGAGGAGTCCCGCTTGGAAGATCCATCACGTAAATATGCGTATACGTTGAAAAGGCAAGGTGCTTCCCGTCCGGCGATTGCGCGGCACCTTGGAACGTACGTGCCCATACAGGCCCATCGTCCACCCTCGTCGGGAAATGGAGCCGTGGCCCAAGTTCCCGAACTATCTCGGCTGAAAATGGAATGACCGTCTCGGTTCCGGTAGTGACGCTGATGCGATGGAACTTTCCCCCATAAGCAGCAATGAGTTCTTGCTTCGCCGGAACGAATGCGTACCCGGGCAGAAGGTCGCGTCCGGGCGCATAGGACTCAATGTCATCCCTTTCGACCGGGTACTTCAGATAGCGGTCGCGGCCGCTCTTCATGTCCCGAACTTTCAGGGCCGTTTTCCCGTCGTACCTCGTGCCGTAAACCATCAGCGTTCCGTCGGGTGAGAGTTCCGGACGGAAAGCACCACCAGGAGTATTGGTTATGACGTCCTCATCTCCCGTGTCGAGGTTTCGCCTGACGATCTGCCAATTCGGCAGTCTCGCCTCATCCGGGAAATAGCCGTAGCTCTGCGAGTAGTAGACGAACTTCTGGTCCTGCGATTGCACCGCCCCAAGCGCATTGTGCCAACTGTCCGGCGACGCACCGCTAGAACCTTTTCCCTGTGTTATCCGAGTGCCCGATCCGCCCTTCACGTCGAACATCAACAGTTCGAATGACGAATCGTACATGTATGGTCTTTTGCGGCTGACAAACACGAAGCGTCCATCGCGTGACCACCGAGGCGACACGTACATGGCATTGGGATCGCTAGTCAGGCTTCGCAGCGATGTTCCATCGGCATTTCCGATCCAGAGGTTCTCGGCTCCGTTGCGGTCACTGACGAACGCGATTTGCCTACCATCTGGTGAGAACCGTGGTTGGCTATGAAATGCCATGCCGGAGGTGATGGATTGCGCTTTGCCGCCGGTTACGGGCATGGTGTAGAGGTGTCCGACGAGGTCAAAGATGATGGTTTTCCCATCGGGGGAAAGGTCCATCGACATCCAAGTGCCTTCGTCAGTCGTGAACCGCGCCGTGCGCTGTGGGATCAGAGGAAGCTTTTTTTCTTCATCATCCTGCGCAAATCCCGTACGGCACAATGGAAGGCTGCACAGAAGTAGTAACAGGGCAATCGAAAGTCGGCGATTGATGTGCTTAAGATGCATTCTGCATCTCCGGTTGGAATATGGTCGGGGCGCTTAGCCTGGTACTCGCAATGCCGAAACCATCACCCATGTTCGTCTCTACTTGTACTCACACTACCTACACCGGGCCGCTTTGCACATCCCTCTTTACGGCCTAGTGCCCTTAGCACCACAGGACCACTGCTTCATCTGGGACAATCCTCGCCGCAAATCATGTCGAACCACATGAACTGACTGCCGCAGTCGGATTGAAATCTCCTGTGCCGTCAAGCCCTCGAAGTAAGTTAGCTCAACCACGGCGCGCTGCCGGGGGTTGAGTACCCGCAACATCTCGTCTACCACAACTAGCGCTTCCAGGATTTGGCTCACAGGCTCGGTTCGCAAACCTGACGCGCTGGCTACTTCCAACTTCTCGCAGTCGTAAAAGTGTGCTGCCACGAGATGACGTTTCCGGTGAAAGGCGCGATGGTAAGCGTACTGAAGCATCCACACCTTCAAGCTACCTTTTGCGGGATCGAACTGGAACGCGGCCCGATACATGTCAAGAAAAACGGTCTGCACCACCTCATCCGCTTCGGCCGGGTCATGCACAATGCGAATCGCAATTGTGTGCACCAGTCTCCGATAACGATGGAAAAGCGCTCCCAAAGCGTCGTCACTTCCGACGGCCACCAAGCGCATGAGTTCTTCGTCTGAACGAGACTCAAGTTCTTCAAGTCTCGGCTTCTGCTCGGGCAGGACGTCAGCATTCGCGTACGTTTTGGGTTGGCGAACGCGAGTCAGGGGCGCCGAGCCACTCGTGGCGGCGTGTTGTGCCCAATTCTTGCCCAACGCTTCGAAGTCTTCGGGAGGCTGCGAAATGAACTCCCCAGCGCCTATCCCGGAACTCGTCAGGCCCGCTGCACTCGCCATGCGCCATATCCTCGCTTGCGTACTGGAATGGGTAAAGGTCCAGAAAATGGTGCTACGATGGGTCCAGAGGAGAGCTCCTTATGCGAACACTTGGTGGTTTATGGCTCGAACGCGCCAGCCGCTTTAGCCTTCAGGACCAGCTCATGCGGCAAATCAAGGAACTCATCCAGCGGGGAACGCTTGCTCCCTCTGAGCCGCTGCCGTCCACTCGTGAGCTAGCGACGCAACTGAACGTCTCGCGGAACACAGTCGTTTATGCGTACGATCGACTCGTGAGTGAAGGCTACCTCGCGCCTTACCCGCGTTCAGGAGTGTTCGTAAGCCCTTCGATATCCCTGTTCCAGGACGCGCATTGGGCGACGAAATCAAGCACAGCCGCCAAAACCACAGTTCGGCCCGGACCAGCCCCCAAAAACCTCGGCTCGCCTGCGCCGTTCCGGCCGTGTCAGCCCGATGTCACCCTGTTCCCGCTGCTCATCTGGAACCGCCTGCGCGGAAGGGTACTGCGAAAGGATGGACGGAACCTTCTTCACTATCAGGCGAGCTGTATCTCCGGACTGCCCGCGCTCAGACAAAGCCTGGCCGCGTACCTGCGCGACAGTCGTGGCGTGAAGTGTGACTGGCGGCAGGTGGTGATCACCTCCGGTTCTCAACAGGCGCTCTACATCCTCGCCAATGTCCTGTTGAGCATCGGTGACCACGTGTACATGGAAGACCCCGGATACCTGGAAGCCCGACTCGCATGGCAATCTGCCCGGGCGCGAATCACGGGCGGACCAGTCGACGAGGAAGGCCTGAAGTTGCCCACGCGGTCGAACACCGCCGTTTCCCTCATCTATACGACACCCTCGCGTCAGTTCCCCACCGGTGTCTCGATGTCGCTCGCGCGTCGTCTGGCGCTGATTGACTTCGCTTCCAGGATGCAGGCCTGGGTGATCGAAGACGACTACGATTCGGAATTGCGCTACAGTGCGCCCCCGTTGCCTAGCTTGCAGAGTCTCGATCCAAGCGGCCAAGTCATATACGTGGGCAGCTTCAGTAAACTGCTCTTTCCATCGCTGCGGATCGGCTACGTTGTCGTACCCCCAAGCCTTCTTGAGCGATTCAACGGGTTGAAACACCTGATAGATGACCACTTACCGCTCATTGATCAGGCGACGCTAGCGCTATTCCTTGAAAGTGGAGCGTTTTACTCGCACATTCGCCGGTGCCGCAAGGCCTACGCACAGCGCCAGGAATACTTCTTGGACCTTTTCAACAGAGCCAAGCTCCCGCTGGAATTCCGCCACACCGATGGGGGGATGAACGTAACCGGGTTCTTGCCGTCCGACTATGACGACACTGCCTGGTCGCAGGCTCTTAAGCAGGTCGACTTCGATGTTCCGCCCCTTTCGCACTACTCATTGAAGACGACGAATCCGGGACTCGTTTTTGGATTCACGGCGTTCACGCCTGAAGTACTGAAGGGAGCGTTTTCACGCATGGCCCCGGTGCTTCGGGGCTTACGCGATTCGGCAGCGCCGACTGCTACGCAGCGGGCGCTCTCCGCTCGACCGCCCGGAAGATGAAGTACAGCGGAATACCGATTGCGATTAGCCCGACTCCGATCGCCGCCTGGCGGAAGTTCGAGATGAATGTGCTCACCACGATTCCGACCGTTGCAATGATGAAGAAGAGAGGCGTCCAGGGATAGAACGGGCAGAGGTAAGGACGCTCGATCTCCGGATTCCGTTTTCTCAGGATGATTACGCCAGCCACGCACAGTCCGTAGAAGATCCACGAAGTGAAGATGTATGACGTAAACAATTGCTGAAACGTGCCGACCATGGTAAACAGTGCTGCCCATGCACCTTGTGCAATGGTCGCAACCACTGGCGTATGGAACCGGGGATGGACACGCGCAAACGAGCGAAAGAACAAGCCGTCCTTCGCCATGGCCCAATTCACCCTCGGGGCGCCGAGTACGATTCCATTGAGCGCCCCCAGGATAGAGACGATGATCAGCAATGAGATTGCCGTGCTTGCTCCGGGTCCGAACGCCAGTTCTACAGCTGCAGCGGCAACGCGGTCCGTTCCGCGAATTGATGAGACCGGGAGAACGACGTAATAGGCGACGTTGACCAGGAGATAGATGATGAACGTCATTGATGCGCCAATCATCAGCGCACGAGGTATCGTCGTAGAGGGCTTCTTCACTTCTCCGGCGGTAAAGGAGACGAAGTGCCAGCCGTCAAACGCCCACAGTACTGCCATCAACGCGATTCCGAACCCGACCCACGTGAAGTTGGCGTCCGCAGGCCACCACGCGGCCTGAACAGAAGTAAAGCTGCCGCGCGAATAAAGCAACCCTGTCATGAGCAACAGGCCACCGATCTTCGCGACCGTCAGGACATTCTGTACCCACTTGCCGACAGCAAGTCCGAAGCAGTTGATCGCCGTGAACACAACGACGCACAGAAGCTGCACGACCTTTTGCTGCGCGGCCGAAAGTCCGAGTAGCGGAGCCATGTAGAGTCCAACTGCTGCGGCGAGGGTTGCGATACTTCCAGCGTGGATGAGTGCCATCGCACTCCATCCATAAACGAAGCCGACACCTGGCCCGTACGCCTTCGTCAGGTACACGTACAACCCACCAGCCGACGGGTAGGCAGCACCGAGTTCGCTTAACGCAACCGCCCCGCAGACGCTGAGCACTCCGCCGAAAGCCCACACTGCGACAACTGCTGCCAACGAATTCAGATGTAGGGCGATGCTTCCGGCCATTAGAAATATCCCGGACCCAATCATGATGCCCATGATCAGGGACACCGAATCCATTAAACCCATCTGCCTGACCAGTGACGCTGAAGCCTGGCCGGACGCTTTTACCGTTGCGTTGCTTGTGCTCAAGAGTGTTCGCCTTTCGGGACGAAATTACGGCTGCTAATCGACTTCTAAGAATCGACGTCCGGTCGGCCAGCGTTGTAGTCATTCACCATTTTCGCGAGTGCGCGGTGCGACGGATCGTCGCTAACTGCGAGGCGAGTTTGAACCGCCATAGCATCTTTCTTGGGTTCATCCTGCCCGAGCTTGAATTTGCCTTCAATTCTCTCGATCTCCAACTCAAATCCAAGAATGTGCGGGATCCGTCGGGACATACCAGTGCTGTCCATTTCATTCACGCTCCAGCCGTCCTGGAATCGTGATTCCATGGTCTCTGTCAGCTTTACCAGCCAGCGCTCGAGTTCGGCATCAGTCTGCAGGCGTACTCTGCCGTAGCAGTGTACGGACGTGTAGTAGTACGTCGGGGGCATATGTCGCTCGGGGTACCACGAAGCGGTCACATAACTGTACGGCCCCTGGAACACTGCCAATGTTGGAGCTTGCGCTGACTGCAGTATCCTAGAATGATCGTTAGCGCGCGCAATGTGACCGATCAGGGTTCCATGCAAGCCTCGCGACCGGTCAAGTAGCAGGGGAAGATTCGTAACACCCGGGCCATCATCCGCGTTATTGATCAGTAACGCCCATGGATTTTCGTCAATCACCCGATAGTGTTCCTCTATGGTGCGAGGGCGCCAATTTGGTCGTACAAACATCGACCTCTCTCCGTGGTAATGTGCTTGCTTGAACGTTGCGCGTTGTGACGACGCGAGTGTTTGTTGGCACATGCTCCCCGAGGAAACTGGTCCGTGTAAAGGTCCAGAATCTGCTATCTCGCTAGGTCCAGACATTTCCATCATGCGCTCGTGAAGTAACACACTTCCAGACCACCTGCAGCACGCTTCCAGCGAGGAATTTCTGGACCCATTGACTGCGCAACATCTGGCTCTTTACTGATGCCAATCGCGGTTGCAGCATTCCGCTGCTCGCGACGGCTCCCAGTACTGCCGCACAAATCTCGTTCGCGAGGAAATCCGGTACGCAGCGCTCGTCCCCGGTTGCGACGGACAAGAGGTCATTTAAATGAGGCGCTTCAACACCTACGCACTGATTGCAGGCCTGCTACTGGCTTTCTGCTCGGCCTCCACCTTGGCGCAGTCCTTGGACCCAGCCAGGAAAACGACCAGCACGGCTTCATGTCAGTTTGATTCCAAACAGCCGAACGTTCGTCTCAACGGTAGTGTTGCTGACCAAACCGGGGCAGCCGTCCTTGGCGCTACCGTCACCTTGAAGTGCGGAAACTTCCGCCAGGATACCCACAGCGCTGGTGACGGCAGCTACAACATCACTGCGCCTGCTGGCACCTATCAATTAAACGTTGAGGCACCCGGATTTGAGTCCAGCACTAGCTCCGTAACCCTCGCAGCGACTGGTTCCAACCAGCACAACATCACGCTTGCGATCGGGCGTGTATCGAGTATCGTGTCGGTAACCGAAGCGGGCGGCTATGTCGCAGTGGCTTCTACATCCTCCACGAAGTCGGACACTCCGCTGCTGGAAACGCCACAGTCTGTGTCGGTTGTTACCTCCGACCAGATGAGTGCCCGCAACGTCCAGACCGTAAACGAAGCTATACAGTACACAGCCGGCGTCAGCGTGAACACGTACGGCAGCGATAGCCGCTACGACTACATCAACATCCGCGGCTTCAATCAGTCCACCTACGGATTGTTCCGTGACAACTCGCGCTGGCAGAGCGGACAGGTTTCCGGCCAGATCGATCCCTACCTTATCCAGGAAGTCGATGTTATCAAGGGACCGAGCTCCGTCCTCTTCGGTCAGAACACCCCCGGCGGACTCATCAACCTCGTCACAAAGCGCCCGCAGCCCACAACAACCAACGAACTCATCTGGAGCTTCGGTTCTCACGAACGCAGGCAATTACAAGGCGACTTCGGCGGACCTTTGGGTTCGGATAAAGTTCGGTATCGTCTTACGGGACTTTATCGCAAGAGCGACACGCAGGTGAATTATGTTCCAGACAATCGCTGGTTTGTCGCGCCAGCCCTGACTTTCGCCCCGACGAACAACACAACGCTTACCGTGCTCTCCGACTACCAGGCAGACGACACCGGCTGGGGCCAGTTCCTGCCATCTCAAGGCACGCTGACGGACAATCCGAACGGCAAGATCAGCACCGATTTCTTCACTGGCGAGCCGGGCTACGACTATTTCCACCGCAAGCAGTGGTCAGCCGGCACGCTCTTTGAACACCGGTTTACTGATTCCTTCATCGTTCGAAACACTTTCCGCCACTCCAAAATCAACTATCACGGCCGCACCGCCTTCGGCGGCGGCCTGCAGGACGATCTCCGCACGCTGAACCGCTTTGGGTTCGGCAACTCGCTCGATCTCGAGCTGAACACCACCGATAGTCAGGTGTTCGTTAAGACCAAGACCGGCAGCATCGATCACTCGATCCTTTTCGGCTTCGACTACTCTCAATCGGAAGCCGCCATTATCAGCGGCTTCGCACTCGCTCCTTCCATCGATGTTTACAACCCGGTATATGGAGCTGCGGTTCCTGACCTCTTTACCTATGAGGACTTCCGGCAGCCGGTTCGCCAGACGGGAGCCTATTTCCAGGATCACATCAAGATCGCGAAGCGGCTTGTTGCGACCGTCAGCGGCCGTCAGGACTGGTCGAAGGTCACGACCGACAACCGCATCATGTCGAGCTTCGAAGCGCAGAAAGCGAGCAAGTTCACCGGGCGCGTTGGCCTGACGTATGTTGCCGAGAACGGAATCGCGCCTTACTTCAGCTACTCGACTTCGTTCCTGCCTCAGGCCGGAGCTAACGCCGACGGCGAAGCGTTCGACCCGACCGACGGCAAGCAGTTCGAGGGTGGAGTTAAGTTCCAGCCCAAGAATTGGAACAGCTTCGTCACCGCTTCTCTCTTCCAGATTACCCAGACCAACGTGTTGACTCCGGACCCTCGCGCCAACGGGAGCGATCCTAAGTACCTGAACGCCCAGGTTGCGACGGGCGAGATCCGCTCTCGCGGCTTCGAACTGGAAGGCGTGGCCAGCGTACTGCAAGGACTCAACCTTCACCTCTCGTACTCCAAGCTTGCTCAAGAAGTAACTGCGGCGAACGATATTAGCCTTGGAAAGCGGCCGACTCTGGCCCCAGACCAGCTGTTCGGCGTTACTGCTGATTACACCTTCACTCGCGGCAAGCTCTCGGGCCTCGGCGCCGGACTCGGTGTCCGCTATGTTGGCGAAACGGCTGGCAATGCGGACAACAGTCTCATGGTCCCCAGCTACGGGCTTATGGATCTCTCGGTTCGCTATCTCTGGAAGAATACCGAGTTCCTGATGAGTGCGACGAACCTTGCCGACAAAACGTATGTCGGCGTGTGCACCTCTGTGAGCTACTGCAACTACGGCGCGAAGCGTAACATCATCGGATCGGTACGCTACCGCTGGAACAGCTGGGGCAAGACGCGGTAGGACACGGAGCAACTTTGGATCAGCAACTTCGAAGTGCCGGACAGACCGATCTCGTGCTGTACAACGGGAGGATCTGGACGGAGAACCCAAAACAACCGCATGCGGAGGCCCTGGCGATTACAGGGTCCCGCATAGCGGCCGTAGGACAGACAACTGAAATCCTCCCTACCGTCGGCCCTCAGACGAGAGTCATCGATCTGAAGGGCCGGCGCGTTGTTCCCGGCTTCAACGACGCGCACGTTCATCTGTACATCGGCGGGGACACGCTGACCGC
>Ga0196976_1001081_pt1 | contig 13607 bp, 17 predicted proteins | sample S3v_513CmetaG_FD_148644 | JGI IMG/M metagenome (GOLD analysis project Ga0196976, IMG submission 148644) | Soil microbial communities from Anza Borrego desert, Southern California, United States - S3+v_5-13C | ecosystem: Environmental > Terrestrial > Soil > Desert | place: USA: California...
CCCGGGCTGCTTGCCGCGGGCTCACGCGTTCAGCGATCGGCTTGCTCCGGAATCGGTGATCGGCTTCGACCGGAATCGGCGATCGGCATGCTCCGGAATCCGTGATCGGCATGGGCCGGAACCCGCACTCCGTCGGCCATCGTCTTCGAGGGCCGCGGCACGTGCCCCATGGCGAGCCCGTCCGTGTGGCCGGGCATCGACGAGAAGGGCGCGGTCGGCCCGTCCTGGACCGAACCTCGCTGGCCGAAGAGCGGACAGCTCCAGGGCCTCACCCCACGCCAGGTCGTCGCCGTCCTCGAGGCCGAGGACGTACCGAGGTCGGAGGCCATCCAGCGTGCCACCGGATTCGCAAGAGTCGCGGCCTGGCGTCGATGGCGCCGGAGGCGAGGTGAGCAGCAAGGGCGCAGGCCTCGAGTGCGCGGCCGTCTTCGGGCTGCTCAGCACGAGCTCGATCGACTGCGCGTCGAGAAGGCCAAGGCCGGTGAGCCGCCGGACACCGGCGACCCGATATTGGGCCGCACCGACGGCTGAAGACCGAGCACCGCCGCGAGCGGTGCCGTGTAGCGCAAACCAGGAGGAGGGACGCATGCACTGGGGAGAGCAGGAGAACGGTGTTCACGCTGGAGGGCGGTTTCGCCTCGAAGCGCGGTTCCGGAGGGTGGCTGCGGGCGTGGTCGTCGCGACCATTTTGGCCGGGGTGGCCACCCTCGGGATGCCGGGGGCGGCCCGCGCGGCGCCGGTTCAGCAGGTCATCACGGCCATGACCATGCAGCAGACGCCGTCCGTGAACGGGCGCCTCGACGAGATCGTGACGCGGTTTCACGACTACGCGGCCACGTGGGCGGAGCCGCTCACGCGGCTGGCCCTCCGGCTGTTCTGGCTGCTCGCTGGAATCGAGTTCACCTGGAGCGCCCTGTCGCTGGCGCTCAAGGGGGCCGACTTCTCGGAGTGGGTGGCTGAGCTGGTGAACCGGATCATGTTCATCGGCTTCTTCCTGGCGTTGCTGACCCATTCCCACGAGTGGGCCGAGGCGATCATCAACTCCTTCCGGCTCGCCGGTGCCGAAGCGAGCGGTACCAGCGGACTGCTGAGCCCCTCCAACATCTTCAACGCCGGCGTCGAGCTCGCCCAGCGGATCTGGGAGCAGACCTCGATCAGCAACATCGGCCCGGCCATCGGAGGCCTCATCGTCCTGGTGGTGTTCGCGCTGCTCGGAGCGTTCGTCATCCTGGCGCTGGTCGAGTCGTACCTCGTCGTCTCGGCCGGGGTCCTGATGATGGGGTTCGGCGGAAGCCGCTGGACCAAGGACTACGCCATCAAGATCGTGACGTACGCGATGTCCGTGGGGGCGAAGCTCTTCGTCCTGGAGCTCATCCTCGGGCTCGGCGCCAAGATGGTCATGGAGTGGACCGCGCAGTTCCCGGGGGGAGACACGCAGACCAAGACGGACGTGCTTCTGATCGTCGGCATGGGGATCGTCCTGCTGGCCCTGGCGAAGCAGATCCCGGACACCGTCCAAGGGCTCATCAACGGCACCCACGTCGGAAGCGGGGGCGCGCTGCTCGCCGCGTCGGCCGCGGTCGGGGGAGCGGCGGGTGCGGTCGCCGGTGCTGTCACCGGCACCGGCGCCGCTGTCGGAGGTGCCTTCAAGCTCGCGCGCGAGCAGGTGGCCGGCGGGGACGGTGGGGGAGGCGCCCTGTCGGTGATGGGGAAGACGCTGAAGAACCTCGGGAGCGAAGCGAAGAGCGACGTGGGAGCGCGGCTCAGCGGTCGCGCTCACCACGGGCACATGCCCTGGCGCATGGCGACCGCCATGGGGGACCGTGCAGCACTGCTCCGACAGGAGCGTACGAAGCCTGCCGCCGGTGAAGGTGCGGGGACTGAGGCGAGGCCCGCGGCGGACCAGACGCAGGCTCCGAGGAACTCCATCCGCCCCGCACCGCGTGCACCCGTTGGTCTTTCGACCAGGAGCAAGGGAGGTCGGCCATGATGATGTCGAAAACGAGAACTCCAGGGAGGAAGACCGCGACTCGCAGGTGGACGTGGATCGGCCTGCTTTTCGGCACCGTTGGCGTGGCCGTTCCCGGGGTCGGACAGGCGCAGATCCTCGGCACCGGCAACGTGTCGACGGAGACCACGCAGGTGGCCAACAACATCGAGCTCGCCCTCTCGGTCGCCACCCAGGTCCAGCAACTCGTGGCCCTTCAGCAGCAGATCAAGTCCCTCGGTTCGTCAGACTGGGGTCAGGGGCCCCAGCAGCTCCAGGACCTCGATGCCCTGGTGCAGCGGAGCACAGCGCTGGCCTACAGCGCAGGGAACGTCGACCAGCAGTTCCGGTCGCTATACCCGGGGTACGAGGCTTTCGTGGACGCGAAACTCGGTCCCACGGGGTTCCTCGAGCGCTACCAGAACTGGTCCAGCACGCTGAACGACCAGGTGCTCGCGGCGCTGCGGGTCGCACGGGCGCAGAGCAAGATGATGCCGACCGAACAGGGCACGGTGCAGCGGGTCGCCGCCTTCTCGGATGGTGCCGCGGGCCAGCTGCAGGCACAGCAGTCCACGAACCAGCTCCTCGCCCAGACGATCGACCAGCTGCAGAAGCTGCGGCAGCTCATGATGACGCAGATGCAGCTGCAGGCGGAGTTCTACGCCGCTCAGCAGAACAAGGAGGCTGCCCAGCGGGCCGCGCTGGAGCGGTTCAACGCCACCCAGCGGATCGACTACCGGAACGGGAAGGGTTTCTAGCCTGTCCCGGAACAACGGGGACGATCAGTGTCCGCTTCCTTGCAGCAACGCCGCGGTGGCAGCGAGGGCAGCCGACACGGCGGACAGGACCGCAGCGATGCAGTTGTATCCTGCAGAGCGGTCCAGCCCCGCGACGAGGTGCTTCAGCGTGCGCGGCTTCCTCCGTCTTCGGCTGCCCGGCAACCCCGAGACAAGCCAGAACACTGCAGCGCCGGCCGCGAAGAAGGCGGCGACGTACCCGACGTAGGAGCTAGAGAACACGGTTCCTCCAGCGCGGTGAAAGGAGCAATGCGATGAGGGACGGCGGCGGGGCGCGGCGCGCCTGCGCCGCCGTCCCTGGCTGAACCTGGCCTGGTAGCCTGCGGCGGTGCCTACGCAGTGGCTTCAACAAGGAAGGCGCTGATCTTGGTGTGGGGGACCGTGATCTTCTTGAAGCGAAGAGGACCATCCTTCTTCTTGGGCCACAGCGCCTCCAGCGCCAGGTCAGCCCAAATCTCGTTTGCGCCCCGCGACAGCTTGGTGGCGTAGTACACACACTGGCCGATGGCCTTGGGATGGCGTGCACCCTCCAGACCCACCAGGTGCACAGCGCACTTCGAATACGCAAGCCCGACGCCCAGGTCGATCGGGGGCAGCCCATACCGTATGTCAAGTTCGGAGTTCAGCGTGTCGCGCACGCTTGTGATGCACCCCTTTGCTGCGTTGTACGCATTGTAAACACACTCTGGCTGCTCTGAGCCGTCGAATAGGGCAAGTACGCCGTCGCCAAGGTACTCGGTCACACTGCCCTTGTGGTCGTTGATCATCCAGGCGAGGCCGGGCAGCAGGCCGGAGGTTTCGTAGTAGACGCGCTCCAGCTGCGAAGGCTCCTCCTTCCTTGCTTGGAGGAGGTGCTCCGAGGACTTCCTCATGTCCGCTACCAGGGCGATATACGGGCCAACCGTGATCTCTCCTTCGCGAACGATGGGATGGCCTGGGATATAGGACGGAACGTGATCGAGCATGGCCATGGCGCGTTTCTCGCCTTTCTCGACCAGCTGCTTGCCATGGTCCTTCCAGACCTTCTCTGCCTGGTCGAGGGCCTGATGGATCACTTCGCGGAGTTCCATTGTCAGCTAGATGCCGGCAACTCGAAGTGCACCAACTGTGAAGCAGGCGATCGCAACAACCAGAGCGATGGTCGCTACCCGAACGCGCAGGATCTTCACGTCACGGATATAGGCGAGCTTCATTTGCTCGAACGCCAACTCCATCGCCGCTGCCTCTGGCGACCCGGGACAACGCGTGAGCCAAGTAGAGACCGAATGCCGAGACTTCGTCTTGGTCCACGGCGTCAGGTCTGACAACCGCACGTCGAACAGCGTGGCGCCGTAGAAGGTGCCCAGAGGGCGGTCTTCCTCCGGAACACATCCTGCGGGATTGGCGATGGCCCCGAGTGTCAAGAGAGCAAAGGCCAACGAAATGGCCCACGCGACGACCAAGGCCCAGAGAAGCCAGGAGCTCGAGGCGCGCAGAGCCTTGACGCCTTCCCCGAGGTTCTCAGCCGCCGCGAGCGGGACGGCAAGTACGACCAAGAGGGCGCTCGCCTTCACATCCAACGCGCGAATCGTCCCCTGGATATCCTCGATGGCCTTGGACAGGAAGTCTGCTTGCTGGGTGGCGTCTGGTACTGGTTGCGGTGGTGACCCGAGCATTTCCCCCCCCCTCATCTCGAAACTCCGAGCTTCGAACTTGTCCTACCAGGCTAGAGGTGCTTGTTGGCCGCGATCTTCACGAAAAGTACCGGGTACCGCACCGGCCAGAAGATGACCATGCCGATCTTCGCGTTGGCGACGGTCTCCAGCGTTCCGAGGACGGGGTGCCACTCGATGAGGTTCCTGAGGACCCTGCGGTTCAGAAACACGCCGATCCCGAGATGGAGAACGAGGAAGAGGAGAACGAAGATCCAGGGGCGGCCAGGCACGAGCCGGTTGAAGAGTACCAGGGCAGGCGTCAGCAAGAACAGCGCGCCAGCGAGGCACGCGGAGAAGATGGCGGCCGCGTGGAGCAGGCTCATGGGGGTGCGACTCGCGGCGACTGGCGTTGAGGACTGGTCAAGTTCCATGGCGGGTTCCCTCCTGAACCGAGAGAAGAGCAGCTTACTCGAGCCCCTGACAGGGGGACCAGCGTGAAAGCGACCGGGAGTGCGGCCATCCAGGGCGCTCGGTCCGGTGCCTGACTTCCGGCGACGTTCTCCGCACCGGGTGACGCGTGCTAGCGTCCGGTGCGCGAGCTGCTCGAGGCGCATCGTCGGAGGCGGGAGCAACGGCATGTCCATCTGGAGCGTCGACCTCGGCATCGACCCAAGCTGGCCGGAATGGTTCAAGGAGCACCGCCGCTTGTGGGACGCGGAGATCCGCACGAAGGCCGCGGAGGAGAAGGTTCTGGGGCGACGGCTCACGAGCGAGGAGGTGCGGGCGTGGGCGCTGGAGCAGGTCGAGCACCATCGCCTTTGGCGCGCGTCGCTTCCGGCCGAGCAGCGCGCCTGGCTCGACGCCGCGGACGCCGAAGAGGAGCACACGGTCCGCGCCTCGGCCGACCCGACTCGCAGGCTCGACCTGGAGAAGCTCCTGGGGGAGCTCGGCCGCAAGCGGTGAAGGAATCCACGTGAACCAGTATGGCGTGATGGCCCAGAACCACTGGCGCCGATGGCTGCCGCAGCGGTACAGCCGCATTCCTGACCCCGAGGCGTTCTTCGCCGCCCTCGGTGAAGAGGTCATGCGCGAAGTCCTGGAGCTGGCCGACGGTCTCGCCGGCGCCGACCGGCCTGGTGAGACTTACCTCGACAAGGTCGGCCGTCTGAACATGGCGCGGTTGAACGCGGAGTCCCAGGTCCTCCGCGAGCTCGTGCTCCTCTTGCCAGAGAACGGAGAGCAGGACGGAGGCTAGCAGCCTCCTTGCCGGTCTCGAGCGGAAACCCCTCCTCGAGACGCACCCGCGCGGCGGCGATCCGCGGTGGGGCGGTATGCAGGTCTCGGCGAGCCGACAACTGGGAGAATAGCGAACCTCGGACACGAGCGGACGACGGAGTAGACTGCTGGGCTGCGCTGCACCTCCTTGCCCGTCCGAGGCCGTCATGACAACCGCACGTTCCGAGCGATGCGCCGCTCAGCTCACCGACTGGCTCAAGAGGTCCACTTCCCTTGAGCCAGTCGCGACCACCGCACGACAAGTCGGCTTCAGCATCCCAGCCGTCTTTGGCCGTCGTAAGCGCATGGCTCTCATCCAGGGTGAGCTGATGATCGCCCACTCGGCCTTGGCCATCTTCGCGGTGAACAGCTTGTGCGAGGGTACGGCGGCGCGTGAGTTCATAGACGCGTTCCTCGAACGAGCCGGAGCGGAGGTGTTTCGCCCTCAGGAAGCTGCGGATCCGAGCTTTCGCAGCAGGTACGAGAAGCACATCGCGCGGTACTTCGAGGAGTTCTCCCGAGGCGGGAAGCTACGGCTTCTGATGATGGGCGTGGCGTCGCGATTCCTGGATCACCTGGGGCTGGGGATCCTCCACCACGTTCGAGAGGGTCGCATGCGGGAGTTCGACCCCCTTGCAGAAGCGGACCACGTGGTGAAGCTCGTAGAGACATTGGAGTACACGCTTCAGACGGTAGTCGCCTCGATCAAGCCGCATGTGACCGGTGCCACTCCGCCGCCGCGGGTCCCACCGGACGAAGCGCCGGGATCCACGGGTGCAGAGGCGGGAGGGGAGCGCTCGTTCGAAAAGGGGGGTGGACTGGCCAACCTCAATGAGCCGAGCAGGCTCGGCTTTCTGGGCATGATGGACATCGACAACTTCGACCTGCTCAATGAGAAGGTCGGTCGTCCAGCTGGTGACCAGGTCATGCGAGCGTACGTCAGGCTCACTGCGTCCAAGGCGAGGACTGACACGATCCTTACCGAGACCGGGCTGTGCGCACTCCTGGATGAAGCGCAGCGTCGACCGACTGATCTGGGATACGTACTCTGCCGCCCGTACTCGTCGGGAGACGAGTTCATCATCTTTCACCAGAACCTGGAAGCTGTCCGGGCTCTCGTTGAGGGGGTCGCTCAGGAAGCTAGCAGGCTCGAGATCCCGCTATCCGATGAGGCCGGGAAGGCTGTCGCTGTGCTCCATGGCATTCCGGTCTCCATCGGTTGTGGGACCTCTCGACGGGAGGCCTGGGCCCAGGTGATGGCGCAGAAGAAGGGCAATACGCGTCGTGGAATGGAGGCCCGGCTCGAGATGCGCAGCGACGTGGGCGAACCGACTCCGTCAACTGCGGGGATCGAGGACGCCATGAAGACGTACATGGAGGTGCTCAAGGACGAGGGCACCTCAGCTCGGCCAAGTGACTTCGTGACCACGCTTCGTTACTTGGAGCCCTCCAGCGACCATCCGCCCGACTGGCCTGGCGTGCCGCTGTGTGGATGCTGCGCCGCGCCCTTTGCGTTGGTCGCGCGTCGAGACGGACTGTGGGTCGCCAAGGGACTGCGGGACAGCCGCCCGGTGCCGATCTGCGCTGCCTGCATCTCACATCTGAACGAGCTGCCAGACGAGCAACGCGGGCGACCGAGATTCGCGTTGCCGGCCACCTACGATGTCGTGGGCCAGCAGCTCGTGGGCCAGTTCGGAGCAGGGGATGTCCGAAAGCTCGCCGTGACCAGGATCATGCTCCTTCGGTCGCGGATGAAGGAGCACTAGCCGCCGGATACGAACATCGGGGTAGGGTTCGAAACCCCGGTGCGCCGGGCCTTGCTGTTGATCACGGTTCGCAACTGAGCCTCATGGGTCCGGAAACGAAGTGACTCCTCGGGCGACACGCCGGGGTGCATCGCGACGATGCGTTGTCCTTCCGCATCGTACCCCGGTGCCACCGGCGGCATGTCGACAGTGCCACCCGTCACCCGGGACCGAACGTGTTCCTGGCAACACGCGCAGAAGACTCGGCTCACACCGTTCGCTGTAAAGGCGTACACGTTAACCCCGGGCTCGACCAAGAACCCCGTGCCGCACCCGCCACACGCATGGATAGTGCTGTTCGCGTTGGCCTTCAGGAACTCCGTACAGGAGCGACACTGAAGGCCATCCCCTGGCGCGCGCGGGCCACCACATGCTGGACAAGAACCCGGCCACCCACCGGGCGCGGCACCGAGCATGCGATCGAAGACACCCCGGATTTCCGGCGGGAGCTCTTTCTTTCGTCTCTGGTCCTGGAGGTGGAAATGACGCCCGAGAAGGAAGGCACCTCCGAGGATGACGATCGCCCCGACCACAGCTCCGACCAGCGCGGACGCAGCTGAACGATAGATCGCTGCGGCAACCGCCGCGCCCAGGACACCCCCGACACCGAGACAAGCAGCGATGGGCTTAATGGCATCCGCTCTCATGAACGCTCGCCCTCCCGGGAGCAGCTTACACGGGAATGACACCTGCCAGCGCGGATCTCTGCCAGCACTTCTCCTGCGGGAGCCGCTGACGTCTATGCATGGCCGGCAGCAACAGGACGGCCCTCAGCGACACCGTCAACGGCATCCGGTGCCCGGGTCGTGCGGCGCGACCGGTTGGGCGAGGCAGGCAAGGCGGGCCACCATGTCGTCGCAGAACGCGAGCAGGCGGCGCGAGGCCATGGTCAAGACCCTCCCGGCCGCGACAGCGTCAGCGATGGTCAGCTCGAGCGAGACGAGGTCGTGCAGGTCCCGGGCGAGGTCCGTTGAGCAATGAGGGAGGTCCACAGCGGTCTCGATGGGCCTCGGGAAGCCCGCGAGCTCTTGCTCCAATCCGGCTCGGTCGATCCTGTCGAAGAACTCGTTCCTCCAGAGGACGGCTCGCGCGGCAGTTGGAAGCAGCTGGGCCAGCTGGAGCGCGGCACAGGTAGTGGCGCGCTGACGAGCTCCACCGAGCACGATGAAGTGGACGATCATCTGGCCGTGCTCGATGATCGCGTTAGCGTGCACGGGCTCGACGAAGTACTCGGCGACATCCCGGGCAACGGCACCGCCGGGGTCGAGAATCGCCGTTCCTCCAGCTGCTCGCATCCGTTCGACCACGTCATCGAGCAACCGCTGGTCCACGTGGCCGCCGAAGGCGAGGTCGCCGAATGGCTTCTTGGAGACCTTCCCCTTGAACGCCCATCCTCCCCACGGATCCGCGTCGAAGAGCATGGGCGGTTTGGTGGGCGCGACCAGGAGCGCCCACTGAGCGAGGAGCCAGGCGACGAAGCTGCGGCCGACGCCCCCGACGAGTTGAAGAGGCAGATGGAACTGGAACGGCATGTGGTCCTCCGGCGTTGGCTGACGGTCAACCCGCTCTCGCGAGGAGCGCGAGCGCGATTCCAAAGCAGAGGCAGGCGCATCCGACCGCGACGACGGTCGTTCGCTGCGCAAGGGTGCGCTGCTTCGCCGCCTCGGTGCACGCCTCGCGCACGCTCCGGAGAGCGTCTCGGTGGAGCTGGTCGAGCTGAGCTCGGAGGGCGGCGCCCGCGATGCGAATCTGGTCGGTTACGTACGAGGCGGAGCCGGTCACGAGCTGCGAGGCGACGTGCTTCGCGTCCTCGGCGTGCCGCTGCATCGCCTCGACCGTCGCTCGGCAGGCTTCCTGGGTGGCCGCGCGGTGCACCTCGATCTGCTCGGCGAGCAGGAGCTCGTTGAGGGTCACGGCCACGAAGATGGGATCGGAGGGGTCGACCAGCACGCTGTGCCGCCGGGCGACCTCGCCGATGAGCTTCTGGACGTCCATCCAGCGGTCCTCACGCGACCAGCCGGAGCTGATCCAGGAACTGGCGCTCCATCATCGTGATCCGCTGCTTCGAGAAGAGGTTGAACTGCGGGCTGGCCTTGGCCTCGGCGAATGTGAGGCGCTGGTCGAGCATGGCCTTCAGATCGCGTCCGAAGGTCTGCTCGTTCTGCTTCGGGAGCCGGAGAATGGCCGCGATGCGGTCACGGTGGAGGTCGTAGACCTTCATCTGCTCGAAGGTCTTGCCCTCGGCCTCGATGGGCCCGAAGAACTCGTTCAGCCACACGACGATCTTCGTCTCGAGGGGCATGTTCTGCGCGAGCCAGTCGAAGCCGGCGATCGTGTCGCGAAGGCCGTACCCGCCGGTCACCACCGAGTGGAAGACGACCTCTCGGCCGGTTCCGCAGATGACCGCGAGGGCATTCGATTCGAAGAGATACTTGGTCAGCGGGATGAAGCAGCTCGCGCCGTTGTCCACGATGAAGTGGGAGTCCTCGTTGACGATGGACATCATCAACCCATCGAACCGGCCGGCGTCCACTACGCCGTCGTCGAGGAGCTCGATCCGGCGGGCGTTGAAGGCATCGTACCCGGCGAACGTCGCGTTCACCGGGTCGGTATCTACGCAGACCACCTCGCCGCCCTCCCCGGCACCGAAGTGCTGCGCCAGCAGCGAAGCCACGAATGACTTGCCGACTCCACCCTTGCCCTGAAGAACCATGTTCACCTTGCGTGCCATTTCATCCTCCCTAGATGAGCTTGCGACCCTTCACCCTTGCTGCGAAGTCGTCCATGTTCAGCTTCGGCATAGCCTCCTCTGGGCGGCCCCTCGGTGGGCCCGCTGCCGTGGCGGCCGGGGTTGCCTTGGCAATTGCCGCGCCCGGGGCGCCTAGGCCCGGGGTCGGTGCCAGCGGCGGCGTGGGAGCAGGTGGAGCCCGGGGGGTGGCGTCACATCCGGTCAGCAAGCCGTCCCGCGCAGTCTTTCGGAGCGGTTGGGCGTACCGAGCGAACTGCGCGTAGGACATGCCGAGGCGGTCCTTCTTCTCCTCGAAAATCGCCACGAGCGTCCAGCCGGCTGTGAGGGCAGCGCGGACCTCGAGCTCTACCGCCTTGAACGCGGCGCGGCCATTCCGGCGCTTCTTCCCTGGCGTACTGCTCACCATCGTGTTCGTCCTGGCTGACGGTCGTGCGCGTCGCAGCGCGAGCGTTTCGTCCGCATTCATACCAGGCAACGTGCACTTGGAAAGGTCGCTGTGAGCTAATGCGAAACAATGCGTATCAATGCCGAGATATGCCGAACCCTGCAGTGGTTCGCGATGGATCACACTGATACGCACTCGGAGAGACGGCAGGATAGGCGTTGTACCTGTACGCGCGAGCGCGTACGGGTCCAAACGCAGCCCCGACTCGCGCTGCGCGCTCGACGGGATCCTGGTCTGCGACGCACACCGCGGCTGCCGCCGCATCGGAGGGAACGCCAGGTGGATGCCTCGAACCCCCGCAAGCGCCCCCGCGGGCACCCGGTCTACGTCTGGGTCTCCGCCGAGGAGTTGGAACGGCTCAAGCGACGCGCCGAGGCCGCGCAGCTGTCGTTGTCCGCGTTCCTACGCAACCTCGGCCTGGGATACGAGCCGCGCTCGACGTACGACGCGAAGGCCATCCTCATTCTCGCGAAGACGAACGGAGACCAGGGGCGGCTCGGCGGACTCCTGAAGATGTGGCTCTCGAGGAGCGGGGAGGGAGAGGGGCCTGCCTTGGACGTGCGACGCCTGCTCCAGGAGATCGCCGATACGCAGGCCCGTCTGGACGAGGCCGTGCGAGCACTGCGGGTGCCCCGATGATCGTCAAGCGAGTGGCCAGGTCGGGCGGGACTTCCAACTTCGAGCGGCTCGCGCGGTACATCCTCGACCACGCTCACGGTGGCGAGAAGGTTGCGCTGGCTCGGGTCTCGAACTGCGAGTCCGAGGACGAGGCGTGGGCGACGCGGGAGATCATGGCCACCCAGGCCCTCAACCGGAGAGCGAAGGCGGACAAGACCTGCCACCTCGTCGTCTCCTTCCCCGCTGGCGAGGAGCCGACGCCGGAGCAGCTCGCCGACATCGAGGCGACGCTTGCAAAGGCGATCGGGCTGGGAGAGCACCAGAGGATCTCGGCGTTGCACAAAAACACGGGGCACGCGCACCTGCACATCGCTATCTCGAAGGTGCATCCGCGGACGTACCGGAACGTCCAGGTGCTGCGGGACTACTTCCGGCTCGACGAGGCGTGCCAGGTTCTCGAGGGTCGGCATGGCCTCGAGCCCGACAACCGGATCTCTCGATCGCGGCGGATTGCAAGGCCGGTCCGAGCCGCCGACCTCGAGGCTCACCGCGGCGAAGGCTCGCTCACGCGGTGGGTTGAAGAGCACCGGGCGGCGCTCGAAGCGCTTCGCGATGGCGCCTCGTCCTGGGGCGAGTTCCACGAGGCGCTGGTCACGCACGGTCTCGTTGCGCAGCAGCGGGGCGCCGGTCTCGTACTCGTTGCGGCCGATGGTTCCGCTGCGGTCAAGGCGAGCAGCGTAGGGAGGGGGTACGGCTTTGGCGCCCTGCAGGAGCAACTGGGACCGTTCGAGCCGTCCACCGGCAGGCCGGCGCAGAGTGCGAACGAGCGCCGTCCGCTGCAGCGGTCACCGGCCACGGCGGCGTTGTACGCCGCGTTCCAAAAGGAGCGGGCTGAGGCTCTCGCACTTCGACGGGAGCTCGCGGCGCGGTCGAAGGCCGCCGCAGATGCCCAGCGGGCGGCGCTCGCGAATTGGTACAGGGAACGCCGGCTCCTCATCCGCAACGCTCGAAACCTGAGCCCCGCGGCGAGGAAGCTCGAGTACCAGCGTCTCGCCGAGGAGCGGCGCGGCGACGCGACCGCCCAGCAGAAGGAACGAAGAGCGCAGCGGACGCGGCTCGCCGCGGAGCACCCCGTCCTCACGTGGGTCGAGTACCTCCGGCGCGGGGCGGACGCGGGCGACCTCCAGGCGCTCGAGGTGCTCCGGAGCCGCGAGCAGAAGCGGGCACGACTGGCCAAGCAGGTCCTCGCGGCAGCCGACGCCGAGGCCGCGCGGCACGTCGTTCTGGACGGGGTCAAGCGCGATACGCGGAAGAACGGCGACGTCCTGTACCGCCTCCGGGACGGAGGGATTGTTCGCGACTCAGCACGCGAGGTTGAAGTCGACGTGCCGACACCGGCCGCGGCCTTCGCAGCGCTCCTGCTCGCGCACCAGCGATTCCCGGACAGCCCGCTCGTGGTCGCGGGAAGCGAGCAGTTTCGGTCGCAGGTCGTTCAGGCCGCGGCAAGCGGAGGCCTCGACGTGAAGTTTGCCGACCCATCCCTGGATGCAGAACGGGCCCGGGTGCGCGAACAGTCTTCCCGCGAGGTCCAGGGCGGAGCGCTCGCCGCGTTCGTAGGCGCAAGGAACGAGGTGGCGAAGCGTGTACCGAGCCTTCTACGTCACCGAGCGTGGACACCGGGCGACGCCGGCGACGCCCTATACCGCGGGCGCCGGCAGCTCGAAGGGATGGAGGCGGTTCTGCTCGAGCGGGGAGGGGAGATGCTCGTCAAGCCGGTATCACCAGCGCAAGCCGCGAAGGCGAGCACGTTCCCCATCGGCAAGCGGGTGAGGCTCGACGAGCACGGGCGCCTTCGGGACAGTGACCAGTCGGCCGAAAGATGAACGCCGAGGGCGGCACTGCGGCAGCTCTTGGATTCGGTGGTGTCGATCTTCCCGCGCAGCTTGTCGGCCACGGCCCAGAGGCGGCTCGTCCGTCGGCGACGCCGGGAGCGGGAGCTGGACGCTCTTGCCGTTGGGCTTCGGCTCGGCGGCGGGCGGGTCGTCGCGGCCGAGCTCGCCCAGGACGGCGGCGAAGTCTAGGGACCGGCAACGGACGAGCGCGTCCACGTGGGCGGCGGGGGGGCGACGATCCTCGACGCGCCGATTCCTCGGGGAGAGAGAGGACATGGTACGGTGTTCCCCTCGCCGAGGTTGACACTCCTCGGGTCGATAAACGAGGCGCGGATCGGGTAGAAGGCTGCTCGTGAAGAAGGACACCAAGGTTACTGCGAGTGCTGGTCCGGTGGAGTCTGCTCC
>Ga0196976_1001083_pt1 | contig 13582 bp, 11 predicted proteins | sample S3v_513CmetaG_FD_148644 | JGI IMG/M metagenome (GOLD analysis project Ga0196976, IMG submission 148644) | Soil microbial communities from Anza Borrego desert, Southern California, United States - S3+v_5-13C | ecosystem: Environmental > Terrestrial > Soil > Desert | place: USA: California...
GCAACGGACGTGCGGATGCATGTGCTCCCCGCCGGCAGCACCTTCGACCCCACTATTGGTCGCGCGATGCTGCCGTGAGCGCCCAGTTATGCACTCGCGCCGGTTCAGGATAGCAGTCGCCGAATTCCTAGGGCGCCGGGGCTGCGGGCCGGTTCGAGTGCCACATTACCCACTGGTGCGCCCACTTCCCATCCGCGCCTTTCCGGAACTTTGTCGCGAAGGAGCCCGTGTCGCTCACGACGATGCCGTCCGGCAACCTGACGTCCACGGTGAAGATGCCGTGATCGTACGCGACATCCCCGTGGCCGTCCAGCTCGTGAACGTCCACCTTGAACGACGTGAAGGTGGGGTTGGCCGCGAGCGTTGCGACGGCAGCATCCGCGCCACGCACGGGCGCCTGGTTGCCGGGATACATCAGGACGTCATCGGTGATCGTCGTGCGGAACAATGCCGTGTCCCGATCCAGCGTGGCCTTGATCCAGCCGTCGATCGAGGCGCGGATGGCCGTCGAGTCTTCCGGCGTGAACGACGGCGCTGTTTCCGAGGCGCCTGCGGCGCAGCCCATGATGGCGGCGCTGACGAGAAGGATTGTGAAGACGGTGCGGCGAGGCTGCATGGGTACCTGCCTGTAAGATGAGCGTAGAGCATGGCAAAAACTCGCAGCGCTGTCAAAGGAGGCTGCCATGGCCAGCGGCCACCCGGTCAGCATTCCCAACCCGGCGCGTACTACAAATTGACCACACTGGTCTATCGCGACATGTTGTTGCATGACGAAGCGCGTTCGGGAGATGGTGTCCTTCGATGAGGCCAAGACCAATCTCCGCGCTGGTCGAGTCGTTCGATGCGCCTCTACCCGACGACGTCATCGTGGATTCAAGCGATGAGGCTTCCTACTCGACACGCACGTCCTCACTCGTGTCCCGCGATCGCGCGCTTGGTGCATGCGAGCTCACTGTCATCTCCGCGTGGCAGGCCACCCTTCACCAACTTCCCCATGCGCGCCATCAGTGGCATCGCCCTCCTGGTCGTAGCGGCGTGCGGTCCCCGCACCACGCCGACGCCCGCACCACCTGACCTCCGCGCTCAGGCCGCTGCGTTCTTCGAGCACTACACTGTGTCCATCCGGAACGGCGAGCGTCAGCGGCTGGCGTCGTACTACATGCCAACGGGTGCTACGGTGATCGTGAACGGACGGGGCAAGTTCGAAACGCCGTCACAGATCGCCGCCATCTATCAGGGTGAGGGGTGGCAGCCGCCCGCGTCGTTCGTATGGGAAGGCCTGCAGTTCGAGCAGCTCAACGACCGCCAGGTTGCCGCGACCGGACACTTTGTCTGGGTGTCCCGCGCGGGGGCCGAGTCGATTCGCGTGGTATACTTCGGCCTGCTCGAGAACACGGCAGACGGGCTGCGCATTCGCATCGAGCACGAGACGGTGGCGCCGCGCTCATGAGCATGTTTCGCAGCGGATTCGGGATGGATGGCCGCCGTTCGATTGGCGGCGTTCTCGCGGCCACGATGCTCCTCACCGGTTGCGCGACATGGAAGACAATCGACGTCGGACCTTCGCAACAGCCACGTCACGAGGAGCGCGTCCGCGTGGTGCGCAGCGATGGTACTACGCTGCGTCTCTGGAATGCGCGGTTGACACGTGATTCACTCACGGGCGACGAGCGCGTACCGGCACCTCCGGAAACCGCCACCGCCGAGGAATGGTCGCGCGGCTACCGGCTGCAAAGAGTCACGATGCCGCTGACGGCCGTGCAGCGCCTGGACAGCCGCGAGAAGAGTGCGGGCGCCACGGTACTCGCCGTGCTCGGCGGAATTGCCGGGCTGTATGTCGTTGCACTGACGGCCTTTCTCATCGGTGGCTAACGTTTCCGCCACCCTCCACCTCCAGGAGACATCCATGCCCTTGGCCCGTGTCACGCTGCTTTGCTCGATCCTCGCGATTTCCATCGGTTGCAGTGGCGGTACGGAACCGGGTGGCGGAAGCATCACGACGTCCGGAACCGTCGCCTACGGGTTTACGGGACTCGGCCCGGATTCATGGAACGTGACCGGTGCAGTACCGGCGAACGACGCCGAGCAGCGCCGGGGAACGTGGTCGGCCGCCCATCGCGACAACAGCGCGGCGGTCGTCACGGTGATATCGACCCGCCCGAGTAGCGCGCTCAATCATCATGACCAGACCCTGATATCGATCCCGTCGCTGACGACGGGCACACACACCGTGGACATCACCGCCTGTGACCAGATCAACGAGGACTGCCCGATGATCGAGCTGTTTTACGGGCATCAGAACACCGGAGTGCTGTTCCAGAACTACTGCTACGTCCACAGTGGCTCGATCGCGATTACGTCGATCACAGATTCGCGCGTGATGGGCACCTTCAGCGGCACTGGACGCTGCTACGGGAGTGGCGGATTCGACATGGGCGATTTCGTCGTCACGAACGGCACGTTCGACGTGGGCTATCTCTCGGCAATTCCGGGGTGGATCTGATGAGCGCAGGCGCGGGCTGAGCGCCAAGAGCCGTTATCCCGCCGCACTCACCCACGGATCCTCCGCGAGCCACTCCGCCTTCGGCGCGAAGAGGAACACCAGCGCCCCGTTCGAGAGCAGCGGCAGCAGCTTCTCTGCGCGCGCCGGCTCGACGGCCGGGCATCCCTCGCTGCGCCCCGCGCCCTTCGCCGTCACGTACGGCGCGCCATGCGCGACGACACCGCGCTCGCGAGCCGCGTCATTGTACGAGCCAGACACACCGGTCATGCGCATGCCGACGGACGTGTACCGCTTGCCCGCCGCCTTTCCGGTGAACTTGTAGAGCTCCTGGGCGACGTACAGGCCGAGGGATGTGGCCGCACTGCCGTTCCTGTTGGAGAACTTCGAGGGGACGACGTTCCCCGACTTCGCGGAGCCGCGACCATGCGCGACCGTGAACGGGCCGTCGACGAGTGAAAGATCCTTCATGTCAAAAACGTAGCCACGCGGCGTGTTACCGGGCAGCCCGAAATCCACGAAGTACAGGTACGGCTTCTTCACGTCCTCGGGATGTGCCTCCTGGAACGCGAGATAGCTGCGCACGGCGCTCTCGAGCGCCTCGGGGTGGCTGGACTGCTTCACGAATCCCTCGAGTGCGAGCACCGCCGCGTTGACGCGCGACGCCAGGGTCACCACGCTCTCGCTTGTCTTCGCCGGCTCCATCGTGAAAGGCACAACGGCCGCGGCCGCTGCCACAGTGCGATGTCCCTCAGGCGCGACAATGGCAGCGCTCGCCATGCCTCCGCCCACAAGGACGAGACTGGCAGCTGCAATACGACGGTTCCAACGAAAGCTCAAAGCGCGAATACCCTTCACGTACCTTCTCCTCGAATGCGACTGATATAAGGTATGGGCGAAGGTGGGTGCGCAGGACGCAGCTACATCAGGGTGGCGTGAGCCGCACCCTCATGTCACGGATTTCACCCGTCGCGTCCGCTTCAACGTCGTTGCCGAGGCCGAGGGCCGAGAGCCGAGAGCCGAGAGCTGATGGCCGCTACCTCATCAGCGCATTGAACAGCAGCCGAAACGTCCCATGCGGCTGCGCGCGCTTGAGGATCTCGGGTCCAAAGAACAGCGCCCGGCCTTTCCCAACCTTCGCCTCCGCCGCAACCACGCCTCCCTCGAGATACTTCTCCCCCCACGCCCAGCCGCTGCGCAATGGTGACGGCGTGTCGAACCAGGCGATGCGCGTGAGCCCAGCCGCTTCAGCGCCAGCGCCGAGGCGGAACACCGGGCTGTCGTCGAAGAAGAAGATGGCGCGCTGGGACATTCCCGCCGCGGCCGGGTGCGTCGTGTCCACGCGGGCCTCGAGCAGCGAACCGGGGACGTAGAACTTCGTCCGCGGCAGCGGCTGGCCATTCTCGACCAGATGGTTCTCGAGCGGCAGCGCGAGGAAGCGCGCGAGCTCGGTGGCAGATTCGCCGATGGCGACGACGGTGCCGCCGTCTTCCAGGAAGCGCTTGAGCTGCGGGAGGGTGCGATCCGCGGTGACGCGTCCCTGCTGGTTGGCGTACTCCGCGGGAACGTCCGGAATGATTGCCGGCGCTCCACCGCGCGCGTTCGCCGGAGGGATCGCATCATTCACGAATACGAGCACGTCGAACTTTGCCTTCAGGTTGCCAGCGTCGAGCTCCGGCGCAAAGACGCGCTGGTAGGGAAACTCGAACTGCTCCAGGATCCAGCGCGCCCAGCCGGCGTCCATCGAGCCACCGTACCGGTCCCAGAGGGCAATCCGGCCTCGGCCCTCGGCTCTCGGCCCTCGGCTCTCGGCGACTGCCGCTGATCCGCGCGTGAAGGTGACTCCGAGTTCGCTCGCCGCTCGCTGCACGATGGCATCGGCGGCTGCACCGCGACGCACATACCATGCGCCGCCAGGCTGCCGCCAGAGCGGGACGCCGGCGCGCAACAGCCGGTTGGCGACGATGTAGGAATTGTTCACCGATGGTGAGAAGATGTATCCGTCGCCGCGCTCGCCGACGATCCGGCCGGCTGGCATCGGCAGGTTCCACTCCGTCACCGCCTCGAAGCCCGACGCCGGCTTCGGGAATGCATCGAGGATGCGATCGAACTCCACTCCCATCTGCAGCGCCAGCGTCCATCCCGCATTGTCGTACGGCGGCGTCGGCGGCGCCCCGGGATACGGGAACACGTCAGGATGCACCTGCGGCTCGAACATGTCGATCACGTGCGGCCGGAACGCCTGCGCGGTCCAGATCACGAACGACCCCGCCGGGTAGGTGCGCCCCGCGACCGAGAAGGGCTGCGTCGCACGGTGCACGGTAATTCCCGTCTCCCGCAGCGCATTGATGAACTTTGTCGCCGTCGGGAAGTCGCGCTGCGACGCCGGGATGACATACGCGCGCGGATCCCGATATTCAGGTTTTCTTATTGCAGCAAACGCCTCGGCCTCGGCTTTCGACAGATCGGCGCTCGCGACGCCACCTCCACCTCCGCCTTGCTGGCCCTGGGAGCGCAACTTCGACGCGGCCTCGGCGTACCGCTTCGGGTTCGGCGTCCAGGTGTCGGTCGACCCGCGCTCGATGGAGCGCTTTCCCATCGCGTAGATGTTGTAGAGGACGTTCTCGCGGTTGCGCGCGGCATAGTCGAGCACCGCGCGGTTCAGCGAGATCGAGTAGTCCACGGACTGACGCAAGTGCCACGTCTGTGGCTCGATGGGATAGGCGAGGTCCGCCGACGGGAGCTGCCGCTCCATGCGGAGTGGGATGCGCATCGGCGTGGGATTGCCGATCATCTCCGTCAGTAGCGCGATCGTGTTGTGGAACGCCGCGGTGTTGCGGATGCCGCCGTTCCACCAGCCGTCGTACGGCCCACCGCTACGCATCGTCGCACCGGGCTTCCCTTCCGCGGCGAGTCGCGTGTGCATTGCCGCGCCGAGCGACTGGAAGCCGAGGAGGATGAGCGGGTCGAGGTTGTAGTTGTACGGATCGCGGAGCGGCGGTGACCAGAACACCGTCCCCGCGGGCCCACTCTGGTGATGGTTGTAGAGGATCTGCGGCGACCACTCGTGGTACAGCACGCGATTCATGTTCTCGGTCTCGGCCTGCGTCGACCCGAAGAAGTCACGGTTGTTGTCGTGGCCGATGTACTTCTGGTAGAGACGCGGCAGCCCCGCCGTAGAGCGCTGCAGCGTGTCCGCGCGGCGCATGTACCAGTCGGAGACGAGGTCGTTGCCGTCGGGGTTGGCGTGGACGAAGAGGATGATGACGTCGTCGAGGATGCGCATCGTCTCCGGATCCGTGCGACTCACCATCTGGTAGACCATCTCCCCCAGCTGCTGCGCGCCGAGGGTCTCGGTGGCGTGGAGCCCGCCGTCAATCCAGACGACCGCCTTGCCGTCACGTGCGAGCGCCCGCGCCTCGTCGTCGCTCAGTCCTTCGGCGAGCGCCAGCCGACGCGACAGCTGGCGGTAGTGCTCGAGTCGCTGGTGGTTCGCCGGCGACGTGACGATCGCCATGTAGTGCGGCCGCCCCTCGGCCGTCTTGCCGATCTCGCGGAGGACCATGCGGTCAGATTCGCGGTCGAGCTTCTGCCAGTAGGCGGAGAGCTGGCGATAGTTCGCGAGGAAGTAATCGTCGCCGAAGTTGTGGCCGAACTCCTCACGCGGCGTGGTAATCCTGGTCTGTGCGCTGCCGGCGGCGGGAAGCAGGACGACGAGGGTAAGGACCAGGAGTATCGACAGTCGGCGCATCCGAGGCTCCGCGGGAGGTTTGGGACTATTCAATAGTGGGCGCTCGACGGGTCGGGGTGAAGTCTACGCCTAGAGCCGAGAGCCGAGAGCCGAGAGCCGAGAGCAGAAAGCCGAGAGCAGAAAGCCGGGCTAGCTGCTGATCCACTCCCGTGTGGTCATGCCGAGGAACACGCGCGCCGCAACGTTCGCTGGCTTCTCGCCCATGAACGCGACCACGAACTCCCACTCCGACATTGGTGGGTGGATAGGGACGTACTTGATCCCGATGTGCTTGCCCGTAGCGCCACCGCCGAGGATGCCGACGCCAAGATGCTCCTCGATCATCTGCAGCATCAGCACGACGTCGTCGAGCTCACAGATGATGTTCCGCTTGATTCCGGCCAGCCCAAAGGCGTGATCGGTGTGTTGGCGGCTGACCCAGCCGCGATTCATCTCGATGAACCGTTCCTGCGCAAGGTCGCTGAGCTTGACCTTGTCGTGCGAGGCCAGTGGGTGCTTCGGTCCGCAGGCGAAGACGAACCGGCCGCGCATGAGAGGAATGGTCGTCACCGAGTCCGGGCAGACAATCGGCTTGCCGCAGATGGCCATGTCGAGCTTCCCCTCGATCACGCCATCCAGCAGTGTCGTTCCATTTCCCTGGAGGACGCGCACGATCACGCCGGGGTAGTCCTCATTGAACCGTCCCAGCAACTTTGCGACGCGATGGGGATCGGTGGCCTGCGCCACGCCCACGCGGAGGCTGCCGCGCAGCAACCCTTCCGTAGCGTCCACGGCAACGCGCGCGGACGCAACGGCCGCGATCGCACGGCGTGCTTCCGGCAGCATCGCTTCGGCCGCCGGCGTGAGCACGATGCCGCGCGTGCTCCGCTCGAACAGCTTGGTGCCGATCTCCTCCTCCAGCGCGCGGATGGACATCGACAGTCCGGACTGGACGATGTTGGCGCGCTGTGCGGCACGGGTGAACGAGCGCTCTTCGGCGACTGCCACGAAATGCTCGAGCTGTCTCAACTCCATCCGGACGCTACCTCCTCACGTTCCGGGTCAATCACTGGTGGGGAGAAATACGTTAAGTCGTGTACCGCACAGGCACAACGAGCCAGCGACGACTCCGCGCGGTGCAGCGTCAGATCAACCAGCGGTGACCATGAGCTGCGCGTCGATAGGTGCGCCGTCAAACGTTGCGTTCAGCAACCGCTCGAGCTGCGCGGCGGCCATCGGGTCGATGGTCGCGCCGGGATGCCGCACCCGGTTGCTCCGCAGCAAGCCACGCCGGCGGAGGATCTCCTTCCTGATGGCCACTCCTGGCTGCTGCTCGAAGACGATGAGGGGCAGGTAGCGCTCGTACAGCGCGCGCGCCATCTCTTCGTCGCCATCGCGGTGCGCCCGAACGATGGCGATGAGCACCTCGGGGAAGGCAAAGCCGGTGTTGAATCCGTCCGACCCGCGCTCGAGGTCGAACAATCCGTACAAGCCGCCAAGCCCCGTGAGCACCGGCACGCGACGGCCTTCGGCCATGCCCTTCTTCAGCGCACCGATCCGGGCGGGGCTCGGAAGCGCTTCCGCCTTGATTGCGACGATCGTCGGGATCTCCCGCACGAGGCGCAGGATGAGATCGACCGACATGTGCACCTGGCTGATCGCGGGATGATCCTGGAGGACGATGGCCCCCGGAAACTCCCTCGCGATGCGCTCGAAATATTCGATGACCGCCTTGTCGCTCGGCACAGGTTGCGCCGACGGCGTGATCATCACCGCGGTTGCGCCGAGCTGCAGCGCCTGGTCACTGAGTGCGATGGTCGCGGCCGTGCCGGTGTGACTTGTCCCGACGATGACCGGAAGCGAGCCCGCGGCTTCGACCGCACAGCCGACGATGTCGGTCCGTTCTTCATCGGTGAGGCGGTTCGATTCGCCCAGCAAGCCGAGCACGGTGACTCCGTCCACACCGACGCTCGCATTGAACTCGACGATGCGCGCGAGTGAATCGAGGTCGAGCGACTCGTCGTCATTGAATGGCGTCGCGAGGATGGGGATGACGCCGGTGTAGTTGAAGGTCGGTCGCATGAGCATTGGAGAACCGTTCAGTAGGCCTTGACCATGCCACCGTCGACAAGGAGCGTCTGGCCGGTGACATACGTGTTTGCGGGAGATCCGAGGAAGACAGCGACGCGCGCGTACTCGTCGGGCACGCCGTAGCGTCCCAGCGGAATCGTCTTCGACGTGTTGACGCGGACCTGGTCGATTGAGATCCCCGCCTTTGCGGCGCGCCCGGTATCGAGCTGGGTGATGCGCTCGGTCTGCACGCGTCCGGGACCGAGGACGTTCACGAGGATGCCGTCGGGCCCGAGCTCTCCCGCCAGTGTCTTCGAGAGCCCCAGCACACCCGTACGAAAGGTGTTCGAGAGGACGAGGTTCTCGATGGGACTCTTTACCGAGGACGAGGTGAAGTTCACGATCCGTCCACCGCCCCCCGCGCGCATGGCCGGGACCGCCGCGCGAATGACCCGGATATAGCTGAGCAGGTTCAGCTCGAAGGCGGACTGCCATGCGGCGTCATCGAAACGCTCGAAGGTCCCAGCGGGCGGGCCACCGGAATTGTTGACGACGGTGTACAACCCGCCGAACGCCTCCGTTGTCGACTGAACCAGCCGCGTGACATCCGCGGCTTTCGTGAGATCCGCCACCAGGTACTTCGGCGTGTTCCCGGTGGCATCCGTGATCTCCGCAACCGCGCGCTTCAGCTCATCTTCGCGGCGGGCGGTGAGCATGACGCGCGCGCCTTCCCGCGCGAATTCCATCGCGGTTGCGCGGCCAAGGCCGGCGCTCGAGGCGCAGACGAGCACCGGCTTGTCTGTGAGTCCCAGGTTCATCGGTGTTCCATGAAATGAATCAGTACAGCCGCCCGTGATCGAACTCGTTCACCAGCGCCCGACCCTCGAGATACCGCCCGATGTTCTCGATGAAGAGATCCACGAGCCGGTCGTTTTCCTGCGCGACCGTGCTCGCCGAGTGCGGTGAGACGATCACGTTCGGCATGTCCCACAGCGGGCTGTCTTCGGGCAGCGGCTCCTTGGCGAAGACGTCGAGCGCGGCGCCGCGAATGCGGCCGGATGCCAACCGCTCGATGAGTGCTGGCTCGTCGAAGAGCGATCCGCGTCCGATGTTGATGATAACAGCATGCGGCGGCAGCAGGTCGAGTCGCCGGCCGTCGATCATCTTCGCGGTCTCGGGCGTGTCGGGCGCGGCCAGCACGAGCCAGTCGATGTTCGGGAGCTCCGCGTCGATTCCTTCCGCATTGACCATCCGGCTCACGCCGGTGGGGAGCGTGCCAAGGGCGGAGCGGCGATTGCCGATCACCTCCACGCCAAGCGCGGCGCACAGTTCTGCGACCCGTGCGCCGACCTTCCCCATGCCGATGAGCAGCATGCGGGTGCCATCCAGCTGGCGTCCACAGAAGCGTTGCCACGTCTTCGCGGCCTTGTGCTCGGTGAGGCGCGGCATGTCCTTGGCGAAATACAGGGCGCCCATGAGGACGAATTCCGCGAGCGGCTGCGCGTGAATGCTTGCCGCGTTGGTGACGACGAGACGCGAGCCGGCCAGCTTCAGCCGCACGAGCATGGGACCGATGCCGGAGCTGGAGGCCTGCACCCACCGCAGCCTCGGCGCGCGCTCGAGCAACTCCATCGGCTTGTCCCAGTCGAACTCGAACGCGATCTCGGCGCGGGCGAGCATTCCCGCCCAGCGCTTCAACGCGACGTCGTCGAGCTGGCGTCGCGGAGCGTGATGGTCGGCTTCATAGCGCGGCAACGGCAGCAGCTCCGGCGCGTACATCACTTCGATGCGCTCCGGTGCTGCCGCCGCGATTCGGTCTACATGGTGCTGCTCCAGCCACGATGCGATCAGGACTGGAACGCGTTCCCGCTCAGTCAACCGGTGCTGGATGCCGTATCTCCATTGCTTGTTCCAGGCTCACTGAATCCAGGCCGGGGAACTGCCGTCGCCGGGAGCGCCGCGCGTGACGTACGCCGTTCCGGCCACTCCCACACTGCCCGGGGTGTTGCCGCCGTACGTGTAATATGGAAGGCCGAGCGCAACGAGCTCGCGTCCGTGAATCGGAAGGCTGATCAGGCTGCCTTCGCGCAGCATTCCGAAGCGGCGCCAGTCGGCCCAGTTGATCGTGGACTCGACGCCACTGTTCTCGAGCCGCTTCTCCCAGAGCAGCGCATCCATGATGGTGCCGCACTGCGATGGATCGCGGAAGCTGCGGGGCACGCACGCCGCGCCTGCGTTTCCTGGCGCCGCTCCCGGAATGAGCGACGTCTGGGTCATCCCGTTCGGGAGCGCCGTCAATCCACCGTTGGTGACGCGGGTGCGGTTGATGAGCGTGGCGGCGGCGTCGATGTCGCCCGCGCCATTCCGGCGAATCAGTGCCTCCGCCTTGATGAGATCCATCTCGGCCGGACGCATCGTGGAGACGAGACCGTTGAGATGGTACTGCGAGGTGCCCTGGAAGCGCTTGTTGTAGTAGCGCGTGTTTGCCCAGGGACTGTTCGCCGCCGTGGCCTGGAACAGGTTGCTGAGGCGACCGAAATACGTGCCCGTGCCCGCGATGGGCGTGGCGGTTGCCGACGTCAGAGGTTCGTTGAACCGCGGCATGCGACGGTCCGGACTTTCGTACGTGGTGTCGTGCAGCTGCAGCAGGTCACCCGCGTCGCTCAATCCGCGCCACCACAGATACGCGCTGGTGGTGTCGCCGGGACCAAGGAATTCCTGCGAGATGCGGCCGGCGTTCGTCGCCGGAGTCCCGGTGCCCGTGTACGCGTTGTTGGAGACCGTCGCGTAGGTGAAGGTGCGTGCCCCGCGAATGGTGTTGTCCGCCTGCACGACAAACCCGTTCGGCTGCGAAAACGCAACGCCACCGATGGAGCTGGTGATGCCGCTATCGACGTAGGCGATGACGCGATCCCAGTAGCCGGGCGCGTCGGTCGCTGTCCAGTCGGCGTCGCTGCGGATGCCGTAGAGCATCGCGCGGGCCTTCCATGAGCTCGCGAGCTTGATGATGTCCTGGTTGGTGTACGCGACTCCATTCGCCCAGGTAGTGGGCGTGGAGAGCGCAGGCACACAGGGCGGCGTCGGCGTCGCCGTGCAGGTGACCTTGGCGCTGTCGATCGCTTCCTGAAGCAGCGCCATCCCGTGCGCGATGACTTCCGCCGGCGGCCGGTGGTCGGTGCTGTAGATGTCCATATCCGCGAACGGAATCCCATCATCCACGAGGAGGGCCTTGTCGTACAGGATGCCGAGCTGGATGTGGCCAACGCCCTGGACGAACTTGCAGAACCAGGTCGCGCGTGAGGTGTTGAGGCCGTTCGGATGCGCGGCACTGATCGGGCCGAGCTTCATGCCGTCGATGTGGATGGCCCGAATCACGTCCGCGCAGCCGTTGATGGCGGTGTAGTAGTTCGCCATCGGCATGCGGGTGAACCAGGCGCCGGCGAAGGCGTTGTCGAATGGCATGCGGGGGCGTCCCGCGATCTGCTGGAACTGCCCCTGGTTGTCGGCGTACGTCAGCTCGTCCGCAAGGCCAGACAAGCCAACGCCGGGAAAGAGCGAGACACCTTGGCGCGGGTCGTCGTTCTGGATCTGCGCCCAGAGGTACTTGAACGAGGAGCCCGCGGTGAGCTCGACGTTCGCCGGCGTCGACAGCGATGCCTCGAGCGTCGGCGCGTTCGGGTTGTCCACTTCGAGGTTGAGGCAGCCCGCGAGCAGCAGGGCGGCGCCCCCGAAGGCCAGCGTGCGTGGAATCATTCCTGTCGTCTGCATGATCCTTGGCTCTCTGGCTCGGGTTAGAAGACTACGGTGATGGATGTCGTATACCGTCTGGCCAGCGGGTAGCGCATGCCGTCGAACTTGATGCGCTGGTGATCGGAGAGCGTGTAGAAGCCCTCCTGGTCGAGTCCCTGGTAGCCATTGTCCCAGCGCAGCAGGTTGGTGCCATTCAGCTCGAGGGTGAGCCGGTCGGCGCCCGCCTTGTTGAGCCACGCGTGCTGACGCGAGTGGAACGTGTAGAGCAGCTGCACTTCAGCGAGCTTCGTGTACGTGGCGGATTCGACGTACTGGTCGTTGTTCCGGGTGGTGGTGCCGTTCTGCGACGTCAGACCACTGGTCTTTCCGCCACCGGGAAGGTTCAGGTAGTAGATGTACGGCTTCTTCAGGCTGTCGGGGCGTCCGGTCTGGTCCACCGTGCGCGCGTCGAGGTTCTGCTCCATCCACATCCGGTAGCCGTTCACGATCTGGCCGCCGATGACGCCGCTCACGAGGGCGTACAGCTGCCAGTTCTTGTAGTTGAACCGGTTGCCGAGACCGAAGTTGAACTTCGGCGACCAATCGCCGATGGGCGCGTAGAGCACCGTGGCCGCTGCGTCGTCCCACTGCGGCTGCGGCGTTCCCCAGTTGTAGGTGATGCCGTCGATGACCACCGGTGTGCCCCAGAGGTTCTTCGACATCCCTTCATACCACCGGTTGCCGACCCCAACGGGAACGAGGAAGCCCTCGTCGTTGATGTCCCAGGCGCCCGGAGTTCCGCTGCGCGAGGGCGCCAGCTGGCTGAGGTCCTTCATCATGACGAGGCCCCAGTACTGCGTGATCGGCACGCCGTCGCAGATGCGAACGAATTGCGGCGTGTTGTTGTAGCACGAGCGGCCGTACGTATCCAGGAACGACTTGGACCGGTCGAAGTTGCCCAGCACGGTCCAGCGGAAGTTCTGGCGGTTCATCACCTGCCCTTCCGCGGTGATCTCGTACGCGTAGCCGTGCGCCTTCGCGGCGTTGCGCGTGTAGGTGTTGAAGCCCGTGACGTTCGGAGCGTCAACTTCCATGATGCCGTTCTTCGTGTTCGACCGCGCATAGGTGAGGCTGAGCGATGCACGATCCTTGTAGATCAGGTCGAGCCCGAGCTCATGCTCCTGCTTGGTTTCGGGAAGGAGCTCACGGTTTCCAAGACGGCCCCGGACGAAGCCGGTGGTCGTCACGCTCACCGCCTCGAACTGGTCGTTGAAATCGGGCTCGGTGCCGGACTCGCCGTAGGAATAGCGGAACTTGGCGAGGGTCAGGTCCTTGAGTGCCTGGGGCCACCAGCCTTCGCGCGATGCGAGCCAGGCGCCTGAGCCGCGCCAGAAGTTGTTGTACCGCGCGCGAGGGCCATAGAGGGAGCTACCCTCGCGGCGATACAGGAAGTCACTGATGTACTTGCCGTCGTAGTCCAGCGCGACGCTGCCGAAGCCGGCGTTGAGCCGGGCTTCCGTCTGGAAGGAAGAGTTGTTCTTGGTGGCCGCCGC
>Ga0196976_1001084_pt1 | contig 13573 bp, 6 predicted proteins | sample S3v_513CmetaG_FD_148644 | JGI IMG/M metagenome (GOLD analysis project Ga0196976, IMG submission 148644) | Soil microbial communities from Anza Borrego desert, Southern California, United States - S3+v_5-13C | ecosystem: Environmental > Terrestrial > Soil > Desert | place: USA: California...
CTGGGCGGCGGCAACACCGTCGCCGGTGCCATCCGGCGCGGCAGTGCGGCTTTCATGGAACGCGGAACCCTCTGCATGGGATACGCTCGTGCCGTTCGGCCTTCGCCTTCCGCCTCCGGCCGTTCTGCTCAACCGGCCGGTGAGCGCGGCGGCAGACGAACACGCGAATGCGGCGTGGGTCCATGGCAAGAACGTCGACGTCGCGGTGTTGAACGATTGCCCGCGACGAACGGCGCGCGCGCCGCTCAGCCAAGGTGTCAGCATCGCTCCTGGCCGCGCCGACTTTCTTCTCGTGCGCGGCACGGCGGCCAACGCGGCGTGGCTGTCGAGTGGCCTTCCCGACTGGCAAGGCGATCCGAAGAAGCTGCGGGCGGCGGTCGTCGCCTCCGCCGGACCGCCGCTCGCGGCAGCCATGCTGGTGACGCCGCGCGTGCGGCCGAGCCGATGTACAGCCGTATTGCTCGACGACTACTCCGGATCGCATCGATGGGGCAGCGCGCACAAGACTCCCGGGTTGGAGCAGGCCGCGAGCGAGACTGATTGCAACTCGGAACAATGGTCCGCGCTGACCGAGTCGCTGCGCAATGTTCCGTATCGCCGCTTTGCACCGGGCGCCGCAAATCCGTGGCGGCCGACGGACGGCAGGGTCGCCGTCGAGACGTTCCTGACGGTCATCGAACGTGTCGCGCGGCGAACGGCCAACGACGCAGGCGCCGCGGAGAATCCATATGCGTGCGTTCTGGCGACGTTCCGGATCGACAGCGAAGCGTCGCGTCCAAGCGATGCGCGCTGGCAGCAGGAACGTCTGCGATGAGCAGCACCCACTCCGCGCGCGCAATGCGCATCGTCGCGATCGTCGCCGCGGCATCTGCGGCATTCGCCGCGAACAACGCCGCTGCGGCGGCGGTCCAGAACACGTATCGCGATCGATCGATCATCGGCCCGGAACGATCGCGGTATCCCGACCGATCTCCATTCTGGGAGATCGCCGAGCGCGCCGACGGCGAGGTGGGTTCGGTGACGGCGCCCGGCTTCCGCTTCGTTTGGGGGAATCGCGCGTGGCACGCGGAAGGAGCCGTGGCGATGGCCGCGAGTGTCGCACTGCAGCAGTTCGTCGGACTCGCCGAAACGCACCGGACCTTCTGCTCGGGCGAGGCGAACTGCGACATGGTCGATTTCGAAACTCGCCATCCCTCGGCGCGATTCGCCGTCCGCCGCCTGCTACCGCTTCGCAGCGACCGTGACCGCCGTGACGCGCTCGCGCGCTGCCAGACCGCATTTCCGGCGTTTCGCGACGACTTGCGAGCGGCGCTACGATCGGACCGCGGCGTCGTGCTCGCGGTCTATCGCACCGCCGCGTTCGCGCGCACCGGCGACGGTGTCGAGAACGCGAGCATTCACATGTTCGCGCTGTACGGCGTCGATCGCGGCGGCAATCTCCTGCTGCGCGACGCCGCGGATCGCGTGCCCGTGACATACCGCATCCGGACGGGACGCGAGTGCGAGGCTCTAACCGTCCCACGGGGATTCGAGGTGGAGCGCGAGTCGCCGTTCTACAAAGACTGGGCGCTCACCGCGTGGCTCGTCGAGCCTCGCCCCGGCAGGGACGGTGGCGTCGCTCCCCGTCCCGCTCCGCGTCCTGTTCCGTCACCGCTTCCACCTTCTCCCGTCCCGCTCGAAACGGATGACGTCCCGGGAGTCGCCGGAGACGATCCCTTCGACCTCGGTGCGTTTCGCCTGCCGGCTCCGCAGCCTCCCGCGAACGTCTACGTCTATGCGACAGGAGGCGGAGCGCCGGCACGGCTCCGCCTGCGCACGGGCATTGCGGCCTCCTATGCGCAGGACAGCCAGAGAGTTCTGACGGAGCTCGAGAGGCTCTGGAGCGTTTCGCGGCAAGGTGAGCGCATCAGCTATCAGCCACGGGATCGTGCGACCAGTCCGTTCAGCGATGCCTATCGCACGCTCGGACGATCGGACCGCGTTCATCTCACCGCACTCGCGAGACGATTTGAGGTCTCCGCGCGCAGGCTCTCCAAGAATCGTGTTTGGCTCGCCACCAGCGTCATCCGCTTCGTGCAGAACATCCCCTATGAGCTGATCCGCGATGACGTGCTCGGGTTGCGCACGCCGGTGAGCGTCCTCAATCGGAACGGCGGCGATTGCGACAGCAAGTCGCTGCTCGCGGCCGTCCTGCTGCGCATACTCGGCTTCCAGACGATCGTGCTGACGAACGACCGTCTGTCGCACGCCGTCCTCGGCGTGGAACTGCCGGTCGCCGGCGACGCGTACACCGTCTATGGCAATCGCCGGTACCTGCTCGTCGAGTGCACGAACCCGTTCGCGATCGGCGATCTCAGCGCGTCCGGAACGCACGGCGAAGCACGGAACGCGGGATGGGAAATCCATGAAGTCGACATCTAGAGTCGTCGCCGCGGCTCTCGCCTTCTGGAGCTTCACGGCGGCGGCGGCGCCGCGCGCGGAGTCTCTGAGCTCCGATCCGCCGGGGCGCCACTTCATTGTGTTGCTCGACGACTCCGGCGACAGTCCGCTCATCCCGCGCGACGACAGCGATCCCGCCGCGCCGATTGCAGAACGATTGTTCGCGCCCCTCGGCAACGGACCCGGATTCGACCCGCGTCGCGACGCGCTGTCGGTGGTGTTCTTTCAAGTCATCGAAAACCGCCCTTATGGCTGCTTTGACGATCGGCCGCTGCTCTCGATAACTCCCGAGGGGATGTTCGACGAAGTGGCTCCTTCGACTGACGACCGTCAGAGCGCACTGTCGATGGCGGCGTATCTCCGCGCGGAGTTCGCAAAGACGATGACAGAGGGTGGGTGTCGCTTTGCGCGACACGGCTATTCGCCCATCGAACGGTCCAAGCGTCTGGTGCTTCCGTACCTCGCGCAGCGCGGCGCTACGAGCTCGCCCGTTTCCGAAATCGTTCTCCTGCAAGTTTCCAACAAGCGCAGCAACCCGCTTGGCGATGTCACCGGCGATGTTCGCGGCATATTCGCCGATAAGGCCGCGTCGGACGAGTTGCATCGCCGAGTGGACGACTCCGTGTCGATCCGCTTCGTCGATTCCTACGAACCGGTCCACCACCTTTACATCGAACGGTATCGCGTGACGCCGAACGTGACGGGCGGCGGCTCGTGGGATGAACTGCTCACGGTCCCCGGCACCATCGAGCTCCGCCGCCGCGCGGTGAGGCACGACCGCATTCGCCTCGAGACCGTGAATGGCGCGATCCGGCTCCGATCGACCCAAGATTTCGTACCCATTCGTCTCGTGCTCGCGAGCGAAACGGCCCAGCCCCTGGCAACGATCGACGTGGAGCACTGCGCCGCTCCCTGCGAGCTGCGCGGCGGCGAGCGCGTCGTCGACGTGATCCGCGCCGTGCCGCCCGCGGTGATCACGCGGAGCACCTTCGAACGTCCTTCCCGTGTCTTCGCGACGGCCCGCTGCCGGTATGTGATGCCCGGCATCTACGATGGCTTCGTCGTCGACAGTCGTCCCCACGAGATGCGCATTCATCGCGAGAAACCGCTGGTGGTGCCGGCGGTCCCTCCGCTGTGGAAGCCGCTCGCGATCGACAATGGCGTGCTCGCGCGCGCGTGGCGAACGTCGGACGTCCGCGGCTTGGATCAGGCAACCGCCTTCCGCCGCATCTCCTCGCAGCGGTCCACTATCCGGACCGTCCTCGTTCTCTCCGCGGCCCTCGCCGTCTTGTTCCTCGTGTACCTCCTCGTCACTCACCGCGGGTTCCATCCCATCGTCGACCTCAGGACGAGCGCCGGCGTCATCGATTTCAATGCTGCGATCCCGCCGGAGATCGAAGCGAGTCAGCTGGAGGTCTTCAATTCGGCCGCCGCTACGTTCGAGCGGTTCCAACGGAATCCGAACGGAGTGTGGCACCTCAGTCTGAACCCCGACGTCACCGCCACCTGGCCGGAGTACGGCGACGTTTCCGCCTCGGGCCTCGACGTCTCATCGTTCGTCGCGCTGCGTGCGCGCGCCGGCGCCGATGAGTCGCTGCACACACGGCTGTCCGGCCGCGGCGACACGTTTGTCAGCCTGATCGTCAGCGGGCGTCAGCTCGCCTCTATCCTGCCGCCGCCGGGCTGGACTGGCGGACCGGCCACGCTGCGCGTCACCGGAACGGTCTCGCTCGATTACGACACGAAGTCGGACCTCTACCCTTTTTCGCACGACCTGCAGCTCGTGCCCGAACGCACGGCGACGCCGAAACTTCTCCTCAATATCCCCACAGCCGTTCAGTGGAGAGCCGGAGAGGCGCTCGATCTGGGAAGCACGGTTCTGGTATCGGCATCGCGGTATCGATTTGCGACTCCCGCGGAAACACGCCGAGGATTCGAGCTCGCCGGCGACGCCGTGTCGTATCGGTGCAATGACACTGTGACCATCGCCGGCAAAGAGAAGATGAGGATCCGGCTCCTCGCGCCCGAGGGGACGACACCGAACCCAACGCATGTCGAAGAGCAATGGACGGTGCGGCTCGACCTCGACGGCGCGCAGCCGGTGGAGAAGGTGGTGACGGTCCATAAGGACGTGAGTACGCCGGAGGCTCACGTGACGGTCACGTGCGGTACCGCGGCGGAGCCTCTCGAAATCGCGTGGCGCGATGGGCGGCTGCATGCAAGACAGCGACGTAGCGCAGTCGCCACCGGTGACGATGACACAGTGGGAGTTTCCGCGGCGGCCGGCGCGGTTCACGTCGCGAGAAACGATTCCGCGCTCCTCCTCTGCACCGTCGGTGTGCGACTCGGAAAGCCGGCCCTCGGCGGCAACATCAACGCCGCCATCGGTGCCGCTCTGCATTTCAGCGACGGCCGAAGTGTCGCCGCGACCGTGACGCCGGCCGATGACAGTGCCGCCGACGATGGTGCGACGCTCGTCGTCGCGGGCGCCGCCATGCCGTCGGCCGCCGTCGCCGTCACGCATGCCGACGTCTTCGACGCACTGCTGATGCAGCGCGTGATTGCGCAGACCGCGCAACTCCGCCTCACCATCGACGTCACGATCGCCGATGGCGGACGTTCGATTCGCCAGCACGCGACCGTGCTGATCTCGCAAGAGTTGGTCAGGCACGAGCACGGGACCATTCTCGCCATCGACTTCGGCAACTCCGCGGTCGCCGTCGCAACGCTGACGCAGTCGGGCGAGATGGAGGTGACGAATCTTCAGGAGATTCCGCTACTCGACGAGCGGACGCTGGCTCAGGAAGATCCGGACAATGCGGAGAAGGGCTCGCCTCTCATCCCGAGCCCTTTCGCCATCGAATTCGACCGCCGCAACAGCAACGGCGGGCGTCCTGGCACGACGTGGGCGGCGCAACCGGAGACTCTCGATGGGAGCGACCCGCGCACGATCAGCCTCCCCGCGCTGAGCGCACACTACTCCTCCTGTCCGGAACGCGTCGTCCAGTCCATCAAGCATATCGTCGGCAGCGATTACGACGAGATGGAGCTTTATGCGCCGATCCGTTCCGAACGCGGGACGCTGCACTCGTTCAAAGTCGACAAGCTGCTGATCGGCGTCATGCGCGCTCTCGCCGAGACCTATGTGGGAACGGAACTGTACGAGCGACTCGTCTTCACCGTCCCCAACGCGTTCCTCCCCTGGCAGGAACAACGCGTCCGGACGGCCATCGAGGCCGCGTTCACGTCGCTGCAGCCGGAGTGGACGAGGAGCCTCTCCGAGTCGGACGCCGTGATGCACCGCTATCTGGCGAGCGCCCCTCAGAACCACCGGCGAGAGCTGATCCTCTTTTACGATTTCGGCTCCGGCACGATCGATCTCACCCTGACGGAACTCCTGGTCGACGAAGGCGGCAATCGGGCGCGCATTCTCGCTCGCATTGGCTTCGATCGCGCCGGCGCCTATCTCGATCAGGTCCTGACCAGCATCGTGCACAGAAATGTCGAAAACGCGCTCGACGCGACGCCGGGCGCATATCGCTTTCCGTTGCTCGGAGAGTCCGCGACACCAGGCGCCGCCAACTTCGCGTCCGAGCTCGCGTCGGCCAAAAAGCATTGGCAACCCGCCGAGCCGTTGTGCATCTCGCAACACGACGAACACGCGAGCATCGTCGATCCGCGGCACTGGCGAACGCTGAGTCGCACCGGCCTCGCGGGCGAGACGCGGCGTGACGGCATCACCGTGCCGTGTATCGCGCTGAGTTGGGACACGATTCATACCGACCGTCGCATTACGCATTTTTTCGAGTTCGTGAAGAGCGACCTCGTCGCCCTCTGTCTCCACCTCGGCGAAAAGACACGTCAGGACCTCACACACGTCGTCGTCTCCGGCCGCGGCGCGCTCTGGCCCGGGTTCATCGACGCGCTCCGCGCGAGCTTTCCCTCAGGCGCGGACGTGAGGAAGATCTTCGACGACCCGGATGAGATGAAACTCGCCGTGGTCCGCGGAGCGGCGGCCTCGCGGCAGAAGCGCGCCTCGATGACCATCGACAGCGTCGCGCCGGAGCCGACGTATCTCGCATTCGCCGACCTCGACTTCCACGAAGGTACATGGCGGGATCTGCGCGTGCTCGGAACGACCCCGGTCGTCTTACCCGCCGGCGAACTGACTCTCGCCGTCATCCCGTTCGCATACGACGACGACACGCTCCGCGCAATGCTGCGGCACCCATTCGGACGGCGGCTCGTGCGCCGGCTGCCGTTTCAGCTTCCCGTCAGCCGTGACCGCGAAGTGAAGGCGTTTCTGGCGCGGGAACGCGGCCGCACGAAGATCAAGCTCGACGATGGCTTCCTCACGGAAGTCGTCGCCGGCGGCCGAAAGTGGCCGGTCGGCAGTTGGTCCGTCTGGAACGCGAGCCAGCTCGGAGAGGACACGTGACGTTCGCGGCGCAGTGGTGGGAGCTCGCCGCGGGTTTCGGCATCGGTTTGATCGTGGTCAGCGTCGCGGCCGCCGTGGCGCGGCGCCGGCATCGCCGCGCCGATCTCGCGTACGAAGTCGCTCTGGCGTCGATACTCGGCTGCAACCCCGAACGGATGCCATCGCTGCTGCACGCGCTAGCCGACGAAGTCCAAAACGCTCGCACTCAATTCGACTATCTGCCGCGTTCCGTGCCCGAGGAGCCATGGACCGTCCGAACGTGGAGCACGAAGTGGGTGGAGTTGCTGCGCGACCGCGACGCGCGCTCCGCCTGGATCGCACGAACGTGGCTGGAAACGGGCGGCGATCGGCGCAGTCTCGACGACTTCGTCAAGGAGACGGTGCGGCTTCAATCAGACCTTCACCGTTTGCTCTTTGGAAAAGCCGAGAGCGCCGCCGTGTCGCGCACAGACTGCGTGACCACGTTGTCGGCCGCAGTGGCGGCAGTGCGCGAGCTACAGTCGCAGACGGCTCCCGGACTGTTGCGCGAGCTCGAAGATCTGCGCGCCGACCGAACGGCCATCACCCGCGAGCTGCAGAAGCTTCGTGACGATCTGAATCGCGCGAGCGACCGCGTCGCAGCGCTTGCTCCACTACTGACACTTTGCGATGTTGGCGAGAGCGATGACGACGCGCACGTCACGGCTGCCATCGAAGACGTCGGCATGCTGCTGCTGGTCGCGCGGCGCGAAACGGAGTCGACTGCATTGAGCAAAACGGCCACTCTCGCGAGCGCATTGGAAGCTCGCCTGAAGGCACTCCATTCGGCCGAAAAGCAATCCGCGAATGCGCTCGCGGAGACACAGCGAGCGCTGGCACATGCGCAGAAAACCGCCACCGAGAGCGTACGTTTGCGAGAAGAGGCACTCGCAACGTGCCGGCGCCACGAGGAGGCGGCCGGCATGCTCGCGGCGCGACTCGAGCTCACGCCCAACGATCACGAACTCCTCGAGCATCTGCTCCACGGTGAGGCCTGGACGCTTCGGCTCCTGCTCCTTGCTACCGAAACGACGTGGAGCTCAGCGAGCGCGCCGGTGACGGCGCAATTGGCAGCGTTGCTCCAGTTCGCGGACGTCCCCTCCCAATGCTCCGCCGCGCTTGCCGCGCTCCGCCGCCTCGTCGCATCCGATCCGCCAGCCATACGTCCCGTCGGCCTCGATGTCGTGGCGGATCTCTGCAGGCTCGCGGATACTGCCGCGCGGATCAGCGAGTTCCATGGGATCTATCGCTTGCAGGAACTCGATGCCGCCGCGCCCTGGGCTGCCGTCGTTGCGACGACCGTCAAAAGCGTCCTCGCCGCGCGCGGCGTCGAAGTTCGCCGGCCGCCGCTCCTGCAGCGCCTGGGCAGCGACTTTCACGCGTTCGAGGCCAATCACCGCGATGCTCCAATGACATCGTTCCACGCCATTCGGGAGCGGATTCGCGCCGAGGTCGACAGAGGAAACGACGGGTGCGTGGTTGATGTGACGCAATCCGAGATCGTCATCGACGGCACGATCCGGCGCATCGGCGTTGCGTCGTGCATGACTCCTCATTTATGGCGCGCGTGAAGTAGGCCCATGGAGAAACAGGAACGGACGATCCTCCTTCAACTACAGGCGCGCTTCGGCGGCGCCGGCGCGGCGCGCGCCGGCGCCTGTGCGCGTTGCGCCGAGCTTCTGCGCGCCCGAAAAGGATCGACCGCGTTTCTGGCCGAGGTGCAACGGCTCGCCGGAGAGTACTGTCCACCGCCTCCCGATGCGGCGGATCTCGTCGCCAAAGCGACAGCGGCATTACGAGCCGGTGTCGGGCGCGATCTCACGCCGGAGGCTGTCGCCGCCTTAGTGGCCGCGGCGCAGCGAATTGCCGCGGAGCCACGCGTGCACGGCGAACGCACAATGCTCGAGCTTTGGATGCGCCGGCCGGAAGTCTTCTCCGAATCGTTGTCCCAGGTCCTCCTGCAACGTTGGCGTGAACTGCAGCGTGAGGATCCCGCCGGAAAGTCATAATCACGGTCTTCGGTCCTGCCGCGAAAAACTCAGGACCTCCGTCCGTCTATGACGACATCTCCCTATGAATGTCGGCTCGACGGCTGTCCTGGCGAAGCTACGCGACGAGGTGCGCGCCGCGACGGATGCCGCCATTGCCGTCGCACGAGCTGCATCGTTCCGCCGAACGCGCCGGCGCGAAAAACTGGTCGGGACGTTGGAACTGCCGCCGTCGCTGCGGCCTGAGGCAGAAAAGCAGCGGGAGCGCTTGATCTGGTGCGGCCGCGTGCTCGACGCGTTGCTGCAGCGTCATGCCGTCACTTCGTCAGTGAAGGTTTCGCACGTCGCCGCCAGTCTGGCGGCGTACGTCATGCTGGAGCGTGAGCTCCCGGCCAATGTGCCGGAAGGACGCTCGCGCAAGGCGTTCGAGCTCGAATTGCGCGAGCTGCAGCGCAAACTGGAGGACGCCCTCGCCCACTGCGCGTCCGTCGTGAATCGAGCGACACCGCACACTCAGGACGGCGCTGTCGACATTCACATCGAAGCACACGGGGAGACCGCACGCATCAACGGCACCTCGGTTTCGGTGCCGTTTACGGAGAGCGACCATCGCTCGCTCCGAGCCGCGTATCGAAAGCCGCGCTCGGCCGCCGCGAGCGATCTCGTCGCGCCGCTCGTCGATTTCGGCCAGAAGCTCTTCCAGCTCATTGCGCCCGCCTACCCCGAAGACGCGGCTGTTCGCCTTCATCTCGAGAAGGCGGGGTGGCTCGCCACGTGCGCATGGGAGCTCCTTCACGACGGCCGGCAGTTCCTCGCGCTACAGCCGTCGACGCCTGTCGTGCGTGTCATTGCAGGTCCGTCTGCCGCGGGCGCGCCAAATGAGAGGCCGCTTCGCATCCTCCTCGCGATCAGTTCCCCGCAATCACTTCGCATGCTCGACGCAACAGAAGAACGCCGCCGCATGGAGAACGCGATCGGCGGTCTGATACTTCTGGGGCTGGTGGAGTTGGACGTCGTGCCGGATGGCACGCTGGACACGCTTCGGCGGAAGTTGCGTTCTGCATCCGAGGGAGGCCGGCCGTACGACGTGTGGCATTTCGTCGGCCATGGGCGCGATCACGCCGGCCGCGGCGAGTTGGCCATGGAGGACGATGAGCATGGCGTCCATTGGGTCGGCGGCGACGAACTGCAGGTGATGTTTGGCGTGCACCCGCCGCTGCGCCTCGTCATCCTCAACGCCTGTGAAAGCGGAATCGAAGGGATCGACCACCCCCGCGGGGGTCTTGCAAGGACGCTGATCGGCGGCTGCGGTGCGGCGACGGTGATCGCCACGCAGTTCCAGATCTCCGACTCCGCCGCCATCGTCCTCGCGCAAGAGATCTACGGCGCCTACGCTGCCGGTGCGGACATTTCCGCCGCGGTCACGGAAGCGCGCCGGGCGATCTTCTGCCGCCCGCAGGGAGTGGAGTGGATGACGCCGGTCGTCTTCACCAGAACGGCGCCGGATGCCGCGCCGCCCTGATTCCACAGCGGCGTTACTCCCTGCCAAGCCCCTTTCCGTGAGTCCGGAGGAACGCCGATATGCGGATTCTGTTGTATGCTCGCGCGGACGCCCCAAAAGAGCGAACATCGCAGTCGGCGGCGCTCCGCGCACCGACAAGTGACCACTGGCCGATGTCCGATCCACGCGATCTCCTCATCCGCGAGCTGCCGCTCATCGAACGAATCACTCGTGCGATCTGCCGCCGCAATGGGCTCGATCCGGACTCCATCGAAGACTTCACGGCCGAGGTGAGACTGCGCCTGGTGAAGGACGATTACGCCATCTTGCGTGCGTACGAGGGCCGCAGCCAGTTCAAGACCTACATCGCCGCCGTGGTGCGGCGGTTGTTGATCGACCAGCGCCGCCGCGACTGGGGCAAGTGGCACGACTCGGCCGAGGCGCAGCGCATTGGAGAGATCGGCGTCGACGTCGAGCGCTCGCTGCATCGGGAAGGGCGCAGCATCCAGGAGACGCATCGCCAGCTCGAAGACAAGTATCCTGGCGTCGCGCTCGAGACGATCGAGGTGATTGCCGCCCGCCTGCCGGCGAAGATGCGCCGCAACCGTGTCGACATCGACGAGGCCATGTCGGTCCAGACGCACGGCGATGCAGAGCGTCCCGTGGTTCAGGCCGATCTCGCCGCGCGGATCTCGACCGTCGTCTGTACGTTCATCGATGGCCTGCCCGAAGAAGATCAACTGCTCCTGCGTCTCCGCTTCGACTCCGAAATGACAGTTGCGCAGATCGCCCGTTCGTTGCACCGTGATCAGCAGGTGCTCTATCGCCGTCTGTACAAGCATTTCCACGACCTGCGCGACGCACTCACCGCGGCGAGCGTTGACGCGCAGTCCGTGGAGGAATTGATCGGGTCCGACACCACACTCCTCGACTTCCGCCTGAAAAAGCGCACCCCGAGTCCGTCCGAAGGAGATGAGAGCGCGGTAGCGGCACGGCAGGAGGAGGACACCTCGTCATGACCGACGACATGAGCCGCTGCCCGACACCGGAACAGATTGCAGCGTTCGTCGCGGGGAACCTGTCGGGTGATGAATTGACGATGGTGGCGGATCACTTGCGCGACTGTGAAGATTGCCGTTCGATCGCGGGCGACGCGGCGTGGGTCGATCGCGAGAGCGAGGAGGCCACGCCAGCGGCGGCGGAGCCGATCCGGCCGCCGCGGCGAATCAGCCCGTGGTGGCTGGCCGCGGCAGCCGCCGCGCTCGCGGGCATCGCCTACTTCACGGCGTGGCACGGGCTGGCGCCCGATCGCAATGCGGCCATTCACCGGTTGGTCGCGGCGGCCCCGCGCGACGGCCGCTACATCGAGCCTCGCATTACCGGCGGCTTCGCCTGGGCGCCGATGCTGCCGGTGCGGCGCGATGACGGCGAGGCACTCGAGCCGCGACAAATGAAGCTCGTCGGCGTTGCCGGCGAGGTGCTCGAAGAAGCCGCAAAAGACCCCTCGCGCGAGACACAACACGCAAGCGCGGTCGCCCATCTTCTGGCCGGACGGCCCAATGACGCGGCGGAAGTGCTTCGAACGCTGGCGTCACCGACCGACGCGCGCGTCTGGAGCGATCTTGCCGCGGCTCGTTACACGGCCGGGGTCCAATCGAATCAGCCCATACGTTTCGCGGAGGCACTTGCCGCCGCGGATGCCGCGCTGCGAATCGATCCCCGTCTTGCGGAGGCGCTCTTCAACCGCGCGCTCATCCTCGAGCGTCTCGGTCTGCGCGATCGCGCGCGCGAAGCGTGGCAGCAATACCTCGCCGCCGACACCGCCAGCGACTGGGCAAACGAGGCGCGGAAGCATCTCCAACAGCTTCAGCCCGTGAGCGACTTTCGCGAGGAGCTCGAGCGGCATTACGCGCACCTCGTCCGCGACGAGGCGGCAGCGCGCGCGCTGGCGCAACGCTACCCGCAGGAGGCGAGGCTGTGGGGCGAAACGCAAATCCTCGGCCGCTGGGCAGAGGCGTATCAGCAAGCGAAAAGCGAGGAGGCCGCGAACCATCTCCGGCTCGCACGCACGTTCGGCGACGAGCTGGCGCGGTCTCGCGGCGATCGGATGTTGCACGACGCTGTCGCCATCATTCTCGCCGCTGATGCGGAGCAGCGGCACGATCTGGCAGAGGCGCATCTCCACTTTCGCGCCGCCCAGCAGCGATTCATGGCCGCGAAGCCGATCGAGGCGGCGCCGCTGTTCGAACAAGCCGCGCGCGAGTTCGAGCGGGGGAAGAGTCCGGTCGTCTTGCTCGCGCGCTACTTTCTGGCGAACACCAAGTACGCGCGCGGCCGTCTGGCGGAGTCGCAGCCGTCGATCGAGCAACTCCTCGCCACCGCACCTCCGCAGTACCCGGCGCATCGTGCGCAGGTTCTCTGGCAGGCCGGACTCGGCAAGGCAGGCGACGGGAAGTGGGGAGCGGCGATCGATGCGCTCGACGAGAGCGTCCGCACATTCGAGCGGCTGGGAGAAAAACGGTACGCCGCGGTTGTGCGCAGCATTCTTGCGGAGGTTTACGACCAGATCGGCGACCGGCGGGCCGCCGAGACGACGCGCATGCTCGCACTCCAGGAGCTGGGGCGTACCGAGGACTCGCGCCTGCAGGTGACCGTGCAGGCGGCCGCACGTGCAGCGGCGATGGATCGCGACTGGCCGGTCAGCCTTTCGTTCTTCGACCTGCTTCTGGCAATGCCGCGTCGCGGACGCAGCGATCTGCTGCAGGCGAACTCGCTCCTGTTCCGCGCCCGGATCCGTGGCCGCGTCGGACAGAGCGCCGGGGCGGCGGCGGATCTGGCCGACGCGACGGAAGCGATCGGCAGGATCGAAGATCCGGACGTGCGAGCGCGCGCGGAAGCCGATCACCTCGCGGTGACGGGCTTTCTCGCCGCGTCGCCTGCAGACGCGGTCGCACACCTGACGCGTGCCATGGAGTTTCATCGGACCAAGGGCCGCCGAATGTTCCTGCCCGAGATGTATCTCGAGCGCGGCCGGGCGTACGCCGCATTGGGCAACCGGCCGGCGGCGTCGGCCGACTACGAAGCCGGCATCCAGGAGCTCGAGACGCAGCGGCGTTCGCTGCGTCCTGGTGACGAGCGGTGGGGCATCTTCGCGTCCGGGGCGGAGTTGTTCGACGAGGCCGTCGCGCT
>Ga0196976_1001085_pt1 | contig 13571 bp, 10 predicted proteins | sample S3v_513CmetaG_FD_148644 | JGI IMG/M metagenome (GOLD analysis project Ga0196976, IMG submission 148644) | Soil microbial communities from Anza Borrego desert, Southern California, United States - S3+v_5-13C | ecosystem: Environmental > Terrestrial > Soil > Desert | place: USA: California...
GTGGGATTGCCGCCGAGGCCGCGCGCACGCTTGTCCCAGTACTCCTTGTCGGTCAGTTTCGCTATGCGGTCGTAGTTCGCACGTTCCAATGCCGTCACGTGCTGGATGCTGGGTTTCTTGAGATTGCGGTGTTCGGGAATGTCGGTTGTCGATTCGGTTTGCGCCATCACTCCGACTCGCCAGCGCTCGGCAACCATGGCGGCTCGAATATCGGGCCGCTTCGAGAGCATGTGAACAGCAATGTCGCGCGCGACCAGCAAAGCCGCGTCAGGAACCTTCTCCGAGCTGAGCACCGGAATACCTTCGGCATCGACGTACTTCTTGTAGAACGGGTCGACGCGCAGGCTGTCCGCCGGTGCGCTAATCACGGCTGAAGCGTAGTCCTGAATGAGTGCTTTCTGATCGGCCGCCACGGCGTACAACGACGAGAGAAGACAGACAGCCACGGCAACTGCTAAGACTCTGTGCCTCATAGTCGCTCCAAGCGAGGACCGGACGGGCCGCATCCATGATCCCCGTGTGTGTAGTTGATAGCTGTCGCCCTTTATACATTATCCAAAAAGTAAGTCCAGTGATTTTACGCTTCGTCTTGGAGGAGTAATGGGAGCCCTTTAAGCCCCCTGAACGGCAGAGGAAAAAAGGTAGACGGGCGGATGCATACAATATACAAACGTGGCTTTGGGCCAGAGTAGTTCGTATCACTTGATAGCGAAAGGTGGTCCTTTCATGAAAAAAGGCCTCGTCTGGGTAGTCATCATTTCTTCTTTTATTACATTGCCCGCCGCCGGGCAGAACCTGGCGGCAACACCTCCGATGGGTTGGAACAGCTGGAACCATTACGGACCGAATATCGATGACAAGACCGTGCGCGCGACGGCGGACGCGATGGTCGCGACCGGAATGAAAGCAGCCGGTTACGTGTACATCAACATCGACGACGGCTGGCAGGGTACGCGCGATGCAAAGGGCGTTCTTCGTCCGAATGACAGATTTCCGGATATGAAGGCGCTCGCAGACTACGTCCATAGCAAAGGGCTGAAGCTGGGGATCTACTCTTCACCGGGACCGAAGACGTGCGCCGGATACGAAGGCAGTCTCAATCATGAAGAACAGGATGCGAGGACATTCGCAGAGTGGGGCATGGACTACCTGAAGTACGACTGGTGCCAGTCCAGCGGTACGCGCTCGGAGATGCTCGTCGCTTACACGAAGATGCGCGATGCTCTGAAGAAGACCGGGCGTCCCATTGTGTTCAGCCTGTGCCAGTACGGCTGGAATAAGGTGTGGGAATGGGGCGAGTCGGTCGGCGGCAATCTGTGGCGCACGACGGGTGACATCAGGGACGAATACCGTGTCATGGCCGAAATCGGATTCAACCAGAACGGCCTCGAAAAGTTTGCCGGTCCAGGGCACTGGAACGACCCGGACATGCTTGAAGTGGGCAACGGCGGCATGACCGAGGATGAATACCGGACGCACATGAGCCTGTGGGCTATCCTTGCGGCGCCACTGATTGCCGGGAACGACCTGACGTCGATGACGCCCTACACTGTCGAGCTTTTGACAAATCCTGAAGTGCTCGCCGTTGACCAGGATCCACTCGGCAAGCAAGGCTACCGAATCGCGCAGGAAGGCCCATTCGAAGTGTGGATGAAGCCAATGGCCGACGGAAGCAAGGTTGTGGGGCTGTTCAACCGGCAGCGGACTACGGAACAGATCACGGTCGAATTTGCAAAGCTCGGAATCGACGGGGAAGCGACTGTTCGCGATTTGTGGCTTAAGAAGGACCTCGGAACGTTCAAGGGCAAGTACAGCGCGCACGTGCCGCGACACGGCGTAGTGCTGGTGAGGGTCAAATCCAAGTAGCGGTATGGCTGGCCAACGATCAGGCGGCCTTCTGGCCGCCTCAGATTGTTGACAAAGGTGAGGGATGACCTCGGCAGCGCTATTCAGGGAAGCTCGCTTCGGCGCTTAGCGCAACCAAATGCGTGGTTGCGGCGCCGGGAGCGAGCCCAAATCCCTCGCACGGCAACAGAGGGCGGCTCGGGATGACAGTTCAAGGTTTGTCAGCAGCCTCAGGCGGCCTACTGGCCGCCTTTATGTTTCTGGCATGAGTCTGGTACAGCATGGCACCGGAGATTGCTCGGAAATGCCTGCTGCTGTTACCCTTGGCAGCTTATGGACATCAAGGAGGTCGCCAGGCGAGCCGGAGTTTCGACAGCCACCGTCTCACGGGCGATCAATCACGTCCCCACCGTTGATCCGAAGCTTGCGAAAAAAGTCTGGAAGGTGATCGATGAGCTTGGTTACGTGCCTAACACCCAGGCTCGCGCTCTGGTATCCGGACGCAGCAGGATCTTCGGTCTGATTGTTTCAGAGATCACGAATCCGTTCTTCCCTGAGATCGTTCAGGTATTCGAGGACACCGCGGTGCAGCATGGCTACGAGATCATGCTGACGTCCACGGTCCATGATCCCAGGCGCATGGAACTTTCCGTTCGGCGAATGATCGAACGCCGCGTCGAGGGTGTCGCGATCATGACGTTCGGTCTGGAAGAAGCGGTGCTCGAGCATTTGACGGACCGCAATGTGCCGCTGGTGTTTGTCGATGTCGGGCCTGCGCGTCCACGCGTCAGCAATCTTCGCATCAATTACTTGCGCGGAATCCGGCAGGCGGTGCAACACCTGGCTGCGCTGCGGCACAGGAGAATCGCGTTCATCGCCGGACCATCGAGGCTAAGGTCGGCCGTTGCGAGACGGACTGCTTTCCTTGAGTCGATGCAGGAGATCGGACTCGATGTTCCTCCATCCTTCGTGGTTGAGGGCGATCACACAGTCGAGGGCGGAGTGTTGGCAGCGGAAGAGCTTTTCAAGCTTCCGGAGCGCCCAACGGCCGTGTTCTGCTCCAACGACTTAACGGCGATCGGCGTGATGCGAAAGGCATTTGAACGCGAGATACGGCTGCCTTCCGAACTCTCGATCGTAGGATTCGACGACATCCGCCTTGCGCAGTTCGTCGTACCTCCGCTGACAACGGTGCAGATGTCGCAGAGCGAACTGGCACGGACCGCATTCAACGCCCTGCTGAACGATGTGGAGAGGGAAGAGCCTGCACCGCACGGCACGGAATACGTGCTGCAAACCAATCTGGTGTTGCGCAACTCCACGGCGCTCGCTCCGAACGCCGATTAGGATGTGAAGTGCGCGCTTGTTAACGAAACGGACCGGGAGTTCCCGAGGACTAGGAACGGAACTCGATTCGGTACACACAACTATCGTCACCGCGAAGCACTGATTTGACGATGCTCGCGCGAACTGGTTTGCCCACCATGCGCGAGTAGGTCTCTTCCTGCCAACCAAGCGTACAGAGGCATTGCGTGGCCGGCGTTGTCCCGCGCTTCACGAGTGGACACGAGCAATTCTTGGGTCTGTCCGTGACTGTGAGTACACCAGTCTTCTCGTCGTATTCAACTTTTTCGAACCAGCCGTCAGGCGCCTGCATGTCGGTCAGGAAGCCTTGCAGGTTGCCTTTGTATTTCTCCCAAGTAGTACCGCTAAATTGGCGCGCGCACTCTCGACCAACGCTAGCGAACACTTGTTTGCGCGTGGGCTCATCGAGGGTTTGATCGAGAACTCTGACCATCTCAGCGAAGCGAACGCGAGCCTTGTCGAGTTGGCTCTTCCAATATTCGGCTTCCTTGTTTGGCTCTGCGGCAGCCGGAATCGGCATTGCTGCCAATGCCAGACATGAACAAGCGCCTACTGCACAACGCTTCAGGAACTCTCCTCTGGTGACACCTTCATTGCTGTCCACTAGCACACCTCAGGTTGACCCCTGCGGGCGTCCTGCTGCCTGTTCGGAGCCCGGGGTTTGGTTGGCCTAGGAGTATTCACGGGATGGTGCCGGGTTGCAAGAGAAAACGATTTCCCGAGTGGCTTAAGGGGCAAGCAACAGGCGCGAGAACGTTCGAGCCTAACGAGAAAGGCGGAGCGCAGGAGATGCTGTTCATTGCGCTTGACAAAACGGCAGCTCGGGTTAAGAATCCTTCCGGAAAACGTTTACCGGACAAACTGCTGGTTGTGCTCGTCCCCGCGTGGATGAGGGTGCTGAGATGCCGCACTGCGTCCGGAGGCGTACTACGCACACCGAATCGGTAGCGGTGCAGCGAGGGCCCAACTTTCATCGCTTATTTCGCCTTTCAGGAGAACCCTGTGAGAAAAGCTGTCTTGATACTGCTGGCGACGGTTCTCGTTGTTCAAGGAATCGGCTTTGCGCAGACGCAAAACGCCGCACGAGCTTCCGAAAGCAAAATCCTAAAAGCGTACCCGCTGCCCCTTAGCAGCGTTCGGCTCACTGGTGGGCCCCTTAAGATTTCGCAAGACGTAGACGCGAAATATCTGCTGGAGCTTGAGCCGGACCGCATGCTCGCTTTCTTGCGTCAGCGTGCCGGACTCAAACCGAAGGCGGAAGGCTACGGTGGTTGGGACGGTGCCGGGCGTCAGCTCACGGGTCACATTGCAGGGCATTACTTGTCGGGCGTGAGCCTGATGTGGGCCGCGACCGGGGACGTGCGCTTCAAGGAGCGCGTTGACTACATCGTTAGAGAGTTGAAGGAAATCCAGGACGCGCAGGGCGATGGTTACATCGGCGCGCTCATGGACGGTCAAGGTGTGGACGGCAAGGTTCGGTTTCAGGACCTGAGCAAGGGCGTCATCAAGTCCGGCGGCTTCGATCTGAACGGCCTCTGGTCACCGTGGTACGTGCAGCACAAGCTCTATGCGGGTCTGCGCGACGCATACCGTTACGTCGGGAACAAGACGGCGCTGGACGTGGAGATCAAGTTCGCCGCCTGGGCCGAGAATATTCTTTCGACGCTTAATGAAGAACAGATCCAGCGCATGCTTGCTACTGAGTTTGGCGGCATGAATGAAGTGCTCGCCGACCTTTATGCGGACACAGGCGACCAACGCTGGCTCAAACTCGCGGACAAGTTCCACCACCGCGCGATCGTCGATCCGCTAGCGGAAGGGAAAGACATTCTCGCTCATACGCACGGAAATACACAGATTCCGAAGCTGTATGGATCGCTGATGCAGTACATCTACACGGGCGACGAGTTCCATGGCAAAGCCGCCAAGTTCTTCTGGGAGCGAGTGGCGAACCACCACAGCTTTGCGACCGGTGGAAACGGCAAGAACGAGTACTTCGGCATGCCTGACCAGCTGAACGACATGATCGATGGGCGCACGGCCGAAACCTGCAACGTTTACAACATGCTCAAGATGACGCGCACCCTGTTCTCGGTGGAGCCTGACATTCGCTACGCCGATTTCCATGAACGCGCGTTGTTCAACCACATCCTGGCATCGCAAGATCCGCACGACGGCACGGTCAGCTACATGCTCCCGGTGGGCCGCGGCGTGCAACATGAGTACAACGGCAAGTTCGATTCCTTCACCTGCTGCGTGGGCAGCGCGATGGAGAGCCATGCACTGCATGCGCACGGTATCTACTATCAGGACGGAGCGAACAAGCTGTGGGTGAGCCTCTACGCTCCTTCGACCGCTAACTGGGAAGCAGCCGGGGTAAAGCTGGAGATGAGCACCGATTTCCCGATCGGCGATTCTGCCTCTCTGAAGGTCAATCCCGAATCGCCTCGCAAGTTCACGCTTGCGTTGCGCAGGCCGTATTGGGCAGGGAACGGCTTCAGCATCAAGGTAAACGGCAAAGCCATCAAGGTTCTTGCAAAGGCTGACTCGTACGTGGAGATCACGCGTACGTGGAAGCGCGGAGACGTGGTCGAGCTGGTGTTGCCAAAGGCGCTTCGCAAAGAGCCTTTGCCCGACAACCCGAACCGCTTCGCCGTCCTGTGGGGACCGCTAACGCTGGCCGGAGACTTGGGTGAACGGCTGACGAGAGAGGACTGGCATCAGCACAAGGCCAGTCCGGCACCGGTCCTCGTGGCTCCACAGCAGCCTCTCGAGGGGTGGCTGAAGCCGATCCCGAACAAGCCGGGGTGGTTCCGCACAACCGGTGTTGGTCTGACGAAAGACATCGAGTTCGCGCCGTTCTACCAACTGCCGCGGCGCAGGTATGCGATCTACTGGGATATGTACACTCCTGAGGAGTGGAAGAAGAAGTCCGAGGCGTACCTGGCAGAAGAAAACAAGAAGAAAAAGCTGGAAGCTGCAACGGTTGCGTTTGCTCAGCCGGGACAGATGCAGGCCGAGCGCGATTTCAATCAGCAGGGCGAAGACTCGAAGCCGATTGAACTCGAAGGACGCTACGGTCGCCAGGGAACGAAGTGGTTCTCGTTCGACCTGCCCGTGGACCCCGCACATCCGATGAAGCTGGCCGTGACATACAGCAACAACGGACGCCGGAATGACACGTTCGACATTCTGGTCGACGGCAAGAAGGTAGGGGAGCATCGAAGCGAGAGACGTAGTCCCGAGATGGACGTGCGCTTCTTCGACGTGGAATACGCTCTTCCGGCAGAACTCGTAAAAGACAAGACAAAGGTGACGGTCCGGTTTGAGGCAGCAAGCGGCAATGCCATCCCAGGGGTGTTCGGGATTCGCATGCTGCGCGCCGATGCCGAACGTTAACCAGCTTCGTGGTAGCAGAATACAGGGGCGGCGCGAGCCGCCCTTTGTCGTCTTTATGCAGCGCGCACGTCGGTTCAGAGAGATTCGATTGTGATGTGCATCACATCCTCACTGGCAATCCCTCGATAAAATCAGCCGCTTGTTCCCCGTCGCCCTTTTGGGCCTTTAGTGTGTCAGCACTGTACTTGCGTCTTCTCGGTCAGTAACACGCTGCGTCGGGTGGCTCTGGGAAGGATCCTCATTGAGGCAGAGCCGCGCAAACCATTGTGCAAGACGCCCCGTCTAAGAGCTGTTACGTTGTGCTCTCGGACGAGGGTAATGAAGCAGGACTCGGCGGTGAAAGTGGTTCGCAGCCGCCGCGTCAGGAATGCTCCGCATGAAACGACGCATTTTGACCCTCGCGATTCTGTGCTCCGTGGGGTTAGTCATAGGTACCCTCGGCACGTGGTCGCTGCCACTCGGCCACGGTTACAGTGCGTTCTGGCCAGCTCTGATCGTACAAATTGCCGGAGGCATCTGGTTCGGCGGCTGGGGAGTGATCGCGGCGGCGATCTTCCCGATATTCACGAATGCCCTCGCACACGTTGGATCCTCGGGCGTGCTGGGCTTCATCCCCGCGAACCTCGCGCAGGGACTAATTCCTGCCTGGGCGTTCCGCCACTTCAAGATGGATCCCGCTATCCCGGGTCGTAAAGGGCTGCAGTTTTACCTGCTGTGGGGTGCGTTGATGCCTGCTGCAGCGGGCGCATCTCTGGGCGCGCTTGCGGTCGTGCTCTTTGGGGAGGCCGGGTGGAGCAGCTATCCGTTATTGGTGCTGAAATGGAGTCTGCCTCACGTCCTCGTCTCCCTCTTGATTGGGATTCCCACCCTCCGGGTACTTACCCCGTTGTGGCGGGATATGGGTTGTCTGGTTTCTGGGGCCTGGGGCATTAACACCGCAGGCGAGGAGGATTGTTCCGGTATCTGGCGGTTCCGCGACATGCCCATCCAACTAAAGCTCGTGCTTGCGTTATGCGGCCTGGGCCTTTCTCCGCTACTGGTCATTTCGTTTGTTCAGTTAGCGCGGGGGAGCAACTCGGGCAATGAGAGCGTGACGCCGCTTTTTCTGACACTCGGGCTCGTGCTATCGATTCTGGGCGTTGGGTGGCTCTCGCGCGAAGTCATCAGACCGTTGCGCGAGTTACAGGAGAAAGTCGAAAGCTTGATGCAAGGGCGACAGGTAGCGCTCGCATGTTCCCGTCAAGACGAAGTCGGGCAGCTAGCGCGAGCATTCGAGCGGCTGCTCGAAGACAGGCGAAGGGCACAGACGGAGGCACTGCGGGGACAAAAGCTGCAACAGCTCGGAATGCTCGCCGGAGGCATCGCGCACGACTTCAACAACCTGCTTCAGTCCATCAACTGCCAGGTGTATCTGATGCGTTCGGAACTAGCCGATAGTCATCCGTGGAGCAGCAAGCTTGATGGCATTGAGTCCGCAGTGGCGAGGGCATCCCGCTTCGCGAGCGAACTCCTGCGGCTGAACCGGGAACAGCCCATTCAAGTCGGGGTGGTGGATCTTAACGTACTCGCTCGAGAAGCCGTGCGCACTGCGACCCCACTTCTCGGGGACCAGGTGCATTGTGATTTGAAACTCTCACCTGAATTTCTTCCCGTGCTTGCTAATGGCACGCAACTGGAACAGGTGATCCTGAACCTGATCGTCAATGCACGGGACGCGATGCCCAAAGGTGGGCTGCTGGGCGTGGAAACGGGGAAGGACGCGACGGCGCAGAACATTTTTGTTCGCGTCACAGATTCGGGGACGGGAATCGCAGACCATGTAAAGGAACACATCTTCGAGCCGTTCTTCACCACCAAGTCACCAGGACGTGGCACCGGCCTGGGATTGGCGATTGTTTCCGACGTGGTCCGCAAATCCAAAGGCAGTATTGAAGTGAATAGCCAGGCCGGGATTGGGAGTACATTCACTGTCCGGCTGCCTCTTCACCAGCCGTCCCAAACAGACGGCGGCAACTCAGGACGGCAACAACAGCTCAGCCAAAGCGAAACACTCGCGTGAGCTAGCCCGCATGCGGGAACAAGCGAACGCTTCGAGTGAGGCGACGGCTGCTGGTTGCAGCGACAGCGCTGGAGCAAGGTTGGGAGTTGCCCCACTCCGCGAGGACTTGACCACGACTGTTGCCACCTGGACCTGTTAAGTCGTAAGTACATCTATCGAGTGTTGTGCTCACCTATCGGGCTCTGCTGCGTCAGTGATGTGCAGGAGAACCTCATGAAACGAAAGATCACCCTCCTCTGCGCGTCCGTCTTCTTCTTGACGTGTTCCCTTTTTGCCCAGAATGAAACTCAATCAGCCCGGAATCCGCTGGAGCTCTATATTCAGGCTCACGCTACCGGCAATGGTGACCTGATAAAGCAGGCGTTCACGCCAGATGCCCGAATCTCCAGTATTCGCGAGGGCAAGTACGCTCAGATGAGCCGCGATGAATTCGCGGCTAGATTTTCGGGTAAGCCCGCCGCCGATGAAGAGAAGCGCCAGCGCCGAATCGAATCACTCGACGTCACCGGCGATGTTGCAGTGGCGAAGATTGTGCTGGACTATCCGAACGTGAAGTTCACCGACTACATGACGCTTGCGAAAGTAGATGGGGAATGGAAGATCGTGAACAAGACCTATCACGCCGAACATAAACGGCAGGCCCAAGCGGCCAAGTAATCGATGCTGCTGCCGTCGCGCAGCATTGCGCCTTCCGCTCGTGCATCCAACTCCAGTGACGATCTTCCCCCGATCGGCACTGGAGGTCGAGGATGGACATCGGTGGCTATCGTGAGTTTGCGCCCATTCCAACAGCACGGCGATGTGCTGTAGTCGCGTGTTTCGCAGTCGTGCTGTTGCTCCTGCCGCTGCATGCGCAACAGGCTCCGCGTTCGAAAACGCCAGAGTCCACTCCCGGCGTGTTGCGCGCTACCGAGGTTGCAAAGGGACTGGATCATCCTTGGGGGATGGCTTTCCTCCCCGACGGTCGCATGTTGGTCACGGAGCGTCGGGGGCGGTTGCGCATCGTGGAGAAAGATGGTCGCCTTTCCGAGCCGTTGGCAGGCGTGCCGAAGGTGTTTGCGCGCGGGCAGGGCGGTCTGCTCGACGTGGTGCTTGATCCCAAGTTCAGCGAAAACCGGTACATATATCTCTCTTACTCAGAACCAGCGGACGACAACACTGCGGGAACGGCCGTGGCCCGTGCACGTTTGGGAGCGGCGAGCCTTGAAGACGTCCAGGTGATATTTCGGCAGCGGCCCAAGGTGCGCGGAGACGGTCACTTCGGCTCGCGGATTGTGTTTACGCGAGACGGGTTGATGTTCATCGGACTCGGCGAGCGTATGGCAAAGGGCAATCGCGAACAGGCCCAGGACCTTTCCTCCGGGCTCGGCAAGGTGATGCGAGTGAGGCTGGACGGCTCTGTGCCTCCGGGAAATCCGTTTGCGGGAAAGAAAGACGCTCAGCCTGAGATATGGTCCTATGGTCACCGCAACATCCAGTCGGCAGCCCTGCATCCGGAAACCGGGGAGTTGTGGGTCATTGAACACGGACCTCTCGGAGGCGACGAGTTGAACCTCGCGCAGGCAGGCAAGAACTATGGCTGGCCTGTCATCACCTACGGTCGCGAGTACTCGGGCGCAAGAATCAACAACGGAAAGACCGCGCAAGAGGGAATGGAGCAGCCGGTCTTCTACTGGGATCCGGTTATCGCTCCGTCAGGAATGATTTTTTATACCGGCAAAGCATTTCCCGAATGGAAGAACAACATCTTCGTTGGTTCGCTTGAACCGGGTGGTCTCGTGAGGCTGGAGTTGCGGAACGGCAGTGTGGCAGTTGAGGAGCGCTATCTCGGCGAACTTGGCGAACGCGTTCGTGAAGTCGAACAAGGGCCCGACGGCCTTATATATCTGCTGACTGACAGTCCGGATGGAAGGCTGCTGCGCGTGGAACGAGTGCAACGGACGCAGAAGTAATCTCGTGTACCACTTGGGGGCGCTCGCGTCAGACTGCGAGCAAAGGCGCCGAACCTCAGAGCTGCGTACTACTCACGCTTGAAAAACCGTCAGATGTGGTTGCGCGTGTTGGTGCGCGTGAGCAGGGTCTCGCCTCGGCAGCAGCTTAGCTGTACGATGGTGGAACGAAATCGTACTGGAGCATGTCATGACATATGCGCTGGCGGGTCTTGAACCCAAGGCATTGTGGAAGCATTTCGAAGCTCTTTCAAACATCCCGCGGGCCTCTAAGAAGGAAACCGCGGCCTGCGAATACGTTCTGGCCCAGGCCGCTCGTCTCGGCCTTGAGGCGACCCAAGACGCTGTTGGCAATATTATCGTTCGAAAGCCTGCCCGACCGGGGCGTGAGGGCGCACCGGTTGCCGCCCTGCAAGGCCATCTCGACATGGTCTGCGAAAAGAATGAGGACACGATCCATAACTTTGATACCGATCCCATTCGGCTTGTACGTAACGGTGACTGGCTGAAAGCCGACGGCACAACGCTCGGCTCTGACAACGGTGTGGGTGTTGCGGCAGCGCTTGCGGTAATGGAGAGCGAGGACATCGCTCATGGTCCGCTCGAGTTTGTCTTCACGATCGACGAGGAAACAGGACTGACTGGCGCGTCCGAATTCCAGGATGGCGTGCTCAAGTCGAAGTACTTTCTGAACCTCGATGGCGAGGAGACCGGAACAGTGTGCATCGGTTGCGCGGGCGGCCTGAACACCGTGGCGCGGCGCAAGGTGACTCGGCGCGAAGCAGGTTCTGGCACGGCCTGGCGAGTGAAGGTCACCGGGCTCAAGGGTGGACATTCCGGCGTCGACATTCATCAGGGGCGCGGAAACGCGATTCGCATCCTCGGGCGGGTGCTGCAGGGCGTAATGGATCGCCTTCCGATCGAGATTGCCGAATTGAAAGGCGGGAGCAAGCGCAACGTCATTCCACGTGAGGCTTCTGCGATTGTAGTGCTGGAAGCAGGGCGCGAGAAGGAACTGAAGTCGCTCATCGCCGGCTACGAAGCCGAGATTAAGGTTGAACTCGGTGCGTTCGATCCGGAATTGCAAATCACGGTCGACAGCACGGAGAGGCCAGCGACGGTGATCGAGACCGCGGAGGCCGCGCAGGTTGTGGGTCTGCTGGCGAGCCTGCACCACGGCGTGTTGGCCATGAGCCCAGACGTCCCCGGCCTTGTTCAGACGTCGACCAACCTGGCTACCATTGCCACGAACGACGGGCAGGTGGAGATTTCCATGAGCCAGCGCAGCGCAATCGAGGCCAGCAAACTCGCCGCGGCTCGAATGGTGGCTACGGTCTGCGGTCTTGCAGGTTTCGAGGTCGAACACTCGGGCGGATACCCCGGATGGAAGCCGGAACCGAACAGCGAACTTGTGCAGAAAGTACAAGCCGTACACAAGGAAGTTTTCGGCGAGGAAACGAAGCTGGTAGCGATTCACGCCGGCCTGGAGTGCGGCGTTATCGGCGAGAAGCATCCCGGCATGCAGATGGTTGCATTCGGTCCTGCAATTCTGGACGCGCACAGTCCAAACGAGCGCGTGCAGATTTCGTCGGTAGAGACGTTCTGGAAATATTTGAAGTCGCTGCTCGAGCGGCTCTAGGCATCGTTTGGATGTGAACGGCCTCCGAATGGGAGGCCGTTTTCATTTGGCGTCAACACTGTTCCGGCTTGACCTGGCAGACGCAAGCAGGTCCTAAGCTGCAGTATTTCGTTGTATGATCCTGTCCCATGTCGAAACCCGCAGCGGCGAAAGCCGGCGTCGATCTAGCTGCCACGTTCGAAGAATTGCATTCACTTTTGAAACGGTATTCACCACCGTTCGGGGCGCGAACGGGCACAGTTAAGAACAAGCGCGACTACAATCTCTGGTCTGAAAAGCAGGTCATCATCGAGGGTCGTCAATGCGAGGAAGTGGCCTTCGCGGCACTAATCGAGCAGAAGGGCTACGTTGGTTTTTACCTGATGCCGCTGTACGCAACTCCCGAGCTAAACAGCTCAATCCCGCCGCGACTCATGAAACTGCTGAAAGGGAAGACTTGTTTTCACGTGAAGGTACTGACGCCCGAACTGGTCAGCGACATCAAGTCGGCGCTGGATGAAGGGCGGGCTCTCTACCGGAAGCGCGGTTGGGTGTAAGCCAAAAGACGGCCGTAGGTGGCGAGCCGGCGCGGCGTTCGCGGGCTTAAGGGCATATCACAGGCCACTGTGACGGCGGTCACGATGTTGAGATATCCTGTTGCCGCTCGCGAATTCGCCGTAGAGGTGAGCCTTGTCTACACTTCCCGCTGCAGCAGCAACGCAACCCAGTCCCTTTGAGTATCTCGTGCAGTTGAGCGCCGGTTATATGCCGGCGAGCGCCCTGTACTTCACTACGAAACTCGGCATCCCGGACCTGCTGGCGCATGGTCCACAACCGGTTAGTGAGCTGGCCGGGCGTACCGGAACGAACGAGGATGCACTCTACCGGGTGCTTCGTATGCTTGCCTCACTGGGTGTCTACAACGAGGTGGGATTGCGCCACTTCAAGCTGACGCCAGTTTCTGACCAGCTTCGCAGCGACCACCCGCAGTCAGTGCGCCCCCTGGCTCTGTGGATGGGGAATCCGTTTCATCTTCGAGCGTATGCAGAAGTAATGCACTCACTCCGCACAGGACAAACCTGCGTGGAGCGGGTGACGGGTGGCCTGCCAGTTTTCGAGTACTTCGAAAAAGATTCGGAAGTCGCGACCGAGTTTAACGACGCGATGACGAACCTGAGCATGGTGTGCATACCGCCCGTGCTCGACGCGTATGACTTCTCCGGGATACGGACGCTGGTAGATGTTGCGGGTGGCCACGGCACGGTTGCCGGACTTATATTACAACGCTATCCGGAGATGCGTGCGATCGTTTATGACCTGCCACACGTCATCTCAG
>Ga0196976_1001086_pt1 | contig 13563 bp, 9 predicted proteins | sample S3v_513CmetaG_FD_148644 | JGI IMG/M metagenome (GOLD analysis project Ga0196976, IMG submission 148644) | Soil microbial communities from Anza Borrego desert, Southern California, United States - S3+v_5-13C | ecosystem: Environmental > Terrestrial > Soil > Desert | place: USA: California...
CAGCACGGCGGCGATCAGCCCGGCGCACAGCGCCAGCATGACCAGCGCGAAGGCGCGGTCGTGCATGTAGTAGGCCCAGTGCATCGCCACGTCGGCGGCGCGCAGCCACGCGCTGACGAAGGCCAGGGACAGCACCGCCAGCACCGCCATGCCGCCCGTCGTCAGGGCGGGCGCGGTGAGGATCAGCGCGGCGGCCAGGGCACCGCCCGCCACGGTGGTCAGGCCGGCCTGGAACGGCCAGTCGGCGTTCTCCACCACCGGGCCGGACAGCGCGAACTTCGCCTCGCGGTCCTTGGTGTACAGGCCCCAGTGGCCGCCGACCGTGCCTTCCAGCTTCTGCTTCCAGTTCTGGTCGAACGCCTCGATGATGTTGACGTCGAAGCCCTCGGCCTGCGCCAGCCGGACGATCTGGTTGATGAACTGCGCCTTGGCCACCAGCCCCGGCGCGGCGGCCCCGCGCGAACGGCCCGACGTCGGCCAGCCGGTCTCGCCGATCAGGATCGGCTTGCCGGGGAAGCGGTGGGAGATCTCGCGGTAGGACCACGCGATGTGCTCGGCCCCCTTTTCCACGCTGGCCGGGATGTCTTCCCAGTAGGGCAGCAGGTGGATGGTGATGTAGTCCACCTCCGCCGCCATCTGCGGGTACTTCAGCCACCATTCCCAGACGTCGGCGTAGGACACCGGCTGCTTGATGGCGCCCTTCACCTTGCGGATGTAGCCGGAGATCTGTTCCGCCGTCAGCTCGCCGCGCAGCAGCACCTCGTTGCCGACGATGACGCGGGTGATGACGTCCGGATAGCGGTTGGCGAGTTCGATGAGGGAGGCGACCTCGGCCTCGTTCTTCGACAGCTTGCTGGACAGCCAGGCGCCCATGGTGACCTTCAGCCCGTACTTGCGGGCCAGTTCCGGCACCACCTCCAGCCCTTCCAGCGAGGTGTAGGTGCGCACCCCCGCCACCTGGGCGGAGAGCACGCGCAGATCCTCCTCGATCTGGTCGCGGGTGGGGAAGACCTGGGTCAGCGGGCTTTGCCCGTCGCGGAAGGGCGCGAAGGACACGCTGGACAGCTTGCCGCCCGGAAGCGGCTCCAGCGGCACCGGCCGGTTGGGCAGGTACCAGGCGGCGATGTTGGCGAGGCCGGCCACCGCGAGCACGGCGAGGATCGTCAGGATACGCATGGGCCCCATGTCTACACGAATCTGGCGTCCCTCCAAAAGAGAAGGGTGGCCCGGATGCCGCGACATTCGCGGATCCGGCCCACCCCAGTTCGGTCGAAGTCGAAGGGACGTGCCATCGTCACAGGGATGAACGCGGCCGGTCCGGAATTATTCCCGGCCGTCGCCGCGGGGCACGCTCACTTCTCCACGAACGCCTTTTCGATCACGAAATGGCCGGGCTCGCCGTTGTGGCCCATGTGGAAGCCCATGCCTTCCAGCAGCTTCTGCGTGTCGGTCAGCATCTGCGGGCTGCCGCACAGCATCACGCGGTCGACCTCCTTGTCGAAGGGCTGCAGGCCGATGTCGCTGAACAGCTTGCCCGACTGGATCAGGTCGGTGATGCGGCCCTGGTTCTCGTACGGCTCGCGCGTCACGGTCGGGTAGTAGATCAGCTTCGCCGCCACCGCCTCGCCGAAGAACTCGTTCTGCGGCAGCGCCTCGCGGATCAGCTCCTGATAGGCCAGCTCGGCCACGCGGCGGCAGGTGTGCGTCAGGATCACGCGGTCGTACTGCTCGTACACCGTCGGATCCTTGATGATGCTCATGAACGGGGCGAGGCCGGTGCCGGTGCTCAGCATGTACAGGTTGCGGCCGGGCAGCAGGTTGTCGACCAGCAGGGTGCCGGTCGCCTTGCGGTTGACGATCAGCGTGTCGCCTTCCTTCAGGTGCTGCAGGCGCGAGGTCAGCGGGCCGTCCGGAACCTTGATCGAGAAGAACTCCAGCGTGTCCTCGTAATTCGCGCTGACCATGCTGTAGGCGCGCAGCAGCGGACGGCCGTTCACCTCCAGCCCGATCATGGTGAACTGGCCGTTCTCGAACCGGAACGACGGGTCGCGCGTGGTCTGGAAGCTGAACAGGTTGTCGGTCCAATGATGAACCTTCAGAACGCGTTCGTGGATCAGATTGCTCATTCTTCCTTTGCTCCGCTGCCCCGCGCCATGCCGTGCGCGGGGTTTCCATAACCGAACGGGGGCTTTTCGCGCCAGCGAAAAATGCCCCTACGGTTTGTGTGTGATCGCATCAGAAAAACGTAATATTGACGTGGAACCTACCGCCCGTCGCCGGCCGGCGGCGCGAACAGGAACGGCGTAACGCCGCGAAGGTTCTCGTCGACGATCAGCCGGTGGTTCAGCGGCGGGAAGGCCCGCTGGGAGCAGTCCACCCGCGGGCACAGGCGGCAGTTCACGCCGATGGGCGTGGCGGCTTCCGTGTTCTCCAGGTCGATGCCGTCGGCGTAAACCACCTGGGCCGCATGTGCAATGTCGCAGCCCAGCGCCATGGCGAACTGCTGCGGCGGGCTGCGGTAGCCGCCGCTGGCCTTCACCGTCGTCCGCGCGACGGAGAAGTAGGTGGTGCCGTCCGGCATCTGCGCCACCTGGGTGTGGATCTTGCCGGGCGTGCGGAACGCCTCGTAGACGATCCAGCGCGGGCAGCCGCCGCCGAAGCGCGCGAAGTGGAACCCGGCGCCGGAGAAGCGCTTGGACACGTTGCCGGCGCTGTCCACCCGGATCAGGAAGAACGGGATGCCCTTGGCCCCGGGCCTTTGCAGCGTGGTCAGCCGGTGGCAGACCTGCTCGAACGAGGCGTCGAAGCGCCGCCGCAGCACGTCCACGTCGTAGCGCACCTGCTTGGCCGCCTCCAGGAAGCGGTTGTAGGGCATCAGCACCGCGCCGGCGAAGTAGTTGGTCAACCCGATGCGGGCCAGCCGCCGCGCCTCGTCGCCCGACAGGTTGCCGGCGTCGACGATGCGGTTGATCAGGTCGCGGTGCAGCAGCAGGGCGATCTGCCCGGCCAGCTGGAAGTTGCGCCCGCTGGGCGCCAGCATCTCGGAGATCAGGACGCGCCGCCCGTGCCGGTCGAAGCGGCGCACGGCGTATCCCATGACGTCGCCCGGCATGATCTTGACGCGCACGCCCTGCTGCGCCGCCAGCCAGTCCACCAGCCCGCGGTACAGGTCGCCGCGTTCCGGGTTCGCCTCCTGGCACAGCGCCTCGGCGGCGGCTTCCAGTTCGGGGAAGTGGTTGTGCTGGGCGTGGAAGAAGTCGCGCACCTCCTCCAGCGGGAAGGAGGCGCTGTGCGCCAGCTGCAGCTTGTCCTGGTCGGCCAGCTTCTCGGCCAGGTTCTGCATGTCGTCGCGCTGCTCGCGGAACGCCCGGTACAGCGTCACCACCGCCTGTCCCAGCACCGGGGCGACGGCGACCAGCTCCTTCAGGTCCTGGTTCTTGATGCCGGAGCTGTCGAACAGCGGGTCGGCGAACACCTCGCGCAGGCCGGCCACCAGCCGGCTCTCCTCGTCCTCGGCGAAGGACTGCAGGTCGACGCCGAAGCTCTGCCCCAGCTTCAGCAGCAGCGGCACCGTGACGGGTCGCTGGTTGTGTTCGATCAGGTTCAGGTAGCTGGGCGAGATGCCCAGCTGGTCGGCCATCTGCGACTGGGTCAGGCCGTGCTCGCGGCGCAGCCGCCGCACCTTCGGCCCCAGCATCGCCTTCTTTTCCATGGCGCCCGTCCCGCCCGCACCGCTTCGTCCGGCACCCGGACTGTTACAAGGTTTACAGTTTTACATGATATGCTGCGCTGCGGTTTACAAGCTTACCACTTTACAGACAAGCGGTTATTGCCAATCCGCGGCATTGGTCATAATTGTCGGTGCAAGTGCTGCGCTGCGAAGCGCGACCCCGACGGACCGGTTCAGGCTTTACAAGACTTCCGGTCGCACATTCGAGGATAGAAGGATACCCACGATGGCTCTCGACGAGAAGACCAAGGCCGCCCTCCGCGCCAAGCGCTATGAAGGCATCAAGCGCGACTACACCATGGAGGACGTCAAGCGTCTCAGCGGTTCGATCAAGATCGAGTACACGCTCGCCGAGCTGGGCGCCCAGCGCCTGTGGGAGCTGCTGAACACCGAGCCGTACATCAACACCCTGGGTGCTTTGACCGGCAACCAGGCCATGCAGGCGGTGAAGGCCGGCCTGAAGGCCATCTACCTGTCGGGCTGGCAGGTCGCCGGCGACGCCAACCTGGCCGGCCAGATGTACCCGGACCAGAGCCTGTACCCGGCCAACTCGGTCCCGGCGGTGGTTGAGCGCATCAACAACGCCTTCAAGCGCGCCGACGAGATCCAGACCCAGGAAGGCAAGGGCGACACCTACTGGTTCGCGCCGATCATCGCCGACGCCGAGGCCGGCTTCGGCGGCCCGCTGAACGCCTTCGAGCTGATGAAAGCCATGATCAAGGCCGGTGCGGCCGGCGTGCACTGGGAAGACCAGCTGGCGTCCGAGAAGAAGTGCGGCCACCTGGGCGGCAAGGTTCTGATCCCGACGCAGCAGCACATCCGCACGCTGAACGCCGCCCGCATGGGCGCCGACGTCTGCGGCACCTCGACCCTGGTGATCGCCCGCACCGACGCCGAGTCGGCGCAGCTCATCACCTCGGACATCGATGAGCGTGACCATCCGTTCATCGACTTCGACGCCGGCCGCACCACGGAGGGCTTCTACCGCCTGAAGACCGGCGTGGGCGTCGAGCACTGCATCGCCCGCGGCCTGTCCTACGCGCCGTACTCCGACCTGCTGTGGTGGGAGACCTCCAAGCCGAACCTGGACGACGCCCGCAAGTTCGCCGAGGCGATCCAGAAGGAGTTCCCGGGCAAGCTGCTCGCCTACAACTGCTCGCCGTCCTTCAACTGGAAGGCCAACCTGGACGACGCGACCATCGCGAAGTACCAGCGCGAGCTGGGCGCCATGGGCTACAAGTTCCAGTTCGTCACGCTGGCCGGCTTCCACTCGCTGAACTACTCGGCCTTCATGCTGGCCAAGGGCTACGCGGAGCGCGGCATGGCCGCCTACTCCGAGCTCCAGCAGGCCGAATTCGCGGCGGAAGCTCTCGGCTACACCGCGACCAAGCACCAGCGCGAGGTCGGCACCGGCTACTTCGACGCCGTTGCCACCGCCGTGTCGGGCGGTCAGTCCTCGACCACCGCGTACAAGGACTCGACCGAGGCCGATCAGTTCCATTGATCGTCCATTCAGGCTGACGCTTACAGACTGCGGCCGGGGGCAACCCCGGCCGCTTTTTTTGTGGTACAGCGTGGGGCGTCGGTTCTACCCCGCTCCTTCCAAGCGTTGCGCGCGCGGCATGGCGGCCTTGCGCGGCGGCGCCCCGGGCCGGCTCTCCAGCCCGGTCATATGGCTCAAGCACAAGCTTTCCGGCTGGGAAACGACCCCCGTGACAGGGCTGTGACCGCTTCGCTGCGGCGCGGAAACAACCATTGACTCGAGGGCCTGTTGAGGCCACTTGTGTGCCATGCTCAAAACAATACGACCGGGGCGCCATCGCCCCTGCACCGGCCCCGCATGACAGGACCGGTAGCGGGTCTCCTCGCTGCTCCCGCGCGCACCTCCGTGGTTCCCACGCCTTGCGCGCCGGGCGGCGGTCGCCGTGCCGTGTTCCGCAATCGGGTACGGGCGGCGGGCGGGGTGTGCCCGGTCGTCGGACGCGAGCTGCCACCGGGCGGCGCGCCGTCCACCATCGATTGAACCAAGAAAGGACCCTACCGTATGGATCAGCCCCTCGCAGGAAAGTCCATTGCCATCCTCGTCGCCAACGGCTTCGAGGAAACCGAGATGACCGAGCTGCAGCGCCCCCTCCTCAAGGCCGGTGCGACGCTGCGCACGATTTCCACCGAACAGGGCCTGGTGAACGGCTGGCACGGCCGCAGCTGGGGCCACTACTTCCCGGTCGACCAGCAGCTGGGCGACGTGCTCGGCGCCGACTTCGACATGCTGGTGCTGCCGGGCGGCGAGCGCAGCGTCGCCAAGCTGCAGCAGAACGCCCACACCCGCCGCATCGTCGGCCACTTCCTGGACGCCGGCAAGCCGATCGCCGCGATCGATGGCGGCCTGCAGCTGCTGGCCATCCCCGGCAAGCTGAAGGGCCGCAAGCTGGCCTCCATCGAAGCCTTCAAGGAAGAGCTGGAAGCCGCCGGCGGCGTGATGACCGAAGACACGCTGGTGATCGACGGCCTGACCATCACCGCGCGCGGCCTTGACGAGCTGCCGGCCTTCGTCGAGCAGGTCCTGAAGGTCTTCGGCGACGCCGCGACGGTCAAGAAGGCGGCCTGATCCACCCCGCTTTCCTGCGTAAAGGGCGGCCGCGCACCCGCGCGGTCGCCCCTTTTTATTTTATAGCCCCTTATTTTTTTAGCCCCTCTCCCCTTGCGGGAGAGGGGTTGGGGAGAGGGGAAAAACTTCCGAACTCTACGGCTCTCTCCTGAAACCCGGATCGTCCACCGCAGCCACGATGGTCGCCAGGACGTCGTCAAGCCGCGTCAGCACTTCCGGGTTCCAGAAGCGCAGCACGCGGAAACCCTGCGCCTCCAGGTATGCGGTGCGTTCGGCGTCGGTGTGCGGGCCATGCTGGCCGCCGTCCACTTCGACGATCAGCCGGTGCTCGAAGCAGATGAAATCGACGATGTAGCGGTCGACCGGCTGCTGGCGTTTGAACTTCAGGCCGGCAAGGCGATGCCCCCGTAAGGCGCTCCACAATCGCCGCTCGGCGTCCGTGGCGTTCTGCCGTTGGGCTTTTGCGTATCCCAGGGACATTCCGGTTTGGCCCCCTCTCCCCAACCCCTCTCCCGCCAGGGGAGAGGGACTATACGGCCCCCTCAAATCCCCGCGCCGTCCGCGTGGACGCAGACGCGCCATTCCGGGAACACCAGCCGCACGGTGGTGCCGATGCCGGCGGCGCTGTCGATCTCCAAACGGCCGCCGTGCAGCTCGATCAGCGCGCGTGTCAGCGGCAGCCCCAGGCCGGAGCCGCGCTCGGCCGACAGGCTGCGCTCGTGCACCTGGCCGAAGGCGTCCAGCGCGCGCGGCAGCTGCTCCGCCGTCATGCCGATGCCGTTGTCCTCCACGCTCAGCACCAGTTCGCCGCCATCCAGGCGCCGCGCGCGCACGACCACGCGGCCCAGCGGCGGGCGGGCGAACTTGACGGCGTTGCCGATCAGGTTGGTCAGCATCTGGCGGATCAGCGTCGGGTCGCCCTGCACGGCCGGCACGCCGTCCCGCGCCGCCTCGTTCACCAGGGTCACCCCGGCGGTGACGGCGCGCGGGTACACCATGGCGAAGGTGGCGTCCACCAGCAGGCTGAGGTCGCAGGCCTCCTCGTTGAGCGGCATGCGCCCGGCCTCGACGCGGGCGAGGTCGAGCAGGTTGCTGACCAGATCCAGCATGTAGATGCCGGCCGCGCCGATCTCCTGGGCATAGCTGCGGTAGCGCTCGTTGCCCAGCGGCCCCATGATCTCGCCGGCGATGATCTGCGCGAAGCCCATGACGGCGTTCAGCGGCGTGCGCAGTTCGTGGCTCAGGTGGTGGACGTAGTCGGACTTGCTGCGGTTGGCGCGCTGCGCCTCGTCGCGGGCGGCCTTCAGCTCGGCCTCGCGCTCCTTCAGGTCGGTGATGTCCGTGCGCACGCCCACGGTCGATCCGTCGCGGGTCCTCCGCTCCTCCACCCGGATCCAGCGGCCGTCGGCCAGCCGCTGCTCGAACGGCGGGCCGGGCGTGCGGTGCCGCTCCAGATAGTCCGCGATCCAGGCGTCCAGCCGCTCCGGCGGCACCACGTACTGGCCGCGCGCCGCACCGGTGCGCACGATCTCCTCGAAGGTCACGCCGGGGGCGATGATGTCGGCGGCCTTGGCGTAGATCTCGCGGAAGCGGCTGTTGCACACCACCAGCCGGTCGTCGGGATCGAACAGCACGAAGCCGCCCGGCACGTTCTCCACCGCGTCGGCCAGCAGGTCGTGGGCGCGCAGCGCCGCCTGCTCGGCGCGGGTGCGTTCGGTGACGTTGCGGATGCTGCACAGGATGCGCCCGCCGGCCATCGCCCCCTCGGCCGTCGCCCCCTCGGCCGTCGCCCCCTCGGCCATCGCCCCTTCGGCCAGCGCCACCAGCCGCGCCTCGAAGCTGCGCTCGCCGTGCGGGCCGGGCAGGGTGAAGTCGGCTGACGCCACCGCCTCGCCCGCGGCGACGCGGGCCAAGGCCGCGGCAATGCGGGCGCCGGCCGGATCCGGCAGCACGTCCTGCACCCGGTTCATCAGGAAGCGCCCGGCCGGCACGTTCAGCTCCGACGGGCTGGCGGTGGCGAAGTCCAGGATGGTGCCGTCGCGCTGCAGCTCGAACCGCATGTCGGGATAGGCGTAGGACAGCGCCACCATCTGCTCGGTCAGGCGCAGCGCCTCGCGCCCCGCGGCGCTCTCGTCCGGCGCCTCGACCAGCACGAGGTGCGGCGCCTCCGGCATGCCGCTCAGCCGCCCGTCGACGGTCAGCGTCCGCTCCCCCACCTGGAAGGTCACGCGCGCGGCCGGCGGCGTCTCGGCGACCAGCAGCGCGGTCAGCGCCTCGGGCGGCACGCTGGCGCGCACGGTGGCGGCGGGCGCGTCGGGGGGGAGGTCCATCAGGTCGCGCGCGGCGCGGTTCAGCCAGACCACGATCCCGTCGGCCCCGGCCAGCCACAAGGGCACCGACAAGCGGTCCATCAGGGCAAGGCCGGCATCCACGGTCTGGACCACACTCATCGTCGGCGGCGGCGGTAAAAGCTGTCTTCACCAAAAATTACCACAGCGCCGATGCGGATTAAACCCCCGCGCGAGCCCCCTTGGAAACGCTGCGTTAAAGTTCGCTTGAGGTATTGGAAGCAGAGTTGCCGCCGCTTCCTGAGCAATCCGGCAATGGGCAAGCGAATCCCGCCATAGATGGGCACAGATAAACGCGGATTGCTGTCGCGGTATTCGGCAGCAGTGGCGCGAGAATTTGGCGATGGAAAATTATCGCCGCATCTGTGCTGGTCTGTGTGCATCTGTGGCAAAAATATTGCCATGTGCATGCCGACCATTGCCGGCGGAAATGCCGTCCGGAAATATTCAGTCCTCGTTGGCCGCGTCCCAGTAGTGGCAGGCGACGCGGTGGCCGGGGCGGACGGTTTCCAGGTGCGGCACCTCCTGGGCGCAGTGGTCCCGCGCGCGCGGGCAGCGCAGCCGCGCCGGGCAGCCGGTGGGCACGCGCAGGGCCGGCGGCGGGTCGCCCTCCAGCGCGGGACGGCCGCCCTCCGCCGCCGCCAGCAGCCCGCGCGTGTAAGGATGCCGGGCGTCGTGCGCCAGCACCCCGGCCGGCGCCTCCTCCACCACGCGGCCGGCCAGCAGGACCAGCACGCGGTGGCCGATGCGGCAGGCGGCGTCGGCGTCCTCGGTGGCGAAGACGATGGACAGGCCGTCGGCGCGCTGGTGGTGCAGCAGATGGGCCAGCAGCTCCTCGCGGTCGGTGGCGTCCAGCGTCGCCAGCGGCTCGTCGCACACCAGCAGGCGCGGCGCCGGGGCCAGCGCGCGGGCGAAGCCGGCGCGCGCCGCCTCCCCGTCGGTCAGTCCGGCCGGGCAACGATCGGCGGCGGCGGCCGGCAGGCCGGCGTCGGCCAGGGCCTCGGCCACGCGGGCGCGGCGCTTGTCCTCCTCCACCTCGGGCGCCAGCGCCGCCAGCGCCTCGGCCACCTGGGCGCCGATGGTGTGGCGCGGGTCGAAGGTGGCGCGCGGGTGCGGGAACAGCGCCTGCAGCGCGTGGCGCCGGTGGCGCAGCTCCTCCTCCCCCATGGACAGCAGGTCGCGGCCCAGCCACAGCACGCGGCCCGTGGCGCCCGGCAGCAGGCGCAGGATGGCGCGCGCCAGCACCGACTTGCCGCTGCCGCTCTCGCCCAGCAGGGCCACCGTCTCCCCCGCCGCCACGTCGAAGCTGACGCCGTCCACCGCCACCAGCGTCGACGCACGGGCGCCGAACAGCCCGCCGCCCAGCGGGAAGGTCACGCGCAGGTCGCGCACCGACAGCACCGGCGCCCCGCCCGGCGCCGGCCCGGCGGCGACCGGCTCGGCCGCCTCGGGCGGCGGGTTGAGGCGGCCGTTCTCCAGCACCAGCAACCGGTCGGCCGGGCCGGCCACGCCGTCGCGCGTGTGCCCGGCCAGGACCAGCGCCGCCCCCGTCTCCCGCGCCCAGTCGGCCAGCTGCGCCAGCAGCCGGGCGCGCACCGTGGGGTCCAGCCCGGCGGCCGGCGCGTCGGCCAGCAGCACCTTCGGCTCCGCCGCCAGCGCCAGCGCCAGCGCCGCGCGCCAGCGCACCCCGTCGGACAGCTGGTGCGGGTACAGCTCCAGCCGCCGCGCCGCCTGCGATACGTGCAGCCGCTCCAGCCACCGCACGGCCTCGCGCGCCCCGGTTACCTTGGTCCCGGTCACCTCGGCGAACTGCGCGGCCAACGTCTGGTGCGGCGTCAGCGGCCCGCCCTGCGGCAGCAGCACGACGCGCCCCTCGGGCCGCCGCACGCCGCCCTCCATCCGCACGCCGTCCGGCATCAGCCCGGCCAGTGCCCGCAGCAGCAGGCTCTTGCCCGCCCCGTCCGCCCCGGTGATGGCCAGCACCTCGGCCGGGCGCACGGCGATGTGGGCGTCGCGCACGATGATGGCGGCGGCGGAGTGGATCGCCAGCCCCTCGGCCTGCAACAGCGGTTCGGGCGCGCTCACGGCCGCTCCTCCGGGAAGGCGGCGGCCACGCCGTCGCCCACCGCGTTCAGCGCCGCCAGCGCCGCCGCCAGCAGCAGCGCCGGGGCCAGCAGCCCCATGGGGGCCTGCGCCGCCAGCGCCTCGCCGATCAGCGTCCCCCACGTATCCACCGGTGCCGGCGCGCCCAGGCCGACGGCGCCGGCGAAGCTCTCCACCGCCAGCGCGCGCGCCAGCACCGGCCACACCGCCGCCAGCAGCGGCCCGGCGACGGTGGGAATGGTGTGCCGCCACAGCACCATGGCCGGCGTCAGCCCGGCGGCGCGCGCCGCCATGGCGTATTCGCGCCGGGCACGGGCGCGCAGCGTGGCGCGCGCGGCCAGCGCCGCCGCCGGCACCGCCGCCGCCGCGACGGCGAGGATCAGCAGGTCGACCCCGCGCCCCAGCAGCCCGCCCGCCAGCACCGGCAGCAGCGCCAGCGGCAGCGCCGCCAGCCCCCGTGCCGCCTGCGTCAGCCGGCGCTCCAGCCGTCCCCCCGCCGCAACGGCCAGGGCGCCCCAGCCGGCCCCCACCAGCGCCGCCAGCGTGCCGCCGACCAGCGCCATCGCCAGCGTCGTGTGCCCGGCGTCCAGCGCGCGCACGACCGGGTCGCCGGACGGGCCGGCCAGCATCGATTCCACGAACCCCAGCAGGGCGAGCACGGCCAGCGCCCCCACCCCGTGCACCGCCGGCCGGTGCGCGGCGAAGCGCCGCCGCGCCGCCTGCGCGGGCGTCTCCATCACCGGGTCGAAGCGGCCTGCGTCCATATCCTGTCCCATGCCTCACGCCGCCCGCTCACGCGGGTCGAGCCAGCCGCCGACGATCCGCCCGGCCACATGCAGCGCCAGCACCATGCCCCCCAGCGCCGCCGCCGCCGCGACCGCCGGCCCCGCGGCCCCGGCCCGCGCCTCTTCCAGGAACAGCGCCCCGGTGCCGGGCAGGTCGAACAGCCCCTCGCCCAGCACCGCGCCGGCCGTCAGCGCGGCGGCCATGCCGCCCAGCGCCCCCGCCACCGGGGCCAGCGCCGCCGGCAGCGCGTGCCGGCGCAGCACCCGCCCGGCCGGCACGCCGCGCCCGCGCGCCGCCAGCACGAACCCGCCCTCCAGCGCCGCCGCCAGCGCGGCCCGCGCGATGCGCGCCCCGTCCGCCGCCGGCGCCACGGCCAGTGCGGCCAGCAGCAGCCCCGGCGATCCGCCCCGCCCGACGGCGAAGGCCACCGCCACCGCCAGGAAGGCCGGCACCGCCGGCCCCAGCGCGGCCAGCGCCGCCCCCGGCGCGCCCAGCGGCCCGCGCCGGAAGCGCCCGGCCGCCAGCCCCAGCGGCACCCCCGCCAGCAGGCCCAGCGCCAGCGCCCCCGCCACCAGCCCCAGCGTCACCGGCAGCGCCGCCAGCGCGCGCGCGGCCCCGTCCCCCGCCGCCAGCACCGCCAGCGCGGCGAGCAGGGCCAGCCCCGGCAGCGCGCCGATCAGGCGCCGTGCGGCGAAACTCAGCATGGCGTATCGCAAGAGGGCGCGCCGGCCGGGCGGCGCAGGCGGGAAGGCATGGGCCGGGAAAGCATGGACCGGGAAGACATGGACAAGCTGGCCGTTCGTCCTGCTGCGGATCGGTTTTGTGCGACGGTAAGCGCGAATCCCTTACATCGGCAACGGGAAAGCAACGCGGTGCCAAGGCAGTACCGCCGCCGAAGCCGGGGAGACGTGGCCGCCGCGCGTGTTGACACAGCCAGGGGATCCGGCAAACACAGGTGACGGCAGCCCATCGCCATGAACGACATGCCCATCCGTGAGCCGCAGGCCGCACCGTGCGCCGCCCCCTTGCTCGTCCCCGGCCGCACCTGCTGGCGGATCGAGCGGGCGCAGCGCGTCGGCCTCGCCATCGACGCCGCCGATTACTTCACCTACGCCAAGGCGGCGATGCGGCGGGCCAGGCGCTCCATCCTGCTCACCGCCTGGGATCTCGACACGCGCGTGCGCCTCACGCCGCAGCGCCAGCATCCCGGCCGGCCCGACCGGCTCGGCCACTTCCTGAACTGGCTGGCGGCGACGCGGCCCGACCTGCACATCCGCGTGCTGAAGTGGGACTACGCCGAGATCTTCGACCTCACGCGCTGGCAGCGGCCGCTGGCGGTGCGCCGCTGGTTCACCCACCCGCGCCTCGACTACCGGCTGGACAGCGACCACCCGACCGGGGCCTGCCACCACCAGAAGCTGCTGGTGGTCGACGACGCGCTGGCCTTCTGCGGCGGCATCGACCTGACCGCCAACCGCTGGGACACCCGCGCCCACGCCCGGTGGGAGCCGGTGCGCCGCCAGCCCGACGGCAAGCCGTACGAGCCCTTCCACGACGTCATGATGGCGGTGGACGGCGACGCCGCCCGCGCGCTGGGCGACCTGTTCCGCGAGCGCTGGCGGCGCGCCACCGGCCGGACGATCCTGCCGGCACCCTCCGGTCCCCTGGCCGGTCACGACCCCTGGCCGGACGGGCTGGAGCCGCTGTTCCGCGACTGCGACGTCGCCATCGCCCGCACCGATCCCGCCTGCGGCGGCCGCGACGAGGTGCGGGAGGTGGAGGCGCTGTACCTGGCGGCGATCGCCGCCGCCCGGCGCTGCATCTACCTGGAAAGCCAGTACTTCGCCGCCCACGCCATCGCCGACGCGCTGGCCGCCCGGCTGGCCGAGCCGGACGGGCCGGAGGTCGTGCTGGTCAACCCCGTGCGCACCACCAGCTGGCTGGAGAACGAGGTGATGCTGGGTGCGCGCGCCCATCTGGCGCAGAAG
>Ga0196976_1001087_pt1 | contig 13557 bp, 11 predicted proteins | sample S3v_513CmetaG_FD_148644 | JGI IMG/M metagenome (GOLD analysis project Ga0196976, IMG submission 148644) | Soil microbial communities from Anza Borrego desert, Southern California, United States - S3+v_5-13C | ecosystem: Environmental > Terrestrial > Soil > Desert | place: USA: California...
CCGCCGTGGACCTCGATGGGCTCACCCGCGCTGGCGCCGTGGTCGCGCGTACCCTCGCCGCGATGCAGGCGGCGGTCCGCGAGGGCGTCACCACGGCGGAGCTCGACGACATCGCGGGGCGGACGACCGCGCAGCACGGCGCGCAGCCGGCGCCGCGGCTCGTGTACGGCTTCCCGGGCGTCGCCTGCACTAGCGTGAACGACGAGGCCGTGCACGGCATCCCGGGCCCGCGGCGGCTCGCGCGCGGGGACCTCGTCTCGCTCGACGTCACGGTGGAGCTCGACGGCTACTTCGCGGACGCGGCCATCACGGTCGGCGTCCCGCCGCTCTCCGACGAGGCGGCGCGGCTGGTGGCGTGCGCGGAGGCGGCGTTCCGCAAGGGCGCGGCCGCGGCCCGCGCCGGCGCGCTCGTGTCGGAGATCGGGAGGGCGGTGGAGCGCGAGGTGGAGCGCCGCGGGTTCCGCGTCCTCCGGGAGATCTGCGGCCACGGGGTGGGCCGGGACATCCACGAGGATCCCCAGATCGCGAACCACGCGATCCCCGGCGACGCGACGCGCGTCTCCGACGGGCTGGTCATCGCGCTCGAGCCCGTGATCTCCGCGCGGACGCGCCGGACGCGGCCCGGCGCGGACGGGTGGACCATCCTCAGCGCCGACGGGAGCCTCACCGCGCACCACGAGCACACGCTCGTCGTCACGCGCGCGCGGCCGATCGTCGTCACCGCGGCGCGGGCCTGATCGCCGGCGCCCGATGACCGAGACGGTCCTGCGCTGATGCCCGTGCTCGGCCGCAGCCGCGCGGTGCTCGGCGTCGACGCGTCGTGGACCGAGGGCGAACCGAGCGGCGTCGCGCTGGTGGTCGAGCGTGGTGGGGCGTGGACCGCCGTGGCCGTCGCGCCGAGCTACGCCACCTTCGTGGCGCTGGCCTCCGGCATTGCGGTGGACTGGGACGCGCCGGCGATCCCGGGCGGCCGGGCGGACGCGCGCGCGCTCCTCGACGCCGCGGCCCGCCTCGCGCCCGACGCGGAGGTGGTGGTCGCCGCGCTCGACCTGCCGCTGGCGCTCACGCCCATCCTGCGCCGCCGGGTGGCCGACGACGCGCTCTCCCGGGCGTTCGGTGCACGCGGGTGCGGGGTCCACTCCCCGACGGACCCGCGGCTCGCCGCCACCTCGGAGCGTATTCACCGAATGTTCATCGAGCGCTCCTTCACGCTCGCCACCACGCAGGCGCGCGCCCACCCGCGGAGCCTGCTCGAGGTCTTCCCGCACACGGCCCTGCTCGCGCTCCTCCCCTCCGAGTACCGGGTGCCCTACAAGGTCGCGAGGGCCGGGAGGTACTGGCCCGCGCGGTCGCCGGTCCAGCGACGCTCGGCCCTGCTCGCGCAGTGGCGGCGAATCCACGCGGCGCTCGCCGGCCGGATCGCCGGGATCGCGCTCCCGGTGCCCGGGACGCCGCCGAAGGCCGGCCGGATGAAGAGGTACGAGGACGCGCTCGACGCGGTGCTCTGTGCCTGGGCGGGGGTCGAGTTCCTCGCCGGCCGCGCCCAGGCCTACGGCGACGCGACCGCGACGATCTGGACTCCCTGACGGCGGCGCGGGTCGGCGGGCCCGACCCGCGCCGGATCCGCCCCCAGAGCAAGCCCGCGCCTGCGGGCCGCCGCCGCTCGAGGGTGACGAGCGCGGCGAGCGCCGGGAGCCCCCGGTGCTCCTCGACGACGAGCGGCGTCACCATGGCCGCGCGACCGGCGCGTCCTCGTCCTCCCCGATGCCGAGCGCGCGGAGCCCGAGGATCGCGGCGGTCCTGAACTCCTCGAACGTCGTCCACCCGCGGAGCTCGTAGTGCAGCACCCCGGGATGCGGCCGCGCCCACGGCGACATCGGGCCCGCGAGCCGGAACTGCTCCTCGTCGACCCCGAACGGCGCCAGCACCTCGCGCTGCGAGGCGTAGCGATCGAGCATCGCCCGCTTCTTCTCCCGCTCGCCGGGCGTGAGGCGGTGGCGGACGGCGCGCGGCCCGGGGAGGAACTCGTTCGTCGCGAGCCGTCCGCCGGCCAGGTGGGAGCCGGTCATCTCGACGAGCCGCGGCGCGGCGCCCTCCGCGCGCCGGAGGAGCGACAGCGCGGCGCGGGTGGCGAGCGCCGCCGCGTCGTGGTCCGGGTGTCCGCCCTCGTACGCGTGCGCGACGACGATCCGCGGGGCGAGCGCCGAGAGGACCGCCGCGAGCTCCCGCGCGAGCGGCGCGAGGGCGCGCACGACCTCCTGGTCGGTCCCCGCGAGCCGGACGATCCGCGCGACCCCCGCGATCGCCAGCGCGTCGCGCGCCTCGTCCGCCCGGAGCCGAGCATACGCCGCGCGGTCGGGATGCCCCGAACGCAGGCGCGGATCACGCGGCGCGCCGTCGGTCACGTGCACGACGGCCGCCTCCTCGCCGCGGAGGAGGACCGAGGTGGCCCCGACGGTCTCGTCGTCGGGATGCGCGCCGACCACGACCACGCGCACGAGGGGTGGACCTCAGAGCTTCTTGTCGGGCGGGGGCTCCGACGCCTCGGGCGCGACCTCCGGGGTGGGCTCGGGCTCGACCTCCTGCTCCGAAGGCCCCTCGCCCGTCCCGCTCGCGCCCGGATCCGCCGGGCCGCCGCCGATGGCGGAGGGCGCGACCCGCTGCAGGATGCCGGGCACCACCGAGGCGAGGCGCTCCTGGAGCTGGTCGCCCACCTCGCTCTGCGCCTCCGGCAGGCGATCCAGCATCTTCTTCCCGAGCGGGCTCGAGTAGAAGGCCGTCGCCCGCTTCAGCTCGTCGCCGGTGAACCGCTTGTCGAGCGCCTGGGCCTGCGCGTCGATGGCCTCGCCGTACTTGAGATCCTTCCCGAGCTCCTTGCGGAGGTTGGTCTTGAGATCGTCGGGCACCTTCTCGCCCTTGGCGATGAGCGACCGCGAGACCGCCTCCGAGAGCCCGTCGGCCGAGCGATCGAGCAGGCGCTCCCAGTTCGTCTCCGGCACGAGGGCGCGCGAGAGGGCGCGCGCCTGCTCGGTGGGCGGTTTGCCCTGCGCCTTCGCCTGGCCATCGGGCGTCGCGCCGGGGGTGGCGCTGGGCGGAGCGGCGAGCGCCGGGGAAGCGAGGACCAGCAGGGCCAGGATCGGAGCGCGCATCGGTTGTCTCCCGTCGGTTCGGCAAAAGGTGCTCACGGGCGGTCGCCGGAGAAGGCGAAGACGTACGCGGTGGGACACGGGCGAGCCCGACCGCGGGCCTCGGCCGCCGGCCGCGCCGGCTCGCCGCGCCGCCCGGCGGCCCGCCGGAGGTAGACTCTGCCGCTCCATGCCCCTGCCCGACGGCGTCCAGAGCCGGCTCCTCCTCCTCGCCGCCGCCGCCCTCTGGTCCACGGCCGGCGCCGCCATGAAGCTGTGCGGCCTCCAGGGGCTCCAGATCGCGGGCGGGCGCTCCCTCGTGGCCGGCGTGTTCCTCCTCGCGGTGCTCCCGGGCGCGCGCCGCTGGCCGTCGCGGCGGATGATCCTCGGGGTCGCGGGGTACGCCGCGACGGTGGTCCTGTTCGCGACGGCGAACAAGCTCACCACGGCCGCCAACGCGATCTTCATCCAGTCGAGCGCGCCGCTCTGGGTGCTCGTGCTCTCCCCGGCCGTGCTGCGCGAGCGCGCAGACCGCAGCGAGCTCCTCGCGATCCCCGTCTACGCGCTCGGCCTGTCCCTCTTCTTCCTCGACGACCTCCGGACCCCCGGCCAGCTCCAGGGGAACCTCGTCGCGCTCGCCGCGGGGCTCACCTTCGGCCTCTGCATCATGGGCCTGCGCCGGGCGCAGGAGGACGCCGAGGCGGCGCTGGTCTGGGGGAACCTCCTCGCGGCGGCCGCGGTGCTCCCGTTGTGGGGGCAGGGGCCCGCGCCCGCGGGGGCCGACCTCCTCCTCCTCGCGTACCTGGGCGTCTTCCAGCTCGGCCTCGCGTACCTCTGCTTCGCGCGCGGCATCGCCCGCGTCCCCGCGCTGGAGGCGTCGCTGCTCGTGCTGCTCGAGCCGATCCTGAACCCCATCTGGACGTTCGCGTTCACCGGCGAGCGGCCCGGCCCGTGGGCGCTCGCGGGCGCGGGCGTCGTGCTGGCGGCGACGGTCTGGAGAACGGCCGCGCCGGCGCTCGCCCGCCGGGCCGCGTCGTCGCGCGCGCGGAGCGGCGCTGCGAAGAGCTAGCTCAGCACGAGGTCGCGCTCCGGCACCGGCGCGCCGTGGACGAAGTCGGCGATCTCGTCCCGCCGCGCCATCGCGTCGGCGAACCCGAGCTCCATCGCACGCTTGATGTAGACCGGCTCGAACGCGAGGTAGCTGAGGAGATCCTCGCCGGTGGTCCCGGTGGCGCCGATGTTCTTGAGCAGGTAGCGGAGCATGCCCGGGAAGCGGCCGTACTCGTCCGCGGCCATCAAGCTCAGGTCCTGCGACGGCCGGAGGACGAGCGCAGAGATCGGGCGGACGTCGAGGTCGGCGCGGGCGAGCCGGTCCCGCGGGATGGCCGCGATCGCCCGGTTCATCCGCTCGAGCCGCTCGAAGTCGCTGTCGATCGAGTCGAGGAAGACGGCGTTCAGGAGCACGCCCGCGATTTCCGACACCGGCATCCAGTGCGCGCGGTCCCGCGGCTCGGCGGCCGCCGTCTCCCCCGCCGGCCGGAGGTAGCGCACGCTGATCCCGAGGATCCGGTCCGCCCCGAGGTGGATCGCGGGGCTCATCGGGTACGGCATCCGCACGCACCCGTCCCCGTAGTAGCTCTGGCCGATCTTCACGGGCGGGAAGAAGACCGGGATCGAGGCCGAGGCCATCACGTGATCGAGCAGGAGCCGGGCACGCACCCCGAGGCGCGACGAGCGCGTCCAGGGCCGGATCTCCGGCTCCCCCTCGAAGAAGCTCACCCCGGTGTGCGTGTGGTAGTTCGTGGCCGAGACCGCCACGCCGCGGAGGAGCCCCGCCTTGAGGTTCCGCCGCATCCGCCCCAGCGGGATCTCCTTCTCGAGGAACTCGCGCAGCGGGCTCGCGTCGAGGAGGTAGTTGATGCCGCTCCGGCCGATGAGGCCACCGGCCGAGAGATCGAGGATCCAGCGCGTGCCGATGCGGGCCAGGCCGAGCGCCCCGGTCTTGTAGACGCGGTCCGGCGTGAGCGCGCTCCAGCTCTTGGCCAGCCGCTCGGCGGTCGCCTGGAAGTCCTCGGCCCCGCTGCCGAGCGCGACCGCGTTGATCGCCCCCGCGCTGATGCCGGCGAGCACCCGGAACGGAAGCGGGCCGGGTCCGACGATCCGGGCGACGGCGCGGAGCGCGCCGACCTGGTAGGCCGAACGGGCACCGCCTCCGGTGAGGACCAGACCCAGCTGCACAGTGAAAATTCTAGCGACCACGGCGCGGTGCGGCATCGCGGAGGGCCCGCGTGGAGCCGCGCCCAGGTGGGCTCGGTGCCGCGCCCCATGGCGGCGAGCACGCGATGGAGCGCCCTCGGGGCGGCGGTCCCTCCTCGCGTCCTGCACCGTCCGTGGAACGCCCCTGCCCAACCGCGGCGCCACGGTTCCGCGCGACGGGGCGATCCCACGGCCGCGCCGCTGGCGCGCCGCTCGCATCGCGCCGGGCGGCGCCCGTGTCGGGCGAGGGGGACCGCATGGCGCGCGCACGAGACGTGGTGGGGCTCACCGTGGCGGCGCTCCTCGCCGCGGCGTGCGGGGGAGCGGACGGAGGGCCGTCCGATCCCGGCGGGCCGCCGGGGCCGACCGGCCCGACCGGCCCGGGCTCGAGCAACTTCACGTTCGGCACCCCCGGCCCGTGGCCGATCGCCAACCAGCTCTACGGAGCAGCGGACGGGATCCGCGAATCGCCCGTCGTGGCGCTCACCACCGACGAGGCCCAGAACCGGTGGATCGCGACGCCCGGCGCCCTCTACCTCGCCCGGCCGGGCGCCCCGGGTCTCCGCCGCTACGACGGCCGCGACGGCCTCCACTTCCAGGGGAACGCGGCCCGCTACTGCAACGGCCGGCAGATGATCGACGATCGTCCCTGCGCCGGACGGGAGGCGTGGGGCCAGGGGGAGGCGCCCGGCATCAAGACCATCGCGGGCGGCGGGCCGGACGAGGTCTTCGTCGGGTACCACGGCCGGCACACCGAGGGCATCGACTGCGCCGGCGACGGCAGCGGGCAGGACGACTGCGATCCGCTGGCGCACAGCGGGAAGATCGACCGCGTCCGCCTGCGTCCGGACGGGACGCTCCAGGTGGATCGGCTCGACCTCGTGGCCATCAACCACGGCGGAAAGTACTGGCACGACCGGACCATCCACCGCCTCGTCTACGACCACCTCGTGCGGCCGCACACGCTCTACGCCGGCACCGAGCACGGCGTGACGATGCTCCTCCCCGATCGGTTCCGGCTCCCGGACCCGGGCGAGTGGTGGAACGACGCGTACAAGGAGTGGATGGGCGACCACCTCCACGCGCGCGTCTGCTGGGAGCGCGCGTGCGACGGCACCGCGAGCGGCCAGCGCATGGGCGACTGGCTCGGGCTCGCGATCGACGCGACCGGCGGCCTATGGCACGCCGGGCGCTGGACCGCCGGGCTCATCTCGTGGGACCCGGATCCCGTCCGCTGGTTCGCGCGCAACGGCGACGCGTTCGAGGTGGCCTTCGGAGATCCGTACCCGGGCCCCGGCTCGAGCAACCCACCGGTCTTCCCGGTCGCGAAGGAGGGTCACTCGGTCTTCCTGTCCTCGGTGAGCGTCTGCCCCGACGGCCGCGTCTGGTTCGGCAGCCTGGGCCCGGACGACGGCGTCGAGGCGACGATCGCGTCGTACGGGCCGGAGGGGTTCCGCTACTTCACCACCGCGGAGGTGGGCCTCCCGGAGCGGCCGGTCCGCGATCTGGTCTGCCTGCCCGACGGCCGGCTCGCCATCGCCAACCCGTACTCGGGCCTCGTGCTCTGGGATCCCTCCACCGGGGCATCGACGCCCATCCGCGCAGGCTCCGGCCTGCCGAGCGACGTCGTCCTGTCGCTGGAGCTGGACACGATGCCGTCCCCGCCCACGCTCCACGTGGCCACGGCGGGTGGCGCAGCAGCACTCCGCGTGCTTCCGCGAGGCCTCCAGGCTGCAGGCTCCAGGCGACGGGAACTGCGTCGTGCAGCTCCCTGAAGCCTGGAGCCTGAAGCCCGAAGCCTTCCCATGTGCGCCTCTCGCGCACCCGCACACCTGTCCCTGCGGTCCTGGATTTCCGGGGGAGCCCGGTCCCTGGTAGAAATTCGTGCATGGACCTGAATCGCGTGTCCCTGCGCTGGAAGATCACGATGCTCGTGGCCGTGACCACCACCCTCTCGGCGGTGCTCGCGCGGCTCGCGTTCGCGTGGCTGGGCGGGCCGGTCGGCGCGGTCTTCGTGATCCTCCTCCTGGTCGGGGGCGCCTCCACGCTCGCGTTCTTCCTCGGCGGCAACCTCGTCGGTCCGCTCGTGTCGCTGCGCGACGCCGCGCGGAAGATCGCCCAGGGCGACTTCTCGAACATCTCGAAGCAGGACGCCCAGGCCGGCGGCGAGGTCGCCGAGCTCGCCGAGAGCTTCTTCCAGGCGTCTCGGAATCTGCAGACGTTCCTGAAGCAGCTCTCCGAGACCTCGGTCACCACGCAGCGCGGCGCGGGCGAGATCCTGGCGAGCGTGGCGCGGCTCGCGGCCATGAGCGCGCAGCAGGCCGCGGCCATCAACGAGACCACCACCACCGCCTCCGAGATCGCCCAGACCTCGAAGCAGGCGACCGAGCACGCCAACTCGGTCATCGAGATCACGCAGCGCTCCGACGACCTCTCGCGCGCCGGCCTCAACACGGTCGAGGAGGCGGTCAAGGCGAGCGCGGCCCTCGGCGAGCAGGTGAACCGGATCGCGGCGACGATGGCCGACCTCTCGGAGCGGACGCAGCAGGTGGGCGAGATCATCGCCTCGGTGAAGGACCTCGCCGAGCAGTCCAACCTCCTCGCGCTCAACGCCTCCATCGAGGCCTCGAAGGCCGGCGAGCACGGCCGCGGCTTCTCGGTGGTCGCCATGGAGATGCGCAACCTGGCCGAGCAGTCCCGCCAGGCCGCCGTCCAGGTTCGGTCGATCCTCCAGGAGATCCAGCGCGGCGCCCGCGACGCGGCCGCCGCGACCGACGAGGGCGCGAAGCGCGCCAGCGCCGCCGTTCGCCTCTCCCGCAGCGCCGGCGAGGCCATCGAGGGGCTCGCCCTCGTGATCAAGGACTCCGCCCTCGCCGCCCGCCAGATCGCGGCCAACACGCGCCAGCAGACCATCGGCGTCGAGCAGATCGTGACCGCCGTCTCCGAGCTCTCTGCGGCCATCAACGAGAGCGCCGAGGGGACCAAGATCATCGAGCAGGGGTCCGCTTCGCTGTCGAGCATGTCGAAGGAGCTCGCGGAGGCGGTCAACCGGTTCCGCGTCTAGCGAGCGGGTTTTCCCGAGAGTGGTTCGGGCTCCCGCCCCCGCCAGCGGACCCGCTCCCGGTCCCGCACCCGGCAGTTCCCCCTGGACCGACCGGCACCACCGCCATACAACCCGCCCCCGTGCCCTTCACCCTCCACCCCTGCCCCGTGGATCCGACGAGCCGCGCCCGCCGCGGCACCCTGGTCACGCGCCACGGGCGCGTCGAGACGCCCTGCTTCATGCCGGTCGGCACCCGCGCCTCGGTGACCGGACTCACGCCCGAGGACCTGCGGGCGCTCGGCGCGCAGATCATCCTCGGCAACACCTACCACCTGCTCCTCCGGCCGGGGCCGGACGCGATGCGGGCGCTCGGCGGGATCCACCGGTTCATGAAGTGGGACGGCCCGGTGCTCACCGACTCGGGCGGGTTCCAGATCTTCTCGCTCTCCGCGGACCGGTCGATCACCGAGGAGGGCGCCGCGTTCCGGAGCTACCTCGACAACCGGCGCCACCTGCTCTCGCCGGAGAGCTCCATCGACATGCAGACCGCGCTCGGGTCGGACGTGATGATGGTCCTCGACGTCTGCGTCGAGTCCACCGCGCCCCGGCCCCAGATCCGCGCGGCCATGGAGCGGACGCACCGCTGGGCGCTGCGGAGCCTCGCCGCCCGCACCGACCCGGGCCAGCTCCTCTTCGCCATCGTCCAGGGCGGGCTCGACCTCGGGCTCCGCGCGGAGTCGGCGGCGTTCCTGTCGGGCCACCCGTTCGACGGCTTCGCGATCGGCGGCGTCGCCGTCGGCGACACGCGGGCGGAGCGGGCCGAGGTCGTCGCGGCCGCCGCGGCCGCGCTCCCGGCGGTGAAGCCGCGCTACCTCATGGGCGTCGGCACGCCGCCCGACATCCTCGAGGCCGTCGGCCAGGGCGTGGATCTCTTCGACTGCATCCTCCCCACCACGCTCGCCTGGCAGGGCACCGCCTTCACCTCGACGGGCCGCGTGCGGCTCACGCGCTCCGAGCACCGGCTCGCCGAGGCGCCGCTGGACGCCGCCTGCGCGTGCCCCACGTGCCGCCTCCACTCCCGCGCCTACCTGCACCACCTCATCAAGTGCCGCGAGCCGCTCGGCCCGCGGCTCCTGTCGGTCCACAACCTCACGCACTACCAGGACCTGCTCCGCGGCGCGCGCGACGCCATCGAGGCGGGCACGTACGCGGCCTACGCGCGCGGGCGCCTCGAGGCGCTCGACCGGCACGAGCACGATCCGTCGAAGCGGCCGCCGGGCCGCAGGCGCGAGTCCGCGCTCCCCGAGGCGGCGGCGCCCGGCGCCGTGCCCGCCGCGCGGTTCGAGGTGGTCCGCACGTCGCAGGGCGCGCCCGCGGTCCGCGACGCGGAGGCCGGCGAGGTGATGCACCCGGTGGTCGGCGCCGCCGTCGAGTCGGAGCGGCTCTACGCGGCGCAGGCGCGCCTCGCCGAGCGGCTCGCCCTCCCCGGAGAGCCGCTCGTGCTGTTCGACGTCGGGCTGGGCGCGGGCTCGAACGCGCTCGCCGCGATCCGCGTCGCGCGGCGGGCGGCGCCCGGTGGGCGCGGCCTCGCGATCGTCAGCTTCGAGCGGGAGCTGGGCGCGCTCGCCCTCGCCGCGTCCGAGCCGGGCGCGGCCGCGCTCGGGCTCGACGCCGCCGACGCCGCGGCGCTCCGCGCCGTCCTCGCCGGCGGCCGCCATGAGGAGCCCCGGGTCACCTGGCGCCTCGTCCTCGGCGACGCGACCGAGACGCTGCCCCGGGAGCCGGCCCGCGCGGACGTGGTCTTCTGGGATCCCTTCAGCCCGCGCGTGAACCCCGCGCTCTGGTCGGTGGCGGTCTTCCGGGCGCTGCGCGCCCGGTGCGGCCCGGCCGCGACGCTCTTCACGTACAGCACCGCGACGTCCGTGCGCGCCGCCCTGCTCCTCGCCGGGTTCTTCGTCGGCGCCGGCGATCCGAGCGGACCGAAGCACGAGACCACCGCGGCGGCGACCGATGCGGCCCTCCTCGCGCGGCCGCTCGACGCCCGCTGGCTCGCGCGGCTCGTCCGCTCCTCAGCCCCGCTCCCCCCCGACGCCGCCGCGGACGCCCTGGACGCCATCCGCGGGCACCCGCAGTTCCGGTGAGCGCAGCCGCCGCCGGGCGACGAGGAGCAGGCGGTAGAGGCCGTAGCTCAGCGCGAGCACGAGCCCCGCGACCGCGAGCCCGGCGGCCGGCCCGAGCGTCTTGCCCACGGTCGAGGCGAGCCCGCGGAGCGGGTACAACGGGAACCAGTACGGCAGCAGGTACCAGCCGTACACGATCGGCAGGTGGATCGCGTACACGCCCAGCGAGCTCTTGCCGAGCGGCGCCGCCCGCGCGGCGAGGGCCGCTGGCACGAGGGAGAGGAGCGCGAGCACCGCGAGCACCACGCCGATCCGGTACGCGACGAGCACGGGGTCGCCCGGCGTCCGGTGGCCGAGGCCCCACCACTGCGTGGCGGCCAGGATCAGCGCGGCGGCGACGACGCCGAGGCCCGCGGCCGCGCGCCGGTCGGCGGGCGCGAGCAGCCCCACGAGCGTCCCGGCGAAGAAGTACGACGCCCACGGGAAGATCGGGAACGCGGACGTCCCGCCGATCACCTGGACGAAGGCGATCCCAGGGATCGAACGCGGGAGACCCTGGGCCGTGGCGAAGACCTCGCCGGGGGTCACCGCGCGCGCGCCCGCGAGCACCGCGGCCGCCGCGAGCGCAGCCAGGATGGCGGCCCTGGCGAGCCGGGGCACCGGCAACGCCATCACGAGCGCCGTGACGAGGAGCGCGAGGGCGATGCAGTGCAGCGCGTCGAACGCGAGGAAGTGGGCCCAGATGTCGCGATCGCCGGCGACGAGCCGGCCCAGGGCCCACCCCGGCCAGCGGAGGCCGTACCCGATGACGAGCAGCAGCAGCACCCGGCGCAGCCGGCCCCGGGGGATGGCCCAGCCGGTCGCGCCGCTGCGGGAGATCGCGAGGGTGACCGCCCAGCCGGAGACGAGCAGGAAGAGCGGCGCGGTGAACCCGCGCGCCTGCCAGTACCGCGCCATGACCGGGCCTTGCCGCGCCGCGGTCGAGAGCACGGCGTCGAGCGTGTGGCCCATCACCATCGCCAGTACGCCCAGCGCGCGGGCGGCGTCGAGCGCGGCGAGCCGAGGGAGGCGGGGCGACGGGGCGGCCGCGAGAGCGGGTGTGGCGGATGCGGGCGCGGGCAACGAGCGGCTTACTTAGCACGATCGGTCGCCCGGCGCCCGCCAGGCAGCCCGGGAGGCGGGCGCCTCACTTCTTCAGGCCGGCCGCGTACGCGGCCACGGCCTTGATCTCGGCGTCCGACAGCTTGCCCTTGAAGGGCGTCATCTTGCCCTTCCCGCTCTCGACCACCTTGGCGGCGTCGGCGGCGGTGATCGTGAGCATGGTGAGGTCCTTCGCGCCCATCGACTTGCCGACCGCGTTCCCCTTCCCGTCGGCGCCGTGGCACATCTTGCACTTGGCCTGGAAGAGGGCCGCGCCGTCCTCGGCGCGGGCGGCGGTGGCGAGCAGCAGGACGAAGACGGCGGCGAAACGCTTCATGTGGTGAGTCCTCCAGCGGGTGAGAGACGGCGGTTCGGTCAGGGCGCCGGCATCCCGGCGACGGCGTTGGGCGCGGCCGCCTCCGCGCGCCGCGGCGCCCGGAACGTACCGACGAGGATCGGGACGGCGATCTTCACGAGCACGGTGAAGATGAGGAACCCCACGCCGAACACGCCGAAGGCGATGCCCCACTCCACCCACGTCGGGGAGTACGCGTAGATCTGCCCGAGGGTCGACGGGGTGAAGCCCGGGATGATGAGGCCCATGCCCTTCTCGACGTACACGCCCGCCCAGATGAGCAGGCAGCCGAGGTTGAGCGTCGTGAACCGGCGCCGGGTACGCGGCACGAGGAAGAGGACGAACGCGACCACGCTGCACGCGAGCGAGAGCCACGCGTACGGCACGAGCGTCCGGTGCTCCCCGAGCCCCTGCCAGAAGTACTGCGTGTACCGCAGGTGCTCCGTCGCGGAGTAGTACTCCTTGAAGAGCTCCGCGCCGAGCAGGAAGAGGTTCAGGAACATCGCGTACGCCATGAGCTCCGCGATCTTCCAGATCGCCTCGTCCTTGATCTCGAACCGGAACGCCCGGCGCAGGACCTGGAAGAGGATGATCATCACGGCCGGGCCGGAGCAGAACGCGGAGGCGATGAACCGCGGGGCGAGGATGGACGCGTTCCAGTACGGCCGCGCCGCCATGCCGTTGTAGAGGAACGCGGTCACGGAGTGCGTCGAGATCGCCACCGGGATGGAGAGCAGCACGAGCGGCAGGAACACGCGCTTGTCGTACCCCTCGCCGCGGTACGTCTTGAACAGGAGGTACAGCACCAGCGCGAGGTTGAGGAGGAGGTACGTGTTCAGGACGAGCGCGTCCCAGGTCAGCATGGAGCGCGGGAAGTTGGGCGTCCCGACGAACGGCATCATGTGGAGGAACCGGTCCGGCCGCCCCATGTCCACGAGGATGAAGAGGAGGCACATCGTGAGCGCGCTCACGGCGAGGAGCTCGCCCAGCACCACCACCTCCTTGATCGGCTTCCACTGGTAGACGTAGGCCGGGACGACGAGCAGCACCGCCGCGGCGGCGACGCCGACGAGGAAGGTGAAGTTGCCGATGTAGAAGGCCCAGGAGACGTCGTCGCGCATGCTGGTGGCGAGGAGCCCCTCGCGCGCCTGGTGCGCGTAGCAGCCCGCGCCGGCCGCGATCGCGACGGCGAGGAACCCCACCCAGAGCCAGTACCCGCGCTGGCCCGTCGTGACCTCGCGGGCGCAGCCCTTCAGGAAGTCGAGGAGGCCGGACATGGGGATCTCAGGTGGCGTAGAAGTAGAAGAACTTCGGGCGGGTCGCGAGCTCCTCCTTGAAGACGAAGACGCGCTTCGTCTCCATCACCTTCCGGATCTCGCTCTCCGGGTCGAGGAGGTTCCCGAACTTCCGCGCGCCGACCGGGCAAGCCTCGAGGCACGCCGGGTACCGCCCCGCCCGCGTGCGCTGGATGCAGAAGGTGCACTTCTCGACGACGCCCTTGGGCCGCGGCCGGTTGCC
>Ga0196976_1001088_pt1 | contig 13532 bp, 4 predicted proteins | sample S3v_513CmetaG_FD_148644 | JGI IMG/M metagenome (GOLD analysis project Ga0196976, IMG submission 148644) | Soil microbial communities from Anza Borrego desert, Southern California, United States - S3+v_5-13C | ecosystem: Environmental > Terrestrial > Soil > Desert | place: USA: California...
GTCCACGTTCACCAACCCGGTCCTGTGGGAGGACCTCGCGGACATCGACATCCTCCGCGTGGGCGACACCTACTACTACTCGGCCTCGACCATGGCGTACTCGCCGGGCGCGCCGGTCCTTCGGTCGTACGACCTCGTCAACTGGGAGTACGCGGGCCACTCGGTCCCGGTCCTGGACTTCGGGAACGCGTTCAATCTCAGCGGCGGCAGGGCCTACGTGAGGGGGATCTGGGCATCGTTCCTCGGCTATCGGCCGAGCAACCGGACGTTCTACTGGGGCGGCTGCATCCAGGGCGGCAACGGGACCTACGTCTACACCGCCTCCGCGGTCGAGGGCCCCTGGGTGAAGCACGGCCCGCTGCCCTGCTACTACGACGCGGGGCTGCTCGTCGACGACAACGACACGATGTACGTGGCCTACGGGAACACGAACATCAGCGTCGCCCAGCTCTCCGCCGACGGGTTCAGCCAGGTGCGGTCGCAGCAGGTGTTCACGACGCCGTCGAGCATCGGGACGCTCGAGGGCGCCCGGTTCTACAAGCGGAACGGCTTCTACTACATCTGGCTCACGCGGCCGGCCAACGGGCAGTACGTGCTCCGGTCCACGAGCCCGTGGGGCCCGTACACGATCCAGCAGGTGCTGCTCAACATGGGCACGCCCGTCCCGGGCTCCGGGGTCCCGCACCAGGGCGGCATGGTCCAGACGCAGAACGGCGACTGGTACTACATGGCGTTCATCGACGCGTACCCGGGCGGCCGCGTCCCGGTGCTCGCGCCGATCGACTGGGTGTCGGACTGGCCGGTCATCCGGACCGTCAACGGCGCCTGGGGCGCGACCTATCCGCGCCCGAACCTCCCCGCGCCGCCGCGCGCGGTGAAGCCGCCGACCGGCACCGACACCTTCACCGGGACGGCGCTCGGCCCGGAGTGGGAGTGGAACCACAACCCGGACAACACCCGGTGGTCGGTCGGGAGCGGACTGCGGCTGCAGACGGCGACGGTGACGAACGACCTGTACCAGGCGCGCAACACCCTGACGCACCGGATCCTGGGCCCGACGTCCACGGCGACGATCGTGCTCCACTACTCCGGGATGCGCGACGGCGATCGCGCGGGGCTCGCGCTCTTCCGCGACCTGTCCGCCTGGGTGGGCGTCCGGCGGGACGCCGGCGCCACCCGCGTCGCCTTCGTCAACAACATCAACATGAACAGCAGCTGGGCCACCGTCTCGACGGGGACCGAGGTGACGAGCGCGCCCGTCTCCGGCGGGAGGATCTGGCTGCGGCTCGCCGCCGACATCCGCCCGGGCACCGGCAGGCAAGGGCGCTTCTCGTACAGCACCGACGGCGTGAACTACACGCAGCTCGGCACGTACACCATGGGGAACGCCTGGCAGTTCTTCATGGGCTACCGGTACGGGATCTTCAACTACGCCACCGCGGCGCTGGGCGGCTCCGTGACCGTGGAGTCGTTCACGGTCTCGACGCCCTGAGCAGGGCCGGCGCGAGCGGGTCGGAGCCCGCACACGGGCCGGGCTTCGACCCGCCGGCGCGGTGCAGGCCGGCGGGGTCCGCTCCTGCCGCAGGAGGCGAGGTCGTCTTGGCGCGAGCGGCGGAGCACCGGCCGTCGCCCGCGCGTCCAGCCGTACGAAGCGCAGCAAACCCGTGTCGTTGCATTGCAGCTCTGGTGTGACGTTGTTCGCAATCGAAAGGAACGTGTCATGGCACGAAGGAACCACACATCCACGCGCCTCCTCGCGCTCGCGCTCGGGCTCCTCGCCGCGTGCGGCCCGGAGACGACGGGCGACGCGTACGAAGGGGCCGGCGGTCCGGACGCGGCCGCCGCGACCACGCTGGGCGCCGCGGCGGCGCAGTCGGGCCGCTACTTCGGCGTTGCGCTCGCCGCGGGTCGCCTGAGCGACGCGACGTACTCGGGCGTCGCGAGCCGCGAGTTCAACTCGGTGGTGGCCGAGAACGAGATGAAGATGGACGCCACCGAGCCGCAGCAGAACGTCTTCAACTTCAGCTCCGGCGACCGCATCTACAACTGGGCCGTCCAGAACGGCAACAAGATGGTCCGCGGCCACACGCTCACGTGGCACGCCCAGCAGCCGGGCTGGATGCAGAACATGAGCGGCACGACGCTGCGCAACGCGATGATCAACCACATCAACGGCGTGCTGGCCCACTACAAGGGCAAGATCGCCTACTGGGACGTGGTGAACGAGGCGTTCGCGGACGGCAGCGGCGGCGGGCGGCGCGACTCCAACCTGCAGCGGACCGGCAACGACTGGATCGAGGTGGCCTTCCGCACGGCGCGCGCGGCCGACCCCTCCACCAAGCTCTGCTACAACGACTACAACATCGAGGACTGGAACGCGGCCAAGACGCAGGGCGTCTACCGCATGGTCCAGGACTTCAAGTCCCGCAACGTGCCGATCGACTGCGTCGGCTTCCAGTCGCACTTCGGCTCGGGCGGCATGCCGTCCACCTTCCCGACGACGCTGTCCCGCTTCGCCGCCCTCGGCGTCGTCGTGGCGATCACCGAGCTCGACATCGCCCAGGCCAACCCCACTGCGTACGCGAACGTCGTGAAGGCGTGCCTCAACGTCCCGCAGTGCGTCGGCATCACGGTCTGGGGCGTGCGCGACACCGACTCGTGGCGCGGCGCCGCCGAGGCGTGCCTGCTGTTCGACGGGTCCGGCAACAAGAAGCCCGCGTACACGGCCGTCCTCGACGCCCTCAACGCGGGCCAGCCCAGCGGCACCACCTACGCCCTGACCGTCACGAAGAGCGGGACGGGGAGCGGGACGGTCGCGGGCGGCGCGATCAACTGCGGCGCGACCTGCTCCGCGAACGTCGCGAGCGGCACGGCCGTGACGCTGACCGCGACGCCCGCGGGGGGCTCGACGTTCGGCGGGTGGAGCGGCGCCTGCACCGGGACGGGGAGCTGCATCGTCACGATGACGGCGGCCCGCACGGTCACGGCGACGTTCAACGGGTCCACGCCCACGGGCCCGATCTCGCTCAACGCGGGCGGCGCGGCGAGCGGGAGCTGGGTGGCCGACACCGGCTTCTCCGGCGGCAGCACCTACTCGGTCACGACCGCGATCGACACCGCGCAGCTCAGCGGGACGATCCCGCCGCAAGCCGTCCTCCAGACGGAGCGGTACGGGGAGTTCACGTACACGCTCGGCGGCTTCGCCGCCGGGAGCGCGCAGGCGGTGACGCTGTACTTCGCGGAGGTCTACTGGACCGCCGCGGGCCAGCGGACGTTCAACGTCGCGATCAACGGCGCGACGGTCCTCTCCGCCTTCGACATCTTCGCGGCCGCGGGGGGCGCCGGGAAGGCGATCTCGCGGACGTTCAACACCACGGCGAGCGCGAGCGGGCAGGTGGTGATCCAGTTCACCCGCGCCGGCGGCCCGGACAACCCGAAGGTCAACGCGATCGCCGTCGGGGCCACCTCTCCCGGGACCACGTACGCGCTGACCGTCACGAAGACCGGGACCGGGTCGGGCACGGTCGCGGGCGGCGCGATCAACTGCGGCGCGACCTGCGCGGCGACGCTCGCGAGCGGCACGACGGTCACCCTGACGGCGACGCCGGCGACCGGGTCCACGTTCGGCGGCTGGAGCGGCGCCTGCACGGGGACCGGGAGCTGCGTCGTCACCATGACGGCGGCCCGCGCGGTCACCGCGACGTTCAACGGCACGCCGACCGACACGTGCCGGACGCCGGCGGCCACCGGCCAGAGCGGCAACTTCAACACGACCGGCGCCGTCTGCTACGCGGTCAACGCCACCATCTACGGCTGGGGCTGCTCCAACGCCGACGGCCGCTCGGTGACCGTGAACGGCACCGCCGTGACCTGCGGGCAGATGCCGCTGCCGGGGAGCGCGCCGTACACGTTCCGCTTCACCGCCGGCTCGTACCCCTGGGCCAGCTTCTACTGGTGGTAGCCACCAGGACGAGCGCGACGCGAACGGCGGGTGCGGGTGGGCCCGCCGTTCGCCCCACGTAGGACCGGTACTTCGGCCGACGCGGGCAGCGTCCACGGCCCCTGAGGAGGCGGGCATGAGCGACGTCCACGCCGCCGTGGACCTCGGCACCGAGAGCGGCCGGGTCGTCGTGGGACGCCTGGACCAGGGCCGCGTCTCGCTGCGGGAGGTCCACCGGTTCGCGAACCGGACCAAGCGCGTGGAGTCCACGCTCCGCTGGGACCTCGAGCGGCTGCTCGGAGAGGTGCTGGCGGGCCTCGGCGCCGCCGCGAAGGTCTTCCCCGAGCTCGCCAGCGTGGCGATCGACGCGTGGGGGATGGACTTCGGCCTCCTGGACGCGCGTGGCCGGATGCTCGGGGCGCCGTTCCACCACGGCGACCAGCGCACGGAGGGGATCTCCGCGCGCCTGCACTCCCGCGTGCCCGAGGAGGAGCTCTGGGCGACCACGGGGGTGCAGCCGGAGCGCTCCAACACGCTCCACCAGCTGTTCGCGATGGTACGCCGGAGGTCGTCCACGCTGAGCCGCGCGGCACGCCTGCTGCTCATCCCCGACCTGCTCGCGTACCGGCTCTGCGGCACGCAGGTCGCCGAGCACACCGTCGCCTCCACCACGCAGTGCTACGACCACGAGCGGCGCGCCTGGCTCTCGCCGCTCCTCTCGCGGGTGGGGATCCCGGTCCACCTGTTGCCGCCGGTGGTGCCGTCCGGCACGTCGCTGGGGCGCGTGCAGGGGGCGGCGGCGCGGCGCGCGGGCCTCGCGGGCGTGGACGTGGTCGCGCCCGCGTGTCACCGCACGGCCTCCGCGGTCGCGGCCATCGCGCCGGACGCCCCGAGCTTCGCGTTCATCGTCGCGGGCGCGCTGTCCGAGGTGGGCGCGGTCGCGGAGGCGCCCGTCAAGGCCGAGGTCGCCTGGACGCTCAGCTTCACCAACGGAGGCGGCGCCGACGGGACGACCAACCTGTACCGCACCATGGCCGGGCTCCGGCTCGTGCACGAGTGCCACCGCGCCTGGAGGCACCGCGGCGAGGTGCTCGACGACGACGCGCTCACCGCGCTCGCGGCCACCGGGAAGCGGTTCCTCGCCGTCGTGGACCCCGACGATCCGTCGCTCGCCGGGACCGACGACGTCTTCGCCGCGCTCCTCGCGTGCGCAGCGCGGCTCGGCCACGAGATCTCGGGCACGCGCGCCGATCTCCTCCGGATGGTCCTCGAGAGCCTCGCCTGGAAGTACCGCCGCTCCGTCCGGGAGCTCGAGGCGCTGCTCGGCCGACGCCTCGATGCCGTCCACGTCGTCGGCGAGGGCGCGCGGAACGCGCTGCTCTGCCAGCTCACCGCGGACGCCTGCGGGCGCCCGGTGCTGGCCGGTCCGGTGGAGGCGGCCGCCCTGGGCAACGTGCTCGCGCAGGCCGTCGCGGCCGGGACCTGCCAGTCGTGGGCCGAGGCCCGGCTCGTCGCGCGCAGCTCCGTCACGCCCGTCCGCTACGAGCCGCAGGACGCCGCGGCGTGGGACGAGGCCAGCGCGCGGATGGAGCCCGCCCTCGGCGGAGACCAGGTCGACGGAGGATCCCTTCAGTGACGCCGGCCGTCACCCACCGGAGATCCAACGAGGTTCGGCCGGAGCGACCGCGCGCCCTGCGCTCGCGCCTTTGACGAATCGGACCCCATTGACGAAAGGAGAGCTCATGCTCACCCAGCAATCGTCGAGATGCCTGTTCCCCACGATCGCGGCGCTCGCCGCGCTCTCGCTGGTCGCCTGCGAGCCGGGCCCGGAGACGTCGGGCGACGCGGCGCCGGCCGGGGAGCTGGCCGCCGCCGTCGCGTACACGTTCCACGTGTCTCCCACGGGCCATGACGCCAATCCAGGGACCCTGGCCGCGCCGTTCCGGACGATCACGCGGGCCCGCGACGCCGTGCGGACGGTCAACGCCAGCATGACCGGGGACATCCAGGTGTACCTGCGAGGCGGGACCTACGAGCTCCAGGCCCCGATCGCCTTCGGCCCGCAGGACTCGGGCAACAACGGCTTCCGGATCTTCTACCAGGCCTATCCCGGCGAGACGCCGGTCCTGAGCGGCTCGGTCAAGGTGACCGGGTGGACCCCGTACAGCGGCGCCGTCTACCGGGCCTCGCTCAACCGGTCGACGAAGCTCCGGTACCTGTACGTGAACGATCAGCGGGCGGCCATGACGAGCAAGCAGGTCACCGCCCGCGGCGGCTACGGCACGTACTCCGTCACGGCCGGGCAGGCGCCCTGGGCGTGGGTGAGCGGCAGCAAGAGCGACGGGATCCAGTACAGCACGTCGGACCTCCCCGCCATCGCCAGCAACCGCGACGACCTCGAGGTCGTCACCGCCTCGACCTGGAACGAGAACATCGCCTGCGCGCGCGACGTCATCACCTCGGGCACGAACCGCGTGATGCTCCTGCAGCAGCCCTCCGGCGCGATCGCGCAGCTCCCGGGCTGGGGCGCGGCGCTCGTCCTCTCCGGCAGCAACACGCTCTACAACGCGTTCGAGTTCCTGAACGGGCCGGGGCAGTTCTACTTCGACAAGACCAACCGGTGGCTCTACTACTGGCCGCGCGCGGGCGAGAACATGGCCACCGCGGACGTCCAGGCCCCGGTGGCGGAGCAGCTCATCACCATCACGGGCACCTCGCGGACGAACCGGGTGAAGAACCTCACGTTCCAGGGGATCACCTTCGCCAACACGGACTACAACCTCGTGCCCGTCGGCAACTCGCGCGGCAAGGCGACGGTGCAGGCGGCGTCGGCCTTCATCGCCTTCGGCGACGGCAACCAGCACAACAGCAAGTACCAGATCATGGACACGCTCCCGGGCGCGATCACCGTCAACGGCGCCGACGGGATCCAGCTCCTCGGCAACGTGGTGAAGCACATCGGCAGCGAGGGGATCTCGCTCATCAACGACGTCGTCAACTCGAGCGTCGTCGGCAACGCGATCCTCGACATCGCCGGGAGCGGCATCACGGTCGGCCACCCGCAGCACGTGTACCTGGGCGACGGGGGCACGCGCGAGAAGTACGCCCCGGGCGTCGAGGGCATCTGCACCAACAACACGATCTCCAACAACCTCATCTACGACGCCAGCGCCGCGCCCGGGTTCGGCGGCCACGCGGCGATCACCGCCTACTTCGTCGACTCGCTCCGGATCACCAACAACCACATCCAGAACACGGCCTACAACGGCATCAGCCTGGGGTGGGGGTGGCGGAACTTCAAGGACTCGACGACCTGCCGGAACAACGTCGTGAACAGCAACCGGCTCATCAACACCATGAGCCGGCTGCACGACAGCGGCGCGATCTACACGATCGGCCAGATGCCGACGACCCACATCGACCAGAACTACGTGCGCGGGATCCCGGCGGCCGTCGGCGGGCCCCGGTACGGCCTGCACAACGACGAGGGCAGCGCGTACATCATCGAGAACGACAGCGTCCTCGACATCAATCCGGGCGTCACCTACACGATCAACGCCGAGGACTTCGGGGAGAAGCACGACCTCACCATCCTCCGGACCTACGCGACGGTGAACAAGATGGGCGTGACCCCGCCCAACAGCCGGGTCGACCCGCCCATCGTCGTGGCGGACGCCGTCTGGCCGGTCGCGCAGTACAACACCGCGCTGAGCTCGGGGATCCAGGACGCCTACCGGTCGATCATCCCGGCGTCCGTCCTCTCCGTGCAGGACCACGTGTTCCCGGCGAGCGCGGCGGTGAACGCGGGCACCACGGTGAACCTCCGGAGCAGCGGCGACGCCTCCGGCTCGGTCTGGTTCGCGCCCGCTGGCACCACCTCCTTCGTCGAGGGGCCCACGATGACCCGCGCCGCCGGGACCGCGACCACCATCCTCGCGCCGGCGCGGTCGGGCACGTACAAGCTCTTCGTCCTGAACGCGCAAGGCGCGCGGATGGGCGAGTCCGCGGCGCTGCTGCGGGTGAGCGGGTCGGTGACCTCCGGCCCGATCTCGATCAACGCGGGCGGGGCCGCGAGCGGCGCGTTCGTCGGCGACGCGTACTTCTCCGGCGGCAGCACCTACTCCACCGCGAGCTCCATCGACACCTCGCAGATCTCCGGCACGCCGCCGCCCCAGGCCGTCCTCCAGACCGAGCGGTACGGCGAGTTCACCTACACGATCCCCGGCCTCACCCCCGGGAGCCCGTACACCGTCACGCTCTACTTCTCCGAGAGCTACTGGACCGCGGCCGGCCAGCGCACGTTCGACGTCGCCGTCAACGGCGCGGCGGTCCTCGCCGGGTTCGACATCTTCTCTGCCGCGGGCGGCGCGAACCGCGCCATCGCCCGGACCTTCTCGACGACCGCGAACGCGAGCGGGCAGGTCGTGATCGCCTTCACCCGGGGTGGTGGCCCCGACAACCCGAAGGTCTGCGGCATCGCGGTCGCCGCGAGCGGCGGCGGGACCGTCTCGACCGGCAGGCTCCTCGGCGTGCAGTCCGGCCGTTGCCTCGACGTGCCCAACCTCTCCCAGACGAACGGCACCAAGCTCACGATCTGGGACTGCAACGGGGGCGTCAACCAGCAGTGGACCCAGACGTCCTCCAACACGTTCCAGGTGTTCGGGAGCAAGTGCCTCGAGCTCCCGGGCGGCGCCACCGCGGCCGGGACCCAGGTCCAGATCGGGGATTGCACCGGCGGGACCCACCAGCAGTGGCGGTTCAACGCAGACGGCACGATCACGTCCGTCTCGACCGGCCTGTGCCTGGACGTGACCGGCCAGGGGACCGCGAACGGTACGGCCGTCGTCGCCTGGACCTGCAACGGCGGGCAGAACCAGCGCTGGAGCCGGTGACCCCGAGGCCCTGCGCACGGCGAGCGCCGTGCGCGGGGCCGGACGCGGAGCGCCTGGACGACCCGCCGGGCGCGCGGCCTGCTTTCACGAATAGCAAAGGAGGTCCCTCGAAGCACGAGATCGACGGTGTCCACCGGCGCGGACCTGTTCCCGGGGTCCGCGCGTCGTCGCAGCCTCTCTCCCTGACGGAGAAGCCATGACCCATATCCGGAACACGAAGCCCGCGGCCCCTTCCCTCCTCCTCCTCTGCGCGCTGGCCTGCACGCTGCTCGCGCGCCCGGCGCTCGCCCTCGAGAACGGCCTGGCGCGCACGCCGCCGATGGGCTGGAACAGCTGGAACCGGTTCGGCTGCAACATCAACGAGACGCTGATCAAGCAGATCGCCGACGCCATGGTCTCGAGCGGCATGCGGGACGCCGGCTACCAGTACGTGAACCTCGACGACTGCTGGCAGGTGAGCCGTGACGCGGCGGGGAACATCGTGGCCGACCCGGCGCGCTTCCCGAGCGGCATCAAGGCGCTGGCCGACTACGTCCACGCGCGGGGGCTGAAGTTCGGCCTCTACACCGACGCGGGCACCCAGACCTGCGCGGGCCGGCCCGGCTCGCTCAACCGCGAGCAGCAGGACGCGAACACCTACGCCTCGTGGGGCGTCGACTACGTGAAGGTGGACTGGTGCTTCACCTCCGGGCTCGATCCGGCCACCCAGTACGCCAAGTTCCGCGACGCGTTCGCCCGCACCAACCGTCCCATCCTCTTCAGCATCTGCAACTGGGGCGTCAACGCGCCCTGGGTGTGGGGGCCGAGCACCGGGAACATGTGGCGCACCACCGGTGACATCACCGACACCTGGTCCAGCATCACCTCGATCATCGACCAGAACGGCGCGCACGCCAGCGCCGCCCGGCCGGGCGCGTGGAACGACCCGGACATGCTGGAGGTCGGGAACGGCGGGATGACGGCGACCGAGTACCGGTCGCACATGAGCCTCTGGGCCATCATGGCCGCGCCGCTCATCGCCGGGAACGACCTCCGCAGCATGAGCGTCGAGACGCGCGACATCCTCATGGCGCCCGAGGTGATCGCGGTGGACCAGGATCCGCTCGGGGTCCAGGGCGTGAAGGTGGCCGACAACGGCGCGGGCCTGCAGGTCTGGGCGAAGCGGCTGCAGCAGACCGGCGCCGTGGCGGTGGCGCTGTTCAACCGCAGCAGCTCCACGGCCACGATCACCGCGAACTGGACCGCGATCGGCCTGGCGGCGGGCAGCGCCACCGTGCGCGATCTGTGGGCGCGCGTCGATCGCGGCTCGTACCTGAACAGCTACACGGCCACCGTGCCCGCGCACGGCACCGTGCTCGTGAAGATCGTCGGCACGCCGGGCGGCACGACGAGCCGCGTGGGGCCGATCGTCGGCCTCGCCGGGAAGTGCGTCGACGTCTACAACAACCAGACGACCAACGGCACGAAGGTGGAGCTCTGGTCGTGCCACGGCGGCGCCAACCAGCAGTGGACCGTCGGGACCGACGGCACGCTGCGGTCGCTCGGCAAGTGCATGGACATCACGGGCGGCGCCAGCGCCAACGGGACGCTGGTCGCGCTGTGGGATTGCAACGGCGGCACCAACCAGGTCTGGCAGCCGTACAACGGCGCGCTGCGCAACCCGCAGTCGGGGAAGTGTCTGGACGTCCCCAACAGCAACTCCGCCAACGGCACGCAGCTCATCATCTGGGACTGCAACGGCGGCGCCAACCAGCGCTGGACGCTGCCCTGACCCCGCCCACACCCGCACCTTCGAGGAGAGGACCATGAGGCACCGCATCTTCGTTTCGCCCGGGCGTACGCTCGCCCGACTGGGAGTCGTACTGCTGCTGGCGGCGGCCGGGTGCGACGCGCAGCAGGAGCCCGCGGCGCAGGCCGCGGGCGCCTCCGCGGCGCTGACGTTCACCGGCTCGCCGATCGTCGGGGTCCAGTCGCAGCGCTGCGTCGACATCAACGGCCAGTCCACCGTCAACGGCACGCAGGCGCAGCTCTGGGATTGCAACGGCGGGGTCAACCAGTCCTGGACCTACGACGCCACCCAGTACCTGGTGGTGTACGGGAACAAGTGCCTCCAGGCCTCCGGCGGCGCCACCGCCGCCGGGACGGCCGCGGTGATCGGGGACTGCACGGGCCAGGCGAGCCAGCGCTGGAACGTGAACGCCGACGGCACCATCACCAGCGTCCAGTCCGGGCTCTGCCTGGACGTGAACGCCGCGGGGACGGCCAACGGCTCGAAGCTCATCCTCTGGACCTGCCACGGCGGCACGAACCAGCGCTGGACCGTCCCGGGCGCCGTGACGGACCAGACCCTCACGGTCACGCGGAGCGGGACGGGCACCGGGACGGTGACGTCCACGCCCGCCGGGATCAGCTGCGGCGCCGCGTGCACCGCGACGTACGCGGCGGGCACGAGCGTCACGCTCACGGCGGCGGCGGCGAGCGGCTCGACCTTCGCCGGCTGGAGCGGGGCGTGCAGCGGCACGTCCGCGACCTGCACGATGGCCCTGAACGCCAGCGTGGCCGTCACGGCGACGTTCCAGGTCGTCCAGAACGGCACGGTCGTCTCCGTCAACGCCGGCGGCGCGGCGACCGGGACCTGGTCCGCCGACACCGGCTTCTCCGGCGGCAGCACCTACTCGGTCACGACGGCCGTCGACACCGCGCAGCTCGGCGGGGCGATCCCGCCGCAGGCGGTCCTCCAGACGGAGCGGTACGGTGAGTTCACGTACACCCTCGGCGGGTTCGCGCCGGGCAGCGCCCAGTCCGTCACCCTCTACTTCGCCGAGGTCTACTGGACCGCGGCCGGGCAGCGGACCTTCGACGTCGCGATCAACGGCGCGACCGTCCTCTCCGCCTTCGACATCTTCGCGGCCGCGGGCGGCGCGGGCCGGGCCATCTCCCGGACGTTCGACGCCGCCGCGAGCGCGAGCGGCCAGATCGTGATCTCGTTCACCCGCGCCGGCGGTCCGGACAACCCCAAGGTCTGCGGCATCTCGGTCGCGCCCCGCGGCTCCACGCAGACCTACGCGCTCACCATCACCGCCACGGGAGGCGGCTCGACCAACCCCGCGCCCGGCACGTACGCCTACGCCGCCGGCACCGCCGTCACCGTGTCGGCCGTGCCCTCGAGCGGCTCCACCTTCACCGGCTGGAGCGGCGCGGCGACGGGCACGGCGAGCGCCGTCAGCGTCACGATGGACGCGAACAAGACGCTGACCGCGAGCTTCACGCCGCCCGTCACCCCCGTCGGACCGCGCCCGGCCTACGACGGCGTCCGCGGCAGGAGCTTCAACGACGGCTGGAGGTTCTTCCGCGGCGACGCGAGCGGCGCGCAGCAGCCGACCTTCAACGACTCCTCCTGGCGGAGCCTGAGCGTGCCGCACGACTGGAGCATCGAGCTCCCGTTCAACCGCAGCTCGCCCGCCGGCGGCGGCGGCGGCTACCTCGACGGCGGCGTCGGCTGGTACCGGAAGACGTTCGCGCTCGACTCCTCGTACGCCGGCAGGCGCGTCCTCATCGGCTTCGACGGCGTGTACATGAACAGCCAGGTCTGGATCAACGGGACGTCGCTCGGGACGCGCCCGTACGGCTACTCGACGTTCCAGTACGACCTCACGCCGTACGTCCGGACCGACGGCACCAACAACGTCATCGCGGTCCGGGTGAACAACAACCAGCCGAACAGCCGCTGGTACTCGGGCAGCGGCATCTACCGCAACGTGTGGCTCACGGCGCTCCACCCCATCCACGTCGCCTACAACGGCGTGTTCGTCACGACGCCCAGCGTCTCCGCCGCGTCCGGCTCCGTCCAGGTCGCGACCGACGTGCAGAACCGGTCGGGCAGCTCCCAGACCGTGACCGTCCGCACGAGCATCCTCGACCCGAGCGGCAACCTCGTGACGAGCGGCACCAGCGCCGGGACGGGGGTGGCCGCCAACGGCGGGGCGACCGTCACCCAGAGCTTCACCGTCTCGAACCCGCAGCTCTGGTCGCCCGAGGCGCCCAACCTGTACCAGGTGAGGGTGGAGCTCCTGGTCGCGGGCGCCGTCGTGGACACGTACCTCTCCCCGCTCGGCTTCCGGTGGTTCAGCTTCAGCAACACCGCCGGCATGTCGTTCAACGGCCGGTACATGAAGATGCGGGGCACCTGCAACCACCACGACCTCGGCGCGCTGGGCGCGGCGTTCAACACGCGCGCGCAGGAGCGGCAGCTGCAGATCCTGAAGTCGATGGGGGTGAACGCGCTGCGGACCTCGCACAACCCGCCGGCCCCGGAGCTCCTGGACCTCGCGGATCGGATGGGGTTCGTGGTGATGGTGGAGGCGTTCGACTGCTGGGAGACCGGCAAGACGACGAACGACTACCACCTCTACTTCGGCCAGTGGGCGCAGCGGGACCTCCAGGACATGGTCCGCCGCGACCGGAACCACCCGAGCGTCATCATGTGGAGCATCGGCAACGAGATCCCCAACCCCACCGTGGCGACGGGGACCAACCTCCGGAACTGGGCGAAGGCGATCGATCCCACGCGGCCCGTGACCTGGAACACCATGGACGTGACCGGGACCGGGGCCGGGCCGCAGGTCGCCTCGCTGCTCGACCTCCAGGGGTTCAGCTACAACTCCTGGCAGTTCGACGCCGGGCACTCCCAGTACCCGCAG
>Ga0196976_1001089_pt1 | contig 13528 bp, 13 predicted proteins | sample S3v_513CmetaG_FD_148644 | JGI IMG/M metagenome (GOLD analysis project Ga0196976, IMG submission 148644) | Soil microbial communities from Anza Borrego desert, Southern California, United States - S3+v_5-13C | ecosystem: Environmental > Terrestrial > Soil > Desert | place: USA: California...
TTCTGGGAGTTCACCTTCACTAAGGCCGGTTCCTTCGATTTCCACAACCACGCGCAGGCCGCACACGGCGGCCAGATCGTTGTGACCGAGTAGCATGAACCCGCTTCGTCTCCCGCTTCCCGAGCTCTTGCTGCGCGTTGCGGTAGCGTTCTCATTCCTCTATCCGCCCATCGCGGCGCTCTCGGACCCGGATTCCTGGATGGGATACTTCCCCGGCTTCATCTTGTCGCTTGGCATCGATCCCCTTACGCTTCTCCATGCGTTCGGCGCCATAGAAGGCGTGATCGCGCTCTGGATACTCTTCGGAAAGAAAATCTTCTGGCCGAGCACTGCTGCTGCCGCGCTTCTCATCGCGATCGTCGTACTTAACGGCGTACAGTTCCCGGTTCTCTTCAGGGACGTATCGATCGCACTTGCGGCACTTTCGCTCGCGTTCATGCATCGCCCCCATGGCACACATAGTTAGAAGCGCAGGAGGCATCGTGCTCGGGAACTCAGGCGACATCGCGCTCGTGCGCAGAGGCGCACATACGAAATGGTTCTTCCCGAAAGGAGGCATCGAACCGGGTGAGGACGACGAGACGGCAGCACGTCGCGAGATAGCAGAGGAGACAGGCGTTGCGGATCTCGAGCACATCGCTGACCTCGGGTCATATCAGCGGCCCGGCATCGACAAGGACGGCACATACAAAGAGGACCAGATGAAGGATATACATATGTACTTGTTTGCCGCGCCCATGTACGCGGAACTTGCACCGAGCATGGAGATAGCGGAGGCGTGCTGGAAACCGTACCGCGAGGTCGCGGACCATCTCGAAGACGCGCGGGATCGCTCCTGGTTCATCAGCGTATTCGAGCGCGTGCGCGAAGCGGTGCAGCGCGACTAGCGGATCGCTTTTGCGACCGCAGGCACCACGCGGCGGTCGAGTATGTCGGGAATGATCTTGGAAGCGCTCGGGCGCGCGACCAAGGACGCGATCGCTTTTGCGGCGCGGAGCTTCGATTCTTCCGTGATCATGCGCACCCCCTTATCGAGCGCGCCGCGGAACACGCCCGGGAACACGAGCGCGTTGTTTATCTGGTTCGGGAAGTCCGAGCGGCCGGTCGCGACCACCATAGCGCCTCCCTGCTTTGCGGCTTCCGGCATGATCTCAGGAGTCGGGTTCGAGAGCGCGAACACGATCGCGCGCGGCGCCATGGTGCGGATATCGTCCTTTGTGAGAAGGTCAGGGCCCGAGACGCCGATGAATACGTCCGCGCCCATAAGCGCGTCTTTGAGCGAGCCTAATACCTTGCGCGGGTTCGTACGCATGGCGATCGCGCGCTTCGAGTCGTTCAGGTCCTTCCTCCCCTTCTCGATCGCACCCTTCCTGTCGGCGAGAATGATGTCGGAAAGCCCAGCCGCAAGGAGCAGGTTCGCGACCGCGATGCCGGCAGCGCCTGCGCCTGCGATCGTGATCTTCAGCTTCTTGAACGGCTTCTTGACGACCTTGGCCGCGTTCATAAGGCCCGCAAGGACGACGATCGCCGTACCGTGCTGGTCGTCATGCATGACGGGTATGGAGAGCCGCTTGATAAGCTCCTGCTCCACGTAGAAGCATTCGGGCGCTTTTATGTCCTCGAGGTTGATGCCGCCGAAGGTCGGCGCGATCGCGAGCACCGTATCCACTATCTTCTGGGGGTCCTGCGTATCAAGGACGATGGGCCATGCGTCGATGCCCGCGAGCTCGCGGAATATGAGCGCCTTCCCTTCCATCACGGGCAATGCGCCGTACGGACCGATGTTCCCGAGCCCCAAGACCGCAGACCCGTCTGAGATGACGGCGACGCTGTTTTTCTTTACGGTATAGATGCGTGCATCCTCCGGATGCTTCGCGAGGTGCGAGGAGACCTGTCCGACGCCTGGAGTGTAGAAGGTCGTGAAGTCCTCCTTGGTCCTAAGGCGCGCGCGGCCCTTCGTCTCTATCTTGCCGCCGACCTTCTTATGGAGCGGCAGTACGTTCTTTGGCGTGCTCTTCTTAGGCATGCACTTACTCGGTTACCTTGACCGAGACCGAGCAGCTGCCGATGCCGCCCGGGCCCATGAGGTTAACCGCAAAGCCATGGGTGCCTGCGTGGTACAGAGACACGCGCTCCCTGCCGTTCACCTCCACTTTCTTCTGGCCGAACAGGAGCGCCTCGGTTGCGTTATCACTCGTCCAGCGCAGCCGCACGAGATCGCCCTTTTGGACGGCCTTCTCGGACGCCTTCAGGGTGCAGGTAGGAGCCGGGTACGAGACGGTGAACGTCTCAGCGTCGAGCTTCGCGCCGGAGCGGTCACTCGCAAGAACGGTGTACGCGCCTCCCGAAAGGCCCTTCGGGAGCATGATGCGCTTCGTACCGCTTTCCTTCGGAAGCCGGCTCGAGCGCACCTCCTTCCCCGCGGCGGAGACGACCGAGAGCGTAGCGCCCTTCATGTCTTCGTACCGGACGAAAATCGCACGGCCTTCCTTGCTTTTGATGCTTAGGTCCGCCGCAAATGCGGAAGACGGGAGCAGGATAAGGAGCGAGATGGCGAGAGCGAGATACTTCATGGGACGTAAGCTATGGTATGGCCATACGATAGCACAAAGGCACATCCAAGAGGATGCGCCTTTGTTAGAGGGAGATATTATCCCTTCTCGCTAAACGTGACATCAAACGACGGTGCGGAGTACTTTCCATAGAACGCACCGACGTTGCCGTCATCAAGTACCTTTTCTACCCATTCCACGAGCTTGGAGAAGCCCTCGCCTCCCCATTCATAGGCGTTGTAGTAGGTCTTGTTCTTAACATACGAGTAGTGCTCCATAGGCACGTCATCGAGCGCGCCCGTCACACGCTGGTTGTAATAACCGACCGTAATGATCTTAGAGATCTTCACATTGTCTGGATTGTTTATCACCCAGTTCGTCGCTTCATAGGAAGTAAGAACGAGCGGACGGGCGAGCCCATCGCTCCATGGCTTGAGATTCACAGTCACCGTTCCTTCGGTGTGCTGGCGAAACCCGCGGCCGTTGGGATAGTACCCCTCGTACACGCCGACAACGATCGCCTGTTTGGATGCGAACTCATCATTCTTGCTGGTGACCCTAAGCTTGTCCTTCGCGAGCTCTACATTGTTCGCATAGAGCGTGATGTCGTAAGTACCGCTCCTGAGGTCCTCCGACACTTTGTGCGACCACTTCCCGTTCCTCTTCACCTTGATATCTCCGCTTCCGTAGACCTTGTCTCCGTTGCTGATGCTGAAACCCACCGTCTTCGTACCGGATGCGGTTCCCTTGATGGTCGGGTTCTCTTTCTTTGCGGTAAGGGTCTTTGCGGTAAATGATCCCTTAGCGGACGATGTGGTCGTACCGACGGTGAGCATGAGCTTATCGGTCTTGTAATCGCTGTTACTGAAGAGGCTGTAGGTATCTATCTTTCCGCCTGCGGTAGCGGCATGGTTTAGGCCAAAGAGTTCGAGCCTGTGGAGACCGGACTTCTTAGCGACCGCATCGACCGAGAACGTAAATCGCTCGGTCTCCTCTTCGTCAACGATGAAGTACCCGCCTCCCATAGGAGCCGTGCTTGTAAGCACGTGTGTCGAGCTCAACACATTCGCCATCTGCGGACCGAAGAGGCTCCAGATGAGGCCTTCCTTAGCACTGATGAACGCGTCGCCGCCAACAGCGGTGACGTCAAACGTGACGTAGAAGTTGCCGCGGGCGGTGTCGTACGCATGCCCCTCGACGCCGGTATCGACGGGCTCGATGACTACGTTGCGCTCCTCTTCCTCAGCATCCCCAAGCAGGTAGAGCTTGTCCGTAGCCGCCGCCGAGCGCGCAGAGCCCGTAAGCACGTATGTCTTCAGCGGACCGCCCGCATACTCTGCGTACTGGACGGAGCTGAGGCGCACGCCGTAGTTGCCCGTCACGTCAGGATCGAGGTACACCTCAAGGTCGACGAATGCCGAATCTCCCTCACGTATGACTATGTAGTTTCCGCTCTTGGTGCCCATGGTGCTCACGCTTGAGCTAAAGGTTCCTTTCCATACGGTTGCGAAGACACCGAAATCAAAACCGAAACGCTCTGTCGTACCGGCAGATACTGGGATATAGATGTCACCGTCATTCGCCGTTATCTCCATCTCGATTGAATAGTCGCCGAACGTATCGTCCCGTTCAGCGGACGCCTGGGTATCGACGATGTCGACGTAGATGGATGGAGCGCTTTCCGTAGGACCTACGTATCCCGGAAGGACGAGCGGAGAGGTATCCTTTGTGCTCGTCACGGTCGGCGTTTGGCTTGCCGTGCTATCTGAAACGGTCGGGAGCACGAGCGGCGCATCGAAGTTCTCCGTTGAGGAGACGCCGAGCACCTGTCCCTTCATCTGCGCGAGCTGCGTCTGGATGGTCTTTAGCTGCGCGATGAGGTCGCTTATGGATGCAGCGCTTGCGGAACTAGGCAGCGAGAGTGCTGCGGCAAGCACGAGGGCTAGGGCGAACGTGCGGAGATGGGTCATGGTCGAAGGCTACTAGTACGCCTTGACCATAGCACCGAAGCAGGGTCTGGTCCCCTTCCCTGTGGGGACAACCTATTTCCCGAACTTCGCGTTCAGCGATGCGCGCGTACGCGAATCGAGCATCCCCGTTTCCTTGAGGTTTTCCTTCTTCTGGTACGCCTTAAGCGCTACCTGGGTGCATTCGTTCATCACGCCGGAAATAGGGCACGATACGAGCGAGCTTTCGGTAGGCGGATAGAGGTTAAGAGTGCGGAGCGCCACCTGGAGCGCGTACGCATCGACGCTCGTAGAGCCAACAAGCAGATCCTTGCTCCAGCGATACGGAAGGATCTTCGTGGAATTGCCGGCGGGCTTCTTTCCCGTGAAGAAGTCGGTGAGGCCGAGGTAGGTCTGGTGCGCAAAATCTGCGGCAAGAGGTTTCCTGAGCGCCGGCGCAAGCATTCTCGATTCCGTGATGTACCCGTACTCAATGAGCACGGTCGGGACTTCGAGCGTGTTGTTCGCGCCCACAGCAATAAGGGTCTGGTCCTCGGCGACGCCCTTGTTCTCGATGCGGAGCGTCGAGGTTGCCGTGAAATCGTTCAGGCGTTCTGCAATTGCTGACGCGACCGGACGGGACGCTTTCCCGTTCCCGAACTGCGGATCGGGTATGTAGATCGCGTAGCCGGAGTTTGCGCCGGGGGTCGTGGGCCCGTGGTCAGGCGCGTCGTTCACATGGAGGTTTATGACGAGGTCTATCTTGTTCTCGTTCGCCCACTTGTTGATGCCGTACAGGCGGAGCGCGACGTCGGTCGGCGCCTTCGAGTGCTCGACCTGGTTCCCCTCCGCAAGCGGCCGCACGGCGCCCTTGGAAAGCTTCTCCTGCATCTCCTCCTTATGGTCCTCGACGAACCGCTCGATCTTCTTCATGTTGCGGTCGAAATAGCGCGAGAGGTCGCGGTGCCAGCTCGTGTTGGTGCGCGCGACGATAACCTCGTCGACATTGCCGTCCTTCCTGAGCTCTGCGGCGAGCTGGTTTGCGATATCTACGACGATCTCCCGCTCATAGACGCCCATGTATACGGCGCCGCCGTACCCAGGCTCGTGGCCGGGCACGATGAGGATACGGATCTCTTCATCTTCATACGCCTCCCTGAGATCGGAGGCGCTTGCCGTCACCGGGAACCCCTTCTCCTTCTTCTTTGCGGCAAAGGTATGCGCCGGCGAAAGCGCGAAGGCTGCGATGAGGAAGAGGGCGATGGTGCGGGTGAAGATCTGCATGGTTATAGGACAACTATACGACGTAACTAGTACAAAAGGTGTGGGAATCGGCGGCCGGCGATATACTCATCCCTATGAAGGAAGACGCGCCGCTCTCGTCATACTTTCCGCGCTTGCGCGCTGACCAGAAGAAAGCGCTCGAAAAGCTCGGCGTACGCACCGTGCGCGATCTCCTCTACCACTTCCCGGCCCGCTACGAGGCTGCGGGCCCCACGGGAACCGTCACGAACGTCGCGCCAGGCGCCGATGTCACCCTGTTCGGTACGATCCGCAAGCCCGAGACCAGGAAGGCATGGAAATCGAGGCGCCCGATCGCCGAGGCGTGGCTCGAGGACGCGTCCGGCCGGATAAAGCTCATGTGGTTCTCGCAGCCCTATATCGCGAAGATGCTCAACGACGGCATGGTCGTGAAGATAACCGGGAAGGTCGCAGGTACCGCGGAGAAGCCGTACGTGGCGAACCCCGAGATAGACAAGACGCCGGTCCGTCCGGAGGACGTGCACGACACCTTATTTAAGGAAGCGGAGGACCCGCGCGCGTTCGAGGAGACCCTGTACGCGATATACCCCGAGAGCAAGGGCGTCTCGTCATTGTGGTTCCTGCACGCCTTGAAGCGCGTGTTTGAGGCGAAGGTGCACGAGACGCTTCCGGATCCCATACCCGAGGAGATCCTCGCGCGGTACAACCTCCCCACGCTTTCGACCGCGCTTGTGTGGATACACGCGCCCCGCACCGCGGAGAACGCGCTTGCGGCAAAGAAGCGCTTCGCGTTCGAGGAGGTGTTCGCCATCCAGCTGTTGCGGCAGAAGGAGCGCGCCGATTCCCTTAGGGAGAAGTCGCTTCCGGTTGCGACCGATCAGAAGGCGCTCGACGACTTCGTCGCCTCGTTCCCGTTCCCGCCGACCGACGCACAGACGCGCACCATCAGTGAGATAGTCGAGGACTTCAAGCTCCCGCACCCGATGCGCCGCCTTCTGGAGGGCGACGTAGGTAGCGGCAAGACCGCGGTCGCAGCGGCAACCAGCTACATGGTCGCCACGTCCCGCCCGCCCGGAAGGAGCGCCGGCACGCTCCAGGTCGCGTACATGTGTCCGACGGAGATACTCGCCAAGCAGCACTTCTCCACGTTCGTCTCCTATTTCAAGGATCATCCGATACCGATCGGCCTCATCACGGGGAACGAGTGCAGGAAGTTCCCTTCCAAAGTGCGCGGCGAGGAGTCCGCGAAGGTTTCAAGAGCGCAGTTCGCTAAGTGGGTCGCAAACGGCGAGATACCGATCGTGATCGGCACCCACGCGCTCGTGTACAAGTCGCTCGAGTTCCAGAACCTCGCGTACGCGATCATCGACGAGCAGCACCGCTTCGGCAAGGCACACCGCCAGAAGCTCACGAAGAAGGCAGGGGTATCCCCGCACCTGCTGTCGATGACCGCAACGCCCATCCCCCGCACGCTCGCGCTTACCATCTACGGCGACCTCGACATCTCGCTCCTCGATCAGATGCCGCTTGGACGAAAGCCCATCATCACGGAAGTGCTCGGCCCCGAAAAGCGCGAGACGGCATACGAGCGGGTGCGCGCGGAACTGAAGGCCGGTCGCCAGGCGTATGTCATCTGCCCGAGGATCGACGAGCCGGACCCGACCAAGGAGCTTGCCGTGCAGGCGAAGTCGGTCAAGGCGGAAGCCGAACGCCTGAAGCGCGACGTGTTCCCCGACGCGTCCATCGACATCCTCCACAGCAAGATGACGCCCGCCGCAAAGGAGGACGTCATGCGCCGGTTCTCGAACAACGACGTGCAGATACTCGTCGCGACGTCGGTGGTGGAAGTGGGCGTGAATGTGCCAAACGCAACCGTGATCCTCATAGAAGGCGCCGAGCGCTTCGGCCTCTCGCAGCTCCATCAGCTGCGCGGGCGCGTCATCCGCTCCAACCATCAAGCGTACTGCTTCGCGCTTCCGGAGTCCTATGGTCCCGCGACCAAGGAGCGCTTGAAGGCACTCACGACCGCGAAGAACGGCTTCGAGCTAGCGGAGTACGACCTTGCGCTTCGCGGCGCAGGCGAACTCTCCGGAAGCCGCCAGTGGGGCGTCTCGGACATCGCGATGGAAGCGATCAAGAACATCAAGCTCGTGGAGGCTGCACGCAAAGAAGCGCAGGCGCTCGTCGCGCGCGATCCTGAACTGCGATCGCTCCCCTATTTTGTGACGCACCTCAAGGAGCGCGCCGAAGGGATACACTTCGAGTAGCTAGGAATCGAAGAGCCTGCGCGCCCCGTTCATGATGAGCGTGAACGCCTCGTCGATCGTGAGATCCTTCTCGGGTACGACGATGGGGTCTACCGCCTCAATGGAGACTGTGCCCGTGGTCTCCACGACCTGCGCATAGCTAGTGCCGGCAAGCTCGCTTGGCGTGCGCTGCGTCATGCGCCACTTAACGGGATAGTGCGTACGCTCGCTTATCCAGAGCTCCATGGGCTCATTGTCTCCTATGTCAGCAAGAAGCTCAGGCAGGCGCTCCTTGAGCGACTCGCGCGTATCGAGCGGTACGCGGTCGCTCATTATGAGCGGGGACTCCTGCATGACGGATTCGAGCGCTGCCGCGTCGATCGTGACCATGTAGCGGCGTGACTTCTCGCCCGTGATCGCACGCACGTCGCCCGTGTCCTCGACGACGAGGTATTCCGGGGCACGCTCGGCAAGGTATCCGACCGTGTCGCGGTATACCGAGTATCCGGCCGCGATGCCCGTGATGAGCTCGCCGCCGATGGGCGACGCTATCCCTTCCGCGCTCCCTTCAAGCAGGCTGATCCACTTCCCGGTCACGGGCTCGGTCGTAAAGAAAAGGAGGTCGACCGTATCGGTGAACTTCACGAGGAGCATCGCAGGGTCCGCGTACGCTTCGCCATGGAGCGTCATCGGCTCGCCTAACCCCGTCACCGTATACGTAAAGGTCGAGTGCACCCGCGCAGGCAGGCTCGATGCGTCGCCTTCGATGCGCTCGACAACGCCCACCACTTCGCTTGCAGCGCGCGAGCGCGCCAGCATATCCGCGTATTCGGACGAACCCTCATGGACGTCGTTGTACATCTCGGTGGCGAGCATGACCTGGTACCGGTCCGCTTCTGTGATGAGCTTCTGCATGGAGAGGGCGACGCGCTCCTCAGGGGACGCTACCAGGAACTGCGCCTGGTGCCGCACGGCAGGCACGAGCGCGTATGCGGCACCCGCGCCGACCAGGAGAAGCGCGACGAGGCCGCCTGCGATAAGGAACGGGCGCATGGGGTTCGACCGCTTCGGCTCAGACGCGGTCTGCACCACAATAGGCGGCGGCGGGTTCGGGGTCTTGTCGTTCGGGGCGGCGAACACGAGCGGGACGGCGGCGAACGCTTCGTCGAGGTTCTCCTGGCTCCATCCGCCCTGGCTCGCAAGCAAGGCGCGCGTCGCTTCGCGCGAAACGCCTTTGGCATCCTGGCCCTTGATGAAGGAGACGACCTCCGGCGTGATCATATACGCAGTATACGCAGCCTCGGTGCAATTGCCTTCCCGGTCTGGGGAAACGCGCTTTTTTGTTTACACCCCTACCCGCTTCCGGTATCGTACCCTCATGCTAAAGAAGTTCTTCACCGTCCTCGTGTACGTATTCGCAGCGATAGGATTCTTCCTGGTCGCGGGATATTTCGCGGTGAAGTTCGGCTTCACGAACGAAGCGGGCGTCATCGACGAGCAGCGCGAATCCTTCTTCCGGGACCTCGAGACCGGAAGCGCTTCCGCAGAGGAAGCGTATACCGGCCCCTGGCAGAGTTCCGAGGAGTGGAAGATCATGGAGGAGGCTATCCGGCGCGACGAGGCCGTCATCAATCGCGCCGCGGCTGATTCCGGCGTCCCTGCGCGCCTCATTGTCGCGAACCTGGTCGCCGAGCAGCTCCGCCTCTTCTTCACGGAGCGCGAGGCATACAAGAAGTGGTTCTACCCGCTCAAGATACTAGGGCCCCAGTCGAAGTTCTCCTGGGGCGTCATGGGTATGAAGGAGGAGACCGCTATCGAGGTCGAGCAAAACCTCGCAAACCCCGCTTCCCCCAGGTATCTCGGCGCATCCTTCGAGCGCAAGCTCGACTTCTCGACTGCCGACCCTAAGACGGAGCGCTTTACGCGCATGACCGACCAGCACGACCACTACTGGAGCTACCTCTACGCCGGCCTCTACCTGAAGCAGATCACGGTCGAGTGGGAGCGCGCGGGCTTCCCTATCGCGGAGCGTCCTGAGATCCTTTCGACCTTGTACAACATCGGGTTCAAGTATTCCGTACCGAAAGCGGATCCCCAGGTAGGCGGCGCGGGGCTCACGATCGCGGGCAAGCAGTATAGCTTCGGCGGGCTTGCTGGAGAGTTCTACGAAAGCGACCTGCTGGTCGATATCTTCCCGCGCTAAATTGAACCGTCACTCCTTTTGGGATAAGCTCAAGGAGACCATCCTTAGCTCAGTTGGTTAGAGCACGGAGCTTATACCTCCGCGGTCCCTGGTTCGAGTCCAGGAGGATGGACCAAATTGACAAAGCGGTGCGACGGGCATACCGTCAGAACGGGATAACGGAGGGAGACCCATGACTACGACGAGTGTGAATGAGGGTAGCGGCGGACACGTCACGACCCCTTCCGAACTGTTCTTCCTGCTCGCGGTGATGCCCTTCAGGGTGACCTGGAGCGAGCGGCACGCGCTGCGGTACTCGCGGCCCGTGCAATGGATCACGGGCATCGCCATCGCGCTGGTGGGCCTGTTCCTCGCCAGCGTCTACATGGCGGTGGCCGGCGATCCTCTCTGGCTGGTGCTGTTCGTCGTTGGATACATCGGAATCTGCTTGATCCCCGTGGGGTTCGTCAGCCTGATGAACACGGCGAGCAGGAGCGACTAGGCGCCAGCGTGCAGGATACGGGCGGCGGATCAACCTTTGGTCTGCCGCCCTTTTCTTATAGACCGATTGGTTTTTCCATATATTGCTGCTAGAGTGCCGCGGGGTCCCAACAGGGACGATATAGGGGGAAACCCATGAGAACTCTTGATACTATGGTCGTCGCCAATGCCGCAGGCATGGTGAAGCGGCCAGAACACGTCGTCGAACTTTCCGAATCGGCGGTGACCCGCGTTGTTGTTGGGTCGCTGACGCTCGAAGCGCGTCCAGGCAACCTGGGCGAGACCTACTACTATGACCCTGTTTCGAGAACCGCATGGAACTCGAAGGGGCTCGACAACCTGGGCGTCGAGGAAGCCATCTGGTGGCTTCCGGAGATGCGCGACCTGCTGAACCGGAACGAAAAGGAGCTTGCGGTCAGTATCGCGGGCTACAAGCCGGAGGAATACTCCCGGTGCGTGGAGGTCATCGCGCCCTGGGTCGACCGGATCGAGGTGAACCTCGGCTGTCCGAACGTCTGGCACAAAGGCGTGAAGAAGCCGGTCGTTTCCTACGATCCGAGTGCGGTCCTGGAAATCCTCGGCGCCGTCGGATCGGCCAATCGATACGGCCGTCCGTGCTCGGTGAAATACTCGCCGGTCGGCGACGAGCTCGTCGATGTGCTCGCGTTTGCGGTTTCATCCTACGACTTCGTCGACGAGTTGATCGTCTGCAACACCATTCCCGACCAGGAAGGTGTCCGCCGCGACGGTTCGCCGGCGCTCGCCTTCCGTACGGAGGAGGGCGGCGAGGTCAAGCATACGGGCGGTATGAGCGGTTCGCCGCTAAAGTCCCACCGCCGGCGCCTCACGCGGCTGTTCCGGAACGCGCTCCCCGGGCGCATGAAGGTCATCACGGTAGGCGGCATCGACTCGGGCCAGGACATCCTGGACTGTATCGAGGACGGCGCTGACGGCTTCATGGTCGGCACGCACTTCTTCGAGCACGGTCCGGGCGTGTTCTCACAAATCCTGCAGGAAGCGGTGTAAGCGGCTACTGCAAAATGACTTCAAGCGCTGACCTACGGGTCAGCGCTTTCCATTTATATGGTGCAGTGCTACTGTGCCCGCGGACCTGTCCAGCCGTAGCGAACACGCTACGGCCCTCGCAACCAAAGGTGAACCATGACTCCGCTACGCTTTGTAGATCTGGAGGGGAGCGTCGATCCGCATTTCCACTTCCGTGAGGGCGTGGAGGCGAACGACGGCCGCCTCGAGATGCTTCTCGGCCAGATCGCCGACGAGCATGAGATCGCAATCGGCATCGGGAATACCTCGAAGCCGATCCTGACCCTGAGCGACGCGATCAGGTACCAGCAACTGATCACGAGCCGCATTCCGGAAGGCAAGCACCTCGATGTCCGCATCGCGCCCCTGCTGACGGACAACACGACATCCCAGATGATCCGCGCCATGCGGGCCAACTGCGGCCGTACGATCCCGTTCGTGAAGGCGTTCTTTGCCGGCGTCAGCAACGACGGCGGCGCGAGCATCACGGACCTCGGCCGGCTCGACGACGTCGTCCGTGCGACGTACGACGACTCGGTCGATGCGCCGCCGCTGCCCATCGACTTCCATGCCGAGCGCAAGTTCGACAAGGACGGGCAGCGGATCAATATGCTCGAGCGCGAATGGTACTGCGTAGAGAACGACCTGCTGCCGTTCTTCGATCGGCATCAGGAGGGCGAGTTCGCGATCAAGCACGTCTCGGACCATCGGACCGTCAACGTGGTCGTTGCCCAGCGAGAGCTGGGCCGCAAGGTGTTCGGCGAGATCTGTCCGAGCTACCTGAAGGACTGCTTCGAAGACCTCTGGGAAGGTCCTGGCAATATGGGCACGGCATTCCGCGCCAACAAGGTCCGCTGGCCGCTTCCCAAGCACCAGGAGTCCCAGACGGCGCTGCGAGATGTCCTCATCTCAGGCAACCCGGGCTTCTTCTACGGCTCGGACTGCGCCTGCCACATCGAGGACCCGACCCGCGACAAGGGCGTGAAGATCACCTGCGACGGCTATGTCTGCGGCGGGGCCACCATCCTGCCCGCGGTCGACAAGTCCATCGTCATCGACTTCTTCGTCGAGGCGGGACTGCCCGAACTGATCGACCCGTTCCTTTCCCAGCGTGCGCGCAGCCGCCTGCGGCTCCCGCAATCTCGGAAGAAGGTCCGGTATATGCGCACCGACTGGACCGTCCCGACCTTCATCGAAGGGGCGGACGGCCAATCGCCGATCAAGGCGCGCCTCTATGCGCACGGCGAGACGTGCAACTGGCGGCGCGTGGAGTAGACTTCGCGTCACGACTCATGACGGCGGTTCCGAAAGGAGCCGCCGTTTGTCTTATTTCCCAAGTTCTATAGAATGCGGGTCTGGGTCCGTTCGGCAGACGAACGGACGAATGAGGGGGTTCTCATGATAACCAGTGAGCATGCGCCGCCGCAGCGTCCTGATCTTCGCTCCGGCTTCGACCGCGGTCTTTCGCACAAGACAGACTGCAACCATTCCCGCCACAACCGTGACCGGGACGGGCAGCACTGTCCGGACTGCAACGAGGTCATGCCGGACAACCACCACTGACCATGCGGTCAGTACGAAAAAAGGCGACGGGCCATCAGCCCGCCGCCTTTTCCTATTCCCTACGCCTCCTTCGATTCGGCGACGATCTCTGCGACGAGGTCTTCTTCCTCCTTCGCTTTGGGGGTGATGCCGTTTGCGATGAGGAGCTTCTCGAACTCCTCGCGCTCCAAGGTCTCCACCTCCACGAGCTTCTCCGCGATCGCATCGAGCGCTGCGCGATGCGTGATGAGG
>Ga0196976_1001090_pt1 | contig 13471 bp, 12 predicted proteins | sample S3v_513CmetaG_FD_148644 | JGI IMG/M metagenome (GOLD analysis project Ga0196976, IMG submission 148644) | Soil microbial communities from Anza Borrego desert, Southern California, United States - S3+v_5-13C | ecosystem: Environmental > Terrestrial > Soil > Desert | place: USA: California...
CCGCCGTAACCACCGCCGCCGCCGCCGCCGAAGTCGCCGCCGCGGCCACCGCCGCCGCCGCCGAACCCACGGCCGCCGCCACCGCCGCCGAAGCCGCGGCCACCGCCGCCGCCACCCGCGCCGCGCGGGCGATCCTCGGCCGCGTTCACGCGCAGGGCACGTCCGCCGAGCTGATAGCCGTTGAATTTCTCAATGGCTTTCGCCGCGTCCTCATCATTCGCGAACTCGACGAACGCGAAGCCGCGCGGCCGTCCGGTCTCGCGGTCGGTCGGGAGGAAGACGTCGCGAATCTCCCCGACCTGTGCGAACAAGTTCTGCACTTCTTCGCGCCTGGTGTTGTAATCCAGGTTTCCGACAAATACTTTCGAACCCATCCAATCTCCAATCAGTTTCTGCCCGGAACAACGACCAGGGCACGTGCGTAGGCTATCACGGTCCACTTCCCTTCAAGCTCCGGTCCAGTTTGCGACGTTTGCGGCTTCGCGTCCGTAAATTCACCATATGTCCCGGTTCCTCCTCCTCGGATTCGTGCTCCTGGCCTCCCTCGGCGCCTCCGCCGCCATCCCCATCGCCCCGCTCGAGCCGCGCATCGCCCCCAACTTCAGCGGTGCAGTCGACCCCGCGGCCGCGACGAACGGCACCACCACGCTCGTGGCCTGGACGGTCCCCCACCACTATCCCGCCGGGCAGCGCGTCCAGGCCCGCCTCCTCGGCGTGCACGACGCCGCGGTCTATCTCGATCACGCCGCGAGACCGCAGGTCGGCTGGAACGGACACGAGTACCTGGTCGCCCACAGCCACGGCGCGGCGGTCGTCCACGGCAACGGCGCGCTCGGCGCGCGGGCCAGGCTCCAGTTCTGGACCGTGAATGCGGTCGCCTGGAACGGGAGCGCCTGGGTGGTGGGTTTCGTCCGCGAAGACCAGGGACTGGTGATGCTGCTCGACCGCGAGCTGAACGCCGTCCGCACCATCGAGCTCGGCGCGGCGCGCAGCGTCCGCCTCACCACCATCGACGGGAACGTGTGGGCCGTGCATCAGCGCGAGGCCGACACCGAGGTCTTCCCGGTCGACGACGGAGAGCCGCGCTTCCGCCTCGGCGGACACGCCCGGATGATCGGGCCGATGGCCATCCTCGAGGAGACGCTCCGCCTCTCCTTCCTCGATCCACGCAGCGGTTTTTCCGAGCCGCGCCCGTTCATGGCCTCGTTCGAGATCCCGCTCGAGCTCGTGCACGCCGCGCCGTTCGGCAGCGGCGCACTCTTCGCCATCTACTCGCCCGTCGGGAAAACGCTGCTCCTCGTCACCATCGACGCGCAGGGGCACATGCAGGAGTACACGGCGGTCCTCACCGGCGCCGCCACCGCGCCGCGCGTGGCCGTGGCCGGCACGACGCTCTTCCTCGGCAACGGACGGCAGATCTATCAGTTCCCGCTGCAGCCGTGGCCGCGGGAGCCGTTCGCCCTGACCGATGCCGCGCTCGTCTCGCTCGACAACTTCGCCTACCGGAGCGAGCCGAGCATCGTCGCGCTCGACACGCACGCGCTCGTGTTCTGGAAGGAGCTCACCGAGAACACCTACACCGAAGGGTCGTTCATGCGCGCCGTCGACGCGGACGGCGTGCCGTTCGGGCCGGTGACGCGGCTCCCCTTCACCTACACCTACGATCGCAAGGCGGTCGCTCACGGCGATCGCTTCCTGTTCACGTGGCGAGACAACGGCACGCTCTACGCCTGGACCGGCGGCGGCGCGCCGGTGGAGCTCGGCCGCGGCGGCTCGTACGACGTCGCGTACGGGCCGCACGGCGCGTTCGCGGTGTGGCACAACCACGACCGCGGCATCAGCGGCACTCCGCTGCACGCCGATGGATCGCCGGTGGTGCCGGGCGGCTTCGTCATCTCCTCCGCCGTCTCTGAATTCGGCGCGCGCATCGACGTCGTGCCGCAGGGCTTTCTCGTGCACGGGACGCGCGAAGGCACCTTCATCTCTCCGGCGGGCACTCCGCTGTTGTCGTTCCCGATCGGCCCGGAAGGAGGGCCGCTGGCCGGCGGTGAGCTGCTGGCGTGGCGGAACGGGACGCTGCTCGCCAGCGCCGGCGGCGAGCACTACGTGCCGCAATGGGCCGGTGCCTGGACGCCGTTCGCCATTCATCCGATGGAGGGGGGCCGTCATCTGGTCATCCTTCATGGCGAACGCACGCTGGCCACGAGCATCGTCACCGTCGCCGGCGACAGGGTGGTCAGCGACACGGAGCCGCGCCTGCTCCTCGACCAGCTCGTCGATGGGAGCAGCATCACCGTCATCGGCGGGAAGCCGCTCGTCGTCTACGGGTACGGGCAGATCTGGGTGGCCACCTATCCGGCGCGCCGCCGCGCGGCGCGGTGAAGTTGCTGTGTTGCTGGTTGCTGGTTCGTGGTGATTCAGCGTAGAGCCCCCACGAACCAGCAACCAGCAACCAGCAACATCCTCCGGTACTACAACTCCACCTGCGCACCCAGCTCGATGACCTGGTTCGGCGGCAGGCTGAAGTAGCCGACCGCGCTCGACGAGTTGCGCATCATCCAGGCGAAGAGATGCTCGCGCCAGATGGCCATGCCCGGCTGCCGGGTGGGGATGAGCGTCTCGCGCCCGAGAAAATAGCTCGTCGTCATCGGATTGAACGAGACGTACTGCGTCCCCACGCGCTCGAGCGCGTCGGGGATGTCGGGGTCTTCCATGAAGCCGAAGTGGATGGTCAGGCGGAACACGCCGTGGCCGAGCTCCTGCCACTCGTAGCGCTCCTTCTTGTCGAGGTGCGGGCGGTCCTCGATCTCCACCGTGAGCAGCACCACGATCTTGTGCACGACCTTGTTGTGCTTGATGTTGTGCAGGAGCGTGGTCGGCACCCCCATCGCATTGCGCGACATGAAGATGGCCGTGCCGGGCACGCGCGGGATACGGTTGTTGGACAGCTCGCGCACGAAATCCTCGAGCGTCATGGCCTGCTCGGCCAGCTTGCCCGTGAGAATGCTGCGGCCGGCGCGCCAGGTCGACATCAGCGTGAAGACGAACAGCGCCGCCACGAGCGGGAACCAGCCGCCGTCCCACACCTTCACCAGGTTCGCCCCGAAGAAGGAGAGATCGAAGCAGAGGAAGAAGAGCGCGAAGGCCAGCGAGCCGATGAACGGCCACCCCCAGCGGTCCTTCGCGTAGACGGCGATGTGCGTGGTGGTGATGCCCATCGTCGCGGTCACGGCGATGCCGTACGCGGCGGCCAGCTCGGTGGAGCGCTGGAACGCGATCACCAGGCCGATCGCGGCGAACATCAGCAGCCAGTTCACCGACGGGATGTAGATCTGCCCGATCTCGCGCGCCGAGGTGTGGCGGATGCGGATGCGCGGCAGATAGCCGAGCTGCACGGCCTGCCGCGTCAGCGAGAACGCGCCGGAGATCACGGCCTGCGAGGCGATGACCGTGGCCGTGGTGGCCAGGATCACCAGCGGGATCAGCAGCGGCTTCGGCGCCATCAGGAAGAACGGGTTCTTCACCGACTCCGGCGAGTGCAGCAGGAAGGCCCCCTGGCCGAAGTAGTTCAGCAGCAGCGCCGGAAAGACGAAGCTGAACCAGACCCGCCGGATCGGCTTGAGGCCGAAGTGGCCCATGTCGGCGTAGAGCGCCTCGCCGCCGGTGATGACCAGGAAGACCGAGCCGAGGACCAGGAAGCCGGCCAGCTTGTTGGCGATGAAGAACTTCACCGCGTGCGTCGGCAGCACCGCCGCCAGCACCGCCGGCTCCTTCACGATCTGCATGATGCCGAGGATGGCCAGCGTCGAGAACCAGACGATCATGATCGGCCCGAAGACCGCGCCGACCTTGGCGGTGCCGTACTTCTGCACGGCGAAGAGGCCGATGATGATGGCGATGGTGATCGGCACGACCCAGTCGCCGAAGACGGGCGTGACGATCTCCAGTCCCTCCACGGCCGACAGCACGGAGATGGCCGGGGTGATCATCCCGTCGCCGTAGATCAGCGCGGCCCCGAAGAGGCCGAGGGTGAGCAGGACCACGCGCCGCTTCGACGGCGTCCCCTTCGGCCGCACCAGCGACATGAGGGCGATGATCCCCCCCTCGCCGCGGTTGTCCGCGCGCATGACGAAGATCAGGTACTCGATGGAGATGATGAGCACCAGCGACCAGAAGATGAGCGACAGCACGCCCATGATGTTGGCCGGCGACGGCGCCAGGTGATGCTCGGGCGCAAAGCACTCGCGGAAGGCGTACAGCGGGCTGGTGCCGATGTCGCCGTACACAATCCCCAGCGCCGCGAGCGAGAGGGTAAAGAGGTAACGCTTGCTGTGCTGCTGCTCGGACGGCTCCATGCGGTCGCGGGGGAAAGTAGCACAAGCCGGGCCCGGTTTCGCCGGGCGCTTTCGCGGCCGGAGAGGCGTACGATTGCTCCATGACCGTCGACACCAGAGTCTTCACGGCGGACGAGCTGTTCGAGCTTCCGGATGACGGATCGCGTTATGAGCTCGTCGAAGGAGAGCTGAGAAAGATGTCCCCTTCGGGCGCGGATCACAGTGCCATTACCTTGTTGATCGCCGCTCGCATCCTCTCGCACGTCGAGCACCACCGGCTCGGCGGCCGCGTGTACGGGGCGGACGCAGGCTTCGTGGTGTCCCGCAACCCTGATACCGTTCTGGCTCCGGACGCGGCGTATGTATCTCCGGAACGGGTCGTCGGCTCGCCCCGTTTCTTCCCCCGTCCTCCCGACCTCGCCGTGGAGGTCGTGTCGCCATCGGATCGATTCAGCGAGGTCGTGGTGAAAACGCGCACATATCTTCGCGCGGGCACTCGCGCCGTCGTCATCGTCGATCCGGCGTCGCGGCTCGTGCAGGTGCACCGCACCTCCGGCGTCACCGACATCACCGAGACCCTCACCCTCGACGACCTGCTCCCCGGCTGGTCGATGACCCTCGACGACATCTTCACCACTGCTCGTTGAAGACGCGAGGGATCGCACCCCCGCCGCTCAACGCTTCTTCGCGCAAACCCCCGCCACGGCACGCACCAGCTCCTGTGGTGCGAACGGCTTCTTGACGTAGTCATCGAAGCCGGCCGAAAGCGCCAGTTGACGCTGCAGCGGGCCGCCGTAAGCGGTCACGGCCACGGCCGGAATCGCGGCTTTGTCGTCATCGCGGGCCCGAATGCGGCGTGTGAGGGAGTGCCCATCCTCGGCCGGCATGGCCAGATCGCTCACAAGCGCGTCGAAGGGTTGCGCCGCCAACTGGTGGAACGCTTCGGCAGCACTGCTGGCCATGGTGACGAAAGCGCCGGCGCTCCGCAACACCGTAGCGATCAACTTCCGCATGTCCAGTTCGTCATCGACGACGAGCACCCGCAGACCCGCGATCGAGACCGGCCCGCGGCGCGCGCCGGCAGCGGCATGTCCTCGCCACGGCCTGCAGCGCTGGCAGCAGGGCTATCAGTTGCGGGAGCTGATCCGCGAGTGGGCACACCTGCAGATCTGCGTCGCGGACGAGCTGGAACGCTACGCCGACAGCCATCCCGAGCTCGAGCCCGGCGTGATGGCGACCGTTCGCCGCGCCTGGATGCAGCTCTGCGCCGACGGGATCACCGGCAGCGCCACGCAGTACTGGCGCCTCCACCAGGGCGAGTCTGCCGGGCATGTCCACGATCTCGAAACGGCGCTCACCGCCGTGCAGACGCTCGAGCGGGCGCGGGCCGAGGCGTGGCGCACGGCCGCGCACGACCTGCGCGGCAGCGTCACCGTCGTCAAAGGGGCCACGACGCTGCTTCAGGGCGCAGGCGCGGGCCGCGTGGAGGCCGCCGACATGCTCAGGAAGAGCGTGGCGTCGCTGCACGACATGCTCACCGACCTGTTCAATCTGGCCCGTCTCGAAGCCGGCCACGAGCAGCGAGAGCTCACCCTCAACGCCATCAAGTACACGCGACAGGGCGGTGTGACCGTGACCTGGGGACTGGACCGGGGGCGGGACACGGACCGCTGGACGTTCTCGGTCCAGGATACGGGTCCCGGCATCGACGAGAACTGCGCGGCGCCGCTCGCGCAGGAACTGCACGACGCCACCACCGCCGCGGATGACGCGACCGAGGGGAGCACCGACCGGCGGCGCGACATCGAGCCCGCGATCACCCTCGCCTCGGCCTCGGAAGCCTTGCCCCAGGCACAGCAGCCGGGCGAGGGCGTCGGCCTCTCCATCGTCAAGCCTCTGCGAGCTCCTCGACGCCGGACTGGAGCTGGCGACGAAACCGGGACAAGGCTCGACGTTCCGCGTGATTCTGCCGCGCAGCTACGGCGGCGGAGGGGCGTAACGGCGCCGCCCGGCTCACGCCAGCGCGCGGATCGATGCGCGTGCGGCGCGCACCAGCCGCACCGATCGCTCCCCTGCCGCCGCCTCGGCCTCGCGCAGGTAGGACAGCGCCGTCGTCGCCTGCGGCGCCAGTCCCGCGGCGGTAAAGCGCGCGATCACCTCGCGGCAGACCGCCGGCACTTCTGCGACCCGGCCGAGCGCGAGCAGCGCTTCCGCGAGCTCGAGCGCGGCCAGCCCGAAATCGGTGACCAGCCCGAGCTCCGTGAAGTCACGCATCGTCTGCCGGAGCAGCGGAATTGCCTCGGCGGGCCTCGCGGCGGCGGTCAGGGCGCGGCCGAGCACACCCCGGCTGCGCGCGGCCTCGGTCCTCAGGCCCCGCGATTCGAGCTCCGCGATGCAGCCGTGCAGCACCGCGATGGCCCGCTCCGGCGCACCGAGGTCCACCCGGCAGAGCGCGATGTTGTGCGCCAGCCGCACGGCGCCGAGGGCATCCACCGAGGGATCGTCCACCAGGGACGACCAGACCTCCAGCGCGCGATCGACGGCGCCGGAGTTGTACAAGGCGTCGCCCTCGATCATCCGCGCGGTCACGAATCGCGACCGCTCGCCGAACGCGAGAAACGTCGCCGCGGCCTCGCGCGCGTACCGCACTGCCTCGAGCGGCCGGCGCGTGCCGCGCAGGATCACCGCCCGCACCAGCGCCAGCCGCGCGAGATGGCAATCCGGCGCCGGGACCGTGGCGAAGAGGCGCTGCGCCCTGTCGGCGTGCTCCCCCGCCTCGGCATACCGGCTCATGAACGCCAGGACGTACGCGTGATCGCGCAGCGCCTGCGCCCGGAGGCTCTCCACGTAATGCGGCCGGTACGCGCCGGGCTCCAGCTCCTCCGCCAGCGCCAGTGCCATTGCCGTCACCTGCAGCGCATCCTTCGGACAGCGTTCGATCAGCGGCCGCATCCTCGCCAGGAGCTGGCGCACCATGCCCGCCGTCGCCGCGCCGTCCGCGTTCCGCAGCCTCTGCGGCCACCACGCGGCCGGGCCGGCCAGCATCTCCGCGCAGAGCCGCGCCGCCGCCTCGTCCTCGGATGCCACCCGCTCCGCGAACGCCACCGCGTCCGGCAGCGACGCCGGCGCTTCCGCCCACATCCGCGGCTCGCGGAGCGCGGCCAGCAGCGCGCGCTGGGCATGCAGCTCCTCCGCGCACTCGCCGCACGATGCCACGTGCGCCTCGATCCCCGCGTCGATCGGCGTCATGCCTTCGAGGAATGCGAACAGCGTCTCCGTGTCGTAATGCGTCATCGGTGGTTCTGCCGCCGGCGCTGTTCTTTTCGGACGGCGCTCACCGCCTTGAAGATGAGCCGTTTCACGTAATGGGGCGTCACCCCCAGCTCCTCGGCAATCTGCACGTAGCTCCTGCCGTCCACGTAATGGAGCTGCGCCGCCCGCCGCGCGGGCTCGGGAAGCGTCGCCAGGACCGCGCGCACCAACGCGGCGCTCTTCGCGTCCGAGGCATCGGGGAGAGCCGTTCCCTTCGATGCGAGCTGGTAGGCCTGGCCGCTCCTGCAGGCCGCGGCGATCACCCACGCCTCGGGATCCTCCGCCTCGGCCGTGATCACCGCCTCGAGGGCCGCGCGGACCATTTCGGCCGCCTCGGGACGCGGGACGTGGTAGCGACCGATCAGCGTCTCCGTGAGGATCCCGCCGTACATGTCGTAGATGCGCTCGATGTCTACCGCCGCGTCGGACCGTTTCCGCGGCGCCCCCGACAAGTTCATGCATGGTATAGTAGCAGCTCCAGTCGATATTCCGGACATAATTACAGCGATGGAGTCCTGATGCTCGAACCACTTCCCGCGCTCATCCGCGACCGCCGCGAGGAGCGCAAGCTCACGCAGGGCCAGCTCGCCGAGCTGGCCGGGGTCAGCCGCGCGCAGCTCGCGCTGCTCGAAGCCGGCAAGGCCAACATCACCATGGAGTTTCTGTTGAAGATCACGCGAGTCCTGGAGCTGACCGCGGTCTGGGTCGAGGGACTGAACATCCTTGCGGCGTCGCCGGATCTCAAGGCACTGGTGCAGGCGAAGGAGGCGGTGGCGCACGCGCGCGCGCTCGCCAGCCAGTTCTCCGGCACGGTCGAGGAGCTCGACGCGGCGACCGCGTCGCTCGATGAGCTCATCAGCAGGCCGATGTTGCCCGCGGCCTCCCAGGCGGACATCGCCGAATCGGCGCGGCAACTGACGCAGCTCCGCGGCGACGAGCGCGACCAGGCCGGCCGCACGCTGCGCGACCTTGCCAACGGAGACCGCGTGCACCGCGCCGAGCGTCCGGAGGCCGCGAAGACGCCCGCGCGGAAGCGCTCGCGGGGAAACCGATGAGACCGCCCCTGTCCGGAGGTCTGCGCGACCTGGAAGCCTGGCTGCGGGCGAGCGTCGCGGACGCCGCGGAGCGGCTGCCGGCGCTGCTCGACCTGCCGGCGTCCATGCTGCGCCGGGAGCTGGATGCGCGCCCCGAGCTGCGGACGCCCGGCATGATGCAGCGCCTCATCGCGGTGGCGCAGGATGCCCTCGAGCGTTATCCGCGCCGCGCGCACGAGCTGACGTCGATCGTCGTCGAGTACGCGCCGGCGCTGGAGGCCTCGCCGGAGTGGGCGTCGGTCGTCCGCCGCATCGAGGGACAGGGATGGCAGGAGCACGCCAGGGCGTTGTGCGCGCTCCAGCGGACCGGGGAAGCGCACGAGGCGCTGGAGCTGGTGCGTCATGCGGCCTTGGAGTTCGCCATTCATCACGACTACCAGCACCTCGTGGAGGCGCGCATGATGGAGACGTGGATGCTCTCGTTCGCGGGAGAGGACGCCGCGGCGGCGAACGTCTGGATGGCGACGGAGGACATCGCCCGCCAGCGCGGCCATCGCACCCTGCACGCGCGTCTGACGGGCAAGATCGCCCTCTTCCGGCTGCGCCGCGGCGACGCCGAAGCCGCGTCGCGCCTGTTGACGGAAGCGGCGGAGATCTTCGAGGAGGAGGGCCTGACGCGCGAGGCCATCCGTGCGCGCTGGAACCTCGCCGAAGCCACCACGGCCCGCGGCCGCCTGCACGAGGCGATCTCGGAGTACTACAAAGTGCGCGGGACCCTGCTCACCGTCGGCGCCGGCACCGACGCGGCCATTGTCTCGGCCGAGATCGTGGAGCTGCTGCTCGTGGCCGGCCGCGAGGCGGCAGTGCCCGTCCTGACGGAATCGCTCCTGGACACGTTCCGCACCCTGCTGACGCAGAACGCGCTGGAAGCCTTCACCTGGCTCCACGCCCGCGCCACCGCCGGCACCCTCACGCGCGAAGACGCCTGCACCGTACGCCGCTTCTTCGAGGATCTCCCTCACCAGCCGCTCGCGCGGTTCACGGGGACGGATTGAGGGCTCTATAGGCGGTTTTCGTGCGTCGCAGAAGAATCAGCGCACTATAAGTGTCTGAATTAGCCGCGCACGGCGAGAAATGTTTACTTGCGGCGTTATCGCTGCTACTTTGCCGCCCGGCTCTCCTATGCGCTCCAAAAACAACACCACCTCTGTAGATCACGCTGCCGCGTTGTACAACCAGTACATCGCGGAGCTCAGCACGATCGGCACCTCCGAATTCCAAATGACGCCGGCCGAAGCCGGCCAGCTCGCTCACGAGGTGCTGATGGTGTCCATTACGAGCCTCCCCCGCATCCAGGACATGCGCGCGTGGCTGACCGCCTCGATGCGGTCAGCAGCAGCCAAGGCACAGAGGGACCGTGCCAAAGTCTAAGACCCTGCGGTTTCGCCGGCGCTTCAAAGGACCACCTGCCGGTGCATTGGAAGCGTTCGCCCACGCCTATTACCAGCTCGAGAACGAACGGCGTGTCGCCGCGGGCGGTGAAATCGATGCTTTGTTGCAGAAAACGCCGACCGAGAAGTTACCCGAGCTCGTCGAGCACCCGGCTCTGCGGCCGTTCGGCGCTCTCGAATACCTGGGGAAGATCTTCAACGATGCCCTCGCCAATGACCCGAAGCGCGCAAAGGCCGTCGCGGAGCTGGAAATCTCTCTGGCGGAGAACCTCGCTCAGCCTCCCTATCACAATCTCTCCATCGTACAGATCCGTGCCTACGCCTGGCGTGACCTCGGCATTGCTCACCGCGCCCTCGGCCGCCTGCAGGAATCCCTCGATGCCTTCGCCGTTGCGGAAACCGGTCTGCTCCCCCATGGCGCCCTGGACCACGACCTCGCGATTGTCCATCTAAGCGTTGCTGTCACGCTGCAGGAACTGGAGCGCTTCGACGAGGCACGGAAACTTCTCGCACAGAGCAAACGCATGTTCATCCAACACGCCGATGACCAGCGCCTGGTACTCGCAACCTTTTCTGAAGGCGTAATCCTTCAGCGTAGCAAGCATTACCGCGAGGCCCGCGACGTCTACAAAAACCTGCTGAGCTCCTCCGCCAAGATCGAGCCTCCGGTCATCGCTGCCGTTCATCGCGTCATCGGCCTATGTTCGACCGAGCTCGGTGATTTCCCGGATGCCGAGGCCAATCTCCGTCGCGCCATTGCCTTGAATCAGCAGCTCGCTCAAACCATTGAGGTCACGAAGGGAAAGGCGGCACTCGGACGCTTGTTCATTCGACGCGGCGATTCCGCGGATGGCATCACTTACCTTCGTCCGATCCGCCGCGAATTTCTCCGGCATGGCTTGATCGAGGAAGCGGGGATCTGCGGCCTCGAAATCGTCGAAGGGATGCTCGCACTTGGCAACTTCACGGGCGCCGAGATGCTGTCACGGAAGATCATCGCCGAATTCATGAAGGCGGGGCTCAACAAGCGGGCCATCAGCGCACTCGGCTACCTGCGCGAGGCGATCGCCTCGAGCAAAGCCTCCACCGCCCTCGCCTCCACCGTCCGCGAATACATCGTCTCGCTCCGAACCACGCCGGAGCGAGACTTTCTCCCTCGCCAGCTTACGGTGTCGGGGAGACTCCCGGAATCGTGATGAGATCCCCGAGAGCCTTGATCTTCTTCACGACCTTGCCGATCTTGCCGGCCACCCCGCCGCCTCGCGGCTCCCGCTCTCGTGGCCCGGCAAAAGCAGCCACCGACACCGCGAGCAGACACACCACCACCACACTACGCCCCATTCCACGCATAGATCCTCCCCATCCGGCGCAACGCCGGTTCCGTTGAATTTGAGGAGGGCGCCCTCCCACCACGGAGTGACGCGCATAAGTGTCACACCACCCCGGGCGAAGTATGCCGCATCCGCGCGATCCGAGGGCGGCGCGCCATAGACGTTTTGGGCAAAGGGGGCCAAAGCCGGGCGGCAGTGGCGAACTGCAGCCGCCGCGACGCCGGCGATGATGCAGGCATCTCGGCTGCCGGGCCGGCCGCACGCCAAAGTTAGACCGTACTACGCGATTTTGGCGAGCACTCTCTCGACGGACAATGGCAGATCGATTTGCACGAAGAACTCATTCGGGTAGAGATAATCTTCGCCGGATTCGTCTATTACTCTGACCATCCCGTGTTCAGCAGCGAACGAGTCCTCCAGCACTGGGTAAAGTTTCCTGAGCTCGAGAGACGCCGGGTAATCATCGTTCCGCACACACACGGCATAATGGCGCTTGAGCGTGTCCGATGTCGACACATCCCGTTGGGTTTGCGGCAGCTTGGCCGAATCGGCGGCGAGCGACACACGCTTACCGGACTTCGAGCGGCTTTTTGAACTTGAGTTCTTTCTTTCCGATGCCATGCGCTTCATACCAGTGAAGTTCAGCTTCGCAAATCGTACCATCGGGAAGCCGCACCGTCGCGACTCCCTTCATTTTGCGCCACTTCCCGCGCCCATGTTCGCGGTTAAGACGGCGGCGGTCACGCACTCCTGTTCCTGAAGCGATCGTCTCGACGTGGCCAATCTCGCTGAGGATCTCGAACCGCACAGCCATAGCTTACTGAATAAGTCGCTTGCAGCAAGACACTTAACCACGCCCACTCAGCGTCACTCGACACTCTCCCGTGCCTTCGGCTCGTGCTCAGAAACACGTGCTCCCGATGCGGTACGACTGCTGCCGGGCCGCCGTGGGGCACATGTGGACTACGGTCGCACGTACTTTCCGGGATGATCCTGTCGAAGACGGTTCGCAGCCGTTGCTGGTGTCCCGCGGGCACGGTTGCCGCGAATGAGGTTCAAATGAACCGAGCCGCGAACTGGTTGGGTAGGCCGAGGCGATCTCTCGCCTCGGCCCCCTGCAGATCCGGACGTGCGGGATTACCGCATCCGGCTCCTCAAATCACGGATTTGCTGCATGAGCAGCCCTGATCCGCTATTCGTCGACGTTGCGTTTACACAGAACTGCTCGAGCCCGAGTCTCGCTGTGTTTCCTTCCGACGATTCCGTGATTCGGCACTCCGCTTCCCTCCACTGGCTCCCGCAGGCGGCAGTTCGCCAGCTTCACAGGTACTATCAGAGCGCTCCGACTTCCCACCGTCCATCCCGCCTCGCTCCCTTTCGTTCGCTCGGGCGGTACCACGTACTGCTGCTCGTCGCGAGGCAGCGGGGAGTTGCTGTTGCCGGCTCCTCCTCGGAACTGCGCCGGTGCCTCAATCCTCTGCCTTCCACTCGCTCTCGTAGAGACGCGGGATCTCCCAGGTTCCTCGGCAACCCCTTTACGAACATGCCCTGCTCTTCGACCCCGGCGGACCGAATGCGCCAAGGCCACTAACGACGCACCCGATTTTGCCCGCGCGGTTGACGGCGTCGGCTCCGCATTCAGTCACCTTTCGAGGCTCAATCACACAGCCTGTTCGCTCGCTGTCTACGCTTCGCAGCTCGGATTACTCCGATCAACACCGCGCAAGACTCGCTCCCCACTGGCGGCCAACCTTGTTGGGGCGGGACTCTCACCCGCTGGGTTGCTAAAAGAGGTTTCCACTCTGTGCTTCAACTCACATCGTTTCCCCTCCTCGAAGCTTTCCTGGCGCACCAACCGCCGTGACGCCGTCACGCTGGCGAAAACGCAGCCGGCTCGGCCGGCGGACCGAAGCTAGGAGTCTGCGCGGCAGAACGGCTTCGGGACGAAATCGCGTGGAGCCGACGGGGGGCGGTCGTTCAAGGTGAGGGCGCGGGAGCTTGGCGCATAG
>Ga0196976_1001091_pt1 | contig 13455 bp, 8 predicted proteins | sample S3v_513CmetaG_FD_148644 | JGI IMG/M metagenome (GOLD analysis project Ga0196976, IMG submission 148644) | Soil microbial communities from Anza Borrego desert, Southern California, United States - S3+v_5-13C | ecosystem: Environmental > Terrestrial > Soil > Desert | place: USA: California...
ATAGGTCGACCACTTCTGGCGGCCCATACTCGAAAATCAACAGCTCGCTCGTGACCGGAACGGCGTACACGAATGCTGGTGTAAGCCCGGGCGAGACTTATTACTACGTAGTTCGGGCAGTGAGTTCAACGGGATTGGAGAGCGCTAACTCAAGCCAGGTGACCGCCGCGATTCCGTAGCGCGACGGAACAAAAAGAACGGCCAGGCTTTGACCTGGCCGTTTTCATTTGGATGAAGAGAATGACGCCGGTTACTCGCAGAAGGAGATAAACCGCAGCCAACGGGGCCTCCCCCAAGGCCAGCCGGCTGCGGTTGTCATGAGCTATCTCAAGCTCATGTTCTTTGCGCCGCACCAAAGATTGGTGACGGTTTGCGCAGTTTGCGGAACCCACCACAGATTCCGAACCCACTTTTTGTCGCTCTTCAACATGCGATGTCCAACATAGTCGAAAAGTACCGGGCGCACCTGCATCACTGCGTAGAGCGATGCGTTGCCGGCGAATGGCTTGAGCCACGAATTCGTTTCTTCGAAGCGCCCTGTGTCGATATTGCGCCGCGTTGTCCACGCATCGAAGCCGGCGGCGGCAGATTGGGCGATTGCCAGGCCTTTCCAGATCTTCAAGGCGGTGGGATGCTCTTCCTGAAGGGTCTTCTTGCGTTTTGACACTGACGTTACGGGCATGATCAGCGCAGGCGAGATGACGGTGGGCGCAGTTGCAAGCGCCTCGTCCATGGACGGGTTTTCCGGCTGAACCAGTTCAGACGGCGCAATCGGCAGATCCGATTCGGTTTTGCGGGGCAGTAGCGCCGTGGGCAGGCTGGCGGGTTTGGCGACAGCGGCCATTGCCACCGGCGTAGCGGACTGCCTGGCATCGGTCGCAGGCAATTCGACCGGCTGCGGCGTCAGCATAAATAATGCGAAAGCGAGAATCATCCCTTCCACCTCAACTGCCTACCCGTTTCTTACCTGGAGTACACCGTCCTAAAGAGCAATCCGAATTCCAGAGACTTACCCTTTGGTAATTGGACTGTAGTGCAAGCACTTAGGGGTGGGGAATCGGGTGTTCTGCCGAGATTCGGGACGAGTGGGACTGAGGGAAGTGGAGTATTGCTTCCAAAGGAAAGTGAAAACATTTTCCTTTCGGGCGCTCATCTTCGAGGGAATCAATCCAAAAGGTAATGCCCCCGGCGGTTACCGAGGGCATTTCCTGGAGTGAAGCGGGTTAGCTTCGCCGCCATCGTGGTTCGAAGCGCCGTCGTGCCTGCTGGGTCGGCGACCGGGCCGGAGCAGGTTAGCTTCGGTCACCGCAAGAGCTAGTGCCAAGCACTATGGTTCGAGTGCGTGACAGTCTGGGCGCGGCTTTCTGAACGAACATTAGATATGCAATCAATGTGCCACTGCGTCTCGGGCCAGGCGCTGGGTGTCATTGCTTGCATTGGTACGGGTTACGGCCAGGTTGCGTATGGCCGCGGTTCGTGGGGGCGCTTGCAGATGAAAGGAATTGCAGCCACACGGGGAAAGTAATTGGACTCAAGAAGAACAGGCAGTCGGTTGTCCGACTGCCTGCGATGCTCGAAGACGAACAGTTACGGCGACGGCACGACAGCAGACGCCTGGTTCGAATCCGCACTTTCGACGTTGCTCGTATCCACGGAGCGTACGACGTAGTAGTAGGTCGTACCGGACGTGACTGTGCTGTCTGTATATGTGGTGGCAGAAACCGGCGATGCGTTCAGCAAGGTGTAAGGTCCGGAGGTGGTGGTCGCGCGATAGACCTTGTACCCGATAACCGAAGTGGAGGTGCTCGCGATCCAGCTCAGGTCCACAAAGTGCGGCAGCGGAGCCTGCCCGTTGCCCGTAGCCGAGACCGTCGCCGGCGAGTTTGTTGCGTTGCTCACAAACGCTACGCTCCCGTTTGCGGCGCCCGAGAGCTGTGGCGCAAAGGTCACGCTGACAGTTCTGGTGGCCCCGGCGGCGATCGTGACAGGGAATGTTCCGCTGACGCTATAGCCTGTGCCGGTGACGTTTGCAGCCGTGACCGATACGGAGCCCGTGCCGTTATTCCTGAGTGTGACGTTGAGACTTGCGGAGGCACCCACCAGCACGTTGCCAAACGAAAGCGAAGTGGGGGATGCGCCAAGGAGATACGTTAATGGCGCTACGCCTGTGCCCGTGAGCGACACTGGCGATGCAGACGTTGCCGAATTACTGGTTACCGCAACGGTGCCGCTCACCGCTCCAGCGACAGTGGGCGCGAATACCACATTGCCCACCGCGGTTGTATTCGGAGCAAGAGTAAGCGGCAGGATGAAGCCGTTGACGTTGTAGCCTGCACCCGTCGCAGTCACGGCCGTGATGCTGAGATCAGCAGTGCCGGTATTCCGGAGTGTCAGAGGCGCTGATGAATTGCTCCCGGTCGTTACGTCCCCGAAGGCGATGCTGGTCGGAGTGACCGATATCTGCGGAGTGGCCGCGACACCGGTGCCAGAGAGGGCGACTGGAGGCACAGCAGTTGCAGAGTCGCTGGCGACCGTCACGCTTCCCGTGACCGCGCCTGCTGTAGTAGGCGCGAACCTCACGTTTCCGACTGCGGTGGTTCCGGGTGTGAGCGTGAGCGGGAGGATAAAGCCCGAAACGCTAAAGCCCGATCCAGTTGGGGTGAGCGCGGTGACATGCAGATCGGCCGTACCGCTGTTCCGCAGGGTCAACTGTTGCGTGCCAGAGGAGCCAGTGGTCACGCTTCCGAACGACATGCTTGTCGGCGTGATCGCGAGTTGCGGTGCAGGTGCGACGCCGGTACCGGTCAACGATACGGGAGCGACCGCCGTTCCGGAGTTACTCGTGAAAGCGACACTACCGGTGAAACTGCCCCCGGTCGTCGGTGCAAATCGAACTGAACCTGCAACAGTCCCGCCGGGCGCGATCGTGAGCGGTAAGGTGAAACCAGAGACAGAAAATCCACTCCCTGAGGCTGTGACGGCAGAGACGTTCAGACTCGCAGTGCCCGTGTTCCTGAGCGTCAGTGCCTGCGTTGCTGAAGATCCGGTGTTCACGTTGCCGAACGCCATGCTGGTCGGGGTGACGGAGAGGACGGGCTGTACACCCGTGCCCGACAAGTTCGCAGAAACACTCGGTGCATCACTGGTCACCGTTATGCTCCCGCTCGCCGCGCCTGCTGCGGTGGGGGCAAAGCGCACCGAGGCCGTGGCGCTCTGTCCAGGCGTCAGGGTTAGAGGTACTGTGACGCCGGTATAGCTGAACGCCGCGCCTGTGGTGGTGATCTGTGAAATCGTGACTGCGGCGGTTCCGCTGTTGGTGATCGTCAGATTCTGCGCAGCGGAACTGCCAACATTCACGCTGCCGAACGCGAGCGAGCCGGGAACGGTCAATTGTGTCGAGACTCCGGTGCCGCTCACGGAGACTGTGACGGGGGAGGTAGCACCGTCATTAAGAATCCCGATGTTTGCGCTGAAACTTCCCGTCGCGGTCGGGGCGAAGGCGAAATTAAGCGTTGCCGTCGAACCGGGATTGATGACCGAGCCGGTAGCGAAGCCGCTTACCGTGAATGGACTCGTTGCGCCGGAGATGCCGGTGAAGGTAACCGCAGTGCCGCCGGTGTTCGTAATAACGACGCTCTGCTGAGTGTTGGTGCCCACCGACACAGATCCGAACGAGACGCTGGTTGGCTGTGCGGAGAGTTGGCCGGCGGCAGTAGCCGTACCCGACAGTGAAACAGTTGCGGCACCGCTAGTGGCATCGCTGATGAATGAAAGATTGCCAGAGAGTGAGCCAGTTGCGGTGGGTGCAAAATTGATGGTCAAAGCTTTCGATGAATTCGCCGCAATGGCGACTGGAAAGGTCCACCCGGAAAGCGTGAAAGCAGGGTTCCCAGTAGAGGCCCCTGTGATGTTCAGAGTCGTCGTCCCGGAGTTCGTGACATTGATCGACTTCGCCGCGGTCTTGCCTACGGCCGTCGAGCCGAAGGCCACAGGATTGGGGGAAGCCTCGAGCTTCGACGTGCCCGCGGTGCCCTGAAGGCCGATCTTCTTTCCGTTCCCATTCGACTTGCTGGTCGTAACGGTCGCGCTTCCAGTGCTGGTGCCAGCGGTCGTCGGGCTGAACTCCGCCGTCGTGGTCAGTGTTGAACCCGCGGCCAGCGTCGCAGGCAACGTAAGCCCCGTCATTGTGAATGAAGACCCCGAAACAGTGACGGACTGAATCGTCAAAGCAGTGTTGCCGGGGTTCTTGATCTCGACGGGAACTTTCTTGGACGTTCCAATCTTCACCACGCCGAAGTCGACGTTCTCAGGGGCAGCCACCACGTCGGGTTCTGTGGTGACCGGCTCAGTGGTTGGGGTGGTCGACGCGCCGCCCAGCCCGCAACCAGAGAGTGCGAGCATGCAAACTACTACGACGAGCAACAGCGTGACTGCGGGGGGAAACTTGCTTGTCTTACCTGTGCCCACGTCTGCCTCCTGCGGAGTGATCGCGAAGCCAGGCAAGACTGCGCATCACACCGGCAAGCCGCGGGGAACGACTTGCACCGGCAGAATTGCAGAGCGGGAACAGGTGCGGCCAGATTACCTCCGTCCCTCGTACGCTGGAAAAGGCATACTGACCAATGGTTTGCGTTGTGTGTAGAGAATTTGGAGAGACAGATGAGATGCAAAAAACCCGCATTATCCGGCGTTTTTAGACAGCGCTACGCGACCTTGAAACGGGCTCCGACTCCGGAAAAGAATAATCACGACTGCGCGGCCATGTACTTCCGTTCCCGAAGTTCGGGGTAACGAAGCTTGCAGATCTCTCAGGTCATCGACTCGTGACGAACATCGGAAGTGCTTAGCCACCCTTGAAGCGCTGGCTGTGAACGAGCGGGAACAGGAGCAAAAATAAATGCCCGCGTAGCGCGGGCATTCGTAGACAGCTTGTTCGCCGGGATTCTTACTGTGCCAACTTCCAGCCGTGATCGCCTTTGACGAAGACCACGGTAGTTTTGAATGGAGCAGCGTGGTAGAAGTCTGCGCCATGTTTCTGGATGAGCGTGGCGCGCTGCCAAGTGTCAAATCCCTTCACCATCGGCCCTGAGGCGTCGAAGAGATCACCCATGGAGTTTGGCACCCACTGCCACGTGTACTCCACGCGGGCTGTCGTGGCGTTGATCATTTCCACGTTATTGACGGCGACGAGCTTCCTGGTGGCGAGAGGCACCATGTGCAGCACCTCATTGTCACCGTCATTTCGCTTCTTGTATTCGGGGAAGCTTGTGATCTGCTTCTCACCAGCGGCAGTCAGGGAGATTGGAGTCTTGCGGCCTGTCGCTTTGCCGATTTTGATCAGGCCAGCCTTCTCCAGCAGACGGTAGTGCGGGTCGCCAGGCTGGTCATCGACGACTGGAACCACGGCACCGGTATGGAAACGAAGGGTGGCGGGGCCTCTTTCGGCAAGGACGGCGGTGAGTGCCGCAGCAGCTTCTTCCTGCGGCAGGCCTCTCTTGTGCTGGTAGATGAACCAGCCGAGTCCCCCGACTATGGAGACGAGGAGGACCGCAATCATGACGAGCGGGCCAAATGAGGATTGCTTTTTCTCGAGTTCTAATTCGGTTTCGAACATCGGTATCCCTCCCGTGAGAGTCACCAACGATTCGGCCCGGGCAAACACGCTACCAGGCAACGGCCCGGGAGAACGGGGCAGAACCCTCGCATTGCAGGCAGGGTTCGAGTACACGGTACCTCTGCTTATAGCCAATAACGGTGTCACGCGACACAGTTGCATGTGACAGGGAACCACGTTCGGGAACACACGATCGGAGGACTGATACGCATTTGGTCACCCGGTCGTTGACCGCCATACTTCATCGGCCTAACATACCTCCCCAAGGCCCCGAGGAAGCCTTCCTGTGATCGGCGAAACCATCTCCCACTATCGCATTCTGAGGAAGTTGGGAGGCGGGGGGATGGGAGTGGTTTACGAAGCGGAAGACAGCCGCCTGGGTCGCCGTGTCGCCTTAAAGTTCCTGCCTGAGAAACTGCTTTCGAGCCCGACGGCGCTCGAGCGGTTTCAGCGCGAAGCTCGCGCAACGTCCGCGCTCAACCATCCAAGCATCTGCACGATCTACGACATCCGGGACAACGCAGGGCAGCCGTTCATCGTGATGGAACTGCTGGAAGGCCAGAACCTGACTCAGCGGATTCACGGCAAGCCGATGGCATTCGGGGAGTTGCTGGACGTTGCCATACAGATTGCGGACGCCCTCGATGCTGCGCACGAGCGGGGCATCATCCACCGCGACATCAAGCCCGGCAACGTCTTCATCACGGAACGCGGACAGGCGAAGATCCTCGACTTCGGTCTTGCGAAACTGGTGAATGAACCGGTGCAGCCCGTCCGCGAGCCGGTTGGAACGGGCGCGGCAGTGGCGAAACAATCGCATGTTTCCAGCGAACCAACGACGCCTACGGAGCCGCTCACGTCAATGGGCGTCATCGCGGGAACCTCGTTCTACATGTCGCCGGAGCAGATCCGGAACGAAGAACTAGATCCGCGCAGCGATATCTTCGCGTTCGGTGTCCTGCTCTACGAAATGTCGACTGGTAAGCGGCCGTTCACGGAGAGCAACAACGTTTTGACACTAGCGGCTGTGCTGGACAAGAAGCCGATTTCGCCGCTTACGGTCAATCCCGATCTTCCGCCGGAATTCGAGGCAATCGTCGGGAAGGCGTTGGAGAAGGACCGCGAGAAGCGGTACCGGTCGGCTGCGGAGATCCGGGCGGACCTCCAGGCGCTGAAGCGCGAGTCGAGTTCAGGGGAAGAAGCAGGGCCCCTCGCGCGAGTGGGTTTCCTTGCACGGGGCCAGCGCGTCTTCAGGCGGGCGAGCACGCGTGCGGTCTATGGCTTGCTTGCGATTGCAGCGGTCATCCTGATGCTGCTGATCGTGACTACCGCGTACTGGATCAAGCGAGCGCGTTTCAGCGGACCGCCCGCGAATACAGTGGCCGTGCTGCCTTTCGAAAACATCGATATCGCTCCCAGCAACGACTACTTGCGACTGGCGCTGGCGGACGAGATCGCCACCATCCTTACTTACACGCCTTCGCTCGAAGTGCGACCGATCACGGCGACACGGCGATATCTCGGCAGCGAGCCGCAGGAAGCGGGGCGGGAGCTTCGCGTGGGAACGGTTGTGAGCGGACGCTTTCTGCGGCAGGCGAAGAACATCGCAATAACGATAGAAGCGACTGACGTAAAGACGAACCGCATCATCTGGCAGCGCGCGTTGACGATTCCGGCTAATGACCTGATCGAGATGCAGAAGCAACTCGCGACGGACCTGCGGTCGGGACTTCTCCCAGTGTTGAGTGCGACGGGGAATGCCATAGAAACGGCGCGACCGAAGAACCCTGAGGCTTACGACCTGTTCTTGCGCAGTGCCGCCGTGCCGCACGATCCGCAGCCGAACAAGGACGCCATCGCGATGCTCGAGCGCTCGATCGGACTTGATCCGACGTACGCTCCGGCCTGGGATGCCCTTGGGTTACGGTACTACTACGATTCACAGTATTCGGGCGGAGGCGACAAGGCCTTCGACAGGGCGGGCGCGGCTTATGAACGTGCGGTCGCACTGGATCCTAACTTTGTGCCGGCAGCGGCACACCTGGCGCGCAACCGAGCCGAGCGGGGCGAGACCATCGCCGCCTATAAGCAGGCAGAAGAATTGGTCAAGCGCCGTCCCGACAACGCGCAGGCACATTTCACCCTGGCGTATGTTCTGCGTTATGCGGGCGTCCTGGACGAAGCGGTAAAGGAGTGCGACATCGCGCGAGGGCTGGACCCGGGTAACTACGGCTTCCGCTCCTGCGCTTTCGCGTTCTTCGAACTGGGGCGGGGCGAGCGTGCAATGGAGTATCTGGACCTCGACGCCGGGTCGGAGTGGGAGCGCAACATTCGAGCGGCGGTCCTCCTTCGTGAAGGGCAGGCGCAAGAGGCGGCAAATGCGGCCCACAACATGTCGAACAACCAGACGTGGTTCGGAAACGTGCTGCGGGCCTGCCTTGATGGGCGTCCCGCGTCGGAGATGAACAAGCTCGTCCTGGATGCCGAGCCTGAGATGCTGGGGCAGCGCGACCCCGAGTTCCGTTATCACCAGGGCGCGCTGATGGCTTACTGCGGTCAGATGGACGTTGCGGCGAGGCTGCTCAGGAGCGCCATCCAGCAGAACTATTGCGCCGCGCAGGCCTTGGAATCTGATCCAGTATTGCAAGCATTCCGCCGCACCTCGGAGTACGAGGCGCTGCTTTCTGCGGGACGGGAATGCCAGCGCCGGTTCGCGGACGGTCGCCGGAAGAAGTAGCCCGCGTAATCGCCTGCCCGAGTTCCTGCTCGACTCCAGCTCGCAACTTTCGCCAACGGTAGTTTTGCTGTAGATAGAAGAGGATGACTCACGCGCACCTGGTTAAGAAGTCGGTGGAATGGCTGCGGCGCAAGTATCGGTGCGGAATCGTTCTATCCGAGCAGGCTTGCAGCAGCGGGGAGATGCCGGACGCGATCGGGTGGAAAGGGAAGTGCCAGTCGGTTTTGATCGAGTGCAAGGTTTCGCGGGCGGACTTCCTTGTAGACAAATGCAAGCCTTGGCGTAAAGACCCTGACATCGCGATGGGTGCGGAGCGGTACTACTTCGCGCCGAAGGGCCTGCTGGATGCTGCTGAACTTCCGACGGGATGGGGTCTGCTCGAACTACACCGAGGCGAAGTGCGCCTTATAAAGAAGTCGAAGCGTAACCTGCGGTCGGAGGCGGGACTTCTCTATGAAATGAATCTGCTGCTGGCCAGCCTGAGGCGGGTCGAGGTCCGGATCGAGCCACAGACGATCACGGATTTTCTAAAGTGGAAGAACCGCATGGCCGAGTACAACGGAGGTGATATCCCGGAGGGGATCGTCGCTCCTCAAGATGAGGACAATATCCACCTTGAAACTGCGGAACCGGCGGAGATCGGCGCCGCAAGCCAAAATTAGCCTGGCTCTGCCCGGGCGCTTTGGCAGCGTGTTAAGCTGAAATTCGGTCCAGCCATTCACACCATCGATGTGTCGTATGAAGTCCTCGGCGCAGAGCGCAACGATGATGGGATTCGTGGTTGCGCTGATCATTCTCCTGGTGATCGGCGTTGCTGCGGTGCGTGACAGCGCACGGCTCTCGGCACTGAACTCTGAAGTAGACCTTACTCACCAGATCATTGCCGACATCAAAGACGTACTTGCCTGCCTTACTGATTCCGAAACGGGTGTGAGAGGCTACGCACTCACACGCAACCGGGACTTCCTACAGCCCTATGAAGCGGGTCAGGCGCGCCTCGGTCCAAGCCTCGAAAACCTACAGAAAAACGTAAAAGATTCCGAAGCTGTTGCGCTACTCGAAGACCTTGCAGTGCAGGTGCGTGCGCGTAATCAACGGTTCGGGAGTGCGGTTGCGCAAGTTGACGATCCATCGACCCAACGCGAGACGCTGCTGTCGGCGGTAGCGGAAGGCAAACGGGCGATGGACCAGGTTCGTGTAGTCGCTGCGAGGCTGCAACAGCGAGAACTTCAACTGCTGCGGGCACGGACGGAGGAAGCGCGGCGACTCTCAAGCCGCACCAACGTGGTAGTGGCGACCGGGAGCACGCTCGCCATCATCTTCCTGGCAATCGCTTCATTGATAGTGATCCGCGACGTGAAGGCGCGGACCCGGATCGAAGAACAGCTTCGCGAAACGACCACGCTGCAAAGAGCCATCCTGGACAGCGCGAACTACAGCATCGTCTCGGTCGATCGGAATGGAATCATCAGAACGTTCAATACGGCAGCGCAGAAGTGGCTACAGTACGAGGCGGCAGAAGTTATCGGGAAGCACACGCCGGAGTTGTTCCACGACAGGGCAGAGATCGAAGCGCGAGCGGAGGTCCTCTCCAAGGAACTCGGACGGCCCGTTGCGCCAGGTTTCGACACTTTCGTAGCGAAAGCGCGTTCGGGGAAACTCGATGAGATGGAGTGGACCTACGTCCGCAAGGATGGTTCACGTTTCCCCGTGCTGCTGAGCATCACCGTGCTGTACGACACATGGGGACAGGTCACCGGCTTCATGGGAGTGGCGAGCGACATTACGGCACGGAAACAAGCGGAAGAAGCCTTGCGAAAGGCAGAGGAGACTTTTCGAACGCTGCTGCAAGAGAGCAGCGACATCGTGGTTATCCTAACGCCCGAAGGCGTGATGCGGTACGTGAGCCCGGCGGTGGAGCGCCTCGTCGGGTACAAAGTCGATCACCTGACGGGAGGGAATGTTTTCGAGTACATCCATGCCGACGATGTTGGGCAGGCGCGGGAGTCGTTGAGGAACACGTCCCAAACTCCGGGGTATGCGGTTCCACTCGAGTTGCGGTTGCGGCGTCCGGACGGAAGCTACCTCTGGATAGAATTAATCGCCAACAATCTTCTGCACGATCCGCAGATCCAGGGCGTGGTTATCAATGCGCGCGACGTAAATACGCGACATGAGATGGAGCAGATGAAGCGTGACTTCATCTCGACGGTGAGCCACGAACTGAGAACACCCCTAACATCGATCCATGGCGCGCTGGGGCTGCTCGCCTCTGGCAAACTGGGTGATGTACCCGCAAAGGGCCAGCGCATGCTGGAGATCGCAGTCAAGAATACCGACCGGTTGGTGCGCCTGGTCAACGACATCCTTGATATAGAAAGGATGGACTCCGGTGCGATTCGGATGGAGATGACGCCGGTAGATGCAGGAGAACTCCTCTCGCACTCAGCCGACGTGATGCACAGCATGGCGGAAGCAGCAGGCGTACAACTCAAGGTCGCAGCCCACAACGTCACTATTCACGCAGACAGCGATCGCTTGACGCAGATGTTCACGAATCTGCTGAGCAATGCCATCAAATTTTCCCCAAGGGGCGGGGCCGTAACGTTAGGCGCGGAACAGAAGGGACGCTTACTGCACTTCACCGTGTCGGACCAGGGACGCGGCATCCCACAGAACAAGCTTGAAAGCATCTTCGAGCGCTTTCAGCAGGTGGACGCTTCCGATTCGCGAGAAAAGGGCGGTACCGGGCTGGGGCTATCGATCTGCCGACTTATCGCACGGCAACATGGCGGCCGCATCTGGGCGGAAAGCACACTGGACCACGGGAGTACGTTCCATGTCGAACTTCCGCTACGCACGGCAGAGCGTCGTCCGCTGGGAGAAGAGGTCTAACGTGCGTAGGCGCGTTCTCATCATTGACGACGAGGCGGATATCCGTGAGGTGGCCGCTCTCAGCCTGGAGACGATTGCAGGTTGGGAGGTCATTCAGGCGGCTTCGGCAGTCGAAGGTGTCCGGAAGGCTGCCGAGCAGCAGCCTGATGCTATTTTGCTCGATCTCATGATGCCGGACGTGGACGGACGAACCACACTGATCCGCCTTCAACACGATCCGCTGACCTCGAAGATCCCAGTGTTGTTGTTGACCGCGAAAGTCCAGTCATACGATCTTGAATCCCTCAAGGACTTGGGCCTGGCAGGCGTGCTCCCGAAGCCATTCGATCCCACGACACTCAGCGATCAGATCAGTGCGGCGTTAAGGTGGCAAAAGTGAGCAGCGACCCCGAAAAGACCGCGAAACTCGAAGATCTGCTGAACAGTGCCTGGCGCGAATACCGGGGCGATATCCAAGAGCGTCTTGATGCTGTGCGCAACGCCTGCGCAATGGCCCAAACGGGCTCGCTGACGGACGAATTTCGTGCCCAAGCGAACTCTGCTGCGCACAAGCTAGCTGGTGTTCTCGGCACCTTCGGTCTGAAAGACGCGTCCCGCATAGCACTCGAGATCGAGACGATGCTGGCGCCCGGCGCTCCGTTGAACCCACAGCAATTGGTCAGGTTCGAAGAACAACTCGCTTTGATCGTGCAAGGGATCGAAAGCCGAGACCGTCAGGCGCTGGAATAAGTCCCTCCTTCCGCTCCTCTGAAATCCCCGTGCTGTATTGCGAATAGAGATATTTGCGCCGGAAATCCCTCTTCCGGCGCATGCGCCTATGAGCGAGCAGACATAGGACATCTACAAAAGCTTCGCCGATGAACCGGCACCTGCTGCTCATCCGTAGGAGCCGAGAGGCCCATGCGAAGAAGAACCGCTGCGGCGTGACACTGACGCCCATCACCGTGCGGTGTGAGGTGCGTCACAAGGTATTCGGCCCTCGCGGATTTCTAATCAAACCATGCCCTATCTGCATGGTCCCACAGTACTTGTAAGTAGTTGGCCCTGTGATCGGGCAGTCCTCCGGGAGAAGGTTGCCGGGAATGCCCGTGGCGCGTCGGTGGTCTCTGGCTTTGACGCTAACCTAGGGCTAAAACAGGCTGGTGCGGCCGATGTGGCAGACCGCTCCAGTGTTACTCATACACACGGCAACAGTGGATCCTCATACGCCATGAGATTGGACTCTTCGAAATGATAAGACCGAAAGTAACGATTGATGGAAACGAAGCAGCTGCATACGTCGCGCACAAGATCAATGAGGTGATCGCCATCTATCCGATCACGCCCTCGTCTCCGATGGGTGAGTGGTCGGACCAGTGGTCCTCTGAAAACAAGCCGAATATCTGGGGCACTGTTCCCTCTGTGATCGAAATGCAAAGCGAAGGCGGCGCATCAGGCGCGCTCCACGGAGCGCTGCAGGCGGGTTCGCTGGCGACGACGTTCACGTCGGCGCAGGGCCTGCTGCTGATGATCCCCAACATGTACAAGATAGCCGGCGAGCTGACCGCGACGGTGATGCACGTTGCCGCGCGCTCTCTTGCAGCGCAGGCACTCTCGATCTTCGGTGATCACCAGGACGTCATGGCAGTTCGCCAGACCGGCTGGGGACTGATCGCGTCCAACTCCGTCCAGGAAGTCATGGATTTCGCGCTGATCTCGCAGGCGGCATCGATGGAATCGCGCATCCCCTTCGTGCACTTCTTCGACGGTTTCCGCACGTCGCACGAAGTGGCCAAGGTTGAACAGCTCGCGATCGAGGACTTGCAGGCGCTGATCCCTGACGAGCTTGTGCACGCGCATCGCAAACGCGCACTGACGCCCGACAACCCGATCATTCGCGGTACTGCGCAGAACCCGGACGTTTACTTCCAGGGTCGCGAGACCGTGAATCCTTATTACCTCTCGGTGCCGACCATCGTGCAGAATGCGATGGACAAGTTCGCGAAGCAGGTCGGCCGCCAGTATCACTTGTTTGACTACGTCGGCGCGCGGGATGCCGAGAGAGTCATCATCCTGATGGGCTCGGGCGCGGACGTGGCGCAGGAAGCCATTGAATACCTCGTCTCAAAGGGCGAGAAGATCGGCATGCTGAAGGTGCACCTCTACCGGCCGTTCTCGGTGGAGCACTTCATCGCGGCACTGCCGGCGACGGTCAAGTCGATCGCCGTCC
>Ga0196976_1001092_pt1 | contig 13438 bp, 10 predicted proteins | sample S3v_513CmetaG_FD_148644 | JGI IMG/M metagenome (GOLD analysis project Ga0196976, IMG submission 148644) | Soil microbial communities from Anza Borrego desert, Southern California, United States - S3+v_5-13C | ecosystem: Environmental > Terrestrial > Soil > Desert | place: USA: California...
CTCCGCCCCCACCACCTCCGCCACCGCCACCGCCGCTAGGGCAGTGTATCTACCTGCGTGCAGACAAGAACATCATTGCCGCACCTGGCGAAGCGGTCGTCCTTAGCTGGAAGACGGTAAATGCGACCTCAGTCAGCATCAACAACGGTGTCGGTTCAGTAACACCCGTAAGTGAGGGCTCGGTAACGGTGTACCCGACAGGTGACACCACCTACACGGCGACCGTCCAGGGCATCGTCGGGCAGGCAGATTGTGAGACGAGCATCGATCTTACCGATACGACTCCAGGCGCACGCTGCGTAGCGTTCGCTGCGAGCCACGAGACCATCGAGCCAGGCCAGGCAGTCACGCTTACCTGGCAGACCGTGAACGCAACGCGTACGTTGATCAACCAGGGCGTTGGCGTCGTTACGCCGACCGCGGGAGGCTCCGTTACCGTGAATCCGACCCAGACTACGACCTATGTCCTCACGGTCGAGGGCGTGGGCGGTCCGGTCGACTGTCAGGACACGGTCGTCGTCGACGATGAACCGCCTCCTGAGGGTCCTCGGTGTATCTTCCTTAATGCAAGCGATACCACTATAGAAGAGGGGCAGGAGATCACCCTTACCTGGGAGACCGACCGCGCCGCTCGCGTCGAGCTTAACCAGGGTATCGGCCGCGTGGCTGCCGACGGATCCCGCGAAGTATCCCCTGACGGAGATACGACCTATGTCCTCTCGGTCTATGACGAAGATGACGGCGATGTCGCTGACCTTGTCGACACCTGTGAGGTATCTGTCTCCCTGGACGATGACGATGATGACGGCGGAGGTGGTGGCGGTAGCCGCCGTCCGAAGGTCGTGCTCGACGTAGATACGATTACGCCTGAGCCGCCGCTCTCGTTCGTGTACCTCTCCGAGATGCCGTACACCGGCCTTGACCTCGGCCCTATGGGAACCGCCGTCTACTGGATCATGCTCATCGGATGGAGCGCAGCTGCTGCATACCTCACGCTCTTCCACATCATGCCGTTCGCGCTCCGCAGGGTCCGCACGTTCGGCACCGATGTCCACGGCGTCCTCAATAGCGACCACATAGAGGCGCCGCATGTAGAGCAGCACGTCATGCAGTCCGCATCCCATGCCGCTCCGGCAGCGCATGCGCCAGTGCATCACGCGCCTGTAGCCGAGCCGCAGAACTTCCGCGGATACACCGCGAAGGAGGGTTTCCGTTCCTTCGCGCAGGCCGAGACGCTTACCATCGATGACATCGTGAAGGGACTCTCACGCGAGAGCGCCCAGGCACCGGTACGCCAGGAGCCTGTAGCGTACGCAAACGTGGAGCCGGTCGTCGTGCCAAACACGGAGCGCATCCAGGAAGAGCAGGTAGCCCAGATGGAGATGCATCATGACGTTCCGGCGTTCATCGAAGCGCTCCTTTCCGGCGATCGCGACGCGGTCTTCGGTATGCTCCGCCAGGTGAACCGCACCGGCGGCGATTCCGAGACCTTCGTGACGCACGCGGTCTGCGCGCTTGATGATGCGTACCGCGCACGCCTCGAGGGCACCCCATGCCATCCGGAGATCCTCCGCGCGACCGAGGACTGCGCGACACCGTTCCTCGAAAAGGTGATCGTATCCCTTGCGACCGCGGTAGACTCGAGCTACTCGACCGGCGTCACCGGCGCGAAGCTCGCGCTCACCCGCGCACTCTCCGTAGTGAACGGATAAAGCCTAAACACAAAAAGCCCCGGCGGTTGCCGGGGCTTTTTGTGTTAGATGCGTTCCTGCGTTTCTTTGACGAGCCGCGTAATGAGGTCGTCCTTTGAAAGCGTGTCGGAGGCGCCTCCTCTCGATTCGAGCGTCACCGTGTTGCTCTCGACCTCCTTGTCGCCAAGGACGAGGAAGTAGGGGACACGCTCGCCCTTGGCGGCGCGGATCTTCTTGCCGAGCGATTCGCTCGCGTCATCGAGTTCGGCCCTAATGCCGGCTGCGATAAGCGCATCGGCCACCTCATGCGCATACGCGTGGTGCTTATCAGAAACAGGAAGCACCTTCACCTGGACCGGAGAAAGCCAGAGCGGGAAGTTGCCGCCCACGTGCTCGATGAGGACTGCGGAAAAGCGCTCGATGGAGCCCATGATCGCGCAATGGATCATGACGATGCGCTCCTTCTCGCCCTTCTCGTTGACGCAGACAAGGTCGAACCGCTCCGGCTGGTTCATATCGAGCTGGATGGTCGCGACCTGATGCTCGCGTCCCATGGAATCGGTTGCCATGAAGTCGAGCTTCGGGCCGTACATCGCAGCCTCGCCCTCCGCTTCGAAATAGTCGGCGTTGCGCTCCTTGGCGATCTCGCGGAGCGCGTTCTCCGCGCTCTCCCATATCTCAGGGGTGCCGAGGTATCCTTCCATGTTCTTCGGATCGTGGAAGGAAAGGCGGACCTTGAGCGTGTAGCCGAAGGCGCTGTAGAAGGTGTCGACCATGTCCCAGATGCGGAAGAACTCTTCCTTGACCTGGCTCCCTCGGCAGAACACATGACTGTCGTCCTGGGTTATGGAAAGCACGCGGGTCAGGCCGCCGAGCTCTCCGGACTGTTCGTCGCGATACACCATGGTGGTCTCCGCGTAGCGCTGCGGCATCTCGCGGTAGGAATGGGGCTTGCGGGCGAAGATCTGCGTGTGGTGCGGGCAGTTCATGGGCTTCAGCGCATACTCCTTGCCCTCGCGGGTCGTGATACGGAAGAGCTCATCGGCGAACTTCGCCCAGTGTCCGGAGGTCTCGTAGAGGTCCTTCTTAGTGATATGCGGGATGGTCACGCGCTGGTACCCGTTCTTCTGGCGGAGCTCCCAGATGAATCGGTCGAGCTCATGGCGCACGATGGTGCCTTTCGGGGTCCATAGAGGAAGGCCGGAACCGACAAGCGGCGACGTGATGAAGAGATCGAGCTCCGCGCCGAGCTTCCGGTGGTCACGCTTCCTGGCTTCCTCGATCTGCGCACGATACGCCTCGAGTTCCTCCTTCGTATCGAATGCAAGGCCGTAGATGCGGGTGAGCATCGCGTTCTTCTCGTCGCCGCGCCAGTATGCGCCTGCGACCCTATCAAGGACGAACGAATCGGCCTTGATGTCGTGGGAAGGAGTCTCTGAGTGTCCTCCGCGGCAGAGGTCGGTAAAGCCGCCCGCAGTGTAGAGGGTGATCGGCTCGCCCTTGCCCGCGATCTCACCAATGAGTTCGAGCTTGTACGGGTTTTCGCTGAAGCGGTCGCGCGCATCCTTCTCGGAGACTTCCGTACCGGCCATCTCCTTCCAGTCGGCAAGCAGCTCCTGCATGGAGGCGGTCAGGGATGCGAGCTCCGCTTCGCCGGGGGTATCGCCGCCGCCAAAATCGAAGTCGTAGTAGAAACCAGTATCGACCGCAGGACCGATGGTCGCCTTCGCATGGGGGTAGCGCTCCGCTACCGCTGCAGCGAGCAAATGGGCGAGCGTATGGCGCTTTTCTTCTAGGGAAGGCATGGGAAAAAGGATAGCACGAAAAAGGGAATGGACGGCTCCTCAAGGGAACCGTCCATCGCTAGTCGCCCGCATTGACGGTACGTTCCAGGCTCTGCTCATGGGCTGCCCGTCTGCGGTGGTAGTCCGCCTCGAACCGCTCCTGGTCGTGCGGCGGATAGCGCGGGTCGAAGTCGGACCCACCGGTGATCGGTGGCGCGTCCTCGCTCGGAAGCATGGGGTGTCCCTCCTCTGTCATCCCGAATGAATATATATCAGAGCGCCTTCATATTCTCAATGGAGAGCGACGTCTCGCCGTTTCGTCCGGAGATGGTCGCTTTGATGAGAAGGCAGGTGCCAGGCACAAGCAGGTCGCCGAAGTCTTTATAGAGCTTCGTGAAGATGACCGCTTCGATGGACTCGGTCTTGTCCGCAAAGCGCACGAACGCCATCTTCTCGCCCTTCTTCGTGAGGATGGTGCGCACCTCCTCCACGATGACCGGAAGGATGACCGGAAGGCCCGGGGTAGGGTCCGCGAGCACGCTCGCTACCGTGCGCTTGGCCTTATTGAGGGTCTCCTCGTACTCATCAAGCGGGTGTCCTGAAACGTAGATGCCAAGCAGCTCCTTCTCCCAGATGAGCTTCTCGCCGAGCGATATCTCGACCGCTTCTTCCGGAAGGCGGAGCGTAGGCGCGCTCATGGCGCCGAACAAAGAGTCCTGGTGCGCAGTCTGCGTCGCGTCGCGATGGAAGGTGAGGAGCAGTTCGATATGACGCAGGAGAATGCCGCGGTTGCCGAGGGAATCGAGCGCCCCGCACTTGATCAGCGACTCGAGCGACTTGCGGTTGAGCGCACGGGAACCGATGCGGCAGAGGAAGTCCGAAAGGGAGGTGAATGGACCGCCCTCGCGGCGCGCGCGGAGTATCTCCTCGCTGATGCCTTCGCCGAAGTTCTTGATGGAGGTGAGGCCGAAGCGGATGGCGTCCACCTTATCCTCGCGGTCCTTCCCGAGGACGACGGTGAAGTCCGTACCGCTCTCGTTCACATCGGGCGGGAGTACCGGTATCCCGAGGCGCATACATTCGGCGACGAACACCGCGATCGCTTCCGTGTCTCCGGCGTCCGCGGTCAGTACCGCGGCCATGTATTCGACCGGATGGTTCGCTTTCATATATGCGGTCTGGTACGCGACCTTGCCGTAGCTTGCGGCGTGCGCCTTGTTGAAGCCGTATGCAGCGAACGGTTCGATGAGCTTCCAGATGCGCTCCGCCTTCTCGCGGGAGAGCTTCCCGAAATCCATGAAGCCCTGCAGCAGCTTCTCCTTCTGCGCTTCCATTTCCGCAGGGATCTTCTTACCCATTGCCTTGCGGAGATTGTCAGCCTCGAGCCACGAGTATCCGCCGAGCTTGATGGCGGTCAGAAGGACGTCGTCCTGGTACACCAGAAGGCCGTACGAAGCGTCGAGGAAGTCCTTCATGCGCTCGTCCATGTAATGGATGAGCTTGGGGTTGTGCTTGCGCTCGACGTACTGCGGGATGGTCTCCATCGGTCCCGGGCGGTACAGCGCGACCATCGCATTGATGTCGTGGATGGTCGTGGGGCGGAGCTCCTTCAAGTAGCGCGTCATACCCGAGCCGTTCAGCTGGAACAGCCCTTCCGTCTCGCCGCGCGCGAGCATGGAGAATGTCTTCGCATCGTCGAGCGGGATGTTCTCGATATCGATCCAGCGGTCCCTCGAGTCGCGCACGCGGTCGACTGCGTCAGACAGGATCGCGAGGTTCTTGATGCCGAGGAAGTCGAACTTCAGGAGTCCCGCGTCCTCGATCGCATGCATATCGTACTGGGTGATGAGCTTGCCGGTCTTAGGGTCGGTCTGGAGCGCGGTCCATTCCGTAAGGGGAGTCGGCGCGATAACGACGCCCGCGGCATGCACGCCCGTATGGCGCGCGGACCCTTCGATGCGCCGCGCAAGGTCGAGGACCTCCTTCACGTCGTCGTCGCTTTCGTACAGGTTCTTCAGCTCCTCCTCGAGCTCGAGCGCGCGGTCTATGGTCATCGGAAATCCCTGGCTGCCGAGCGGTATGAGCTTTGCGATGCGGTCGCCGATACCGTACGAGTGGCCGAGGGCGCGCGCGACGTCGCGCACGGCGGCCCGCGCCATCATGGTGCCGAACGTACCGATCTGCGCGACCTTGTCCTCGCCGTACTTCCTCTTGGCGTACTGGATCACCTCGTCCCTGCGGTTGTCGGCGAAGTCCATGTCGATATCCGGCGCTTTGGGGCGCTCGGGGTTGAGGAAGCGCTCGAACGGGAGCTTGTACGCGATCGGGTCAACGTTCGTGATACCTACCAGGTACGAGACCAGGGACCCTGCCGCCGAGCCGCGGGTCGTGGTGAGGATGCCGACGCTCTTGGCGAACGTGAGGAGGTCGGACACGACGAGATAGTACGGAGCGAAGCCCTTCGAGATGACGACCTCGAGCTCGTACTCGATGCGCTCCTTGATCTCGGGCGTCTCCTGCATGCCGCGCATGGGTAGCCCCGCATACGTCCGCTCCCTGAGCACTTCCTCGTGCGTCTTGCCCTCGGGCACGTCGATATCAGGGAAGACCCAGCTTCCGAGCTCGAACGAGACGTTGCAGCGCTCGGCTACTTCTCCGGAGCGGTACACCGCATCCTCGTCGTCCTTGAACCATTCGAGCATCTGCGCTTCCGATGCGAAGGAGAAGTCCTCAACCTCGTTTGTGCCCTGCCTGCCGTGCTTTATGCGCCGCAGGACCTCGTTGGCTTCGCGGTCGTCAGGGCGGAGGTAGTACACGTCATGCTGCGCGAGGAGCGGTATGCCGGACTCCTTCGAAAGCGCGCGTACGCCTGCCATGCGCTTTACATGCCCGTCTGCTTTCGGATGGTGCGAGATCTCGAGGAACAGGTTGTCCTTGCCGAAGATGCTCACGTATTCCGCGAGCGATGCGGCGGCTCCTGCTTGATCTCCCGCTGAGAGGAGCTTCATAGGTGCGCCTGCAAAGGAGGGGATGAGCGCGATGAGGCCGTCTGCATGCTCCTTCAGTATCTCGAGGTCCATGCGCGGACGGTCTGACATGCCCTCGGTGAAGGAGAGTGTAACGAGCTTGAGGAGGTTCTTGTACCCCGCATTGTTCTCGGCCAAGAGCACGAGGCGCGAGAACTTCTCATTAGGGTCGCGGTCGTGCCTGGAGCGCTGCGCGATGTACGCATCGACGCCGATGACGGGCTTGATGCCGGCCTTGGTCGCGGCCTTGTAGAACTCGATGGCGCCGTGGAGGTTGCCCGCGTCCGTGAGCGCGAGCGCCTCCATGCCCGCATCCTTGGCCGTCTTCACGAGCTCCGGGACCTTCGGAAGCGCCTCGAGGAAGGAGTAGTGGCTGTGTGCGTGGAGGTGCGCGAAGCGGCTCATTACTCCTAGGATACCAAAGTCCCGCCCATCCTCTAGGGCGTGGTCCTATCGCGTTCGGGAGCAGGACGGGGTTCCCTACACTATGGGTCGCGTTCGTGGGACGATGTGCTGATGTATATCATCGGCGTAGACGAAGCGGGCAGGGGACCGCTCGCAGGACCTCTTGCGGTAGGGATCGTTAGAGTTCGCGATGGATTCGACCTCCTCGCCGCGTTCCCGGGACTTAACGACTCGAAGCAGCTTTCGGAGAAGAGACGTGAGACACTCTTTGCACTTCTTGAGGAGGAACCGGCTGTCTCCTATAGGGTCGAATGGATAGAGGCGTCAGAGATAGACGAGCGCGGACTGACCGCGTCCATCACGGATGCGGTGGCGCGAGGCGTGCGTGCGCTGATGCTTTCTGAGGAAGGGAAGGTGTACCTGGACGGGCTTCTTGCGGCTCCCGCCGAGTACGAGCAGGAGACCGTACCGGGCGGCGATGCGCTCATCCCGGCGATCATGCTCGCATCGGTAGCGGCGAAAGTGCTGCGCGATCGGAAAATGGTAGAGCTTGGTGCGCGATATCCGGGGTATGGGTTCGAGAAGCACAAGGGATACGGCACCAAGGCGCACTACGAAGCGTTGAAGGCGCTCGGCCCGTGTTCCGAGCATCGCCGCCTCTTCCTGAGGAAGTTCAGCTCCGTATAACGAGCAACCCGCGGCAGTTTCCTGCCGCGGGCGAAAGCTCAATGTACGCTGCCCGCAGGCAGCGACAGAGCTTTAGGGGGCGCACTCGCCCGGGGTTTCAAGTCCTGACCCAGGAGGTCACTTGGGGATCTGAAAGCCCTGACGAGTACAGGTTACCCCTGTGGTAGCTTCGATGTTCTTCAACATGACGTGCCCAGTACTGTATTCGGACGTTGACGATCGGTTCGAAGCCCAGCATAGGCTGCACTTGCGGCGTACGCTGGCCCGCGGCCCCAGTTGTTTACGAAGGCGTGGCGGGTACTTCCATACTTACACCCGTACGCGCCTATCGGCAAGTAAATACCGCACCCTTCCGCTTTTTAGGGCCCTATGGTACGGTATGGCTCATGTCAGTACGAATGCGCCATACCAGTTCCCACACCAAGAACCGCCGCAGCCATCATGCGCTTGCGGGGACTAAGATCGTGACGGATAAGGACTCCGGCGCGCTACGCATGCCGCACCGTCTCGACGAGACGACCGGCATGTACCGCGGCAAGCTCATCGTTCCTGAGCGCAAGAAGGCGCTTAAGAAGGAAGAGAAGCGCCGCGAGCGCAACGAGGGCAAGAAGGAGGAGATGTTGAACGCGGGTATGGGCCACAAGGAGCCCGTACATGTGGAAGAGAAGCAGCCTGAGAAGAAGGGCGTGCTCGGCCGCATGACCAAGGGACGCGTCACTTCCCGCAACGCCACCGGCTCCTAGCCGCCTCGATAGGGAAACAATACACAACCCCGCGCACTTGCGCGGGGTTGTGTATTACTGGTACGCTTGAGTGACACGCTCTTTCCAGTATGGCTAACCGGCACCTTGCACGCTCCGTTGTTCTGCAGACGCTCTTCGAGTGGGATACCGCGCATATCCCGCAGGAGGGAGTCGCGGAAGTCCTCAATCGCAACATCGATGAGTTCAGCGGAGACGAGACCGACCGGCCATTCATGGAACAGCTCCTCCAGGGAGTGCTCGCAAAGCAGCCCGACCTCGATCTCGTCATCGCCAAGGCCGCACCCGATTGGCCTATAGACCGCATCGCGCCTGTCGACCGCAACATACTGCGCATCGGCCTTTTCGAGCTTCTGTTCGCGGACCGCGCGCAGGTTCCGGCAAAGGTCGCAATCAACGAGGCGATCGAGCTCGCGAAAGTGTTCGGGGGCGATTCCTCCGGCCGCTTCGTCAACGGCGTCCTCGGCGCCGTCTATAAGGAGATGGGCGAGCCCGGCAAGGACGAGACCGGCAAGAAGCAGCGCGTCCGCCGCGAGGACCTCCCGGTAGAGCAGCTTGGCGGCGCGGTCGTGTACGCGGAGCACGAGGGCCAGTACTTCCTCGCGCTCGTCCATGACGTCTTCGGGCACTGGACCCTCTCGAAGGGGCGCCTCGCAGAAGGCGAGGACCTCATTGAAGGAACGAAGCGCGAGATCAAGGAGGAGATGGGCATCGACATCGAGGTCGAGCAGAAGATCGGCGAGAACGAGTACATCGCGTCGCATCCGGAGAAAGGAAAGTTCCGCAAGCATGTGACGTACTTCCTCGCGCGCTCCGAATTCCTCCCTCTGAAGCTCGAGGAGGGGAAGGGCGGCCTTGACGATACGCGCTGGTTCCGCCTGACGGACATCCTCGACCTCAATTTCTACGACGACATGCTCCCGATCGTCACGCAGGGCGTGCAGGAGCTTTTGAACAAGTCGCAGGCGAAGAAGGAAGCGGCGGCGCGCTAGCTTTCTTTTCACCCCTTTTTATTGCATAGTGCCCCTATGAGCGAAATCGCTACACACGCAGCGCGCCTCGGGCTCACGTTCTCGAACCTCGACCTTCTGGCCGAGGCGCTTACGCATCGTTCGTACCTTAACGAGCACAAGACGGCACGGGCGCATAACGAGCGCCTCGAGTTTTTGGGGGACGCCGTGCTTGAGCTTTCGACCACGCACTTCCTGTTCACGAAGTTCCCGCAGAAGCCCGAAGGCGACCTGACCGCGTACCGCGCGGCGCTCGTCAACACATACTCGCTCGCGGAGACCGCCGAGGAGATCGGGCTGAACGACATGTTGCTTCTTTCCAAGGGAGAAGCGAAGGATACGGGACGCGCGCGCCAGATCATCCTCGCCAACGCGTTCGAGGCGGTCCTCGGCGCCCTCTACCTTGACCAGGGATACGAAGCGGCGAACGCATTCGTCGAGCGGCACCTGTGCCCGAAGATAGACGAGATCGTCGAGAAGCGCGCATGGCAGGATGGCAAGAGCCGGTTCCAGGAGATCGCGCAGGAGAAGAAGGGGCACACCCCGACCTACAAGACCATCTCTGAGGAAGGACCGGACCATGATAAGAAGTTCACCGTTGGCGTGTTCATCGGGAACGAGGAGGCCGCCCGCGGGGAAGGGAAGAGCAAGCAGGAGGCCGAGCAGGCAGCGGCCCAGGCCGCGCTCCAGAAGTTCGGATGGTAAACGTGTGCCCTCCCGAAGGGGAGGGCACGTTCGTTCAGTCCTTCTGCGCTTTGCGCGCTTTAGGCTTGACCACTTCCCAAGCGCCGAGGTCCCGGCGCGATGCTTCGAGCCGCATCTCGCCGCTCCTGTTCGGGCGTATCTCCACCTTGGTGTCGTAGACGACCTCGACGGTGCGCAAGCCTTCTGCAAGCGAGAGGTCGTCCTGGATCGCTTCGAGGTTCGGCTTCTCGACCTTCCGGATGAGCCTTTTGGCGAGGCCCCTCCGCCTGACTTCGCGCATGAATGCGTCCACATCGTCGCCCCGGATGATCACCCGAGGCCGCGGCACGTCGCGCTGGCGTACCTCGCCAGTGGCAAGTCGGATCGTGCGCGTGCCTTTCTCGATGAGCGTATCCCATCCGGCAAGCGCGTACGCGAACAGGAAGTCCGCGCTCGCGCGGGCGTCCTCGATCTCAAGATGCGAGATCTGCTTCTTCTGCTCCTGCAGGTAGGTGATCCGCTTCTGAAGCTTGGCGATCTTCTTGTCGAAGTGCGCCTCGTTTATAGCCCAGCGGTTAAGCCGGGCGCCGATGCGCGACAGGATGCTTGCGGCCTCCCGCCTGGTCGTGGGAAGTGTCAAAGGAACATCGGGTATGGAATTGCGCGCCATGTGCGCCTCCTGTTGTTTCGTCCGCTTTGAGCATGCGCGATGGGGAATTAAGGACCCCTGAAGACCTTGGGATACGCCGTTACGAGGGTCTCGGAGCGCGCTATACTACCTCCATGCTCAAGCGCCTCGAGATAGCAGGCTTCAAGTCATTTGCCCGAAAGACCGTGCTCGATTTCTCGAGCGCGGCTACCGCTATCGTCGGCCCGAACGGTTCAGGAAAGTCGAACGTCGCGGAGGCGTTCCGTTTTGCGCTTGGCGAGCAGTCGATGAAGTCGATGCGCGGGAAGCGCAGCGAGGACCTCATCTGGGCCGGCTCCCACTCCACATCCCGCCAGAACAGGGCTGCGGTCGCGATCGTATTTGATAACACGCCGAAGAAAGGGAGGCGCATCTTCCCGAAGCTCGACTTCGATGAGGTGGCCATCGAGCGCGCGGTATTCCGCGACGGGGTGAGCGAATACTCCATCAACGGCTCCAAGGCGCGCCTGCGCGACATCCAGGAGCTTCTCGCGAGCGCGAACATCGGCGAGACCGGACACCACATCATCTCCCAGGGAGAGGCTGACCGCATCCTTATCGCGCACCCGCGGGAGCGTCGCGCGATGCTCGAGGACGCGCTCGGGCTCAAGGTATTCGAGTTCAAGAAGCAGGAAGCAGAGCGCAAGCTCGAGAAGACCGAAGAGAACATGCGCGAGGTGGAGGCGATCAGGAGGGAGCTTGCGCCGCACCTGCGGTTCCTTGCAAAGCAGGTTGAAAAGCTCGAGCGCGCGGAGGAGCTATCCCGCGAGCTTGCGGATATATGCCGCACCTATTTCGCGATCGAGGACCTATACCTGAAGGAGGAGAAAGCGAAGGCGGAACGCGAACGCTCCACCTCGAGCCAGCGGCTCCAGGAAGCTGCAGGCGAGCTCGCGGTCTTCGAGGAGCGCGCAACGACCGACAGCGAGGGCATGAAGAAGACCGAGACGGTCAGGAATGCTGAGCGCGAATTGGAGAAGCTGCGCGAGGAGCGCACGGCACTCACTCGCGACATCGGAAAGGCCGAGGGCGCGCTTGATGCCGCAAAGCGCCGGAGCGCGCAGGTCGCGGAGTCGCCGTACGTAAAGATCGCACGCGAGGAGCTCAGTACGCTCAAGCTGGAAGTGGACCGTCAGACCGATGCGGCGATCGCCGCGGAGGACCCGGGCGCCTTGAAGGCTGCGCTCGTTGCGCTCCGTGGGGCCGTGTCCGCGTTCTTCGAGCGCTTTGGCAGTTCGAACGAGGACCTATTGGCCGAGGAACAGAACGCGGTATACAGCCTCCAGAACCAGTACGACGCGCTTGCGGCTAAGGATAAGGAGCTTGCGGAGCGCATAGAGATCGCCCGCAGCGCGCTCCAGAAGGCGCGCGAAGCGCAGATCGCATACCAGGAGACGGGACGCGAAGAGCGGCATCGGCTGCTGTCGCTTGCGGAGACCCGTGCGCATGAGGAGGCGAACGTCGCGCGTGCCGAGGCGCGCCTCAACGAGCTCCAGCTTCTTTATGAGGAACTCATGCGCGATAAGGCGGAGGTGGTACCGCTTGCCGGACGAAACGCGCTTTCATATGAAGCGCTCGCTGCGCTTCCTGACGAGGACCGACGCACGCAGGAAGACCGGAAGCGCATGCTGGAGCGTCTCAAGATCCGCGTCGAAGAGGCAGGGGGCGCAGGGGAGGACGTACGCACGGAATACCAGGACACCAAGGAGCGCGAGGAGTTCCTCGCGCGCGAGGTGGAGGATCTCGGCAAGTCTGCCGAAGGCCTGCGCGAGCTCATACATGATCTCGATACCGAGCTACAGAAAACGTTCTCCGAGGGGCTTGCGAAGGTGAACACGTCGTTCAGCGAGTTCTTCGCGCTCATGTTCGGAGGCGGCAGCGCAAAGCTCGTCCTCGAGGAGCCTGCGGCGGTAGAGGAGGACGAGGAGGAGATGGAGGTCCGGCCGAAGAACGAGCGGCTGGGCATCGAGATCGCCGTGAACCTGCCCAAGAAGCGCCTGCAGTCCCTGATGCAGCTCTCGGGCGGCGAGCGCGCCTTGACCTCGATCGCGCTCATCTTCGCGATGAGCCAGGTGAATCCGCCGCCGTTTTTGATACTTGATGAGACCGATGCCGCCTTGGACGAGGCGAACTCCCGCCGATATGGCGATATGATCGAGAACCTCGCGAAGCGCTCCCAGCTCATCGTCATCACGCACAACCGCGAGACCATGAGCCGCGCCGGCATCCTCTACGGCGTCACCATGGGCGGCGACGGCGTCTCCAAGCTCCTGTCGGTCAAGTTCGAAGAGGCGGTGGCGGTGGCGAAGTAGCGACCTTGCTGTTTTTGTATAAGTTATATATAACGGAGAACCGCTGTAACCAGAGGAGGTTGGTAATGCAGCTGTACTTGCGACAGAATCCGCCCCCCTTTGAGAGCGGAGGAACTAATGCCAGCACGGATCTAAATGGCCTCATAGGGATCGATGTGATCCATATGGAAAAGAAGGCGGAGACGCCGGACCGGACCAGAAGCAGGTTCGCGCTCGTCGTTCTCTTCAATCGCTGCGTTCGGAGAGACCGCAAGAGGCGCCGACTCGCCATGATCGAACGGCATCGAAAAGGGCGTTAAACGACGCCAAGCACCTTATGCACATCGCCTGGGACCCGTCCCAGGCGTATGCTTTATCTATGGCAGCCTTCCAATATTTCAAGGAGCACGT
>Ga0196976_1001093_pt1 | contig 13437 bp, 7 predicted proteins | sample S3v_513CmetaG_FD_148644 | JGI IMG/M metagenome (GOLD analysis project Ga0196976, IMG submission 148644) | Soil microbial communities from Anza Borrego desert, Southern California, United States - S3+v_5-13C | ecosystem: Environmental > Terrestrial > Soil > Desert | place: USA: California...
GCGTAGTTGAGTTCGTCTGTGTCTTCGCCCAGGCGCTTCCGGCGCAGCAGTTCCACCTGGATAAGGCTGAGCGGATCGACGTAGGGGTTCCGCAGTTGGATGGATCTCGACAACACGGGATTGCGCTCGAGCAGTTCCTTCTGCCCGGTCAGCAACAGAACCGCGCGCTTCGTTCGTTCAAATTCGTCGAGCAGCATCCCGAAGGTCCGAGAGCGGAGGCCGTCGTCGCCGACGAGCGTTGAATACAGCCGCGCAATGGACATGTCAGCTTTCGCCATCGCGATCTCGACGTTGTTGATCATGTCGCCGAAGAGCGGAAACTCCGAGATCATGCTTCGCAGCATCGTCTGTTCTGAGATACCGCGCGCGGCGAACCGCTCGAGAGTGTGTCCGACGCCGAACCACGCCGGGAGCGCGTGGCGGCTCTGCATCCAGCCAAAGACCCAGGGGATGGCCCGCAGATCGCCGAGTTTTCGGCTGCCTCCGCGACGCGCCGGCCGCGATCCGATCCGCGCGTGTTCCAGTTCATTGACGGGCGTGGCCTGCTCGAAATAACTCAGCACTTCGGGATCATCGGCGATCTTCTCGCGGTAATGGGCAAAGGCGATGTACGACATCTCGTCCATCGCGTGGCGCATGGAGGCACGTTCACGTTGGCCTACATTCGGTCTTCGAAGATACGCCTCCAGCGATGCGGCGACCATGATCTCCAGGTTCCACTCGGCGAGGACCGGGTCAGAGTACTTCCAGCTCAGGACCTCGCCCTGTTCAGTCATGCGAATCGATCCTGAGAAGCATCCTTCGGGCTGAGCGAGGATGGCGGAGTGCGTTGGACCGCCTCCGCGGCCTACTGTGCCGCCGCGCCCGTGAAAGAGGCGCAGCTTGATTCCGTGCTCGCTGGCGAGGTCATGCAATGCGCGGTGCGCCTTGTGTATCTCCCACGTGCTGGTGAGCATGCCGCCATCTTTGTTGGAATCAGAGTAACCCAGCATAATCTCCTGCCACCCGCCCCAGCTATCCACCAGTTTGCGGAACTCGTCATTGCTCCAGACGGTGCGCATAATGTCCGGCGCTTTTCTTAAGGAGTCGATGGACTCGAACAGCGGCACCGGCATGAGTCCGGGATCGTGCTCGGATCCGGCAACATCTACGCCGCCGAGAGCAGCCAAACGTATGACCGCAAAGATGTCGTCGGCCGTTTCGGCGCCGCTGATGATGTACACGCGGATGACGTCGCCACCGCGTCCGCGTTTCTCACGGGCGATGGTGCGCATGGTCTCGAGCAGTTCGGCCGTGCTGTCGGAGAGCTTTTCGGGGGAGACCGACGGTTCGCTCGTCGTCTTCGCTGCAATTTCGCGGACGGCCGCCGCATGGACGCGGGCGTGCTGTCGAACGTCAAGCGTGTGCAGCTTGAAACCAAAAGTCCGGACGGTCAGTATCAGCGGATCGAGCATCACCTGCACTAACCTGCGGGCACCGTGCTTCATGAGGCTCCGACGAACCAAATCGAGATCCTGCAGAAACTCCGAGGCAGAGCCATAGGCCTTCGGTTCGACGCGATCCTCGCGCATGTACACCAATCGGGCTGAGATAATGAGGAGCAGCCTGCGATACCACTCGCTTGCCGAAGTCCGCTTCAAATCCGCAAGCGGCTCCGCGATTGTTCGCTCATATTCCTGCACGCGCTTGTGCAATTCCGCCGATGCTGCCACCTGATGCACAGACACGCTGATCCGGCGCGCGAGCAACCTGACCAGACCGATGTAGTGCTCGAGCACGATGTCATGCGCCAGGGAAAGAGCATCACCGGTACACGCGGAAGTGACGAACGGATTCCCGTCGCGGTCGCCGCCGATCCATGAACCAAATCGCAATAGGATGGGCAGTTCGGCGAGTTCAATCTCGACGCCGTAGACGCGGCGGAACGCATCCGCCATCTCGTCATAAATGTTCGGGAGTGTTTCAAAGATAGTCAGCGGAAAGTAGGCGAGCCCGGCGCGAATCTCGTCCGAGACTGTGGGCTTCTTGAGGCGGATCTCGTCACTCTGCCACAGCCCGGTGATTTCGGCTCGAATCGTGCGTTCGGCGTCCTGCGCGGCAGCGTCGGATAGGGGCAACACGTCCAGAACTTCCAGTTGCTTTGCAATCCTGCCACGCTTCAGCAGGATGGTTCGTCGCGAGATCTCGGTCGGATGTGCGGTGAAGACCGGCTCCACGGAGACCTCGTCGAGCGCCGCCAGCGCCTGTTCGGCCGTGACACCGGAGTCCTTGAGCCTGAGCAGCGTGCCTTCGAACGTTCCGGCCAGCGGTGACTGCTCCAGATGAAGCTGGCTTGCGCGGCGACGCCGCTTGCGGTGATGGGTTTCCGCCAGGTTCGTAAGCTCGAAATATGCAGAAAATGCTTTGCTCACGCGATAAGCGGAGACAGGATCGAGCGCGGCGACAATGTCCTTCGCACGACTGAGTAGAGACGATGGGGTGTCGCATGTTCCGCACCGGGACATCTCCTCGCGATGCTCTATCAACGTGCGGCGAAGACACTCCACGGTGTCAAAGAGCTTCGGCCCTCCCTGCTCGACGAGCACATCGCCGAGCAATGTACCCAGCGAGCGCACGTCTCGCCGCAGCGGCAGATCTTTGCGACTGTCGCCAGTTCCGGCCGTAATTTCGAGCAGCCGCTCCTTCTGATCATCGGCGGCCCACAGTGGTTTCTGCGCCATTGTGGGGTTTGGATGCGTCTCGCCACCTTTCGAGAATCGGGCAGAGCGGTTGAGACCCATCCGTATCTGCTGCATCAAATTCAGTACGGTACGCGTGTTCTACAATGAGCAGGTGGGGACGTTGAATCAACCGACCATTGCAGCGGGTGGAAAGCAGAATATCTTGGAACGTGAGATTCTGACGGCGCGCCTGAAGCGCTCCATCGAGCTGTCCGACAAGACGAAGCACATAGAGTTCGAGATATCCGGCCTTGAGCGATTCGAGTTTGTGGCCGGGCAATTTGTCTCCGTGCGCGAACCAAAGCCCGATGGCAAAGAGATCACGCGCGCCTACTCCATCGCTTCGCCGCCACGGCATAACAACACTTTCGATCTCTGCTTGAACCGGGTGGATGAAGGTTTCATGTCGAATTACCTGTGTGACTTGAGCGTTGGTGACGAGATCCATCTTCACGGCCCGCACGGTCATTTCGTTCTGCGCGACCCACGCAAAGACACCGTTTTTGTCGCAACCGGCACGGGCATCGCGCCGTTCCGGAGCATGGTGCATTGGCTCTTTGACGAGCCCTCCCGGCGTGAAGACCGTCAGTTCTGGCTGGTTTACGGCACTCGGCACGGGAAGGACATCTATTACCGCGAGGAATTCGAGCAGCTTGCGGCTACCCACCCCAACTTCCACTACATCCCGACTCTCAGCCGAGCAGAAGATCACTGGACCGGCGCGCGTGGCTACGTCCAAGAGCATGTACGAGCAATTGTGGACGGTCGTAAGGACATGGAAGCCTACATCTGTGGTCTGAACCAGATGGTCTCCGCAAATCGCGATTTGCTCAAGAATGAGTTGGGCTGGGACCGCAAGCAGATCGTTTACGAACGGTACGACTAGCCTCGAAGGACTGCCCGACGCTGACCGAGAAGGTTTGTAAGTTTTCGCTTACTTCTTTCCCCTTTCTACGTCTATATATTGATAGCGGTTGTGTGCGTAAGGGCCTTTGGCTGATCAAGTTGCACCGGAACATTGTGCCGGATCCGGTGTTTACGTCAGGGCGGACGCGGACAAGGCTACATTCCAGGATTCGGGCAGTCGCGCGATAGCGCGAAGACATCCTTCGACGGGATTCCTCGCGTTCAGCGATATCAAACGAGCAAGGGGCTTACTCCTTGAAGATGATCAAGAACAAGTGGTTCATAATCGCCATCATTGTCTTGGCAGTGGCCGCCGTAGCGGCGTTCACCATGACAGGCAAAGACAAGATCCAGTACTTCACCGCCAAGGTGGAGAAGGGCGACGTGCGAGACGTCGTCGAAGCCACTGGCACCATCAATGCCGTCACTACTGTACAAGTCGGTTCGCAGGTCTCCGGCACCATCCAATCGCTCTTCGCTGATTTCAATTCGCGGGTGAAGAAGGGCCAGGTCGTAGCACGCATCGACCCAACACTTTTCGAAGGCAATCTGGGGCAGGCCCAGGCAGACCTCGAAAACGCCAGGGCGAACCTTGCCGCCGCGCGAGCAAACCTCGAAAAATCCAAGGCATCACTGGCGCAGATGAAGTCCGATTTCGACCGCGCCGAAGGGTTGGCCAAGGCAGGCGTGATGAGCCAGCAGCAACTCGACCTGGCAAAAGCCAATTATGAATCGGCAGCGGCGCAGGTCAACGCTTCACAAGCGGCCGTAGCGCAGGCGCAGGCGCAGGTTCAGCAGCGCCAGGCGGCAGTGAAAGTTTCGCAGACGAACCTTGCCCACACGATCATCACAGCTCCCATCGACGGCACCGTGATTAACCGCAGCGTAGACGTCGGTCAGACGGTCGCAGCGTCATTGCAGGCTCCGACACTCTTCACGATCGCGCAAGACTTGACCAAGATGCAGGTCTACGCGAAAACCGACGAGAGCGACGTCGGCAATATTCGTCCTGGTCAGCAGGTGACCTTCAAGGTCGATGCATTCCCGCGCGACACGTTCGTTGGTGAAGTGGTGCAGGTGCGCATGAACGCCACGACGGTCCAGAACGTCGTGACCTACGACACGGTAATCGAATTCAACAACCCCGAGATGAAGCTCTTCCCCGGCATGACGGCATACGTCAGCATTCCCGTGGCGGAAGCCCGTGATGTGCTGAAGGTGCCAAACGGCGCACTTCGCTACCGTCCGGAGATGAAACCTGAAGAGTTGAAGGTTCTTCTGCAGAAGTACGGTTTCGATCCCGATGCTTCGAATGCGCGCCAGAGTGGACAGGGTCGCGGCGCGCAAGGCGGGCAGGGCCAGAATGCGCAGACAGCGCAGCAGAGCGCAGGCTCCCCGGCAGGAGGCGGCAAGCAAGCCGCACAGCGAGGCGGCGCTCCTGCGGACGCCAATGCACGGCCTGGCGACGGATCACAGATCGGCGCACGGCGTCGCATGGGCGAAGGTGGCGAACGTCCAGGCGGTGGCACTGCACCGGGTATTGCTGCTGCTCCTGGGGCAGATGCGACCAACATGACCAGCAGGCGCGGATCGCGGCAGGAATTCGCAATAGTATGGAAGCTCCGTGCCGACAAGACGCTCGAACCGGTGCGCGTGAGGACAGGCATCACCGACCACACCATGACCGCTGTGGTTCAGATCGTAAAAGGCGACCTGAAGGAAGCCGAAGAACTCGTCATCGGTTCCAGCGCTCGCCCAACAACGGCCACGACCGGTGGAGCTCCAGGGGCACCTCGCGGCATGGGCGGCGGCCGCCGCTAGAGGCCATGCGAGCGTAGTGGAAGCTGCGCCCGCTCCGTTCAGCATCCGACGTACTTCCAAGGGTTCGCATGGACATTCTTACTCGGGAAAATTCGACGACAGCGCACTCGCAACAAGAAACGGCGGTGATTCGCGTCGTCGATGCGCATAAGTACTACGAACTTGGCGAGACCAAGGTGCACGCGCTGCGCGGCGTCACCGCGGAGATCCATCGCGGAGAATTCGTCGCCATCATGGGTGCGAGCGGCAGCGGCAAGTCAACCTTCATGAACATTCTCGGTTGTCTCGACAGGCCGAGTTCTGGAAGCTACTACCTCGAAGACACCGACGTCGCGAAGCTCAGCAAGGCTGAGTTGGCGCTCATTCGCAATCGGAAGATTGGGTTCGTGTTCCAGGGCTTCAACCTGCTCTCGCGCACCACGGCGCTTGAGAACGTCGAGTTGCCGACACTCTACGCCCGCATCCCAAAGGACGAGCGGCACAAGCGCGCAATTGATGCGCTCGAACTCGTCGGTCTGGGTGGCCGCGTTCATCACTTCCCTTCGCAACTCTCGGGGGGACAGCAGCAGCGCGTTGCAATTGCTCGCGCACTGGTGAACAAGCCTGCCATTCTTCTTGCGGACGAACCCACCGGGAATCTCGACAGCCGTACCTCCGTCGAGATCATGGACATCTTCCAGACCTTGAACGACCAGGGGCTCACGATAGTGCTCGTCACCCACGAACACGACATCGCGCAGTTCGCGAAGCGCAACCTCATATTCCGCGACGGCAAGATCCGCAAGGACGAAGTCGTGCCAGATCGGCCTGTCGCTTCCGAAGTGCTGAGATCACTGCCAACGCTGGAGGAGGACTGATCAATGGATATCCTGGCGATCCTTCAGATTGCGATGCGGGCACTGGCCCGCAACAAGCTTCGCTCCAGCCTGACCATGCTGGGCATCATCATCGGCGTGGGTGCGGTCATCGCGATGGTCGGTGTGGGCCAAGGCGCACAGCAACGTGCGCAGGACCAGATTGCGGCGATGGGCTCCAACGTCCTGTTCGTCGGCTCGGGCTCCGTCAACCGCGGCGGCCAGCGCACAGGCTTCGGCGGCACCAAGACGCTCGTACAGGGCGACCTCGATGCCATTCTGCGGGACGTACCGACAATCAAGGCTGGCGCTCCCAACAGCGGAACCTCAGCACAACTCGTTTACGAGAACCAGAACTGGTCTACCCGTATCAGCGGCACGACCCCAGCCTATTTCGATGTCCGCGTATGGCCGGTGCAGCGTGGGTCCATCTTCACTGATTCGGACGTCGAGAGTGCGGCCAACGTCATTGTCATCGGCGAGACCGTTCGCAAGAACCTCTTCGGCGAAACCGACGCAATCGGAAAGATCATCCGGGTGCGTAATCTTCCCTTCCGCGTCATCGGCGTGCTCGTCTCGAAGGGCTACTCGTCCGGCGGAATGGGCGGCGACCAGGACGACACCGCTTTCATGCCGATCACCACGCTTCAGAAGAAGCTGACTGGCGAAACCTGGTACAGCGGCCTGATGCTGTCGGCCGTTTCGCGCGACGCTAGTTTCTCGGCACAACAGCAGATTGAAGCCATTCTGCGCGACCGGCACCGCATCCGGCCCGGTCAGGACGACGACTTCTTCGTCCGCAACATGGCGGACTTCGCCGAGTTCCAAGAGCAGCAGAACCAGCTCTTCACTTACCTGCTGGGCTCCGTGGCAAGCATTTCGCTTATCGTCGGCGGCATCGGCATCATGAACATCATGCTGGTGAGCGTCACCGAGCGCACGCGTGAGATCGGCATTCGCATGGCGATCGGCGCAACTGAGGAGGACGTTCAGCGCCAGTTCCTGATCGAGTCGATCCTGCTCAGCCTCACCGGGGGCGCCATTGGCATTCTCTTCGGCGTAGGCAGTTCGTACCTGATCACTAATTTCGCCGGATGGGACGTGCTCATCTCGCCACTTGCCATCCTGGTTGCGGTGGCATTCTCGATGGCCATCGGCGTCTTCTTTGGCTTCTATCCCGCGAGAAAGGCCGCGCGCCTGGACCCCATCGAGGCGCTGCGATACGAGTAGTCATGGAGCCTTTTCAGTTTTGCCAACGGCGATCTTCGGATCGCCGTTTTCCGTTGCGCTCACCGCGAACCACTCTCGACATACTCAGTGGAACCGATCCAAGTGTCTGATTGGGAAGGGGTTCTGTTGTGTACTAAGAGCAGAATAAGCACTTCCGTAAGCAGCAAACCGCGTTGACAGAGCACCTGACCAGCAACATACTCGAATGAGAGTTCCTCCCTGAATGCCGAAAGTTGGGGTTCATCCCGAAAGAAGGACGGCTGCAATGCGCCTATCGCTTCCGACGCGATTTTGCGTCCTACTGCTTGTGTTTTCGTTTGTCTCCACGGTTGCCACAGCCCAGCGCTTGAAGCCCAAAGAAGGCTCCGGCGATTCCGACCACGACACCGATCGCGCAGCCGAGCGTTTGATGTGGTTCATGGATAGCCGTCTTACGCCAGATGGCAAGGCACCCGCGGAAAAAGCGCTGAATGCTCACGAGCGCAAGATGCAGTTACGTTCAGAACGCGAGAAGCGGCTCGTGATGTCCACTGCCGACCCGAATGCGACCGTGCCAGTCGGCGGAGTGACCTCTGCGTGGACTCCCATTGGCCCTGCGCCCATTCTCAGTGACGGCCTCTGGGGACAGGTCACGGGCAGAATAGCCGCCGTGACCGTCGACCAATCTGACACGACGGGCAACACCGTGCTGATCGGTGGCGCATTCGGCGGCATCTGGCGCTCAGGGAATGCGGCCTCCGCTAATCCTGCACAAGTTACCTGGACACCGCTCATCGATTCACAAAGCACCTTGGCCGTCGGCGCCATCTCGCTACGACCAACCAACAGCAGCACGATCTTGGTAGGCACGGGTGAAGCAAAATCCGCCATCGACTCCTACTACGGACGCGGCATTCTGCGCAGCACGGACGGCGGAACGACGTGGACAAACATCAAGCAGACGGTCGATTCCACCCCCGTCACGTTTACCGGCCTGGGTTTCGCAAAGTTCGCATGGAGCACCACGAATACGAGCCTGGTGGTCGCAGCGACCACCAGCACGGGCATCGGCAATCGAAACGGTGCCATGAACATCCAGGGATTCCAGAGTGGGCTGTTCTACTCGACCGACGCCGGCGCAACCTGGCGCAAGGCGACCATGCAGGACGGCCCCGGGCAAACCGTTTCAGCCGCTGCGCACTCCGTTGTCTTCAACCCTTCAGCGAACAAGTTCTACGCGGCAATCCGCTTCCACGGACTCTACGAATCCACCGACGGCCAGACGTTCACGCGCATGGGGACCCAGCCCGATGCAGCCAACCTGACACTGGCAAGCTGCCCCTCATCCGGCAGCAGCTCTTGTCCTTTCTATCGCGGCGAACTGGCTGTTGTACCCGGCCGAAACGAAATGTACGTCTGGTACACGCAGGGGACTTCGACGCTTCCATCCGGGAATCGCGGCGTCTTCTACACCGTCGATGGTGGCGCGAACTGGCGAACGCTCGACAAGTCCGGCATGGACACCTGTGGGGACAGTCAGGGCTGTAGCGCCTCGCAAGGCTACTTCTACAACATGGCCATCGCCGCTGTACCAGCCGGAACGCAGACCGATCTTTATCTGGGTGCTGTCAATGCCTTCAAGTGCCGCATCGATCCGACCAGCCCGACATCGCTGTGCAATGGCGCCGAGCCGAACAAGTTCATGAACCTCACGCACGTGTACGGAAACCCGAGTACGTGCGGATGGGGCGGCATGGCCACGTTCCACCCGGATAACCACAGCTATGACTTCTCCCGAACCAATCCGAATATCGTCTATTTCGGAAACGACGGCGGCATCTACAGAACACTGACGTCGCAGAGCATCGCCACGGGCGTTTGCACAACTACAAAGCAACCGTTCCAGAACCTGAACAACTCGAGCCTGTCTCTCACGCAGTATGTTTGGGGCTCCGCGCACCCGACAGACAGCAGCCAGTTCCTCGGAGGAGCGCAGGACAACGGCACCAGCCTTACCTACGACGCGATCAAAGGCGCCAATGGACAGCAGTGGAAACCGATCTTTGGCGGCGACGGCGGCTACAATGCCTTCCGCCCCGACGACGGCAATACGCTGATCATCTCGTATGTGAATGCCAATCTGTTCGTCTGTTCAGGCTTGGGGGTTAACTGCGACCAGTCGGCCTGGCCACAACTCATCGACCCTTCCGACTTGAAGGTGAGCGGTACAAACATTGAAGATTCTTCGCCCTTCTACACAGTGTGGGAACTCGATAAGCGTGCGCCCTCGAAGTTGGTGATTGGGACGTGCAGAGTTTGGCGCGGGAGTTCGACCGCGTCGTGGGGGACAACGCCCGGAACCGCAATCAGCGGAAAATTGCACGACGCTTCCGGCCAGCTTGACTGCGCCAACAGCGATTCACAGATTTACGCGCTTGCGACCGGCGGGCCGGCCGGCACTGGTGGAGTTGCAACGGTGATCTACGCCGGACTTAACAATGGATTGGTGTGGCGCACATCCGACGCAGACGCCGCCACCCCGAACTGGAACAACGTGACTCCTCCCGCCAGCTTGAACCCAGGACCGAACTGGCAGGGATCCGGCTTCCGTATCTCGAGCATAGCGATCTCGCCCTCGGATGCCAGCGGCAACACCGCATATCTCACCATTCAGGGCTTCAATCTGCCGCACGTATTGAAGACAACGAACGGCGGTGCGAGTTGGACCGACATCACCGGCAACTTGCCTGATGCACCTGCCAACAGCGTCACCGTAGATCCTGATGATTCGACCGTGCTCTACGTCGGAACCGACGTGGGAGTCTTCTCGACAACGAATGCGGTCGCTGGTGCGATCTGGACCGAAGTCGGCGGCAATCCGGCGCAGACGCCGAATGCTTACCTCCCGAACGTGGTCGTAAACCGCGTGCTCATCAACAAAGTGAACGCCACGAAGACACTGTACGCGGTCACATACGGGCGTGGGGTATGGAAGACGGATCTGAGCAGCACGTCTGCGGCCCCATTTCTCCAGTTGCAGGACAGCACGGGCACGCCGATTCCCACTCTCACATTCGCTAACCAGCGAGTGGGCACGACCAGTGCCGGAAAAGCCGTGCGGATGGTCAACATAGGTACTGCGACGCTGAATATCTCCGCGATCGTCAGCTTTACTGGGGACTACACTCGGGCAGACGACTGCGGCACCTTCCCCAAGGCACTCGCACCAAACGCATACTGCACAGTTACGATATCGTTCGCTCCCACTGCATCGGGCACGCGCACCGGCAACATGACTGTCGCAAGTGATTCCAGTTCCGGCGCCAACACGCAGCTCAACATGACTGGCACGGGGACCACGCCGCCGAATGCGAGCGTCGCACCGACCACACTGGACTGGGGCAAGGTCAACAAGAACTCGACCCCGGCAAACAAGACCTTTACCATCACCAACACCGGAACAGAGACGCTCACCATATCTTCGATCGCGACATTCGGCTACCTGGGCGAGTACAACGTTACATATGACTGCGGCAATATGCCGGCTACGCTCGCAAGCAATACCCTGTGTACAGTCACAGTCGCCTTCCAGCCAACCACGACAGGAACGCACGACGCTACGGTCGTGGTCACGAGCAACTCGGGAGGCACCGCCGGTACCCAACACACCGTAGTCCTCAAAGGAACGGCAGAAGACTTCGGCACTCCGGCGGTGGCCAATACGAGCGTGACTGTGGCAAAGGGGGGCAGTGCGAACTTCGGCACGGTCACCATTCCGGCGGCGGGCGGTTATAGTTCGGCGATCACAATGTCTTGCACAGGACTACCTTCTCGCGCGCAGTGCAATTTCGCGCCGAATCCGATCCAGGCGCCCGGCAATGCCGCAGCAACTACGCAACTGACGATCAGCACGCAAGTAGCCGGTGGCGCGACAATGCCACTTGCAACCGGTACAGGGCACAAGCTGCTAGTCGCATTCTGGCTGGTGATGCCGGGCTTGGCGCTACTACTCCCAACAGCAGCAGGTCGGCGGAAGCACAATTGGGTCAGGCTTGGAGTAATTTCAATCGCGCTGCTAGTGGTGGCAGGCATGGCCGCATGCGGCGGCGGGGGAGGCGGTAGCCCTGGCGGCCCTGCGCCCAACCCAGGCACACCCGCCGGCACCTACACCGTGACCGTAACTGCAACGAACGGCACACTGAGCCACAGCACCTCGGTCGCGCTTACAGTGCAATAGAACGAAGCGGAAACAACGATGGCCTCGCACAGTTCGAGGCCATCCCTTTGCGACGTTCTGTGTGGCGATTACTTTGTCGCCTTTAGTTCTATTGCCGGAGGCCGTCCAGTATTCGGCGGCATGGCACCGGTGAGCGACTCCATTAAGTCCTGCAGAGCCTTCCGTTCCTCACCGGTGAGGTGATCCAGCGTGTGGATCTCCTTATCGAGGTGGGGATTCGAGTTCGTTCCGCCAATGTAAAAGTCCACCACTTCTTTGAGAGTCTTCAGGCTACCGTCGTGCATATACGGCGCGGTGAGCGCGACGTTGCGTAGCGAAGGTGTCTTGAACGCGCCTCTGTCTGCATCCTTATTGGTCACCTGGAAGCGCCCGAGATCGGTGAGTTCTTCGTCTTTCACGCCAACGCCGATGTTATGGAACTTGTTATCGGTGAAGAGCGCCTGCTTCTCATCTACGCTGTGGCAGACTGCGCAATTTCCCTTCTTGGGATTGCGGAAGACCTCGAAGCCGAGTTTCACCGACTCAGAAACGGCTTTCTCGTCCTTGCCGTAGTACCAGCGGTCGAAAGGCGAGTCTCCGCTTACGACTGTGCGCTCGAAGGATGCGATCGCTTTCTCCACCATGTCGTACGTGATCGGGCCCGGGCCGAACGCTTTCTCAAATGCCGCCCGGTAGCTCGCGTCGTCATTCAACCGCCTCTCGACGCCAGAAAGAGTGTGCGCCATCTCGACCTTATTTTCGACAGGGCCCTCTGCCTGTTTCTCCAAAGTGAGTACTCGCCCATCCCAGAACTGCGTGGTGTAGTAAGCGGAGTTCAGCACTGTAGGCGAGTTACGAACGCCCGTCTTGCCGTTAACACCAGTCGAGACGCGCTTCGCATCGGCGAATCCCATCTCCGGATCATGGCAAGTGGCGCAAGAGACCGTGTTGTCTAGCGAGAGGGCCGTGTCGTAGTAGAGCCGTCTGCCAAGCCCGACCGTCTCAACAGTGGGAGGATTATCGCCCGGCACGGGAACGGGCGGGAGTCCAAGTGGCGCCGCAATGTGCAGCGGAGTGCCGCGCGGGACCGCTCCACGCGGGCCGTTTCGACTGGCGTACCAGATCAGCAGACCGGCTACGGCCACAGCAAGCGCAAGAATGGAGAATGACTTCTTCATCATGATTTCCGCCAACGCTGCCTGACTCAGTGCCAGGAGAAGGCCCGCGGCGCAGGAACGCCACACAAGGCGAGTACCACTGGTTCGGGTGGTACTCATCATGCTCTCATTTTCAGGCGTGTGAAGACAAGGGGCGGCACAGGATGGCCGTGCGCACACCGAGCTTTGGGCAAGGATGCGGGCAGCACGACGAGAACGAGTGTTGAGGCCGCTAGGCCTTTGCCGACGACGACTCAGAGGCTGCGTGCTTTTCGCCTTCGGCTTCCTCTCGCACCTGCTGCCGACGCTCATAATGAACGGCGGCGACACTCAGGATACCCATGACTCCGAAGATCACCAGGCAGCTCACGGCTATAACAAGGACCGGCATAGGGACTCCTTGCTCGAATTCTCCGCCCGGAGCTAACACCTTTCCGTGACGGCTGTCACCAATGAAGTGTTCATTGAAAGTCTGCCGAACTCCTTCTCTGGCCGTCGCCCGTGTAAATCATTTTCGGTAGACTGGAAAAGCTCCTGTGCCAAACGGCACAGGA
>Ga0196976_1001094_pt1 | contig 13425 bp, 12 predicted proteins | sample S3v_513CmetaG_FD_148644 | JGI IMG/M metagenome (GOLD analysis project Ga0196976, IMG submission 148644) | Soil microbial communities from Anza Borrego desert, Southern California, United States - S3+v_5-13C | ecosystem: Environmental > Terrestrial > Soil > Desert | place: USA: California...
GCGACCCCTTCGTCGCTGCCGGCGATGAAGGCGATGCGCGACGAGTCGGGAGACCACGACACCAGACGGATGCGCGCGCTCGCCGGCAGGCCGGCAATGGTGCGCGGCTCCCCTCCCGCGAGCGACTGCAGGCGGATGGTGCGGTAGTACGGCGCGCGCGTCTGGTCGCCTGTCTGCGGATTGAAGCGCAGGCCGGCCAGCTTGAGCTCCGTCTGCGCTAGGTCGGCGATGGTCAGCAGCGACGGCGACTCCGCCAGCAGCACCCACTTGTCGTCGGGACTGACGAAGGGCACCGGCGTCAGCGGCGCGTCGGCCAGCGCGGCGATCTCCGCCGGCGGCATCTTGTATTCCTGGGCGAGCGCGCCGGTGGCCAGGAGGAGGAGGGCGAGGAGTCGTTTCATGGAGGTCCTTTCCAGGATGTTGCTGTGTTCCTGGTTGCTGGTTCGTTGTGGTGCAGTGTCGCTCAGGCCACGCACCGCAACGAACCAGCAACCAGCAACACAACAACATCGTCACAGTCGAGCGACGATCAAATCGAGGATCCGGTTAGCAATGACACTCTTGGCCGCCTTCGGAAAGCGCGTGGTCTCGCCGTCGCTGCCGATGACCAGCACCTCGTTCTCGTTCGAGTCGAAGCCGATGGTGGCGTCCGCCACGTCGTTGGCCACGATGAGGTCCGCCCCTTTCTTCTGCAGCTTGATGCGGGCGTTCTGCTCGACCATGTCCGTCTCCGCGGCGAAGGCGACCACGAACGGGCGCGGCGAGAGCTGCGCCACGGCGGCCAGGATGTCGGGGTTCTTGCGCAGGGTGAGGGTGAGCGTGTCGTGGTCGTCGCGCTTCTTGATCTTGCGGTCGGCCACTTCGACCGGCGCAAAGTCGGCCACCGCCGCGGCCTTGATCAGGATCTGGTGCTCCCCCGCCGCGCGGATGACGGCGTCGTGCATCTCCTGGGCGGTGGTGACGCGCGTGAGGGTCACGTGCGGCGGCATCGCCAGCGAGGTCGGCCCGGAGACGAGCGTGACCTGCGCGCCGCGGCGCTGCGCGGCCTCGGCGATGGCGTAGCCCATCTTCCCCGAGGAGCGGTTCGTCAGGTAGCGGACCGGATCGAGCGGCTCGCGGGTCGGGCCGGCCGTGACCAGCACGCGCTTGCCGGCCAGGTCGCGGGCCACGAAGCGCTCGCGCACGATGGCCACGAGCTCCGGCACGTCCGGCATCTTCCCGGCCCCTTCTTCGCCGCAGGCCAGGAGGCCGTTCACCGGCTCGATGATCCCCACGCCGCGCGCGCGCAGCGTCTCGAGGTTCTGCCGCACCGTGGGATGCGCGAGCATGTGCGTGTTCATGGCCGGCGCCACCAGCACCTCGGCGCGGTGCGCCAGCGCGTACGTGGTCAGCGCGTCGTCGGCGATGCCCACCGCCAGCTTGGCCAGCACGTTCGCCGTGGCCGGCGCGACGAGCAGCAGCTCCGCCCAGCGGGCCAGCTCGATGTGATCGACGCCGCCGTGGCCGGAGTCCCCCCACTGCTCGGTGATCACGCCGTGGTTGGAGACGGCGGCGAGGGAGAGCGGCGACACGAACCGCGCGGCGTTCGGCGTGAGGATCACGCGAACGGCCGCGCCGATGTCCTGGAGCCGGCGCACCAGCTCGGGCGCTTTGTAGGCGGCGATGCCGCCGGAGACTCCGAGAACGATGTTCATTCGAGGTACGAGGTACGAGGTACGAGGTACGAGTGGCTCCGCTCACGCACGCTCGACGCCTGAATGTTCATGCGCGAAGCGTGCACCAGCGGAGCCACTCGTACCTCGTCACTCGTACCTCGGAGCTTACTCCTCGTTTTCCAGCGCCGTGGTCTCTTCCGTCGGCGCCGTGAGCTGCCACTTCACCGCGTTCTGCGCCACTTCTTCCATGGCGATGCGCGTCGGCTTCGCGTGGCGCGGCCGGGTCTTCGGCTGCGCCCCCTGGATGAGCTGCTCCGCACGCTTGGAGACGAGCAGCACGTAGCGGAACTTGCTGTCAACTCCTTCCGGCAGTCCTTCCATTGCGATCCTCCTCTTTCAGTCGCTCGGCCATCTGGGCGATGGCTTCGAGCGCAGTCTTCGTCTGCAGTTTCTTGGCGATGATCGCGGCCTTCAGACACTCGGTCGCGGCGCCCAGATTGTCGTTGATGATGATGTAGTCGTAGAAATCCTTGCCTTCGTCGATCTCGTCGATCGCCTTGCGCAGCCGCAGGTCGATCTCGTCGTCGGTGTTCAGGCCGCGGTCGCGCAGCCGGACGCGCAGCGTGTCCAGCGACGGCGGAAAGATGAAGACGCTCAGCGACCGCGGCTTCAGCTCCGGATCGCGAGCGATCTGCTTCGCGCCCTGATAATCGATGTCAAGGATCACATCCTGCCCCGCCCGCAGCCGCTCCAGAACCTCGGCGCGGGAGGTGCCGTACCGATGGGCGTGAACGTGGGCCCATTCGAGAAATTCCCCCCGTCCCACCATGCTGTCGAACTCCTCCGCCTCCACGAAGTGATAGCTCAGGCCCGGCATTTCGCCGGCCCGCGGCCTGCGCGTGGTGTGGGAGACCGAGAAATAGAGCTCGATGCCGAGGGGCAGGAGCTGGTCGCGGACATTCGTGATGAGGGTCGTCTTCCCGGCGCCGGACGGGCCCGAGACGATGAACAACGTCCCGTCCGAGTGGAAGTTACTCGACATTCTGTACCTGTTCGCGGATGCGCTCGAGCTCCGTTTTCAATTCTACGACAAGGGTCCGGATGGCCGCCGAGCGCGACTTCGAGCCCATGGTGTTGATCTCGCGCAGCATCTCCTGGGAGAGGAAGTCGAGCTTCTTCCCCGCCGCCTCGCGCCCGCTCACCGCTTTTTCGGTCTGCTCGAGGTGATGCCCGAGGCGCGTCAGCTCCTCGGCGATGTCCCCCTTCTCGACCATGATCACCACTTCCTGGGCGATGCGCTCCTGCGAGACGGCGGTGCCGGCCTGCGCGGCGATCTCCTGCACGCGTTGCTGATAGCTGGCCAGCAGCTCGGCGCGCACGTCGTCGCGGCGTTTCGCCAGCTGCTCCTGCAGGTCGCGGATGGACGCCACGCGCGCGGTGATGTCCTTGCGCAGCGACTCCCCTTCCCGCTCCCGCATGGCCGTGAGCTGCGCGAAGGCCTCGCGCACGATGCCCATCAGCGCCTCCCGCTCGTCCTCCGTGATCTCGGCGTCGAGCGCCTCGACCTGCAGGAAGTCGGGCACGCGCATCAGGTCGCTCCCCGTGAGCGTCGCGCCGAGGCCGAGCTCCTCGGCGATCGAGCGCAACTGCGGGATGACCGTGTTCGCGATCTGCGTGTTGATGCGGACGTTGTACTCCGGCTGCTGCGTGCGCTGGATGCGCACCGAGACGTCCAGCTTCCCCCGCGAGAAGACCTCGGAAGCAATGGCCCGGAGCGGCGCCTCCATGTCCCACATGTACTCGGGGAGGCGCACCGAGGCCTCCAGAAAGCGATGGTTCACGCTCTTGCACGTGACGGTCGCGAAGTAGCGCGCCGAGAGCGCGCCGGCGGCACGGCCGAAGCCGGTCATGCTGTTGATCATCAGCGTGAGCGATGAGCGATGAGAGATGAGCGATGAACAGGGCTCCCCGTGTTCATCGCTCATCGTTCATCGTTCATCGCTGTCCCTCCATCAATCGTTCTGCTTCATCCGCCAGCTCGTTCATCACCCGTTCCACCCTCTGCCGCCACTCCTCGACGTCAGCGTCACGCGGCACGTGCAGCGGCGCGCCGTAGAGGAACAGCGCCTTCGAGAACGGATACGGCACGACCATCCGGTCCCACGAGCGCAGGAGCTTTTTTTTTTAGCCGCAAACGCGACCGGCACGATCGGCAGGCCGCTGGCCTTGGCCGCGTACACCACGCCGTCCTTCACTATCCGCGCCGGACCCTTCGGGCCGTCGGGCGTGAAGACGATGTTCTTCCCCGCCTTGGCCTCGCGCAGCAGCTCGCGCAGCGCCGCGCCGCCGCCGCGCGTCGACGAGCCGCGGGCCGCGTCCACGCCGTACCAGTCGAAGACCCGGGCGATGTACTCCCCATCCTTCGAGCGGGAGATCATCACGCTGATCGGACGGCGGTAGCGCGAGTGCAGCATCAGCAGCAGGTGCGCGTGCCAGAACGCCAGGATGTACTGCGGCGTCCCGCTGATGTGCTCGACGTTCACGTGCCGCACCCGCAGCGTGGCATGGAGGGCACGGATGAACAGCGATGCGGCGAAGGAGAGGAGCTTCACGATGCGGCGCGCAGTGTATCGCGCCGCCGTGTGAAAATACGCGCGTGCCCGACGCCCTGCCGACAGTCCTGAGCCGCTACCGCGTCCTCTCGCTCCTCGGCGCGGGAGGCATGGGCGAGGTCTACCTCGCCAGCGACGACAAGCTCGGCCGCCGCGTGGCCATCAAGATCCTCCCCGACGCCGTGAGCCGCGACGAGGAAGCCCGGCTGCGCATGCTCCGCGAGGCCCGCGCCGTGGCCGCCCTCGACCACCCCAACGTCTGCACGATCTACGAGGTCGGCGAGCACGACGGCCGCTCCTACATCGTCATGCAGTTCGTCGAAGGGGAGACCCTCTTCGACCGCCTGCGCCAGGCCCGCATGTCGCCCACGGAAGTCCTCGACGTGGCGGTGCAGATCGCCGCGGCCCTCGACGAGGCCCACAGCCACGGCATCATCCACCGCGACGTGAAGCCGATGAACATCATGCTCACGCCGCGCGGCCAGGTGAAAGTGCTCGACTTCGGCCTGGCCAAGTTCACCGCCGCCCGCGAGCACACCACCACCGACCAGCTCGAGTCGCGCGCCGGCATCATCACCGGCACCGCGCCGTACATGTCGCCCGAGCAGCTCCGCGGCGCCCCCATCGACGCCCGCAGCGACATCTTCTCCCTCGGCGTGGTGCTCTACGAGATGGTCACGGGCCGCCGTCCCTTCGAGCGCACCAGCACCGTGGCCACCATCACCGCCATCCTCTTCGAGGAGCCCGACCCCATCGACGAGCCGGGCTTCTCCTCCTTCGTCCCCATCCTTCGCCGCGCCCTGGCCAAGGAACCGTCGAAGCGCTACTCCACCATCGCCCAGCTCCTCGACGCCCTCAACGACCTCAAGTCCCGCCCCCGCTCCGCGCCGCGCCAGCGAAACACGGAGCTCGAAGTCACCGAACGAAACCTGAACGTAAACGTAGGACGGGCTTCAGCCCGTCCCCCCGCCTCCCGCTCCGGCCGCATCGACTCCCTGGCCGTCCTCCCCTCGGTCAGCGGCCACATGGAGGCTTCTCTCGAATATCTCGTCTACGGCCTCAGCGAAGGGATCGTCAACGCGCTGGCGCAGGTAAAGAAGCTGCGCGTCATCGCTCCCGGCACCGCCGCGCAGTACGCCGGCACCGATCCCGATCCGCGCGAGGCGGGACGCGAGCTGAACGTGGCCGGCATCGTGGTCGTCCGCGCGCGCGTCGACGGCGAGCTGCTGCACGCCGACGTCGACCTGGTCAGCACCGCCGACGGCTCGCTGCTGTGGGCGTCGCAGTACGTGCGCCCCGTGCGCGAGATCGTGCTGCTGGCCGACGAGATCGCGGACCAGATCGCCGAGCGCGTGCGCGGCAGTGCCTCGGCAGCACGGCGTCCGGTGAAGAAGAAACGCCCCGTCGACGCCGAGGCCGAGCAGCTCCACCTGAAGGGGCGCTTCCAGTGGATCAAGCGCCATCCCGAGGCGGTCAAGCAGGCCATGAACTTCTTCCAGCAGGCCGTCGAGCGCGATCCCTCGTTCGCGCTCCCCTACGCCGGCCTGGCCGACTGCTTCGTCATGCTGGGATTCATGCAGGCGCTGCCACCGCGCGAGATCCTCCCCAAGGTCAAGGCCGCGGCGAAGCGCGCCATCGAGCTCGACCCACTCCTCGCCGATCCGCACGCCACCCTCGGCTACGCCGCGGGACTCTTCGAATGGGACTTCGAGACCGGCCAGCGCGAGCTCGAGGAGGCCATGCGCCTCAACCCCAACTACCCGTGGGCGCCGCACTGGCTCGGCATCCTGATGTGCGGCCGGGGCCACGTGCGCCGCGCGCTGGAGCTGATCGACATGTCCAAGGAGCTCGATCCGCTCTCGCCCATCATCAACGTCGGCGCCGGCATCCCGCTGCACATCGCCGGGCGCTACGACGACGCCGTGAACTGCTACCGCGCCGTCCTGGAGACCGATCCCACCCTCGCCCCCGGCCACTACTACCTGGGCATGTCGCTGGAGATGCGCGGCGACTACGACGACGCCATCCGGGCCCTCGAGCGCGCCATCGAGATCGCCGGCCCGGCCCCGATCTTCCTCGGCGCCCTGGCCCACATCTTCGCCCGCGCCGGCCGCCCCGACGACGCCGAGCGCCTCATCGACCAGCTCCGCCTCATGTCCAAGCAGCGCTATGTCTCCCCCTACAGCTTCGCCGTCGCCCACACGGGCCTCGAACAGACCGGCCCGGCCCTGGCCGCCATCGAGCAGAGCCTCGAAGAGCACAACGCCTGGATGTGCTTCCTCCCCATCGACCCGCGCTTCGACACCATTCGCCAGGAGCCGCGGTTCGTGTCACTCGTGGAACGCTACGGCCTGCCGGCGAAAGCGGAGACGGACGTGTGATCGATATCGCCTGATATCGACGTCAGCTCGCGCGGTTTCACGGTCGATATGCCCCGATATCGACGTCGATATCCCCGGATATCAACGTCGAGGTCCGCGACCTCACGCTCGATATCCGGCTATATCGACGTTGAGATCCGCGACTTCACGCTCGATATCCGGCTATATCGACGTTGAGATCCGCTACTTCACAGTTGATATCCCGCCATATCAACGTCGAGGTCCGCGATCACAAAGCTTGATATCGCTCGATATCGACGAGATCTCGCTCAGTCAGCAGTTTCACTCACCCTGTCTTCGCTGGACAGGTGACGCGTATAATTGTCTATGCCGTTTTGTTCTCTTTTGGACTAAAGTAAATTCATTCATCATGTTGCACGACTCTGAAAAGTTTCTGTCAGCCGCCCTGGCCCTTCCGGAGCATGATCGAGCCGAGATCGCGGCAAAACTACTCGAGAGCCTCGATCAGCCGGAGCATCCCGACGTGGACGAAGCGTGGGCTCGTGAGATCGAACGGCGGTGTGCGGCGCTCGACAGCGGCGATGCGGTGACCTCGGATTGGGAAACCTTCCGCTCCCGCATAGAACGCGATATCTTCGGTCGGTGAAGAAGGCCGTTCGGCCAAGCTCGTTTGCCCAGGAAGAGATCGAGTACTACCTGCAGCGTTACGAGTCCGAATCGCCTGGTCTGGGCGATCGCTTGTGGAGAGAGATCCAAGCCGCGGTTGCGCTCATCTCAGACCGTCCATCCATCGGTGAGCCGGTGCGCCGCACACGCGGGCTCGTGCGCCGAGTTCCATTACGGCGCTTCCCATTCTTTGTCATTTATCGCGAGCGCGAACACGACGTGCAGATCATTGCGCTGGCACACACCAGCCGCAGGCCAAACTATTGGCGCTCTCGCTTGAAGCTGCTGTCGTAGAGCATCCTGTCTCTCCGATTCTGATCCTGCCGAGATTCTGCTGAAATCGAAGGCTTTGATCGGCGGAGAAGATGACGGTGAAGCCGCGGTCGACAGCGGCTCGCAACAGAACACCGTTGCGTAATCCCTTCAGCCCCTCGCGGCGGATGGTCGCCGGCGCGAACTCGATGTCGCGAGGGTGCAGCATGGTGCAATCTACCTTCTGCGGTCGGAGATCGTGGGAGGACCGCCATGCTCTTCCAGATACTCACGAAGCGCCTGACTGACAACCGCTGAATCACGAAAGACTTTCGCGACGTCCGGCTCGAGCAGCACGACATTCGAGCCCTGCATCGCGCGCTCGTAATACTTTCCCCGCACACCGCCGGAAAAATCGGTCTCAGGGATATCGTCTTCTTCCAGTCCGTCAGGTCGATCGCTCATATTGCCGCCGTTCTCGCCGGAGTATACTGAATTGATGTCTCTAAGTATCTGTGTCGTGTGAGTTTACGTCCGCGCTATGAACCCCATCGAATGGCAACAGCGCGTCGATCTCGCCGCGTGCTACCGCCTCGTGGCGATGTACGGCTGGGATGACCTCATCTTCACCCACATCTCCGCGCGTGTGCCGGGGCCGGAGCATCACTTCCTCATCAATCCCTACGGCATGCTCTTCGAGGAGATCACGGCCTCCAGTCTCGTGAAGATCGATCTCTCCGGCAAGCTCGAGCGCGCCGATCCGGGCTACCGCACATGACCGAAGAACGCCGCACCGTCTACCGCGCCTGCAATCTCTGCGAGGCTATCTGCGGTTTGGAGATCGAGGTAGCCGGGCCGCGCATCCTCTCGATCCGCGGCGATGCCGACGACCCCTTCAGCCGCGGCCACATCTGCCCGAAAGGCGTGGCCCTGATCGACATCCACGACGATCCGAACCGCCTGCGCCGGCCGCTGAAACGGAGCGGCGGTGAGTGGCGCGAGATCCCGTGGGACGAGGCGTTCGACCTCGCGGCGTCGCGCATCGCCGCCATTCAGCAGGCGCACGGCAACGACGCGGTCGGCTTCTACAGCGGCAATCCCGTGGTGCACAACGCGGGAACGCTGTTCAGCATCCCCGCGCTGGCGCGCGCGCTGCGGACGAAGAACGCCTTCAGCGCGTCGTCGGTCGACCAGTTGCCGCACCAGCTCGCATCGCTGCTGATGTACGGGCATCAGCTCCTGATCCCGATCCCCGACATCGACCGCACGCACTACCTGCTGATGCTCGGGGCGAATCCGCTGGCGTCGAACGGCAGCCTGATGACGGCGCCGGACGTGAAGCGGCGGCTGCAGGCGATCCGCGAGCGCGGCGGGAAGATCGTGCTCGTCGATCCCCGGCGCACCGAGACGGCCGCCGTCGCCGACGAGCATCACTTCATCCGTCCCGCCAGCGACGCGGCGCTGCTGATGGCGCTGATCAACACGATCCGCGACGAGGGGCGGATGCGCGTCCCGGAGCGCGTGACGGGACTCGAGGAGGCGCTGGAGGCCATCCGCGACGGCACCGCCGAGGTTGCGGAGGCGCGTACCGGAATCGCGGCGGAGACGATCCGCCGCATCGCGCGGGAGTTTGCCGCCGCCCCCTCCGCCGTCTGCTACGGACGCGTGGGGACGTCGCTGCAGGCGTTCGGCACGCTCAATCAGTGGCTCGTGCAGCTGCTCAACCTCGTCACGGGGAACCTCGACCGCGAGGGAGGCGCGCTGGTCACGCGGCCGCTCGTGCCGGTCACCGGCCCCGGCACGCGACCGGGACACCACGCGCGCTTTCACTCGCGCGTGAGCGGGCGGCCGGAGTCGGGCGGCGAGCTGCCGGTGGCGGTGCTGAGCGAGGAGATCCTCACGCCGGGCCCGGGGCAGATCCGCGGCTTCATCACCATCGCCGGTAACCCCGTGCTCTCCACGCCCGACGGCCGCCGTCTGGACGAGGCGCTGGCCTCACTCGAGTTCCTGCTCGCCATCGACATCTATCTCAACGAGACCACGCGCCGCGCGGACCTGATCCTGCCGCCGGCCTCGAGCCTCAGCCACGATCACTACGACCTGATCTTCAACGCCTTCGCCATCCGCAACACGGCGCGCTTCAACGAGGCCATCTGGCCGCGCGCGGAGGACGAGCGGTACGACTGGGAGATCTTTCACGAGCTCTCCACGCGCCTCGGCGGAAAGCCGGTGCCGTCGACCGCGGACGCCCTGGCGTCCATGCTCACCCGCTCCGGCTCCTCGCTCGAAACGCTGAGAGCCGCGCCGCACGGCCTCGACCTCGGCCCGCTCGCGCCGTCGCTCTTCGAGCGCCTGGAAACGCCCGACGGCCGCATCCAGTGCGCCCCGGCACCCATCCTCGCCGACGTGGCCCGCTTCCATGCATCGTCCGCCAACGGTGCGTTCCTCCTCATCGGCCGCCGCCACCTGCGCAGCAACAACTCCTGGATGCACCACTCGCAGCGGCTGAACCGCGGCCACGCGCGCGACCGGCTGATGATGCATCCCGAGGATCTGTCGTCCCTCGGGATCGCCGACGGCGCGATGGTCGAAGTGCGCTCACGCGCCGGCACCGTGCGCGCGGTCGTGCAGGCCACGAACGACGTCATGCGAGGCGTCGTCAGCCTCCCCCACGGCTTCGGCCACGTCAGCTACAACGACCTCACCGACGCGAACGAGGTGGACGCGGTGTCCGGGAACGCGGCGCTGAACGGGACGCGCGTGGAGATCGCCGCGCTTCAGGCGGGCTGAAGCCCGCCCTACGTTGAGCACGGATCGCTGAACGTAGGACGGGCTTCAGCCCGTCCCCGCACTCGCGACAACCTACCGCACGCCGACCAGCTCGACCTTGAACACCAGCGTGGCGTTCGGCGGGATGACGCCGCCCATGCCGCTCGCGCCGTAGCCGAGGGAGGGAGGGATGACCAGCGTGCGCTTCTCCCCCACCTTCATCATGGCGATGCCTTCGTCCCAGCCGGCGATCACGCGGCCGCGGCCGACGGGGAACTGCAGGGGGGTGCCGCGGTCGCGGGAGCTGTCGAACTTCTCTCCGTTCGTGAGCCACCCCGTGTAGTGCACCTGCACGATCTGGCCGGGCTGCGGCTGCGCGCCCATGCCGGGCGTGTCCACCGTGTACTGCAGCCCCGAGGCGGTCGTCTGGAGATTCGTCGGCATCGAGAACGTATCCACGGTGGCTCCTTGCGGTGCGGTCGGGACCAGGTCCTCGGCCGGCGTCGTGTCGTTGACAGCGGCAGCGGTCGGAGTCGTGTCCGTCGGCGCGGTGGCGGTGTCGGCGGGCGGCTGCGCGCACGCCAGGCAGAGCAGGATCAGCACGGCAGTGAGTAATTTCATGGGCCCGGAGTGTATGTGAATAAGATGCGCCCATGCCACACGACGTCAGTCTCATCACGACCATCGCCGCCGGCCTCGGGCTGGCCATGGTCTTCGGCTTCATCGCCGCGCGGCTGAAACTCCCCCCGCTCGTCGGCTATCTCCTGGCCGGCATCGTCATCGGCCCGCATACGCGCGGCTTCGTGGCCGACGTGGCCCTGGCGGGACAGCTCGCCGAGATCGGCGTCATGCTGCTGATGTTCGGCGTCGGGCTGCACTTCTCGCTCGACGACCTCGCCTCGGTGCGCGGCATCGCCCTGCCCGGCGCGGTCGTGCAGATCCTCGTGGCCACCATCCTCGGCATCGTCACCGCCAAGGCGTGGGGGTGGAGCTTCGGCGTCGGGCTGGTCTTCGGGCTCTCGCTCTCCACCGCCAGCACCGTCGTGTTGCTCAAGGCGCTCGAGTCCCGCGGCATCCTGGAGACCTTCAACGGACGCATCGCCATCGGCTGGCTGATCGTCGAGGACCTGGTGATGGTCCTGGTGCTCGTGCTCCTGCCGCCCCTGGCGAGCATCCTCGGCGGGAGCGCGCAGGAAGGGGGCCCGGGCATCGGCGTCACGCTGGTCATCACCTTCGTCAAGGTGGCGGCGTTCATCGTGCTGATGGTCGTGGTGGGCAAGCGGCTCTTCCCGCGCATCCTCTGGCTCGTGGCGCGGACCGGCTCGCGCGAGCTGTTCACACTGTGCGTGATCGCGGCCGCGGTGGGCGTGGCCTACGGCGCCGCGGCGCTGTTCGGCGTCTCCTTCGCTCTCGGCGCCTTCTTCGCCGGCATGATGATGCGCGAGTCGTCGCTGAGCCACCGCGCGGCCGACGAGTCGCTGCCGCTGCGCGACGCCTTCGCCGTGCTCTTTTTCGTCTCCGTGGGCATGCTCTTCGATCCGGCCGTGCTGGTGCGCCAGCCGCTGGCGGTGCTGGCCGTGGTGGCCATCATCATGATCGGCAAGACCGTTGCCGCCATTGCCCTGGTGCTGCTGCTCCGCTATCCGCTGAACACGGCCATGACCGTCGGCGCGAGCCTGGCGCAGATCGGGGAGTTCGCGTTCATCCTCGCCAACCTCGGCGTCGAGTACAAGCTGCTCACCGCGGAGGGGCAGAACCTGATCCTGGGCGGCGCGCTGATCTCCATCGCCCTCAACCCGGCGGTCTTCGGCGTCGTCGAGCCGGCGCGGCGGTGGATCCTCCGGCGCTCCGACCTGGCGCGGCGGCTGGAGCACCGCGTCGATCCGCTGGCGCAGCTCCCCGACTCCGTCGACGCGTCGCTGCTCACCGGACACGTGACCATCGTCGGCTACGGGCGCGTCGGACGCCGCATCGCGGAGGCGCTGGCGGAGCGGAAGATCCCGTACACGATCGCCGAGCAGAACCGCGAGGTGGTGGAACGGCTGCGCGAGCAGGACGTGCGCGCCGTCTCGGGCGACGCGGCCGATCCGGCGGTGCTGATCCAGGCCCACGTGGCGCGCGCGGCGATGCTGGTCATTGCCACGCCGGACACGGTGGGCGTGCGGAAGATGATCGACGTCGCCCGCAAGCTGAATCCGAAGATCAAGGTCGTGCTGCGCACGCACAGCGACGAAGAGGCGACGCTGCTGCAGCGCGAGGCCGCCGGCACGGTGTTCATGGGCGAGCACGAGCTGGCGCGCGCCATGACGCAGCACGTGGTGGAGACGATGACCACCGCCGAAGTCCCCTAAGCAGCCCACGGCACAGCGGACCGCCGGCGTCCTCGCCGGCTGTCTGTGGCGGCGTCCCGCCGCCACTGTGCGGGCGAGACGCCCGCACAGACAGCCGGCGGGACGCCGGCGGTCCGCTGCGCCGCGGTGGTCAGTGCCGTGCGCTGCGACGCTTCGGCGCTGGCGCACTGATGGTGATCGTCTCGCCGAGGGCCACGCCGCAGCGGTTCGACACGCGTTTCCAGTAGCGGCCAGGGACGCTCGGTGCGGGCACGGGCGTGCGCGTGTCGCCGCTCTCGCCGGCGAACCACTCCCCGGCGCCCGTCGCCGAAGGCTTCGGACAGTCGGGATTCGGCGCGCCGCGATTGGTGCGGATGAAGTCGAGCCAGAGAGCGCGCGCCCGCGGATCGTTGCGCACGGGGTCGGGTGCCTCGAAGTAGTTCAGCAGTTGCTCGTCCGTCTCGTCGCCGCGCAGCGACCAGGCGTCGGCGAAGCCGAGGTAGTTGTGCGCGTTCCAGCCGAACTTCAGCGACGCCGGGCGGCTGGCGAAATTGCCGGTCGGCCCGGGGTACGACCATGGCGCGCCGGAAGCCCAGACGAAGCGCCCGTCCTCGTGGCCGTCGGGGTGATAGCGCCCCGGCACGGGATCGTCGTTGCGGCGCGCGCGCAGCCGCGACACGCCGTGCGTGCCGAAGCCGCCCACGAGCAGCGCACCACGCGGATCGACGGCCACGAGCCACGGGTAGTGCGGCGCCGTCGTCTCCTCGCGTGCGCCCCAGCCGGCGGGATGCGGGTTCCA
>Ga0196976_1001095_pt1 | contig 13414 bp, 12 predicted proteins | sample S3v_513CmetaG_FD_148644 | JGI IMG/M metagenome (GOLD analysis project Ga0196976, IMG submission 148644) | Soil microbial communities from Anza Borrego desert, Southern California, United States - S3+v_5-13C | ecosystem: Environmental > Terrestrial > Soil > Desert | place: USA: California...
CTCCACATCGCCCGCGACGACGACAATCTCATCGACCAGCGGACACTCGCTGAACAGCCGTACGGTCCGGACCAGAACCGGCTCGCCGCGCAGAGGGAGGAACTGCTTGGCAGTCCCTCCCCCCATACGCTTGCCAGAGCCGGCGGCCGGAATGATGGCGCTTACCGCCACCTGGAGGCCTCCGATCTGGATACTCACGGTGCCACCCTCTCTGCCTGTACCTTGGGTTTGGCAAATATCATGCGTCCGGCGGCGGTCTGCAATACGCTGGTGACGATCACGCCGATGGTGTCGCCGATAAACCGCCGGCCGCCATCCACGACGATCATGGTGCCGTCGTCCAGATACGCCACGCCCTGGCCGAGTTCCTTGCCTTCCTTGATCACCGCGATCGTCATCTCTTCGCCGGGGAGTACGGCGGGCTTGACGGCGTTCGCCAGGTCGTTGATGTTCAGGACCGGCACACCCTGCAGTTCGGCCACCTTGTTGAGGTTGAAGTCGTTGGTGACGACCTTGCCGCTCAGCAGTTTGGCGAGCTTGAGGAGCTTGGCATCAACTTCGAGGCCTTCCCCCACATCCTGCTCGTTGATCTGCACTTCGGCCGAGAGTTCCTTTTGAATGCGGTTCAGAATGTCCAGGCCACGGCGGCCGCGGTTGCGCTTGAGCACGTCCGACGAGTCGGCGATGTGGCGCAGTTCGTCGAGCACGAACCCGGGAATGACCAGGGGCCCTTCCAGGAAGCCCGTTTTGACGATGTCAGCAATCCGTCCGTCGATAATGACCGAGGTGTCCAGCACCTTGGGGCACCAGCCCGATTGGGCGGCCTGGGTCTTCTGCTCATGCTGCTGTTCCTTTTCGCCCCGGTTCCGCCTGGCGCCCACGTTGAAAATGGAAGTTGCTTCTTCCCGCTTGCGGGTGCCGATGCTGATGCCCAGGTAGCCAAACACAACGGCTGCCAGCAGGGAGATCAGCGGGCCGATCACCTGAATTCCCTGCAAAACGAGCTGGAGCAAAACCGCAATCACGAGACCGACAATGAGGCCAATGGCACCAAATACGATATCGATAAGTGCGGTGCGAGCCAGGCGCCCTTCGATCCAGGTCGCCAGAGGGAAGAGGAAGAAACCGATCAGTCCGCCGAGCAAACTGCCAAGGACCAGAATTAACAGGGTGATCGCTGTGTGCTGGGGCATGCCGGGAATATCCTGGAACAGCCCGAGACTGAAAAACGTTAGACTCAATCCGCCGAGAATGCCTGCCGTAGTTAATATCAACCGCAGGTTTTTCTTCAACATCGCCTCACCTCCAAAGTTAGACACCAGTGCCCTTATTATGACGTCGCAAGTCCACCAACAGGTTCTAAGTTTTCCCCTTCAGTGGAAAGAAAATGGCGCCGGGTTACCCGGCGCCACCATCTTCGTGGGCGATTGTACCCTACTGTGCGAGCACTTGATCCAAAAAACGGTTGGCTTGCTCGAATTCCAGGTCCTTGGCGAGAATGATCTCGGACAGAAGAATCTGGCGGGCGTTGTCCAGCATCTTGCGCTCCCCTGAGGAGAGGCCCTTTTCGCGCTCCCGCTGAAAGAGGTTGCGGACAACTTCGGCCAACTCGAGAATATTGCCGCTACGGATTTTTTCCATGTTGGAACGATAACGGTGGTTCCAATTCTTAGACATAAGCGATTGCCGGGCCTTGAGCAGATCGAGCATGGTGCTGAGGGCCTGCTCCGAAATCACCTGTCGCAATCCTGCAGTCTGCGAGTGCTCACACGGAACCATGACCTTCATCTCGTTGATGGGCAGCCGCATGACGTAATACCGCATGCGCCGGCCGAGCACTTCCTGTTCTTCGATGGCCTCGATGACTCCTGCGCCATGCATGGGATAGACGACTTTATCCCCCACCTGGAACACCGGTCCACCCCCTCACCCCCGGCCAGCTACCGAGCCTGCCGGATGTTTCGGTGCCCTCAGTGTACCAAAATTCGATGAGTTTGTCAATAACTTATCTATTTTACCAGTTACAGTTATTACTGTCAACTTGTCTTTGCGGCCCACCGGCGTCTTGACGGAGTTGCAGCGCCCCCGGTAGAATAGAAGTACAAATGGGGCTATAGCTCAGCTGGGAGAGCGCGTGGATCGCACCCACGAGGCCAGGGGTTCGAGCCCCCTTAGCTCCACCAAAGGCAGGGAGGCGGGTGATCAGCCCGCCTCCCTTTTCGTTTAGCACCCCGTGGTGGCCACTCGCTGGTTTATCTCACGGAGATACTGTTCAAGCTCCGGTTGCTTGAAGTAGTAGTCCGTGTAATTGTTGCTCTTGGGATCCTTGTACCTGGTGGCGCGCATGTAGCTCGACACTTCAACCGTTTCACCTGACCGTAAATGGAAAATGACATAGCTGTACTCACCACAGCCGGGGCCGGCGTGGTGCCAGTTGTCCTTGACCCCGGTGGCTGAGTTGAACCATGCGATCAGCTGCCGGGCTTCGTCATTTGACACGGCATGCCCTGCCTTCTCGCCTTTGGGGCGCACTTCCACCCGCTCTATGCTGCGCACGGAAATCGCCCGATGAATCGGCCACGGCCAAAACTGCCACAAGGCAGCCAGGGCGCAGAGAAGGAGAAACCCCTCCCAAAGCCGCTTCTGCCAGTTCACTTCGCTCACCTCCATTGCCTGTCTATGACGAAGCAGTGACACCCTCGGTTCCGTGGGAGCCGAAGGCTCCCAACCGCCGACCCGCTTCAAGTCGCCCGGAAGTAGCGAGAGCGCTTCCGGGCAGACGGGTAGAACAAGCGGGGGAGGTGTAGGAGGGGGCTGTCCCGGCAACCTCCGAGGACACTGCGAGTTTAGCGGCGCAGGAGGTTGCCGAGCAGAGACAACCCCCCTCTTACTTCAAATGTCAAGACTGATTATCAGAATGCTGTGGTGGTACAATTTACCGGAGGACGCCATTTGTCCCTCACTGAGACGTCTGGTAAAATAGGTGTCGTCAGGCCTGCAAGGCTTCCACGCCCAAAGGTGGATTTGCAGCGTACGGCCAACCGGCTCGCCTGTTCTCAACCAGCAGCACGCACAGGTTTAGGATAGGGAACTGAGGGGTGAGAAGGTCGATGAAGGATTTGCTGTGCGACCAGTTTCAAGAGACAGTAGGAGAGTACCTGATTCGTCACCGCAGCATCCTTGATATCATGGCCAAGCTGCAGGAGGCGAATTCCCGGACGAACCGCGCCGTTACCAAGGCGGTCACGTCCTGTGGTTGCGTGAAGATCACGGCGGAAAAGCAGGTAATTCCGCCTGACATCGGTCTCAACGAGGTTAAGGAGCACATGCACAACCATCTGGCCGGCCAACTCTGCGAGCACTGCCGCGAGGTGCTCGAGACTGAGGTAGGCAACACGCTCTTCTATCTAGCTGCGCTATCCAATTCGCTCGACCTCAACCTGTACGATATCCTGCTCAAAGAGCACAAGAAGCTGGCTGCACTTGGTGTCTTCAACTTTGCCGACTAACGGACCCACTGCAAAGGCCCGAGCCTGACTACAGGCTCGGGCCTTTCTGTATCTACTGCCCCGGCGGGAAGTACCGTGTGCCTGAAGCCGGCCACCGGACCACGTAGACCCGGCCCGGTCCGGCCCAGTCGACGATCAGGCCCTGGCCCAGCGGCTGTGACCCCCCAGTTGCCGCATCGGCCACGAAGACCGCTCCCCAGTCCTGGCTGCCGTAAAGCAGCCGGCCCCCGCCCGGCTCCCAGACACCCCGTGCCGTGGCTGCATCGCCGGGTAAGGCTCTCTGGCTGCCAGTCTGCAGGTCCACCACGATCGACCCGACCAGCACATACCGCCCGTCCGGCGACCAGGCCAGCCGGGCGGTGCCGGCCATGACCGGCAGGTCCCGGGCCAGGGTGCTGACTGTCCGCTCCGCCACATCCATGGCGACCATGTCACTCCGGTCGGCCCCGGCGGCGCTCTGCGTCAGGGCTGCAACCCGGGCGCCGTCGGCAGACCAGACCACCCCGGTGCTGCCGGCGTTGCCGGGCCGGGTCACGAAGGCCGGGGTTACCTGCTGGCGGGCGCCCCGCACGTCTGAAAGGATCAGGTCACGCTCGCCCCGGTTAGCGACCCGCAGGCCCGCCACCATGTTCCCGCCGGGGTTGAGCACCCAGCTTTCCAGGTTGGCCGGCAGGCGGGGCTGGAGCCCCTCCACCACCCCGGACTTAAACGCCGGGTTCTCCAGGGCGGTATGCACATCGAGCGTCTGCCAGTCCCACGGGGTGGAGCCGGGCGCCCAGACCTTGAGGTTCAGGAACTTGCGGTCCGGCGACAGGGCCGCGCTGACGATATCCGGCGGCACGTTGGTCAGCGGCCGATCGGCTGCCGTGCTCAGGTCGACGCTGACAAGGGCGGGCGGCTCGCCGGTCCGCAGCGGGGAGATCCCCCCGGGCAGGGGCAGGCCGTCCTGGTCATGCGCTTCGCCGAGCAAAAAGTCGATCCGGCGCGGCAACTGCGAAACCTGCCAGTACAGGGTACGGTCGTCGGCCCACTGCATGTTGCCCCGAATGGGCGACATCTGACTTTCGGTCAGCACCCGCTCGACCTCCTCCCGGCGGACCGCCTTGGAGAAAGTCAGGCGCAGTTCGGCGGACCCCGGCGGCACGTGCGAGGAGAGCGCCGTCACTGGGCGCCAGGCATCGCCGTACCGGTAATGGACGGCCACGGTGGCCGGCGTTGCCGGTGGCTTCGTGGGCGGCTTTGCGGGCGCAGTTGTGGGGGCGGTCGTAGGCGCGGGTAAGGGCTCGGTGGCGGGCACCGTCGAGCAGGCTGTCACCACGGCAGCCGCCAGCAGCAGGCAAATGATCGTATGTATTGAACGCATAGGCGTCCTTCTTTCTATATGCTTGCCTTTCATTATGCCACGCCCGGTGCGGAAAGGCCACCGGACTGACCGGTGGCCTCGATTATACGTGTCGCTCCAACATGGTCTGCTCCCGCAAGCGGCGCAGCCCGTCTTTAATGGCCCGGGCACGAACCTCGCCGATGCCGTCCACTTCGTCCAGCTCTTCGATGGAGGCCCGGAGAATGGGCTGCAGGTTGCCAAAGTGGGTGACCAGGTTTTCAATCACCGGCAGGGGCAGGCGGGGAATCTTGCGCAGAATGCGATAGCCACGGGGGGCCACCGGCTGCTCCAGCACCCCGGGCGCCGACCCCAGCCCCAGCATGCGGGCGATGGCCAGCAAATCAAGCAGGTCCGTGCTCTCCCACCTGGCCATGCCTTCCCGGACCGATTCCGGCGTGCGGCCTTCCCCGGTGTTCAGGTAGTCCCGCATGATCAAGTTGCCTTCCTCGGCCACGTTGGTCACCAGTTCTTCCAACTGCATGCTGACCAGACGGCCTTCCGTGCCAAGCTCCGAAATGTACCGCTCAATCTCTGCGACCATGCGCAGGACCATCTCCGTGCGCTGGACGACCAGCAGCACGTCCATCACTGTGACCAGGTCTTCAAGTTCCAGCGCCGAGAGGTTGGTCATGGCCTGATCCAGCACCGACTTATACTTCTCCAGCGTCTGCAGCGCCTGGTTGGCCTTGGTCAGAATGACGGAGATGTCGCGCAGGACATACCGCATGGCGCCCTTATACAGGGAGATGATGTTCCGCCGCTGCGAAATGGCGACAACCAGTTCGTTGGTCTGGCGGGCCACGCGCTCGGCAGTCCGGTGCCGAATGCCGGTCTCAAACGACGGCAGTGCGGGGTCCGGAATCAGGGTGGTGTTGGCGTACAGGATCCGCTTGGCATCACGGCTCAAAATGATGGCGCCGTCCATCTTCGCCAGTTCGTAGAGGCTGGCGGACATGAACTCCGAGTCAATCCGGAAGCCGCCGTCCACCGTTTTGAGCACTTCAGGCGAGTCACCCAGCACAATCAGGGCGCCGGTACGGGCGCGCAGGATCGACTCCAGCCCCTCCCGCAGGGGAGTGCCCGGCGCCACCTGCCGCAGCACCTTCCAAAAATCGTCCCGGTCGTCCGCCATGGTACTGCCCGCTCCTTCCCGGAGGCCCTTCTGACACAGTTTCTCCAACAAGCGAAAAAATCCTTCACATACAAGTACCGAAAGTTACCCGTTCAAAGCGGCTTCCAGACCTTCCATGACGGTCTCGACGCCGATCAGTTCCAGATTGGTTTTCATGGCCAGGCTCTTGAGGTTGGCCTGCGGCAGCACCACCCGGCGGAAGCCCATTTTTTCCGCTTCGCGGATGCGCTGTTCGACCCGGGAGACGGCCCGGACTTCGCCGGCCAGCCCCACTTCGCCGATGACCACCGTGCGGGGGTCAGGCGGCTGGTCACGGAAGCTGGAGGCCAGGGCCACGGCCAGCCCGAGGTCCACTGCCGGTTCGGCAATGCGCACACCGCCGGCGACCTTCACGTAGGCATCGTGGTTGCCGAGCAGCAGCCCGACCCGCTTCTCAAGCACCGCAATCAGGAGCTGGACCCGGTTCTGGTCGATGCCGTCGGCCGTCCGCCGCGGTGACACAAAGGTCGATGCGCTGACCAGCGCCTGCACTTCGACCAGCAGGGGCCGGGTGCCTTCCATGGACGGCACGACCACGCTGCCCGCCACATCCAGCGGGCGCTCGCTGAGGAACAGCTCCGAGGCGTTTGGCACCTCGACGAGGCCGACGTCCCGCATTTCGAACAGGCCAATCTCGTTGGTGCTGCCAAAGCGGTTCTTCACCGCCCGGAGGACCCGGAAGCTGGCATGCCGTTCGCCTTCGAAGTAGAGCACCGTATCGACGATATGCTCCAGGACCCGCGGTCCTGCCAGGGAGCCTTCCTTTGTCACATGTCCGACGATAAAAACGGACATGGATGAGCTCTTGGCCAGCCGGAGCAGCTGTGCCGCGGCCTCCCGCACCTGCGTGACGCTGCCCGGGGCGCTGGGCAGGTCCGGCTTGAAGACCGTCTGAATCGAGTCGACGACCAGTACCACGGGCTTGAGCCCCGTGGCGTGCTGTTCAATGACGTCCAGGTTGGTCTCGCTGACGACCAGCAGCCGCGAATGCAGGGCGCCCAGTCGGTCGGCCCGCAGGCGGACCTGACGTGCGCTCTCCTCGCCGCTGACATAGAGTACGGTCCCGTGCGTCTCTGCGATGCGCATGGCCAGCTGCAGCAAGATGGTGCTCTTGCCGATGCCCGGGTCACCGCCGACGAGTACAAAGGAGCCGGGCACTATGCCGCCGCCCAGCACCCGGTCCAGCTCGCCCGAGCCGGTCGGGAACCGGGGCGCATCTTCCGCCTCCACCTTGTCGATGGAGACCGGTTTGTCTCCGGTGGAGAGCCCGGGCGAAATCCCGGCCCGCAGGGCGGGCTGGGGTGCGACCGTCTCTTCAACCATGGTGTTCCAGCCGCCACAGCCCGGACATTTGCCTAGCCAGCGGGCCGATTCCTGGCCGCATTCCTGACAGATGAACACCGTTTTCGCTTTGGCCATTTACCCCTACCCCAACACTTTTTTAATGGCATCCATGCGGTGAACCACGCCCATCAGACGGCCGTCGGCCACCACGGGCAGGACCACCCGCCGATTGCGGAAGATCAACTGCATGATATCATCAAACCCGGTCTGCGGGCCGACCGTGTCGGGCTCCGCGGTCATGATCTCGGTAATGGGCACGGCCCGCAGTTGTGCGACGCTCATGCCCAGGAACGCGGGCAGGCGCCCGGCGATGGTGGTCTCGTCGTCAAACTGGCCGGATTCGTAGATCAGCCTCGCCAGGTCATGCTCGGTCAGAATGCCGATGAGCCGGTCCTTTGCATCGACCACAGCGCAGACAGGCCACTGCTCGATGCGCTCCAGCAGGTCGGCCACGGTAGCGTCGTTTCGCATGACAAGGCAGGATCGCATGAGATCAGCAGCTACGGTCACGGTAGATTCCCTCCCGCGTTGAACTCTGTCTACCCAATTCGTTTGTGGCTGAGCCTTCTCCTGCGGTAGGGGCCGCTTCCCGTTTGACGGAGAAGCGGCCCCCTTGTTACTGTTACGCAGACCGCCTGACCCCATCCAGGTTGAGAGCGGAACGCTCAGAGAAGAATGCCTTATCGTAGAGAACGATGCCTACTGCGACGAGCACCAAAATCCCGGTTTGGACGAATTTGGTGGAATCCACTGTGCGCCATAACTCGGCCGACAGCACCATGATGATGTGAAAGAGAGCGACAGCCAAAACGCTACGGCCGTTTTTGTAGTAAAGCCAGTTGCTGATGAACGCCACAGGGAGAAGGCTGATGAAGAAATTCAGGACATAGGGGATGCCGCTGTGCCAAAGCTCGTTCTGATAGTTCCCGTTGATGAAGAACAGGGGGACATGCCACACACTCCAGAGCAGCGCAAACAGAAGGCTGGTCTTGAAGAGTGGGAACTTGGCCCGCAGACTGTCGACACCGTAACCGCGCCACCCTAGCTCCTCTGTCATCGGAGCCAGGATCGAAATTACGAGGCCCATGACATTTAACTCGGAGAACTGAAACTGAGTAGCAGACTGGCCGTACAGCAGGGAAATGGCGGTTGCCAACAATATGGATGCCGGCATGAGCAGGAAGATCACTGGCGTGTATGACAGCCGTATCCGCTTAATACTGACAAGCCGATTCAAGAAGTCAGCCTTGAGGTCTTTGTTACCGGATCCATAGATCATGAAGAGAGAGATCACGAACGGCACAAACGTTCCCGCGACAATGAACAGGATGTGGATGCCTTCCATTTCAGGTTGGTAGCTGAGATATGCCGCTGCAAACCAGATAGCCCAAGTCAGTACGAGGGTAAGCCAGTAGAATTTCGCCGGCTGGTAGGTGTAGTGATTCATGCGTAGTCCTCCCATTACGAATGATGACATTTGCTGCAACCGTTTTATCAACCCTCGGCGAATTCTCCACATTAATCGTCTATTCCTTTTCGTTCGGCAAATTGTCGCGTTTGTCGAAATTGCAAAAGGGCCGCTTCCCTTTTTATGGAGAAGCGGCCCTTGATATTTAACTCTCCTTGGTCTCGGAGGCAGGTGCATCGCCGCCGACGGCCACGCCCACGGTCTGGGCGGACGGCTCGGTGCGCTTGAAGACGATGGTCCCCTCGTTGTCCACATCGGTGTGGACCAGCTCGCCGTACTTGAACGGCACCTTGAGCGCCTCTTCCGAGAGCGGGTCCTCCAGCAGCCGCTGGATGGCCCGGCGGAGGGGACGGGCGCCGTACGTCGGGTCATAGCCGGACTTGACCAGCTTCTCGAGCGCCGCATCGGAGATGGTCAGCTCCACGCCGTGCTCCTTCAGCCGCTTGCCGACGTTCTTGACTTCCAGGCGTACGATATCCTTGAGGTGATCCATGTTCAGGCTGTGGAAGATGATCAGGTCGTCGATCCGGTTGATGAACTCCGGCCGGAAGAGCTTCTTGACCTCGTCCATGACCCGTGACTTCATCTTCTCGTGGGCCTGCTCGTCGCTCTCCGCCACCGTGAAGCCAAGCTGCTTGTCGCCCCGAATCACCTGGGCGCCGGCGTTGGAAGTCATGATGATCACGGTGTTGCGGAAGTCGACCGTCCGGCCCTTGGACTCGGTCAGGCGGCCATCTTCCAGGACCTGCAGCAGAATGTTGAAGACCTCAGGATGGGCCTTCTCAATCTCGTCAAGCAGAACGACGGAGTACGGACGGCGCCGCACGGCCTCGGTCAGCTGGCCGCCTTCTTCATACCCGACGTATCCGGGCGGGGCGCCGACCAGCCGGCTGGTGGTGTGCCGCTCCATATACTCGGACATGTCAATGCGGACAACGGCGTCCTCATCGCCGAAGAGCGCTTCAGCCAGGGCCCGGGCCAGGTGCGTCTTGCCGGTGCCGGTCGGGCCGAGGAAGACGAACGAGCCAATGGGGCGCTTCGGGTCCTTCAGGCCGGCACGGGCCCGGCGAATCGCCCGGGAGACGGCCTTGACCGCCTCATCCTGGCCGACGACCCGCTCGTGCAGGACGCTCTCCAGGTTGAGCAGCCGCTCGGTCTCGTTCTGGGTCAGCTTTGCGGCCGGAATGCCGGTCCATGAGGAGACGATATGGGCGATGTCTTCCTCGGTCACCGTGGACTTGTTGGTGACCTTCTTCTGCTGCCACTCGACCTTATGCCGGTCGAGCTCTTCCTTCAGCTTGGTCTCCTTGTCGCGCAGGCGGGCGGCCTTTTCGAACTCCTGGCCCTGCACGGCGGCCTCCTTCTCCTTGCGGACCTCCTCCAGCTTCGACTCCAACTCCTTGAGGTCGGGCGGAGCGACGAAGGTGGAAAGGCGGACCCGGGAGGCGGCCTCGTCGATCAGGTCGACGGCCTTGTCGGGCAGGAAGCGGTCGGTCACGAACCGGTCGGACAGCCGGACGGCAGCCTCGATGGCGGCGTCGGTGATTTCGACCCGGTGGTGGGCTTCGTAGCGGTCGCGCAGGCCCTTCAGAATGGAGATAGCGTCCTCGGTTGAGGGCTCCTCGACCATGACGGGCTGGAAGCGGCGCTCCAGGGCGGCGTCCTTCTCGACATGCTTGCGGTACTCGTCGATGGTGGTGGCGCCGATGGCCTGCATCTCGCCACGGGCGAGGGCCGGCTTGAGGATGTTCGAGGCGTCAATGGCGCCTTCGGCCGCGCCGGCGCCGATGATCGTGTGCAGTTCGTCGATGAACATGATCACGTTGCCGGCCTGGCGGATCTCTTCCATGACCTTCTTGAGGCGCTCCTCGAACTCGCCGCGGTACTTGGAGCCGGCGACCAGGGAGGCGAGATCGAGCGAAACGACCCGCTTATCCTTCAGCAGTTCCGGCACCCGGCCGTCGTTGATGCGCTGGGCCAGCCCTTCGACAATGGCCGTCTTGCCGACGCCCGGCTCGCCGATGAGGCACGGGTTGTTCTTGGTGCGACGGGAGAGGATCTGAATGACACGCTCGATCTCTTTCTCGCGGCCGACGACCGGGTCCAGCTTCGCCTCGCGGGCGTAGGTGGTCAGGTCACGGCCGAACTGGTCGAGCGTGGAGGTGTTGGACTTGCCGGGCTTCGCCTTGGCGCCGCCGCCCTGCGGGGCGCCCGACTGCGGATGCGGCACGCCGCCCAGCAGGTGGATCACCTGATTGCGGACCCGCTCCAGTTCGGCGCCGAGATTCTTCAGCACCTGGGCAGCAACGCCCTCGCCCTCACGAATGAGGCCCAGTAGGATGTGCTCGGTGCCCACGTAGTTATGACCCAGGAGCCGGGCCTCTTCGATGGCCAGCTCCACCATGACTTTCTTGGCGCGGGGCGTAAAGCCGATTTCGCCCCGGGTGGAGGCGGAGCCCTTGCCGATCATCTTTTCGACTTCGGCCCGGACCTGCTCCAGCTGAATGCCCAGGCTCTGCAGCGCCTTGGCGGCAATGCCTTCCCCTTCACGGATCAGACCGAGCAGCAGGTGCTCAGTGCCAACGTAGTCGTAGTTAAGGCGCCGAGCTTCATCCTGGGCAAGGACGATCACCCGCTGGGCCCGTTCGGTGTACCGGCTGAACATCTAGCATAACCCCCTTACTTATCCAGACGTTTGATGGTTTCCATTACCTTCTCCTTGGTGACTCCCAGCGAGGTCAGCACCTCCAGAACCACGCCATGCTGCTCGAGCAAAAAGCCCAACAGAATGTGCTCCGGTCCTATATGAGTATGCCCAACCAGCGTTGCAGCGGCCTGTGCCCGTGGCCGGTAGACTTGTTCTGCCGTCGGCAGCATGCCGATAGCGGCAGGGTCTTCCGGTCCACCCAACCCGGGCAGCAGTTTTTCCTCAACCGCTTGTCGTGTACTCTGTAGGTCGAGCCCGAGGTCCGTCAAGATACGGCTCACCGACTCTTCCAGCAACAATCCGAGAAAGAGTTGTTCCCGCTGCACGAACGGATACCCAAGCCGTTGGGCCTCCTGTTGGGCGAGCTTTACCACACCGCCGGCGGCCGCCGTGTACAGGCTCATGCCTGGGCGCCCAGCCGGGTGCGGATCAGCGTCGCCCGCCGTGCATCCCGCTCCAGGGGGTTCAGTTCCCGCCCTTCGGCCTTCTGCAGGAAGGCCGGCTGCATGGCGATCATCAGTTCGTTGATGGTCTTGTGGGTCAATCTTGGGAACATGTTCAGGTCGATGCCGAGGCGCACGTCCGAGAGGAGCTTCATCGCCTCTTCCGAGGTGATCACCCGGGCGGCCGAGAGAATGCCGTAGGCGCGCCCGATGCGGTCTTCCATCTGCAGGGGCATCTCCGTATGCAGGTGGTTCCGGGCCTGCTTTTCCGCCTCGACCACCTTGAGGACCACGGCCTCCAGGTGCTCGATGATCTCCTCTTCCGCCTTGCCCATGCTGGTCTGGTTGGAGATCTGGAAAATGTGGCCGGCGGCGTCGGTCCCTTCGCCGTAGAGTCCCCGCACGACCAGGCCAAGCTGGGAGAGCCGGTGGAAGAGGCCGCCGGCCTGGTGGGTCAGCACGAGCCCGGGCAGGTGCATCATGACCGATGCCCGCAGGCCGGTGCCCACGTTGGTCGGGCAGGCCGTCAGGTAACCCCGCTGGGCGTGGAATGCATAGGTTAGCTTCTGTTCGAGGGCATCATCGACCAGTGAGGCGGTCTTCCAGGTCTGCTTCAGCTGCAGGCCGGGCGCCAGGCACTGAATGCGCAGGTGGTCTTCCTCGTTGACCATAATCGAGATGGACTCATCTTCCGAGATGGCGACCGCCTTGCCCAGGGCCTGCTGGGCCTGCTGCGGGCTGATCAGGTGCTTCTCGACCAGCACCTGGCGGTCCAGCGTGACCGTATCGGCCAGTTTATAGAGTTCCACCCGGCTGGACAGACCGACGAGATTGATCTCGCGGACACCGGCTTCTACCTGACGGATTAACTCTGCCGCCTGGGCTTCCGTCATCTGGTGCGGAAAGGGCAGGCTGGCTGCGTTCCGGGCCAGGCGGATGCGGGAGGAGAGGACGACCTCGGCGTTGGCGCCAGTCGCATCCGTCCATTTGCTCGCTGGCTGGGTTACCAGTTTATTCCACAGCACCGCCGTCACCCCCTGCCTGAATCTGGGTTTCCAGTGCCTTCATCTGATCACGGAGGCGGGCTGCCTCCTCGTAGTTTTCGGCGTTGATGGCAGCCTGCAGGTCCTGCCGCAGCGCAGCCAGTTCCCGCCGCTTCCGTACGATGCCGCCGGTGCGCTTGGGCGCTTTGCCGGCGTGGGTGGTCGTGCCCTGGATTCGCTTGATCAGCGGGTTCAGGTACGGCTCCAGATAGTCATAGCACTGCGCACAGCCCAGGCGGCCGCCTTCGGCAAACTGGCTGTAGGTCATGCCGCAGTTTTTGCAGGCTGGCTCCGCCTGCTGCTGCGGGGTCGACCGGGCTCCTGTGAAAGCGTCCTGCCCCAGGA
>Ga0196976_1001096_pt1 | contig 13387 bp, 14 predicted proteins | sample S3v_513CmetaG_FD_148644 | JGI IMG/M metagenome (GOLD analysis project Ga0196976, IMG submission 148644) | Soil microbial communities from Anza Borrego desert, Southern California, United States - S3+v_5-13C | ecosystem: Environmental > Terrestrial > Soil > Desert | place: USA: California...
CCCGAGATCCGACGGGCGCCATGCGGTGTGCACATAGTGGCTGAGACGCAGCGCCTGCCCGGTCGCCGGTGTTGTGACGGCTGCGAGCAGGAGCGCTGCCAACGGTGCGCAGGTAAGAGCCGTGGTCATGAAATGGTCTGTCACGGCAGGTCGACAATCCTGCCCGCATGCCCTGTATGGTACGAGTCGCAGATCAAGACGCCAGAGCGCTCGACTCTTCCGGTATCCACCGTCCCGCCACGTGGCGGGAAGCGATGCACAAACATCTGTACCATCCTCCTGCCTCGTCATGACGGCCATTGCATGGTCACCGACGATGGCCAATCAACGCACCATGCGACATTCGACTTTGGTATTCCCTGATACCATGGTGCAATACAGACCTCCCCAATCAGGGAAGGAAAAGATCCGACAAACTGGCGATGTTCCCAGCGCTGCTCCTGCCTCACTATTCTGGCGTACCGCACACGGAGACAGTCGATGGCGCCTGACGGCCCGCGCATTCGCGTCCTCACCGCAGACGATCACCCAGTCGTTCGCGCCGGCATCAAGGCGATGCTGGCCGGGGAACCAGGGATCGAAGTCGTCGGCGAAGCCGTGGATGGCGCCTGCGCGATCGAGCTCTTCGCGACGCATCGCCCCGATGTGGTGCTGATGGACCTCCAGATGCCGGAGCTCGACGGCGTCGCGGCGATCGTCGCCATTCGTGAGATCGATCCGGCGGCGCGCATCATCGCCGTCACGACGTACGACGGCGACGCCGACATCCATCGCGCGTTGAGCGCGGGGGCCTGCGCCTACCTCCTCAAGGACGCGATGGTTGACCAGCTCGTCGACGCGATTCGCGCGACCGCGGCGGGACGTCGTGTGATCCCACCGGCGGTCGCGAGCCGCCTCGCGGAGTTCACTCCGCGCGCCGATCTCACGTCCCGCGAGCTCGAAGTGCTCCAGCATGTGGCGCGTGGGCTTGGCAACAAGGAGATCGGCAAGGCCATCGGGCGTTCTCCCGAAACGGTCAAGGCGCACCTCGAGAGCATTTTCCGCAAGCTCGATGCGAGGGATCGCGCTCACGCCGTGACCATCGCGCTGCAGCGCGGCTTCATTCACCTCGATGCGTGAGGCTTTGGCGATGCGTCACCCGAACACGGCCCTGCTCGAAGAACAGCTCGCGATCGCCATTCGCGGCCGGGAGGACGCTGAGGCGCGACTCCAGCAGTCACTCGAGACGCTGGGCGAGCTTCGCGCATCCCTCGCGCACTCGGCGAGGGTCACCGCGCTCGGAACCCTGACCGCCTCGATCGCGCATGAAGTGAATCAACCGCTGACCGGAATTGTCACGAACGCCAGCACCTGTCTGCGAATGCTCTCGGCCACGCCACCAGACCTGGAAGGCGCGCGCGAAGCCACTCGCCGCTCGATCCGGGACGGGCAGCGCGCATCACAGGTCATCGCGCGCCTGCGCGCCATGTTCGCCAGGGGTCCGGCCAGGACGGAGGAGCTGGATCTCAACGAGGCGACGCAGGAGGTGCTGCCGCTGATCCGCAATGAAATGCATCGGCGAGGTATCGCGATCACGCTGGAGCTTGCCGCGGGCTTGCCAATGATCGTCGCGGACCGCGTGCAACTGCAGCAGGTGATCATCAACCTTCTGCGCAACGCGGCGGAGGCGTTGCACGACGTGACCGACCGTGCCCGGGACGTGCGTGTCCGCAGTTGGGTGGATGCGCACGATGGTCTCATATGCGTTTGCCTCAGCGTCATCGATTCCGGCGTCGGGCTCGGCTCGGTCGATGTGGAGGCACTCTTCGATGCCTTTCACAGCACCAAGCCTGATGGCATGGGTATCGGGCTCTCCGTAAGCCGATGGATCATCGAGGGGCACGGCGGCCGGCTATGGGCAACCGCCAACAACGGGCCGGGCGCCACGTTCTCGTTCTCGATTCCACACATCGCCGGAGGGAGCGTCTATGACCAGTGTCGCGATTCTGCCGGATAGGACCGAGGCCCCCCGCGACCCTCGCGCTCCCATGGTCTACGTGGTGGACGATGACGCGTCGATTCGGGAAGCGCTCGAGTTGCTCATCAGGTCCGCGGGATGGCAGCCCGAGACGTTTGCGTCGGCTGCCGCGTTCCTGGACCGCGCGCGGAGCGACGCTCCCGCCTGCGTCATCCTCGACGTGTCACTGCCCGACCTCGACGGGCTCGCGCTGCAGCGACGAATCGCCAGCGAGCGGCGTGCCCTGCCGGTCATTTTCGTGACCGGCCACGGCGACGTGCCGACAAGTGTTGAGGCGATGAAAGGCGGCGCGATCGAGTTTCTTACGAAGCCGTTCAACCCGTCGGCGATGCGGGCCGCGCTCGACGATGCGCTCGCCCGCAGCCGGGAAGCACTGCGCGAGCGGGAGACGCTCCGCGAGCTGGCGGCCCGCTACGCGTCGCTTACCGCGCGCGAGCGGGAAGTCATGGCGCTTGTGGTGTCCGGCCACCTCAACAAGCAGGTCGGCGCCGCGCTCGCAATCAGCGAAATCACGGTGAAGGCCCACCGCGGGAAAGTGATGCGGAAAATGCAGGCGCGGTCGTTCGCGGAGCTCGTCCAGTTCGCGGACCGGTTAGGGCGATCTTAGTAGCGGGCGGCCGGGCCAGCGGCAGCAATTGCACCAAAGGATCATGGAGCATGGTGCGCGTGCGCCCGTACCGTGGCGCATCATGACTACCGTTGCCGCGACTACTCGGCGCCTCGTCGTCGTGGTGGACGACGACGAGTCGATACGTGAATCAGTGCCCGACCTGCTTCGGCAGCTCGGCTACGACAGCATCGCATTCGAGTCAGCTGCGAGCCTGCTCGCCTCCGGGATCGCCGACCGGTCATGGTGCCTGATGGTTGATGTCGGGATGCCGGTCATGTCCGGCCCCGCGCTCATGGAGGAGCTGCGCCGACGTCACCAGGATGTCCCCGTCATTCTGATGACCGGCCAGGCTGACGAGCGGGCACGCGTTCAGCTGATCGAGTCGGGAGCAATCGATCTCCTGTTCAAGCCGTTCAGCGAGCAAACTCTGCTCGACGCCATCAACAAAGCGCCACTGCCATAGCATGAGTGCCGATGACCCCCGGCTGTTGTGGGAAAGGACGCGGCCGATCGATACCATCGTCCAATCGATTGGCTCCTCTCGTCCGGCGTAATTGCCGTATCACGACGATGAGGTTCAACGGAATGTCTACTCGACTCGACTGCGTGACCACCATTATCGGGCTCTGCGGAAGCCTGCGGCGCGAGTCGTTCAACCGCATGCTGCTTCACGCCGCCGCGGACGTGGCGCCACCCGGGACATCGATCGTGGAGGAATCCATTCGGGAGATTCCGCTCTACGACGGCGACGTCGAAGATGCGCAGGGGGTGCCTGCTGCCGTTCAGCGACTGAAGGACCGAATCGCCGACGCGGACGGGCTTCTGATCGTGACCCCGGAATACAACAACTCGATGCCGGGTGTGCTGAAGAATGCGATCGACTGGCTCTCACGACCGGCTGACGACATCGAACGCGTGTTTGGCGGACGGCCCGTAGCGATCATGGGCGCGACGCCTGGGAGAGGAGGAACCGTCCTGTCGCAGGCCGCATGGTTGCCGGTGGTGCGAACCCTCGGCATGCGCCCCTGGTTCGAAGGAGAACTGCTGGTATCCCGTGCCTTCACGACCTTCGACGGCGATGGTCAGATCGCGGACGCCGCGCTGGGAGAAAGGATTCGACGCTTCGTGGAGGGCTTCGCGATATTCGCTGCCATCCAGCGGCAGCCGGTGCTGATGGAGGAGTCGACATGACTGCCACCGCCGCCGTCGCGGTTGCCCGCCACTGGATCGACGGCCGCTGGATGGACTCGGCGACCCACGCCGACAGCATCGATCCCGCCACCGGAGAGGTCATTGGCCGTTATGCGGTCGCCGGTGAGGACGAGGCACGAGCGGCTGTCATCGCGGCGCGCACGGCGTTTCACACGACGGATTGGAAAAGCGACCGAACGCTTCGCGCGCGCGCGCTGCACGAAATGGCGGACCGGTTCGAGGCGCATTCCGCCGAATTGATTCGCTTGGTGAGCCAGGAGACCGGCAAAGTGGTCCCGGAAGCCACCTTCGAGGTAAGCCTCGCCGCGACGGGACTTCGGTACTATGCGGGGCTTGTCCTCTCCGATTACGGGCGCGCAACGGAATGGGCGCCGGGCCGATTCTCGGTCCTGATTCGCGAACCCATCGGCGTCGCTGGCATCAGCGTACCATGGAACTCTCCTGTCGCGCTTCTGGTCCGTTCGCTCGCCCCGGCGCTGGCCGCCGGTTGCACCACGGTCGTCAAAATGCCTGGGGAGACGGCGCAGCTCACGGCGCACATCGGCGAGATCCTCGGCGATGTCGCCCTGCTTCCGAGAGGAGTCGTCAACCTCGTGACCGGCAACCGCAAGGTCCTGGATTTTCTCGTCCAGTCGCCCGACGTACCGATGATCAGCTTCACGGGCAGCACGCGCGCGGGCCGCGCGATCTCGAAAGCCGGTGCCGCGCGGTTGAAGCGATTTGGGCTGGAGCTCGGCGGGAAGACCCCGCTGCTGGTGTTCGACGACGCCGATCTGGATGCCGCTCTTCCGAAGCTCGAGAAGGCGGTCACCGTTTTCGCCGGACAGTTCTGCATGACGGGCAGTCGGCTGCTCGTCCAATCCGGAGTCGCCGAGGCCGTACGCCGACGGCTCGCCACGCGCCTCATGAAGGTGAAGGTGGGACCGGCCTCGGATCCGACGAGCGACATGGGCCCCCTGATCGACAAGGCGAATGTTGCGCGCGTGAATCAAGTGGTTGCAGACGCAATCGCCGGCGGCGCCGTGCCCATCGTTCGTGGGGGACCGGTCATCGGCGGAACACTCGGACGCGGCGCGTTCTACCGTCCGACATTGCTCGAGGTAACGGATTCGCGCCTGCCCATTGTGCAGGAGGAGGTCTTCGGACCGGTAGTCACCATGCAGGTGTTCGACACCGAGTCGGAAGCGATCGCGTTGGCGAATGACAGCGAATACGGCCTCGCTGCAAGTATTTGGTCGCGCGATGTCGATCGCCCCCTGCGAATCGCCCGCGAACTGCAGGTCGGTACCGTCTGGGTGAACGACTGGTTGATGATGCGGGATGAATTCGAGGAAGGTGGCTATAAGCAAAGTGGACGAGGGCGCCTGCGGGGGCTGGCGGCGCTGGACGACTTCCTCGAGTACAAGCACATCGTGCTACAACCCGGGAGAGCACATGCGGGATCACCGGGGGGCCGATAGAGGACTTCGTCACCCGCTCGGGCCAAAGCGCTCCGTCTTCACTCGCGAGGGTGAATGTCCGAGTTCCACGAGGTGGTTCGCCACCGATTCCACGAGGGCAGTCGGGCCGCACACGAATGCGCGCGGCGCGGCGGACGCCGGCCAGCTCACCGCCTCCAGCATCCGCCGGTCAATGCGGCGGGAGAAGCCCGACCACCCCGGCGGCAGGCGCCGGGTGAGGGTAAAAATTACTTCCACGTCCGGCGAGTCCGCGATCCGCTGAAGCTCGTCGCGATAGATCACGTCCTTCAGCGTCCGCGCCGAGTACAGCAGCCGCACCGGTACTTGCGCCCGCCGCTCCGGAGCGGAGCGCGCGCGGTGGCGCAGCATGGCCATCAGCGGGGCGATGCCCGAGCCGCCCGCCACGAGTAGCAGCCGCCCACCCATCGCAACGTCCCACGCAAAGTATCCGCCGATCGGGCCGCGGATCTCCAGGCCGTCGCCAGAACGCAACACGTCGCACAGGTAGGGCGACACTTCGCCGTCATCCAGGCGCTCCACCGTCAACGCGACCATGCCGTCCTCCGGGGCGGACGATATCGAGTAGGAGCGCTGGGCTTGGTAGCCGTCCTCGGACACGAGCCGCACGTCCACGTGCTGTCCCGCGCGATGACCGGGCCACCGCGGCACGTCGAGGACGAGTGTGTGCGCGGTTGGCGTTTCCCGGTGCACATGGACCACCGTGGCCACGCGCCACCCGAGACGCGCCGTACTGGCGTCAGGGGTCGCCGTGATATCGCTGCTCACGCCACGGGTCTCCGCGATTGTGATAGCCGTTGCGCTCCCAGAAGCCCGGCTCATCGTTGTGCAGCAGGCGCAGCCCACGAACCCATTTCGCGCTCTTCCAGAAGTACAGGTGCGGCACGAGCAGACGCGCCGGTCCACCGTGCTCCGCAGGCAGCGCCCCGCCCTCGAAGCCAAACGCCACCCACGCCTTGCCCCCGGTCACGTCGTCCAGTGGGAGGTTCGTCGTATATCCGCCATCGCAGAACGCCTCGACGAATGCCCCGGAGGCCAGTCCCTGAGAGGCGGCCGCGGCGAGCAGCGTGTCCACCGACACGCCCTCCCACAGTGTCCGCAGCTTCGACCACTTTGTGACGCAGTGGATGTCCACCGTGGGTCTCTCGCGGGGGAGCGCCTGGAGGTCGTCCCACGACCACCGCACCGAACGGCCGTCCGCGTCGCGAATGGTGAAGTCCCATGCCGAGAGCTCGATGCGCGGCGTGGGGCCCGCGGAGAGCACGGGAAAATCCCTCGTCTCGTATTGCCCGGGCGGAAGCCGGAGGGCGTCGGGTGCGTGTGGGCGGCGGCCCCGAAAGCCGCGGGCAATGAAGGGACGGTCAGCCATGGATCTGCCTCTATCTATACCCGCCCCACCGGACGGCGCAGGGCGAGATTGCACAACGCGCCAGTCATGCCGACGGCGAGCGCGAACCAGCCCGGGACGTGCTGCAGCCGCGAGTCCAGGCCGAAGAGGTGGTCCAGCGAGTAGATCCCAGGCCCCGCGAACGCGACAACTGTAGCGCCCGTGATGTAGAGCAGCGGCAGCTCAATCCCGTTGTTCGCTGCGAAGAAACCGTGGCCCGAATGAACGGTCACGATGGCGACGACCATGACGGCCAGTATGAGAGCAGCCGGGATCGGGCCAAGAAGGCCGAGTGCGAGAAGTACACCGCCAGAGACCTCCGCAAGTCCAGCGAGCAACGCGAACAGGACGCCCGGCCGGAACCCGATGCTGCCAAACCAGGCCGCAGCACCGGTGAGTCCCGGCCCGGCAAACCAACCAAACAACTTCTGGGCTCCATGAGCTGCCATGGAAGCCCCAACGACCAGGCGAAGTATCAACAGTGCCGTGTCCATCGCGTTTGTTCTCCTTCAGGTGACTGTTCTTTAACGTGTCCCCACACAGTCGGCCGGAAGGGCCAGGCATTCCATTGCACGATGGTATCAGCCGAACGTGAACGCGAATGCCTCCGCGCCAGCGTCGAGAAATTCGATCGCAAACTGCCGATCGCCGATAGGCTTTGGCTGCCGGATCAGCTGGTAGAGCCGCGGCCCGGTGATTGTCCCGTGCCCCTCAGCGTCCACGTCCGCGCCACGCGCCACTCCCGGAGTTTCGCCATCGAGCAGCACGCGGAAACGAACCGGCACGCCGCGAGTGGCCGGCCCCATGACGAGATGCAGGTCGCGGGCGTGAAACGACATCACGACCTGGCCGTCGGCGCGGTTGAGGAGCGCCGAGTGACGCTTCACCGTCCAGTCGCCCGAAAGGGCCCAGCGATTCAACCTCAGGCGCGCCGGAGCCGCGTAGATGCGACGCTCGTTCGGCTCGAGGCGATCGGACAGCGCAAAGTTCTCCATGCGCTCGTAGCCGATATAGGTCTCCGGCGACTTCAGGTCGTGCCAGTCCGGGGCCGCTTCGATCCCCTGGCCAGCGACGGATACCAGCTCCCGGCTGACGTCACCGGCTCCGGCGTCCGCCAGGGCGTCCTGGATGGCGCGTTCCGACGACTCGTATTCTCCCTCGCCGAACTGCCGATGCCGGATCTCCCCGCGACCGTCGATGAGGTAGCGCGAGGGCCAGTAGTGGTTCCGGAACGCGCTCCAGATAGTGAAGGAATTGTCGACCGCGACCGGATGCCTCACGCGCATGTCCATCATGGCGCGCCGGACGTTGTCCAGGTCATGCTCGAAGGGAAACTCGGGTGCGTGCACCCCGATCACGGCAAGGCCGTGGCTGGCATACCTGCCGGCCCAGGCGCGTATATAAGGAAGGGTACGCAGCCAGTTGATGCAGGTGTATGTCCCCACGTCCACAAGGACGACCTTCCCCTGGAGGTCCCCGGCGGTCAGTGGCGCAGAGTTGAGCCATGCGGTCGCGGCGCGAAGGGACGCGAGCTCGTCCTCCACGCCCGAGGCCCTCGGGCTCTCGCGCGCGGGCGCGAGAATGGGGCTGCAGAACCCCAAGGTGGCTCCAGCCACCGCCACAGCTCCTGCGCCGAGCAGGCGGCGCCGTTCCGGATCGATGAGGTCAGTCACGCGGTCCTCACTTCACCATGGTGAGCACCGGCTTTCCTTTCTCGAGCAGGTAGGTGGCCAGCTCCGCCCCATTGGTGCGCCCGGGGTTCCGTGCGGCGTGCACCACCCCCGCCGGGATGAAGAGCACCTCGCCCGCCTTGAGCGTGACGGGTCGTCGCCCTTCCACTTCATACTCCAGCGTGCCCTCGAGCATGTAGATGACCTCTTCGCCAGGATGCGTGTGCTTCCCGAATGCCACTCCCGGCGCGAGCTCGACGCGCACCTGGATGACCTCGCGGCCGGGAGAACTGAGGTCATAGCGCTGGAGTTCGGTGCGCTTGACTCCCGGCTGCTGCTGTGTGTCGGCCAGGGCGACATATCCGCTGGCGACCGTGATTGCGGTCGCGATCATGATTGCTATGGTCTTCATTGTTCTCATGAGCAGATGGTTTGGTGACGGGGCCGCCGACGCGGCGTCGCGCCGGCCGCCCAACGAGCCGTTATCGCAGACGCTTGAACGCCGCGCGCACCTCCGACGCGAAGAGCGCCGGTTCCTCCCAGGATGCGAAGTGTCCACCGCGATCCACCTGGTTGTAGTAGGCCACTCCCGGGTATGGGACCTCGACCCAGCTCCGGGGTGCCGCCCAGATCTCGCCGGGGAACGTGGTGAAGCCGACCGGAACCGCGACCGGCGGCGGTGGCGCGGCCCCAGCGCTCGCGGCGGCAAGCACCTGTCCGAACTCCCAGTACCACCGGGCGGCGGAGGCGCCGCTGCGCGTGAGCCAGTACAGCGTGATGTTGTCAACGATGGTTTCGCGGGTCAGCCTGCCCGCGGGTTTCCCCTCGACGAATGCGCGGGAGATCTTGTAGTAGCTGTCGGTATCGTGGTCGAGCAGCCACGCTGCCAGCCCGACGGGCGAATCCAGCAGGGAATAGCCGATGGTCTGCGGCCGGGTGGACTGCTCGAGGAAGTAGCCGAAGCCCGTGGTACGGAAGGTGGCGAGCGCCTTGTGCGCTTCGCGTTCCTGGTCGGTGTTCGCGGGCAGCTTGTCCGCGAAGCCCAGCGCACCCGCGAGCAGGTTGACATGAATGCCGACCAGCCCCTTTGCCGCCTGGCGTCCCATCGCATCCGTGACGGCGGCGCCCACATCGCCGCCCTGAGCGACGTAGCGGGTGTAGCCCAGGCGTTCCATCAGTGTGGCCCACGCGCGAGCGATGCGGCCGGACTCCCATCCAAGCTCCTTCGGCTCGCCCGAGAATCCGTAGCCCGGCAGGGAAGGGATCACGAGGTGAAAGGCATCGTTGGCCGTGCCGCCGTGCCTCGTCGGGTCGGTGAGGGGACCGACGGTCTCGAGGAACTCGATGACCGAGCCGGGCCACCCATGGGTCATGATCATCGGCAGCGCATTCTCATGCCGGGACCTCACGTGGATGAAGTGGATCTCCACTCCGTCGATCTCGGTCTTGAACTGTGGCAGGGCGTTCAGCCGCGCCTCTGCCTTGCGCCAGTCGTACTCCGTCGCCCAGTAGCGGGCGAGCTCCTTCAGCGTGGCGAGCTGCACGCCCTGCGACCGGTCCTTGACCAGCTCCTGGCTGGGCCAGCGCGTTGCCGCGACCCTGCGGCGAAGCTCGACAAGATCCTTCTCGGGGATGTTCACCCGGAATGGCCGGATGTCGTCGTGGCTGCTGTCGGGTGGCGTGGGCATCGGTTTCGTCGCGGTCTGTGTCATTGCCGTTTCCCTTCGATCGGTGTGTGATGAGTTCTGCGCCGGCGCTGCGCCGGGCAGGGCAAGCATGAGCCCGAGTGCACAAGTGCAGAGATGGGCCTGGATCATGGTGCGCTCCTGTTGAAGTGTCGTGACGCATCACGTGGATCGATGCGCTCACTGGTGCGCAGGCAATGTTCGACGCCACATGTCCTCGGCCCATTGTCCGATGGTGTCGCCAACACCTTGGTCTCGGTTCGCGGCCGAGCGATACCATCCGACAATGGTCCGCCAGGGGGCCCGCCAGAGATTGCGGGCATGGAACACTCTCTTGGCGTGCAGTACCACGTGGTTCGCGGCCAGACGGAGGCGCTCTGCGCACCGCTCCAGGCGGACGACTATGTGGTGAGCTCGATGCCCGACGTGAGCCCCACCAAGTGGCACCTGGCGCACACGAGCTGGTTCTTCGAGACGTTCGTGCTCGCCGAGCACGCCGCGGGGGCCGGTTTTCATTACGCGCCGCCCGACCCGCGCTACGCCTACCTGTTCAATTCCTATTACGTGCAGGCGGGCGAGCGGCACTGTCGTGCGCAGCGCGGTCTTGTCACGCGGCCCACGGTGGCAGAGGTGTTTGCGTACCGGGCGCACGTGGATGACGCCATGGCGCGTCTGCTCGGCACGATGGGTGATGACCCCGAGCATCCGGCGGCGCCGCTCATCGAGCTCGGATTGCACCACGAGCAGCAGCACCAGGAGCTGCTCCTCATGGACATCAAGCACGTCTTCTTCACGAACCCCCTGCGACCCGCATACCGTCGCTGGGAGCGCAGCGCAATCGCCACGAGTCCCTCCGCACCCATCACCTGGTGGCGTACCGGGGCGGGCGTGCGCCGCATCGGACATGAGGGTCCCGGGTTTGCCTTCGACAACGAGCGCCCTGCCCATCGCGTCTTTCTGGAGGCCTTCCGGCTGGGTTCGCGGCTCGTCACCAATGAAGAATTCCTCGCCTTCGTCGAGGATGGTGGATATGCGCGCCCGACGCTCTGGCTCTCGGAGGGCTGGAGCGCGGTGCAGCAGAACCGCTGGAGCGGGCCGCTCTACTGGGAACGCACCTCCAACGGATGGACCGAGTTCACGCTGGGCGGCACCGTCCCACTTGCCCCCGCGGTGCCCGTCGTGCACGTGAGCTACTTCGAGGCTGATGCCTTCGCGCGATGGGCGGGATACCGGCTTCCCACCGAAGCCGAATGGGAGTGCGTGGCCGCGGATGCGCCGGCCGGGATCCAGCAGTTGTACAGCGACGTCTGGCAATGGACGCGGAGCCCGTACATCGCCTACCCCGGGTATGCGCCATCTGCTGGCGCAATCGGCGAGTACAACGGGAAGTGGATGTGCGATCGATGGGTGCTGCGCGGTGCGTCGCGCGCGACGCCACGATCCCACACGCGCCGCACCTACCGCAACTTCTTTCCGTCGGACGCGCGCTGGGCGTTCGCCGGCATCCGCCTGGCCAGCGACGCGTGACGCCGCCCATTGACGCCCGCGCGACCAGTACGGCGGGCACGCGGCCCCCCGTGGACCGGCGACTGCGCGACGAGGTGCTGGGCGGCCTGCTCGGTGCACCGAAGACGTTGCCGCCGAAGCTGTTCTACGACGCGCGAGGCGCGGAGCTGTTCGAACGGATCACGCAGCTCGAGGAGTACTATGTCACGCGCGCCGAGCTGGAGATCCTGCGCTCCAATGCGGGCGCGATTGCTGCGCTGGCGGGGCCGCGCTGCGCACTCGTCGAGTTCGGGAGCGGCGCGGGGGTCAAAGTGCGACTGCTGCTCGATGCGCTCGATGCGCCCGTGGCGTACGTGCCAATCGACATCTCGTGCGCGCAGCTCGCGCGCGTCGCTTCGTCGCTGGCGACGGACTACCCCCACCTTTCCGTCCGCCCGCTCTGCGCGGATTTCTCCGCGCCGCTGCGCATACCGCGGCTGCCGGGTGGCGCGCGCCGGCTGGCCTTCTTCCCCGGCTCGACCATCGGCAACTTTCACCCCGCCGAGGCTACCGCATTCCTTCGCCGGGTGCGCAGGGCACTGGGCCCCGGCGGCGCGCTGATCCTCGGTGTGGATCGCTGCAAGGAGGCTGGGGCACTGCACGCCGCGTACGACGACCGCGAGGGGGTGACCGCCGCCTTCAACCTCAACCTGCTGGTCCGGCTCAATCGCGAGCTCGCCGCGAACTTCGCCCTTCACCATTTTCGCCACCGGGCCTTCTACGCCGCCGGACCGCGCCGCGTCGAGATGCATCTCGAGAGCATCGCCGACCACGACGTGCAAGTAGCGGGCTCCCGCATCGGCTTTGTCCGGGGCGAGACCATCTGGACCGAGAGCTCGTACAAGTACGACTGCACGCGACTGAACGCGCTCACGTCGTCCGCGGGATTTGAGGTCTCCGGCATCTGGACGGACGCCGCACAGCAGTTCTGGGTCGCGTTCCTCGTCGCGCGATGAGGTTGCCACCGCCCGCCGCGGGCCCTGATTGGCCCGCGCTCCCCCTCGCTGAATGGCAGGCGACATATGCGACCCTGCACCGGTGGATGCAGATCGTCGGCAAGACGCGGCTCGCGCTCGCCCCGATGCAGAACCACTGGTGGCAGGTCCCGCTCTACGTCACAGTGCGCGGGATCGCCACGTCCCCCATGCCCTGCCGCAGATTCGATCTCGAGATTGAGTTCGACTTCGTGGACCATCTGCTCGTGGCACGCACCAGCCTTGGCATGCGGCAATCATTGCCGCTGGAGCCGCAATCGGTAGCGGCGTTCTACCGGAACTACCAATCACTCCTTGCTTCCCTCGGTGTAGAGGTCGCGATCTGGCCAGTGCCGGTGGAATTGCCGGATGCCCTCCCGTTCACGGACGACGCGATCCATGCGTCGTATGATCCTGACGCCGCGCGACGCTGCTGGCGCGTCCTGCGGCAAATGGATCGCGTCCTGAAGGCATTTCGCGCCCGATTCCTCGGCAAAAGCAGTCCGTCCCACTTCTGGTGGGGCAGCTTCGATCTGGCGTGCACCCTCTTCTCTGGACGCCGGGCACCGCGCCACCCCGGCGGCTTCCCCAACCTGCCCGATCGGGTGACGGTCGAAGCGTACTCGCATGAGTGCTTCAGCGGCGGTTGGTGGCCGGGAACTCCGGATGGGCCGGTGGCCGAGCCCGCGTTCTACGCATATGCGTACCCGGAGCCACCGGGGTACGGGGAAGCCTCCATCGATCCGGCCGGTGCCCGCTATGATGACGGGATGCACGAGTGGATCCTGCCGTACGCCGTCGTGCGACAG
>Ga0196976_1001097_pt1 | contig 13387 bp, 10 predicted proteins | sample S3v_513CmetaG_FD_148644 | JGI IMG/M metagenome (GOLD analysis project Ga0196976, IMG submission 148644) | Soil microbial communities from Anza Borrego desert, Southern California, United States - S3+v_5-13C | ecosystem: Environmental > Terrestrial > Soil > Desert | place: USA: California...
TTATCACCACTTCCTTAAGGCGCGAAAGCGTATCCTGCTGCTGTGCAAATAGCGGCAAGGAGAACAAGAACAGGAATAAGTTCTTTAAGGAGGCAGGCATTTGGAACTTTGTGGTTCTAATTTTGGATTTACCTGCCATAGCTTACTTTCCAGATGGTTCCTCCTGCATCATCGTTCACCAGCAGCGAGCCGTCGCCCATAACGGTTACATCTACAGGGCGCCCGTACACCTTGGCATCCTCTTCATCTGCAATAAATCCGGTAAGGAAATCCTGCGGCTTACCTGATGGCTTGCCTCCCTTAAAAGGCACAAAAAGAACTTTAAAGCCTGTAAGTACCGAGCTGTTCCAGGAGCCGTGCTGCCCCACAAAGGCACCGTCCCTGTATTCCGCAGGAAAGGCGTCTTTCGTGTAGAAATCAATGCCTAATGATGCAGTGTGGTTGCCTACCGGCACATCAGGCACTATGGCTCTTGCCACAAGGTCTTTTCGCTGGCCTTTCATGCGCGGGTCTTCAATCTGGCCAAAGTAAGAGAAGGGCCATCCGTAAAAACCGCCCTCCTTAACGCTGGTTATATAATCGGGCACGAGCCCGTCACCCAGGTCGTCACGCTCGTTTACAGCCGCCCATAATTCATTGTTTGCCGGGTTCCACGCCATCCCTACAGGGTTTCGCAGCCCGCTTGCAAAAATGCGCTCACCGCTGCCGTCGGGGTTAACTTCAAGGATGTTGGCGCGGCGTATTTCTTCTTCAAGGCCATACTCTGCATTGTTGCTGGCCGAACCCACCGAAATATAGATCTTTGACCCGTCAGCATTTGCCAGCAGGTTGCGTGTCCAGTGGTTGTTATACCCGCCTGCAGGCAGTTCAACGATCTTTTGTCCTTCGCCTTTAAGCTTCATGTCCCCCGTTTTGTAAGCATAGCGGTATAGGCCGTCGGTATTGGCAACATAAAAGTAATCCTTAAGTATCAGCATGCCATAGGGCTGGTTTAGATCTTCTGCAAATATGGCGCGCGTTTCATAATTTCCGTCTTTATCTTTATCCCGGAAGATTGTTATCCTGTCTGCGCTGCCTTTGGTGTCGGATTCGGCTACAAAAACGTCACCGTTGGGCCCAATGTAAGTATTGCGCGGGTTTTTTAGACCGGCAGCAAACTTAGCGACGGTAAACCCTGCAGGCGCTTTGGGGGTTAGGCCTTCAGGCCAGTCTTCGGTGCTTGTCCTTTTTGTTGCCGATTCTGTTGCAAAAGGAGCAGGAAGCGTAAGCTCGCCTATTGCTGTGGTAACGGTTGTGCTGCCCTCTGCGCGGGCCTGTTCTTTTTCTTCTTTGTTCACCTGGTTTTCCTTGCACGAAGCCAGTGAAAGCAATCCCGCCATAACGAAAGCGAATGCTGATGTTTTCATGTTTTTGAGTTTAGAATCGATGTTTATAGCCGAATTTACCTATTTATCTGCCTAAAGCCTTGGCAATTAATCTTACTTTAACATTCATAAAATTATTACAAAATGCAGGAGCATTATATAAGTTGCTGATGCGTAATTACTATATTTGCAAAACATTCCAAATCATAAACAACACTGTGATACAGCTTCACGATAAACATTTTGTGCCTTTTATTACTGCCGGGGATATAGATGCAGTGCTGGGCCGGATGGCACAACAGGCAGAAGAAGACCTGAAGGATGAGGTGCCGGTGTTCATTGGTGTGCTGAACGGGTCGTTTATGGTGGTGTCTGATTTTGTGAAAAAATATAAGCAGCCATGTGAAGTGAGCTTCGTAAAGATGGCCTCTTACGAAGGCATGTCGAGCACTAATGAGGTAAAGCAGCTCATTGGCCTGAACGGGGACCTTACAGGAAGGAGTGTGGTAGTGATAGAGGATATTGTGGATACCGGCAATACCGTGGCAGAGCTAAAAAAACTATTTGAAGGCCAAAACATAAAGCAACTAAAGATCGCAACACTGTTCTTTAAGCCGGAGGCCTATACCAAAGACATAAGGCTCGACTACATCGGCTTTGAGATACCCGATAAGTTCATAGTGGGCTATGGCCTGGACTATGACGGGCTGGGGCGCAACCTACCCGAAGTGTACCAATTACAAGAATAAATACAACAACCCAAAATAAAATGATCAATATTGTACTTTTCGGAAAGCCGGGTGCAGGCAAAGGCACACAGGCTGAGTTTTTGAAAACAAAATACAACCTTACACATATTTCCACCGGTGATGTTTTTCGCTACAACCTGAAAAACAATACGCCGCTGGGACAGGAGGCCAAGGCTTACATAGACAGGGGAGACCTGGTGCCGGATGCGCTTACCATAAAAATGCTGCAGGATGAGGTGGAAAAGAACCCTGACACTAAAGGTTTTCTGTTTGATGGTTTTCCGCGGACGGTGGCACAGGCCGACGCGCTTGATGAGTTTCTTAAGTCAAAGGGGTGGGAGGTAACCGCCACCATTGCCCTTGAAGCAGATGATGAGGTGCTTGTACAGCGCCTGCTGGAAAGGGGAAAGACCAGTGGCAGGGCCGATGACCAGGACGAGAACCTGATAAGGAACCGCTACCAGGAGTATAATGAGAAGACTGCGCCGCTTATTGAATATTATAAGGGCCAGAATAAATTTTATGCGGTTGACGGTATAGGGGAAATATCCGAGATCACTAATCGATTAAGTTTGGTAATCGATACGCTTAACTAAAAATATAACGATTGGAAATAGTCATAATATTATTTCTTATTATCCTTAACGGGGTCTTTTCAATGTCAGAGATCGCATTGATCTCTGCCAGGAAGAACCGCCTTGAAACCGCTGCCAAAAAAGGCAATTCGAGCGCACAGACTGCCCTTGACCTTGCGAACTCGCCCAACAAGTTCCTCAGTACGGTACAGATAGGCATCACGCTTATAGGTATCCTTACGGGTATTTACAGCGGCGATAAGGTAACTGATGATGTGCAGGCTTTTGTAATGCGTTTTGAAGTGCTGCAGCCGTATGCCGAAAGCATTGCAGTGGGTATTGTGGTAGTGATATTGACGTTTTTCTCGCTGGTGCTGGGCGAGCTGCTGCCAAAAAGGATAGGGCTTACTTATCCGGAAGGGATTGCTAAGACAGTAGCGGTGCCCATGAAGTTTGTTTCGATTGTTACTGCGCCGTTTATATGGCTGCTTACTTCCTCTACAGACTTTCTACTACGAATCTTCCGCATTCGCCCGACGGCTGACGGTAAAGTGACCGAGGAGGAGATCAAGGCTATCATAAAAGAAGGAACCGAAGGCGGCGAAGTGCAGGAGATTGAGCACGATATTATGGAGCGCGTGTTCCACATTGGCGACAGAAAGGTGAATTCATTGATGACGCACAGAAAGTCGGTGGCTTACCTTTCGATGGAATTTACCAATGAAGCCATACGAGAGGTAATGCTGGAGGAGATGCATTCGGTATATCCGGTATGCGAAGGCAACAGCCTTGATGACGTAATAGGTGTTGTGCTGCTCAAGGATATCTTTGCAAATTATGACAGACACGATTTTAACCTGCGGGATATCCTGAAGGAGCCGGTATATTTTATTGAGCATACCTCTGCCTACAAGGCACTGGAGATATTTAAGAGGACAAAGGTCCACTACGCATTGGTAACCGATGAATATGGCGTTTTCCAGGGGATTATTACGCTCAATGACATACTTGAGGCCCTGGTGGGCGATGCATCAGACTTTTATGATGACGAATTTAAACTGGAGTCTCAAGATGATGGTACATGGGTCGTTGACGGATCGTACCCGCTGCACGACTTCCTGACCTATTTTGACCTGGATGACCTCACTAATGATTATGAGGTGACCACCGTGAGCGGGCTTATAATGACCGAGCTTACCTATATACCAAAAGTAGGCGAGAAGCTGGCCTGGAACCTGTTTGAGCTTGAAGTGCTCGCCATGGATGGCGTTAAGATAGACAAGGTAAAAGTAAGGTCGCTTAAAGAATAATAGTTCGGTTGCGGGTTGCGGGTTCAGAGTTAAGAGCTGAGCCCCGTACCTAAACAAATAAATAAACAAGGTAAGGATTAAGTAGTTTTGCAACACGAAACTCCGGACTCCAAACCCGAAACAAGAAGAAATGACAGAAGGGAATTTTGTAGATTATGTAAAGATATATGTGTCTTCCGGTAAGGGAGGTAAGGGATCTACACATTTGCACAGGGAAAAATTTATTGAAAAAGGCGGCCCTGACGGCGGCGACGGCGGCCGTGGCGGCCACGTATATATTGTAGGCAACAAAGGATTGTGGACGTTGTTCCACCTAAAATTTGCACGGCATATTAAGGCAGGCCATGGAGGCGACGGCGGTAGTGCACGCAGTACCGGCGCCGATGGCGAAGACAAGTACATTGAAGTACCTTTGGGAACCGTTGTACGCGACAAGGAAACCAATGAGATATTGTTTGAAATAACCGAAGACGGCGAGAAGCAAATCGTAGCCAAAGGCGGTAAGGGTGGTTTGGGCAACTGGCATTTCAGAAGCTCGACGAACCAGACACCACGCTATGCACAGCCGGGCATGCCTCCCGAAGAACTTGATATTATTCTTGAACTGAAGGTTCTGGCCGATGTGGGGCTTGTAGGCTTCCCGAATGCGGGCAAGTCAACGCTGCTTTCGGTGCTTACTTCTGCAAAGCCCAAGATCGCTGATTATCCATTTACAACATTAAAACCCAACCTGGGTATTGTGGCCTACAGGGATTATCAATCGTTTGTGATGGCCGATATACCCGGGATCATAGAGGGCGCTGCCGAAGGCAAGGGCCTGGGGCATTACTTCCTGAGGCACATAGAACGCAACTCTACGCTGCTGTTCTTAATCCCGGCAGATGCTGAGGATATTAAGAAAGAATATGACATACTGCTGGACGAGCTGCGCCGCTACAACCCCGAGATGCTTGACAAAGACAGGCTGGTGGTGGTCTCCAAGAGCGACATGCTTGATGACGAGCTCAAGGCCGAGATGAAGCAGCAGCTTGACAAAGACTTTAAAGGAATACCGTACCTGTTTATATCATCGGTAGCACAGCAGGGGCTCACTGAATTAAAAGATAAGCTTTGGCAGATGCTGAATTCATAAACTAAAGCACCCTCAAGGGTGCTTTTTCTTTATAGCTTCACCAGTTTTTTTGTAACCTGCCCAAAGTCGCCTTTAAAAGTGACGAGCAGGTGCCCGCTCCATTCGGGGTTCAGTTGAAGGGTAATTATGCCGTTGCCTTCTGTCACGGCGCCGGCATAAAGCTGCTGGCCGAGTACATTGCTTATGGTAACTGTGACAGGCCCTGAAAGATTATCAAGAGTAAAATTTACAGATTCTGTAGCGGGGTTGGGGTAGGGCCCTGTTATCTTTTTGGCAGCCCATTCTTCAGCCGCCAATGCTCCTGTTTCTATTGTCCAGAACCCATCAGGCGCTACAAGCGGGCGGGTGAGGGTTTTGCCCGAAGCAGCTTCTGCCCAAATGTAGTATTCTGCATCGGTACCATCAGCATTGGTAGGTATTTCGGCGGCCCAGTTATCATCTTCGGTTAAGGCCATTGCTGTTTCGTTGAAGGTATCTGTACCGTTATCGCGCCATAGTACTTTGGCGCCGCTGATGCCTGATGCATGCCTTATCATCGCGTTAATGCCAACCATGGCGCCCGAAGGTGCCTCCCTTACCGGCTGGTGCACAATAAGCAGCGGCTCTGCCACGCCAATGGTATGGGTTATGCAGTGCAGCGCCCCTGACGAAGCGATGAGTGGCTCATCGTCATTGTCAACGTCTATGCCTACAATGTTATAACCCGGCATCAGCTCCTGCAGATAGTCAAGCGCAGGCTCATCTACTTCAGGCCTGTAAACAGGTACAAGTATGGATTTGTTTATTATCACCATATTACTGTAAGTGCGGTAATAACCGTTAGTGTCAGGATAGTTGCCACCCTCACTTGGCGGCGCATCGATCCATTTAATGCGATAAGGAGTACCGAAGGGCGACTGGAAATTCTCAAGTACATATGCAATATTGGCTTCAATCTGTGGGCCGTCGGCAACGCCTTCGGGGTATCGGCTAACGAGGATAGTCTCCTCATCCAGCAGTTTCATGTGCATATCAATATGGTGGATACCGTCAAACGGCAGCACCGGCATTTTTATATAGGTATGGATGCCCATATACTCTTCCATTATTTCATCGATGTCCTCTTCTGTCTTTTCGGTGACGCCATACTCATTATCCTCGCCGTTTTCTTCCAGAATTAGCTCTGAGGCAAAGGCAGTGCCCAGCCCGTCGGTCATAAAGTTTCCGCCGGTGTTCACCAGGTCATTACTGCCCGAGTCTGTTATATACAGGGGTGCGCCGATAATTTCGGCATGTGCTTCGGGCATTATGTTATCGAGCGGGCGTGGGCGGTTGTATATCCAGTCCACCAGCGCCCTTTCGCCCACTGTGTCGGTATAAACAGTGTTGCCGCTGTAATCGCGAATCCAGATGCTGTTCCAGCCCTCATCCAGGAAAGTAACATTGGTAAGGTCAATCCCATTTTCGGTAAGGTAACCGGCCACAGCTTCCTGTTGCTGTGTTGTAATGATGATTTTGCATTCGTTTACGCCTACGGCCACAATTTGACGCAGGATATTATCAAAAAAAGGATCCCATGTAATAACAAGGTATTCCACCTCTTCCCATTCGGCGGCAGTGCGCACAGGATTTGTTGGTGGCGGTGTGCGCCTGTTGTTCCTGAAGTTAAAGCTCGAAACCAGGTTTGCTTCTTCTACAGACATGCCTTTGCCAAGAGGAACGTCTTGTGCCAGCATCGGGCTGTTTAACGAAACGCATAAGAGGATTAGCAAGTATAGTTTTTTCATAGCGAAGTTTTTAGCGGTGAAAAGATACTTCTTTTTTTTAAATTCGGGAATTGTTCATTGCTGAATGCGGAGTGATAATTTGAAGTTCAGGAAGTTGTATAATCGTGCCGGCAAAGTAAAATCATCATTTTAGGCTCATTATTTTTAAGAGTTTATAAAATAAGCTATATTCGCATCACTAAATAAAAAAAGCTTAATCATTGTAACAATATTGCCGTTATGGTGACTATTAGCTTTCAACTATTAACTTTATTCAGATATAATGAAAAAAATTGTTTTGTTCCTTACCATGTTTGTCATGGTACTGCCTGTAAGGGCCGATGAGGGGATGTGGTTTTTGATGTTCATTGAGCGACTTAACCACCGCGATATGCAAAAAATGGGCTTGCAGCTTACGGCTGAAGAGATTTACAGCATTAACAACCACAGCCTGAAGGATGCCATCGTTCAGTTTAACGGCGGCTGTACAGCAGAGATCATCTCAAGGGATGGCCTTGTGCTTACCAACCACCACTGTGGTTATGATGTTATTGCAGAGCTTTCTTCGCCTGAAGCCAACTACCTGAGGGATGGCTACTGGGCGCCTAACCGCCAGAGCGAGCTGAAGCCTAAAGACCTTTCGGTACGCTTTTTTGTAAGGATGGATGATGTTACCAAAAGGATATTGTCCAAGCTTAACCCTAACATGACCGAGGCAGAAAGGGAAAAGACAATACAGCAGGAAAGCGCCCTTATTGAAAGGGAGAACAACGAAGGCGGTAAATACACCGTTTCGGTAAAGTCGTTTTTCCAGGGCAATGAGTTCTACTATTTCGTGTACCAGGATTATACCGATGTACGCCTTGTAGGTACGCCTCCTGAGAGCATAGGTAAATTTGGCGGTGATACAGACAACTGGGAGTGGCCGCGCCACACCGGTGATTTCTCTATGTTCCGCGTATATGCCGATGCTAACGGCCAGCCTGCAGAGTACTCTCCAAACAACGTTCCGCTTAAGCCTAAGCACTATCTTCCAATAAGCCTTAACGGTGTTGAAGAAAATGATTTTGCCATGATACTTGGTTATCCCGGACGTACCAACCGCTGGATGCCATCGGGCGGTATAGAGCAAAACGTGAAATATGCCTACCCTGCATGGGTTGAGGCTTCTAAGCTGGGCATGGATAAAATGAAGGTGCACATGGATAAGAGCGACGAGGTGCGCCTTAACTATGCGTCTCAATATGCACAGGTGGCCAACTACTGGAAAAACCGCCAGGGTATGATCGATGCGCTTACACAGCACAAAACTGCTGCTACCAAGGCAAAGGCCGAAGCGGAGTTCAATAAATGGGCTAACAAACCTGAAAACAAAGCCAAATATGGCAATGTAATAGCCACGCTAAACAATTATTACTCTAAAACAAACGAAAAGGCACGCCACGACAACTACCTGATAGGTTTGTTGAGGACAAGTGCTTATGCAGTCATTCCGTACAGTCTGGGCCAACAGCTTGAAATGTACGCTAATGCCAACGACGCAACAAGGCAGCAGAAACTTGCTGACATGCAGGCAATGGTTAAAGAAGTTTATGCCACCCTGTATGAGCCGCTTGAGAAAGACGTACTGGCTGCACAGCTTAACCTGTATGCCACAAAATCTACGGGTTACGATATTGCACCGCTTGTAGCTGAAATAGGCAAAGCCAATAATTATAACTATACCAACTATGTGAATGAGGCTTTTGCTAAGAGTATCTTTGGTTCACAAGGCAAGGTAGAGGCTTTCCTTTCTAACCCTGATGCCAATGCGCTTAAGAATGATCCATTGTACCTGCTGTCTAACGACATACTGAACAAGTACAGGGCCAGGACTGATGAGCAGGCACAGCTTGACGCTGAATTCTCTAAAGCTTTCCGCCTGTTGGTTGAAGGCATGAGGACGGCCAACCCTGATACCAAATACTACCCGGATGCCAACAGCACACTGCGTTTAACATACGGTAAAGTAAGGGCGCTTCCTAAAGACAAGAGGAACGATGCCAAGATAAACAACTACACTACCCTTAAAGGTACTGTAGCGAAATACAAGCCGAACGATCCTGAGTTTGACCTTCCTAAAAAGCTGATAGACCTATATGAGAAGAAAGACTTTGGCCGTTATGCCGATGAGGATGGCTATATGCCGGTTAACTTCCTTACCGATAACGATATTACAGGCGGTAACTCAGGTTCTCCTGTGCTTAACGGTAAAGGTGAGCTTATAGGCCTTGCGTTTGACGGTAACATCGAGGCTATGGCCGGTGACGTTATCTTTGACGACGAGCTTCAAAGGACCATTAACGTGGATATCCGCTACGTGCTTTGGGTAATCGATAAATTCTCAGGCGCCAAGCACATTGTTGACGAAATGACGATTGTTGACTAAGACGGCTAACAGACGTTTAGATAATAGACGAGAGAAAAAGAAACCGCCCTGATGAGGACGGTTTTTTTATGACAATATTATCCTGAAATGCCTGTCGGTGGCTAAAAGTATATATGATAACAGGCATACAACAAGAGAGTTGAAGTAATGCTCATATTCCCTGTGTGCCATGTGAGCAGTGAGAGCTCCGATAGCAAAAGGAAAAAGCCATAGTACAGACAGGTTTTTGGCTAATGGTTTCCAAAATCCTATGATTAGCCCCAAGACACCAAGGGTTTCGGCCCAGCCTATAATGTGGGTCCAGAAGAGGTTGAAACCAAAGGCTTCCATGCCTTCGATCATGCTTTTTACGTTAATGATCTTCCAGAGCCCTGCATAGCCAAAAATATAGATATACCATAGGTATAATGTCCAATGCAGGTAGTAAAGTACTTTTTTCATAATCAGGATTTAAAATTTTTACCAAAATTAAATCCAATACTTTACTTTTGTAAGTATTGCGGAAATTGTTAATTGCTTACAATTTTGTTAGCTATGAAAAAAGAGAATTCTACCAATGCGATCAACCAAAAGGTAATTAACGCTACCTGCGGTACAGCCGTCACCCTGGCCCTGATAAGCGGAAGATGGAAGCTTAACATCCTGTGGCAGCTGCTCGACGGCAAGCTGCGCTACAAGGAGATAAGGCACAAGATACCAAACATATCCGAAAGGATGCTGGCCATGCAGCTTAGGGAACTGGAAAATGACGGGTTGGTGAGCAGGCATGTATATCCCGAGGTACCGCCCCGGGTGGAGTATGAGCTCACTCCGCTGGGCCGTACCATGGAACCAATGCTGCGCAGTATTGATGAGTGGGGAGATGCCTACCGGCAAACCAGGGTGTAGCCTGCCTACCTAAAAACTACCCCAATGCTCGTCCTTTCGGTCTGGGCTAGATAAATATGTATCCAGTCGAAATTGTACTGCAGGTAACCGCCAAAACCGTCGCTGTAAAAGGCGCCGCCCTGCAGGGTATCGCTACCATACTTTAATGCAACCGTGTAGTTTGATTTTTGCTCCGGGTTATAGGAATAATCGGCATACAGGCTTATCTGGCTAAAGTTGTCGTTAAAGAACGTGATGTTAGTAAAGGCCGTAGGTGTCATGCCTTCGTATAACGCGAAGGTAGCATCGCTGCCGTCGCTTATCGCTACATCATACACATCCTTTACCGCTACACCAAAATAAGAATACTCGGTAGGGTGGTAGGAGAGTGAGGCACCGGCATAGGTAGCCTGCCTTTTACGCTCATAAATTTCGCCTTCTTCATTAAGGTCGGGCGTGCGCAGCTGGTAATAGCCAAAGTTAAGCGACATCCTGAACTTGCTGTTGTCTGAACCGGAACGGCCTACATACATTTCAGCATTGCTGTAGTTGTAATCGGCCTTGTGCATTACGCCGCCGCCTACGGTAAACCGGTCGGTGCGGGTTTCAATGGGCTTGTTGGCAAACATCGCAAATTCGTCCAGGCTGCCTACAATGGCCGTTTGCTCCTCGAGCATAGAAATGTTAGGTGAAACAACTTGCGGAATGATGTTGGCCACATCATAATTAAACGTCCTGATGCTTTGCGCAGACGCAGCTACGCCTACCAGGACCAATGGTAGGTAGTAATTAATTTTCATTTAGTATATTTTTGTTGGGCGGCGCAAATATCTGAAATTTAACTTATTATTAACAAGAATTTTACGTAAAATTTTTGCCGAGTTCTTAACAAATTATCCACAATTCCATATTTTGTTGATATTCCGCAGCAGAAAAAATAGTTACTACTTAAATAAAACGCCCGGCTAGAAATGGTTTTCATTTCATAGCCAGGCGCCATTGAGTTTTATTGTTATTCCGTCGTTACACGAATGCCTTTTGTATGGCCGCTGAATTCGGGCGCATACATGCTCTGTATCGTGGTGATGCCGTTTGAGAAGGCTCCCGCATTGTTTACCCTTATATCATATTCCAAAACGTAGGTCCCCCTTTTGATAAAATCAAAAAAGAAATGCGTTGCGGCGTCGCGGGTGCTGTGATAATAGCCAAGGCCATTTCTGTACTCATAGCCCGATAGCACATTTACCGGCTCAAAAGCAGCAGCCCTGAGGTCTTTGAGGTGTACATATTCAACGTCTTCCTTTATGTTCAGGACAAGGCGTACAGTCACCAACTCTCCGATTTTCAAAGGACTGTTAGGGATTATTTTTTTGAGTTCAGTCCCATTGGTGCCGGTGCTTTTTACATAAAGCTCTTTATCAACATTCATAAGCCCTTTTTGTGCAGAAGATATTTTATCCAGTTCTTCAAAATACTGCCAGTATAGTCCGCCATAACCCGGTACGGAACTTTTGTTTTCTATCGTCAGGGTGGCCAGGTCTTTAGTCACTTCTTCGGGCTTCCACTGCATTTTAAGGTATCCTGTTTCTGCTTCCCTGCCGGTTTGTGCCAGCTTGTTTTCAACTGCTATAGGGTTGCCATAGGTTATGGCCGTTGCATCTTTGACTGAAAGCCAGTTGGTGCCCTGCATTATTAGTGCATATACGGCTTCGGTGGTAGATTTTGTTGTTGGCCAATGCTTGTTTTGCTTCTGCTTGATGAGCCAGACTTTCATAGCATCCACCGCAACGGTGTCTTTGCCGGCTTCGGCAAAAGCTTCGATGAGCAAAGCCTGAGTCTCTATCGGTGCTTTATACCAGTGCCATCCTGCAGTGTTGTTTTTCCAGTACATGCCCCATTCTTCATTATTGGAGCTTGTTTCTTTAAGGCTGCGCATTATTTTTCCTGAAGTAATGGTATCGCCAAAGCGGTGCAGGGTGAGCGCTGCCATACCCTTTTCATACAATGGATAATCAAGCCAATCGTGCTTTATTTCGGCCAGGTATTTTTTGATCGCTATGTTTAAAGAATCATCAGGCTTATATTGCTCATGGTAGAAGCTGCGGGTGTACAGGTAATGCAGGCCCGGCGCGGCATGTGGAATGATTGTATGTTTATTGCCGGCTTTGGCTGCTGCCTCCATGTTGCGGTAATTATCCATGAATTTGGCATCAATAAAAGCGATGCCGTTTCCGGTAATGTTGTCCAGGATATACTTGTCTCCAGGCGCTACCCCCAACTTTTTAAGATGCGCAAAACCGGCCAGTATGTGGCGAGTGATATATTCATTGTCCCTACCGCCCTCAAACCACGGGAAACCTCCCGAGGCAGATTGCTTATCTTCCAGCTTGCCTAAGTTTACAGCGAGGCCCATTTTCATTTTGTCAAGGTCAAACAGCAGTGCGAGCCTGTTCTTTTTCTCCTCCTCGCTTTCCGTATCAAGCAGCCATGGAGATTCTGCCATAATAATGGATTTGAGCTCCTCATTTTGGGCCAGCTTTGATATTTGTTTACCTTCAGCGCGCCATGATGCTATAACTTCGGCCACCTTGGGGTTGCTGTCAAGCACATGTGTAGCAATGGCATTGGCATAATAGCGCGAGAAAACCTGTTCGGCACACTCGTGCTCAAATTCCATCAGGTACGGCAGCGACTGCAATGCCAGCCATGTAGGGTTTGAGGTGTACTCAAGTGTAATGCCCTGGTGGCGCAGGGTAGAGGAGTTGTTGTTCTTGAGGTTTTCGAGTGTGTATTCTTTTGTGGTATTTGGCTTTACCCACAGTGGGATGCTTTCGGTTACGAGCATGCTGTTAGTGAGTACCGGCAGTATGCTTTCTTCACCGTCTGTAAAATTGCCTGTTTTTGCGGCTACCCTGTACTGCACGCCCTGTAGCCCTTGGGGCACTGTAATTGTCCAGCTTGCTGTGGTATTACCCTTCGCGGCAATGGTAAAGGGCTTCATAGATTCGCTATTTAGCATTTGTGCATCAACAGGCTGCATGGTTGCGGCATCAAATAGCTGCAGCATGGCATTGCCTGTCATATCCTGGAGAGTGAGGTTGGTGATCTTTGCAACGATGACAATGGTGTCCTTCTCCCGCAGGAAACGCGGCATGTTGGGGACTATCATCAGGTCCTTTTGGGTAATGGCAGTATGGGCAAAATAACCTGATTCCGC
>Ga0196976_1001098_pt1 | contig 13367 bp, 11 predicted proteins | sample S3v_513CmetaG_FD_148644 | JGI IMG/M metagenome (GOLD analysis project Ga0196976, IMG submission 148644) | Soil microbial communities from Anza Borrego desert, Southern California, United States - S3+v_5-13C | ecosystem: Environmental > Terrestrial > Soil > Desert | place: USA: California...
AGGGACTGGCCAGATAAACCACTCAGCCGCCGGTCCGAGCCGCAGCACAACCGCACTGCCGAAGATCCCTAACGCGATTCCAAACAGGAACAGCACGAGCAGAAAGGGGAACAGCAGCACGCCGTAAGTGAGGAACGAGAGTCCGAAGACGATGCTTGCGATGAGCATCATGATCGCCAGCCCGATCGAACTTGTCGCGACGCTCGACAGCACGAGTCCCGACACGTACTCGGAGATGTTCAGCGGCGACGCGAACACGTTGAGGAAGTTACGCGACCAGACGTCTTCGAAGAACGCCATGGTCACCCCTTGCATCACTCGTGCGAAGAAGTCCCACAGCAGCACTGCGCCGAGCAGCGCAGCAACAAAGTTGAAACGTGAATCCGTGATTGTGTTCAGGTACTTTGTCATGAAGCCCCAGAGCACCATGTCGATTCCGACCCAGATGAACAGCGGCAGTACGCGAGAGAGACTTCCGCGAATCAGATAGAACTGCCGTATGGTGATCGCAGTGGTGCGTCCCAGCCGCATCAGTCGGCCTCCAACGCGAGCGGTTCGCGCGCCACCGTGATGAACAACTCCTCGAGGCTTCCCTTCCCGTAATCCCGCGGCAACGTCTTCGGATCGCCCTCCAGCAGTATCCTGCCCTTTGAAAGGAACAGCACGCGGTCGCACACCTCTTCCACCTCGTACATGTTGTGCGACGTCCATAGCACGCCACCGCAGTCCTGCGCTGTGAAATCGCGGATTTTGGTGCGGATCTCGCGAGCTGTCGCAGGGTCGAGCGACGCAGTTGGCTCGTCCAGCAGGAGCAGTTGTGGCCTGTTCAGCATCGCCTTTGCCAGCGAGACGCGCGTCTGCTCACCAGAAGAAAGCACGCCGGACTTCGTATTTCGGAACGGCACAAGCTCAAACTGCTGGAGCACCTCTTCGATACGCTGGCGCAGGTTTCGCACGCCATAAATGCGGCCAAAGAACGTCAGGTTCTGTTCGACTGTGAGATTGCCGGGGAGCGGCGCGTACACTGCGGCGAAGTTCGTGCGCTCCAGCGCGCGCGAGCGCTGCATGCGGATATCGATGTCCTCAATACGGATCGTCCCCGAGCTGGGCTCGAGCACGCCGAGGATCATGTTGATGGTGGTAGTTTTTCCCGCGCCGTTCGGGCCTAAAAGCCCGACAATCTCGTTGCGCTTAACTTCGAACGAGATTCGATCCACTGCGACTGTGCTTCCGTATGTCTTACACAGCTCCGACACCGTCAGCACGTTCGTTGCGGAGCCCATCGCCTATTCCCCCGCTACGGTCATCCCGTCGATGCGGATCGTCGGACACGCAACCGAACCGCGGAACTCCAGGTCGCTTCCGATCTCCACGATGTTGTTGAACATGTCCTTCAAATTGCCGGCTACCGTGATCTCCTCGACTGGAAACGCCGGTTCGCCGTTCACGATCCAGAGTCCGCTTGCACCGCGCGAAAAATCGCCGGTAACCAGGTTCACGCCGAAGCCGAGGAACTCCGTCAGGAACAGGCCTTCCTTGATGTCGCCGATGATCTCTTTCGCCGACTTCGTCCCAGGCTGTAGGAAGAAATTCCCACTGCCGATGCCCGGCGTACCCGCCAAGCCACGCGATGCGTTGCCCGTCGTCTGCAATCCCAGCTTCTTCGCCGTGTACGTGTTCAGTAAGTAAGACTTCAGTTCGCCGTTCTCGACGACCACCGTCCGCCGTGTCGGCACGCCTTCTCCGTCGAACGGACTGCTGCCGTAGCCACCCGGGATGGTGCCATCATCCACGATGGTGATGTTCGAGCCCGCGACCTTCTCGCCCAGCTTGCCGGCAAGGAACGAAGCATGCCGGTACACCGAGTCGCCATTGACGGCCTCGAAGATGTGCTCGATGAGCGCCCGCGCAACCGTGCTCTCAAATACGATCGGCACGCGCGTGGTCTTTACCTTTCGCGCGCCAATCCTTCTCAGCGTACGCATCTGCGCGGTCTTACCGACGCTCTCCGGGGACTCCAGTTTGCTGAGCGAGCGCGCCACCGAATACCAGTAGTCGCGCTGCATGTTGCCCTGCTCATCCTGCGCGATCGGGACCGCCGAGACCGAACAATACGAGCGCTGATACTCGCCCACGAATCCGTGAGAATTCGCCAGCACCTTGCGGCCGGTCGCCGCGTCGAAGGATCCGCCCTCGGAGTTCTTGATCCGCGGATCGCCTTGGGTTGCGGCCTTCTCGGCTCGGCGCGCCTGATCGATGCGATCGGCAGTCGAGAGCGAATACACGTCTTCGTAGTAAAGGTCGAGGTCGGCTGAAATCTGCCCTAACTGCGACGGCTCCGGAATCCCTCCAAACGGGTCTTCGGACGTGATCTTCGCCAGATCAACCGCCGAGCGCACCATCTGCTCGATTCCTTGTAGCGAAAGATCGCTCGTCCATGTGTTCGCAGCGCGCCGGCCAAAGAACACGCGCACGCCGAGCGCCTTGCTTCCGGACTCCTTCAGCGTTTCAACTTCGCCGAGGCGCACCACCGTTGAAAACTCAGTGCCTTCGCGGGCGACTGCCTCGGCGGCAGTAGCGCCACCCTCCATCGCGCGACGGACTACGTCAGTTGCGATCTGTTTCAGATCGAGTGCGATTGCTGCTTCAGTGCTCATCAATGTGTTTACTCGCGTCCCGTTCCGCCGACTGTAAGACGATCAACCTTCAAGGTGGGAATGCCAACTCCCACCGGCACGCTCTGCCCGTCCTTGCCGCAGGTGCCGATCCCTTCATCGAGTTGCAAGTCGTTTCCGACCATGCTCACGCGCGTCAGCACGTCAGGACCGTTGCCTATCAGGGTCGCGTTCTTCAGTGGCGCGGTGATCTTGCCGTCCTCGATCATGTAAGCTTCGCTGGCCGAGAACACGAACTTGCCGTTCGTGATGTCCACCTGACCGCCCCCAAAGTTGACCGCGTACATGCCTCGCTTGACCGAGCGGATGATGTCTTCAGGCGAATCCTCGCCGGCCAGCATGTAGGTGTTCGTCATGCGCGGCATCGGGATATGCTCGTAGCTCTCGCGCCTGCCGTTACCGGTGTTGCCCATCTTCATCAGTTTCGAAGATAGCTTGTCGGTAAGATAGCCCTTCAGGATTCCCTTCTCGATCAGCACGGTATTCGACGTCCGGTTGCCCTCGTCATCCACGTTGAGCGACCCGCGCCGGTTCGGAACCGTGCCGTTGTCGACCACGGTGCACTTGTCGCTCGCAACTCGCTTGCCGAGCAGTCCGGCAAATGCCGAAGTCTGCTTGCGGTTGAAGTCCGCTTCCAATCCGTGCCCGATAGCTTCATGCAGCAGGATTCCCGGCCAACCGGGACCGAGCACCACTTCCATCTCGCCCGCCGGAGCCTCGCGAGCGTCCAGTTGGATGATCGCCTGCCGCGCTGCTTCTGTCGCGAAGTGCTCGGGCGTCTTTTCCGTCTGGAACACTTCCAGCCCGAACCGTCCACCGCCACCGGCGCTGCCCTTTGCCGAGCCCGTTTCGCCCTTTGCGATGACGAAGACACTCATGCGCGCCAGCGGCTGTGTGTCTTCCGCAAAACTTCCGTCGGACCCGATCACCAGGATCCGCCGCAACTCGTCCGCGTAGCTCGCCCGAACTTCCGTGATGCGCGGGTCGTGGGCACGCGCGGCACGGTCCGCTCGCAAAACGAGGTCTACTTTTGCTGCGAGTTCCGCGTTAACAGTCGGCTGCGCCACTGGGTAGAGATTGTGCGCGCGGTTCTCTTTGAGGCTGACTTCCGGAGTCTTGGCGGGGCCGCTGGCGATCATCGCGGCAGTCTTCGCCGCGTGCAGAATCTTCTCCGGCGCAAGATCGTCCGTGTAGGCATAGCCGGTGCGCTCGCCAGAGATGACGCGCACACCACAACCGGCCGAGATGCCCTGCGAAGCCGACTTGATCATCGACTCGTCAACGCCCAGCGCAGTCGTTGTCACATACTCAAAATAGAGGTCCGCGTACTCGCCGCCGGCGCTCAGCGCCGCCGCAAGGTAGCGTTCGAGGTCTTTTTCCTGGAGACCGTACTTTTCAAAGAAGAAGCGCTTATCGAAGTTCACTTGGCTCACGTCTATTGGATGCCACAGGTACCCTGCTGGAACCAAGGGTAGAGGTAAGCCGATTATCTCACGCAGAAAGCATGAACCCGTGCTGCGCCATGCCCCCTTGCCCAGACCGTTGGTGGCAAAAGTAGAAGCCGGCCCATAGACCGGCTTCTTCCCCCCTTCCCCTGGGAGTACTTACGCGGCGCGGCGAACGTCGCTCGCCGTCACGCCCGCCCGGTGGCTCGGCATCGCCAGCAACTTCAGGCAATACAGCCCCGCCAACCCGACCAGCGAGTAAACGATCCGGCTCAGCAAGGCGTTCTGTCCGCCAAAAATCGCGGCCACCAGGTCGAATTGGAATAGTCCAACCAGCAGCCAGTTCACCGCACCTACAATCACTAACCCAAGACAAGTTTTATCCAGACCGTTCATGCGCTCCTCCTCACGAGGCCACGAAGTGACGCTCTAAGGGGATTTGATGTGCCGGTTAAATGAACCGACTATCTGATTCAAAACAGCTGATCGATCGTTTGCGCTGCGCTCAAGCGGCATCGGGCCAACTTTTACCATAGAGACAATTCGGGGTGTGAGCCGGGTCACTGCTACTGTTTAGCCCCGACTGTCAGAATCTCTGCTCCTCTCAGGGCCAAACCGAATGTCATCTGGAATTGCCGGACAAGTCGCGCAGCAGATCGAGCATTTCCTCTCGCAGGCGCCGCACGCCGTTGCCATCGAAGACGGGGCAGTGATCTTCGACTTCACTACCGCGCGCTACTCGGTGTCACCGGAGCGCGAAAAATGCGTCCTGCAGATCTGGTCCGAAGAGCGGAACATCGTCCGTCGCGTTGTCGGGTCGGAGTTGAAGAACGACGTACTTAAGCTGTCGGTACTCCGCTTCGGCCAGAACAAGCCGTCGAAACTCGAAATCTGCAGAGACGCCGACCGGCGCACGCCGTCCGCGAAGAAGGCGATGCGCGCCTCATACCAGCGCACGCTTGAGCGCGTCCTCGACCGCAACTTTCCCGGCTGGAGAATCGAGAAGCTCACTTCATCAACAGACCTCGAGCGCTCCTTTGGCCCCATCACCGTGCGCGGTCTTCAGAAGCATGGGCAATCCTACTTCGCTGTGGTCGGCGTGAACGTCCATGAAATGCAGGCCAGCGTAGACGCCGCACTCACGACCGGCATTCTTTGGATGAACCATCTACGCGAGCGCCTCGTGCTCAAGGGCTACGTCGAGGGCCTCCGATTGATCGTCCCCGCGGAACGCTCGGCCGTTGTTCGCATGCGCATGGCTCACCTGAATCGCGCGGCCGCAAAGTGGCAGCTCTTCGAACTGGACGAGCGCACCGAGGCCTTGCAGGAAATCGACAGCACCGACACCGGCAACGTCGCCACCCGTCTGGTCCGCTGCCCCGACGAAAGCTTTGCGCGCGAGCGCTTCGCCGAGTCCATCGCGAAAGTCACTTCACTGGTGCCGCAAGCAGATGCCACGGTGCTCTCCGCCGGAGAGATCGCATTTCGGCTGCACGGTCTTGAGTTTGCCCGCGCGCGCGTTGCCGCGCTGCCCGGGTCCTTCAAGCCCGGCGAACAGATAATCTTTGGCACCGGCGCCGCCGAGATCACCCTGGGCGAAGCAACGGAAGAGATGTTCCGTGACTTCGTCTCCCGGATCAACGCCTCTCGCGAAGGCGACAACGGCCGCACCGATCGCCTTTATCGCGCCTGCCCCGAGCGCTGGCTGGAATCCATCGTCATGCGCGACGTCACCGCGCTCGACGAACGCCTCGACGGCTCGTTCGTCTACTCGCAAGTCCCGGCCTTCGCCGCGAGCGATCGCGCGATGATCGACATTCTCACCATCACTCGCGACGGTCGCCTCGCGGTCATCGAACTCAAGGCCGATGAAGACCTTCACCTTCCTTTACAGGGCCTCGATTACTGGGCGCGCGTGCGATGGCACCACTCGCGCGGCGAGTTCCAACAGTTCGGTTATTTCCCCGGCCGCCAGCTCTCAACCGAACCGCCACTGCTCATCATGGCCGCGCCCTCCCTGCACGTGCATCCGACAACGGACACACTCCTCCGCTACCTCTCTCCTCAGATTGAATGGAAGCTCGTCGGAATTGACGAACGCTGGCGCGAAGCCATTCGCGTGCTATTTAGGAAAACACGTGGCGTACGTCACGAAGTAGTTACAGCGGGCTGACGCTGCCAACGCGCCGCTCTACTTCCACGCACCTAGAAGACGACGCACCGCCACCAATTCGCCGACGTGATACGCATTGTGGTCCGCGACGAGCAACGCCTCGCGTAAAATCGTCTGCCCATCTCCCCATGGAATCTTCGCGTATAGATCAGTCTTTGAATTCCTCACCAGCGCGATCATCTCTTCGAGATCCGCGCGCACCTGCTGCACACTTTTTCCCCAAGCCGCTGCGGAAGGTGGCTCCGGCGACTCCGGCCAATATGCCTTCGGCCACTCCAGTGCCGCATACTTCGGATTCACGCTGAAGTCCAGGATGTCCCACTGCGCAATGCGTATGTGCTCGAGCTGCTCCCAGGCCGAATACGGCAGTCCCGCCGGCCTGACCCCAACCAGCTTCGCCGGCATTCCGTCGATTGCGTCATCGAACTTCACGTGTGCATTACCGCTGTTGAGTAATGCGATCACGTGTTCGCGAATACTTGCGTCGGGCTCTAGAACTTTCATTGGCATACTTCCTCCGGCCTTTGAGCTGCTGGATTCACCAGCGGCATGCTGGTGCTGGTCAGAAGCCTGGACGGCGTGGAAGCTGCCGTCCTTATTGCTGCTCCGCCTCTTTGCCCCGCATGATCCAGTACTCCCGCGCGGTCGCGCTCAGGTCCGCCTGTGGCTTCTCACCTTTGTAGACGCGCGAAACGCCACGCACGATTCGTCTCATCGGGAGTTCACCCTTCTCATCCGCGAAAAAGACCTCGCCCGTCTTGCTCGTGCGGTAGTACCAACGCTTGAGTATCGCGAGATGTTCCATCCACTGCTGCGCTGAATGCAGCGCATCAACCTTCGCGCTCGACAAGGCCTCCGCGATGCGTGCCTCCATTGACATGGGCGACTTGACGTCACCGACCACTTGCTTCGCGCCGAGGTGCAGTAGCACGGGCTCGCTGATCATCCCAGCGTCGATCCTGAACAGCTTCACCGTCTCCGGTTCGCCGCTTGGCTGCACCATCACTCCGCGCAGCGTCGCGATCGGCTTCACAATTTCATCCACCTGCCCGCGCACGGCATTCAACTTCTCCACCCTGGCGTGGAGCGCGGCCGCCTGCTCAAATTCAAGATTTGCCGAAGCCGCGTCCCGCTCGGCCGTAAGGATGTGCAGCAGCGCTCGCCCGCTCGTGTCGAAGTAGCCGCGCACGCGCTCCACCTCCACTGCGTACTCCTCGTCGGAGCAGCCTTTGAAGCAGGGCGCAAGACACATCTTCATCTCGGAGTAAATGCAGCCGGGGAATGCCGGGTCGGGCTTCAGATCCTCTGTACAGCGCCGCAGCTTGAAGAAATCCAGCGAATCGTTCGCGAACTTCTCCGCCTCCGCCTTCGTGGCAAACGGGCCGTAGTAGACGTTCGCACCTTTCAGCGATGAGATCCTCGTCGTCACAGACACGCGCGGATACTCGTTTTCGAGGATCAGCTTTACAAGCGGTGCGGGCCTCAGGCGCAGCCGCTCCCCGTAGCTCTTCGGAAACGCCTCGCGATAAACCTTGTACAGCAGGACGCCCGACTCGAAATCCGAACTTGTCTCCGTGTACTCAAGCCAGCGCACCCGGTCCCGCAGGTTCAGGCGCTTTGTGCCCGCCTCCGCCAGCCCGAGCAGACGCAGCAATCGGCGCTTCAGATTCGCCGTCTTGGTGACGTACGGCTCCGAAGTTGCATCTTCTCCGCGCAGCAGGAACACTGCCGGCGCACTTGGCAGCGCGCCAAAAAACTCCGGGGCCTGTGCGGGCGAAAACTCGAGCCGATGGTTTAGCACCCCAAGAGCTTATCGCAGCTAAAAACAAAACAGCCACGGATATCGCAGATGTACACGGATGTTCTGCCACTCACCATCCATCTACATCCGCGTAATCCGCGGCCGAAATGGCTGTTGATTATGCCGCGTCTGACATCCCGCTGGGCTTGCCCGGGTTGCGCGCCTCGACGAACCGCAGCATCGTTCGCGTCCCGTCCATTGCCTCGATGACGAGGTCATCCGCAGTTGGCCCAGTCAGCAGGATCCTTCTCGGGCCGGAGATATTGATGGCGACGTGCTCCATCGGGTCTTCGTCAAAAGCAATCGTCACGCGTGAATCGATATTGGCCAGGTCAGCCGAAATCCCGCCGAACGCCTTGTTCTGCACTGCGATCTTCGAGCTGCCGTCAATGGTCGCAACCTCAACATCGGCAATCCAGCCATCGTGATTCAGGCTGAACCCATCCAGGAAGTGCTGCCACTCAGAAACGGGAATCTCTTCCCCGTCCTCACGCATACGGTCAATGTCTTGATTTGGATTCTCAGGAGGCATGCGCATTGAGATGAATCGCGCTGCCAAAGGTTAGCCGCATTCCCAAGCCGTAGCTTTAATCCGCTCAGGTTCCACGGCAATCGCGCGGGCTACCGGAAGCTCGCGCTCTTGAAGCTCATCCGGAAGTCTTTGCCTTCCATTGGAACAATGCGGCACATCTCATGCAGCCTCGACCTCATACGCTCGCCGATGCGATCGCCGAGGGTCTCTTCGCGAGCAGCGCGTTGCGCAACCGTGCGGGTCGGCATGTCAGAATCCGCTGAAGTTCCCGGCGGCAAGTCCTTGTAGTTCGTGGTAATGATCGTCGTCCGCTTATCGTTATAGCGCGTGTTCAGAATGTGGCTCACTGTGTCCCAAACCCATTCGGTCGGCTTCACCGCCCCGAGTTCGTCAAGCACCAGAACCTCTGTCTCGAACACCGGACGCAGCACCTCCATCTCTGTCGCCTGCACGCTCGCGTTGTACGAGTTCTGTATCTGCTTCAACAGTTCGCGATAGTCGTAGAAGAGGCATGGTATGCCCTTCACGAGCATCAACTCTTTAAGAATGCTCACGCCAAGGTGCGTCTTACCCACGCCTATCGGTCCGATGAGCAACAGCCCCGCCCTCTCAACCGGATACTCCTCGACGAAGCGGCACGCCGCCATCCGCGCTGGGGCGAGCGATTTGTGCGGACCTTCAAACTCGAAGTTTGCCAACTCGCAATGCTCGTACCGCGCCGGAATCCGGGCCTGCGCCACCAGCCGTTCGCCCCTGGCCCGCAGCTGGCAATCGCAGCGCGTAGCCTTCTGGATCTTCCTTCCGCGCGCGTCCTCGCCCGCCACCATCTTGAATCCCGTGCCCTCGCACAAGGGGCAGATGCTCTGGTCCGTCATCGTTCGTCCTTCACTCAACCTTCGCCCGGTGAGGTCGCCCTTTTTGAAAGTCCGCAGACCGCGGCCGGCTGGTTCCAAGTAGTTGTAGCTTCTCAGCTTCCCCCAGCCCCGCGCATCCCGCAAGTGCTTACCTCGGGTTCCCTGTGCAGAAGCTGTGAATCGCGAACTCTGCTGTGGAAATGCCCGGAAATTCCCAAAATCCACCCGTGCCCGCAAAATCGGAGATACATCGCCAAAATAGTGCCCCCAAAAAGCTATTGCACGTGGATTGCACGCTCCAGATGTAACCCGGGCCAAGAGCCCCGTCCAGCATCCGTTTGCGTTGCGCAAATTTCCCTGCAACCGTAGCTGCACGTTGGGCTTCTAAGTCGGGCATCAGCGCTTCGTAGGGCGGACGATCGCTGCAACCACAAACGCCCCTCAGGGCCCCTTCTCTTGGTCACTCGCCGACGCGTTGGCGCGACCCAAGTCCCCCTGGTTTAGCTCAGTACCGGGGCCTCCCCTGCACACGGCAGTTCTGTCGTGATGCGCGACTTGAGCGCTTTAGGCGTAACACACACTCCCGGAGCATTGCTCTGGCGTGTGAACTTTTCGTTCTGCGATCTCACGACGCGCTTAGGCGCAGGCACTCCCACGGAAGGAGACGCATGGCTGTCACCGCTAACGTCGTCCCATCAGTCGGATTTCATCTGAACTCCGCACCTTCGGGATTCGAACGTGATCTCCCGGACGGCTTCCTGGAGTTTCTCTCTCCGCTGCACCTGCGTTTTACTCCGTGGCAGCACGAACTCGTTGCCAAAAGGAAGAGAGTTCTCGAAGCTTCCCACGCGGGCCGCAAGCCCGATCACCTGCCTCCATCGGAGGCCACCACGACGGACTGGAGGATCGCCGTTCCGGACTGGTGCCAGGACCAGCGCAATCAGATGACCGGCCCAGCCGATGAAGCCGAACTTGTCGTCAAGATGCTCAATTCCGGAGCGCCCGGCGTCATGCTCGACCTCGAAGACTCCAACGCCAACACCTGGGAACACCAGGCGCTCGGCGTGAAGAACATCTTCGCGGCACTCCGCGGCGAGCTGACTTACTACGACCAGAAACGTCAGCGCCAAGTCTCGATCAACCCGAGCAAAACCGTCACGTGGATTCGCGTCCGAGGGCTGCACCTCAATCAGGGCGGCATCTTCCAGGACCAGATCATGTCGGCCTCGCTCTACGATCTCGCACGACTCATCTACGAGATCGACGCGACGACGCTAAAGCATCCACTCTCCATCTACATTCCAAAGTCGGAATCAGCCGAAGAAGCGCTCTGGTGGCGCGACGTATTCCAGGCGCTCTCCGAACTGAAAGGCTGGTCACGTGACTACATCAAGTGCATGGCGCTTGTTGAGTCACATCCGCTCGCCTACCAGATGGAAGAGTTCCTGTACAACCTGCGCGACCATATTCTCGGACTGAATCTCGGTCGGTGGGACTACATGGCGAGTCTCATACATTTCAACTTTGCCGACCCTGACTGGGTGCTGCCCAATCGGAATACGATTCCCCACAACGTGCCCTTCTTCCAGCGCGTGCGCGAACTGCTCCCGGAGGTTTGCCATAAGCATGGCGCGCTCGCAATCGGCGGCATGACCGCGCTGTACCCGAGCCGCGAAGACCCCGAACTCAACGCCCGCGCACTCGCCGTGCTGGAGAATGACAAGAAGAACGAGTCCGACTGCCTTATGGACGGCGCCTGGACAGGGCACCCCGACCAGAACCAGATCGCAGTGGACCAGTTCCCGATACCGAACCAGATACACGCGCGTCGTCCCGGCCAAGAGCGCTATCCCGACCTACGCCCGGTTCCAACAGGCGTCGGCCAACGCACTCTCGCCGGAACACGCGGCGCCGTGCGCACCGTCATTCGCTATCGCAACGGCGTGCTCAACGGCAAGGGCGCCAGCCTGCTCGATGGCTACATGGAAGACCTCGCCACCGACAGGATCTATCGCCTGATGGTCGCCCAGCGGCTCAAGCACTCCGCTCAAGTCGACATCGTGGATGACAGCGGAAACACGGTGCCTCACACGCCCGAACTGCTCACCCGCCTCTTCGACGAAGAACTGGAGAAGTTGATTGCATCGCCCGGCAAGGACCTCGGCACACCAGAGACCTTCCGCGAGGCACGCCGTATCGGCGAAGCCATGGTTCGCAACGGAGAATTCGATCCATTCTGAAAATCCGCAGATCTGCTGCGCTCGAAAAGGAATGTACTACAGTGGCCACCAACGGTAGAAATCACGACATCATTGATAGCTGGAACACGGACCCGCGCTGGTCTGGCATTCAGCGGCCCTACACCGCTGAAGACGTCAAGCGCCTGCGCGGAACCGTCCACATCGAACACACTCTCGCCAAGCTCGGGGCCGAGCGCCTGTGGCAACTCCTGCACAGCGAAGACTACGTCAACGCACTCGGCGCGATGACCGGCAACCAGGCGGTCCAGATGGTCCAGGCCGGACTGAAAGCTATCTACGTCAGCGGCTGGCAAGTCGCTGGTGACGCGAACGACGCCGGTCAGATGTATCCCGACCAGAGCCTCTATCCCGCCGACAGCGTGCCAAACCTCGTTCGCCGCATCAATAACGCACTCACGCGCGCCGACCAGATCTACTGCTCTGAGGGGAAGAACGGGATCCACTGGTTCGCGCCAATGGTGGCCGACGCCGAAGCCGGATTCGGCGGCGTCCTCAACGCATTCGAGCTCATGAAAGCCATGATCGAAGCGGGGGCCGCTGGCGTCCACTTCGAAGATCAGCTTTCATCCGCCAAGAAGTGCGGCCACATGGGCGGCAAGGTTCTAGTGTCCACGATGGAAGCCGTCCAGAAGCTCGTTTCGGCGCGCCTCGCCGCCGACGTCATGGGCGTGCCGACGCTGGTCATCGCACGCACCGACGCCAACAGCGCCCACCTGCTCACCTCCGACTGCGATCCGCACGACCACGAGTTCCTCACCGGAGAGCCTCGCACGCCCGAAGGCTTTTACCGCATCCGCGGCGGCCTCGACTCGGCCATCGCGCGCGCCGTTTCTTACGCGCCGTATTGCGATCTCATCTGGTGCGAAACCTCGGAGCCAAACCTGGAAGAGGCGCGCCGCTTCGCCGATGCCGTCCACGCGAAGTTCCCCGGCAAGATGCTCGCCTACAACTGTTCGCCTTCGTTCAACTGGAAGAAGAAGCTCGACGACGCCACTATCGCGAAGTTCCAGCGCGAGCTCGCCGCCATGGGCTATAAGTTCCAATTCATTACGCTGGCGGGCTTCCACGCCCTTAACCTCAGCATGTTTGAACTCGCCCGCGGATACGCGCAGAACGGCATGACCTCCTACGCGCGTCTTCAGGAAAAGGAGTTCGCTCGCGAAAAGCAGTACGGCTACGCCGCCGTCAAACACCAGCGCTTTGTCGGCACGGGATATTTCGACGACGTCGCGCAGGTCATCAGCGGCGGAACTGCATCGACACTTGCTTTGCAAGGCTCAACCGAACAGGAGCAGTTCCACGACGACGGCTTCCTCGAGCGCGAGGCCCAGCGGACCGGCCCCGCCACCGCCGCCTGTGAACCGATCTTGGACGGCTGCCCCAGCGAAGCACCGGTCATTAACGCGAAGTCCATCAAGGGAAGCAAGCCGTCAGCGTAGAAATATGTGGCGTGCACCCTCACCCGCCCCAACATGAGCGGCGCAGCGAAATGGCTGCGCCGGTTTGCTCCACTGCATCGAGGGACTCTCAGAGCTAATTCCCGTCCCGCTCTGATGGAATCTATAAGTTGTATGCTCCTCTGGTGCTCTACTCTCCGTAGGTAAGTACTAGAAAGTAGACCTTTTT